>Ga0116152_10002764_pt1 | contig 14267 bp, 9 predicted proteins | sample AD_UKC119_MetaG_FD_89894 | JGI IMG/M metagenome (GOLD analysis project Ga0116152, IMG submission 89894) | Active sludge microbial communities of municipal wastewater-treating anaerobic digesters from Hong Kong - AD_UKC119_MetaG | ecosystem: Engineered > Bioreactor > Anaerobic > Digestate... | reverse complement strand
GTTTCATTTGATTTTCCCTTCATTGGTTAGTCAGTTGCGCATGCAACTGGACTAGGCCCACGCCAATGAGTGGGGGGAGACCGTCACAGACCGCAGACAGCGGTGGGGGATCACCCGTCCTGCACAAGCAAGGCGCGGAAGGATGGGGAGACCGCTGGCTGCGCCCGAAGATCAAACGAAGGGCTTGGTCTTGACGGAAGACGGGGTCGCAGACCCCAAGAAAAAAGAAGGACTCTCAGCCCGCCAGGGCTGACTTCAGTTCACGCGCAAGGGATGGAAGCCGCAGGGCCGAGACGACAGACTCGGTTTACGACAGCCCGACCCGCAAGGGGTGCGCCCAAAGCGGTATGAGTGATGACAGAATCCTGATCTAATGGATGTAAATTGTAGAGGCGGTCACGGAGAAGCGAATGACAGAAGAAGCACCGAACAAACCAACGGTCGGAATACTTGCCTATGGCTCTCTGATCTCCGACCCGAAAGACGAGCTAGAAAAGGCCCGCACGAAGATTATCCAGAACGTCATGACGCCTTTTCACGTCGAGTTTGCGCGCAGCAGCAACGGTCGTGGCGGTGCGCCAACCCTGGTGCCCATCACTGGCGGCGGCGCACATGTCAAAGGCCAGATTTTCGTGATGAGCGTATCTGAACTGGAAGCTGCCGACATTCTCTATCGCCGTGAAATCGGCAAGGTTGGCGACATGAAGCGACGGTACAAGCGACCCGATCCCGTGGCGGACAATTCTGTGCTGGTCGAGCGCCTGACCAACTTCGCAGGCTTGGATGTCGTGCTCTACACCCAGATCGCCGCGACCATCACACCGTTGAATGCAACGCACCTAGCCGAACTTGCTATTCGAAGCGTCACAGGTGCCGAGCGAGGACGCGACGGTATCAGCTATCTGATCGCTGCAAAGGAGAATGGCATTGAAACGGCCCTGTCGCCAGACTACGAAGCCGAAATCCTCAAGAAAACCAAATGCGCGAGCTTGGAAGAAGCGCTGGAAAATCTTCTAGCCGAGAATCTCAAATAACACATTGTAAATATTGTAAAATTATTCATCCCTTGTATCATCGGGGGAGAGATGAGGCCCAATCCGATGAGCAGATACCAGAAATGGTCAGACAATTTTCCGTTTGATGCGCGAGCTTCACGCCGCCGCGCTGAAGCGCAGACGTCAGACCAGACGGTCTACTTCTGATCGATGGGTGCGGCAAAGGCAGCGCAGCTGAAACGTAGCCAACTCGCGGGCATATTCTTGCGTCCGCTTGGGCATGCCTATTGGGGCATCGAGCAAACGGAAGGCGGCTACAACTTTCTTGGCAAGGGTGACAAACGTGTGAACTACTCCGAGCTCGCGGGATCGCCGACGCGAACAAAAGCACTTGGCTTCCAAGCGGCGACTTTTCATCTTAAGGACGGCACCGACATCAAGATCGTCGGGCTTAGGAGCAATGTCGTCGCGCAATTGGTCTCCTCTGCTCAAGAGGCACTTCGCCAATACTACGAGGCGATCATCGATCAATCAGATGATGAACTCCTTTCGTTGGCCAAAGCCGTTGCACGTTTGGAAAGCCCGAGGCGCTATCCGTCAGCCTGTCTGCTTGGTCCGTTTGTGACGCGCGCGGCAGCACTTTCGGAGATGCTGCCTGTTGGGATTCCCGATGGCGCACTGGCCGAAGACAAAAAGAAGCGCATCAATGAGATCAGAGCGTTTGCGAGCGCACCGCATGCCGCACGAGATGAGGCAATTCAACGATTCATCGATGCTGAGCTCAACGAGATGAAAGACTTTTTCGATACCATCGAGTCGAACCCACTTACGCCTGAACAACGTCTCGCAGTCGTGACAGACGAGGACGCGTCACTTGTCCTCGCTGGAGCAGGATCAGGAAAGACGAGTGTTATCGTCGCGAAGGCTGCGTACCTGATCGAACGCGGCATTAGGGAACCGAATGAAATACTGCTCATGGCCTTTGGCAAAGACGCTGCCGCGGAGATGGCAGCACGCATTGAAGAACGCGCTGGTGCGAGCGTCGACGCCCTGACCTTCCATGCGCTCGGATATGAGATCATCGGTCAAGTCGAAGGCGGCGCACCCGCGCTTGCCGCACACGCCAGTGACGACACTCAATTCCGCGCCTTGCTTCGCGACATTCTGATCAATGATGTCGGGCGGCTCGATGGCCTGAAATCGCTGCTGGTAAAGTGGTTCTCCGAGTTCTACCAGCCGTTCAAGAGCGAGTGGGACTTCAAGACCAAGAGCGAATATTATCAGTATGTGGAGTCCCATGACCTTCGCACGCTCGGTGGCGAACGTGTGAAGAGCTTTGAAGAGTTGCAGATTGCCAACTGGCTCTACCTCAATGGCGTTGCCTATGAGTATGAGCCTAACTACGAACACAAACTGCCCGAGAATGATCGACGGGCCTATACGCCAGATTTTCGCCTCAGCGAAAGCGGCGTCTACATCGAACATTTTGGAGTGCGAAAAGCCAAGGGTTCGGAAGATGACGCGTACCTCGTCACGGCACCGCATGTTGACCGTGATCAATATCTCGAAGGGATGGCGTGGAAGCGAAATATTCATCGGGAGCATGGGACGGTCCTTATCGAAACTTTCAGCTATGAACAGGTCGAAGGCAGATTGACCGAAGCGCTTGCCGAAAAGATTTCACCTTACGTCACTCTCAAACCAGTTTCACAAGACCAAGTATTTGACACATTGACTGAGCTCGGACAGGTCGATGCGTTCACCCAGACGCTCGCCACCTTTCTGCGCCACTTCAAAAGTTCTGGCACCACGATCAAACAATGCCAGGATCGAAGCGATACATCTTCAGATGGTGCGCGCAGCAAAGCCTTCCTTCAATTATTCGAGCCTTTGATCAACGCCTACGAAAAGCGACTTGAAGAACGTATCGATTTTGAAGACATGATCATACGCGCAGCTGAGCACGTGGAGGCTGGGCGCTATCAAAGTCTCTATCGCCACCTTCTCGTGGATGAATTCCAGGACATCTCCGAGGGCCGCGCGCGCCTTTTGAAAGCGCTCAAGGGTCAACATGATGATGCCCGCCTCTTCGCTGTCGGCGACGACTGGCAATCGATCTATCGGTTCACAGGCTCTGACATCCACCTTATGCGTGACTTCGGCCAGGAGTTTGGCGGCAAGTTTGCAGACAAGACAGACGCGCATCGAACGGTCGATCTGGGACGTACTTTTCGTAGTGTCGACAAGATCGCCTTGCCCGCACGCCGCTTCGTCCTTCAAAATCCTGCGCAAATCGAGAAGAAGGTCATCACGGCATCAAAGGCGAATGAACCTGCAATCAAGGTCAGGCACTATGAGCGCTTTCAACACGATGCGGCACTCAAAGAAACGCTCGACGAACTGGCACAAGCGAAGACGGAACAAATCAGCGTCTTGTTGTTAGGGCGCTATCATTTCTTGAAGCCAAAAAATCTTGCCGCGCTGACCAAGAACTATCCAAGTTTTTCGATCCGCTTTATGACGGTCCATGCGTCCAAAGGACTTGAGGCCGATCACGTCATCATACTGCGGGCTGAATCCGATACCATGGGGTTCCCGTCCGAGATCGTCGATGATCCACTTCTGGACCTTGTCCTACCCCAGCCCGAGAAATTCGAGCACGCCGAAGAACGCAGACTGTTCTACGTCGCACTGACCCGCGCACGACATAGCGTAACAATTCTCGCTGATCGGGTTAAACCATCAGTATTCGTGCGCGAACTGATTGAAGACTCCGCATACGACATCGCCCAGCTTGGCACCTCGGGCATAGCTGAGCATCGCTGTGGCAAATGTGGGGGTAGAATGTTGGCACAAGCCACTAAAAGGGGACGTGCGTACTATTCTTGTGAGCACGGACGTCTCTGCGGAGAGAAACTTAATCCATGCAACGTCTGTGGTCAGGATTTGCCGAAGAAAGACCCAACAAACCCTGCACGGCTCGTTTGCAGTTGCGGCGCGACGTTCCCCGTCTGCCCAGACTGCGGTGATGGATGGCTCGTCGAACGTCGAGGCAGGTATGGCAAGTTCCTCAGCTGTGTGCGGTTTCCTGCATGTACCGCAAAACGAAATTTGCGCGTACTACCAAATGATACCGCTAGGTGACCAAGGTGAGTTCACAACTCTTATCTATTTAGTAGATTCTGACCAAATTCATCTCGCGCTCTGACGTCTCCAAGATAGCACTGCTCCAGCGATATCAGAATTAGGCGTTTCACCAGCCCAGCGATCCCAAAACTCTATTGTTGCACTGTTGGGTTTGTATCGAGGCTCGCCCACGCGTACTCTGGTAGGCAATAGGCTTGCATCACCGACCACCAGCGCTTCCCCAACATCTAGCACGGGCAGTAGGTCTCCAAATCCACCCAGGCTATCAGGCAATAGCCGTCGAATAACGCTTTGATCGTCTCCGTTAGTAAGCCGCATCGCCACAACATTGTTACATTGACTTAAGACTGTTCTGTTCACTTCTGAAGGGCGCTGACTAATCACAACAAGCCCAACACCGTACTTCCGTCCTTCCTTAGCTATCCGCTCAAATATGCCGACTGAAATATCGTCAACTCCATCGCGCCCAGCTCTCTCAGGCACATAAAGGTGGGCCTCGTCGCAGAAGAGAGCAACCGGATGACGTTTCTCAATAGGGGTCCACTGCGTGATATTAAAAACTAGTCTAGCAATTAGGCTGACCATCAGTGGCAAGATGTCAGATGGAACCTCCGAAAAGTCAATAATTTTGATTCCACCGCGCTTGTCAGTTTGGTTTCCTTTGCTCGCAGTCAGCGCATGTGCCAATCTCGGCAACCACTCCATGGCCATACATTCTGAATGAGGCTGAAATAGGAATCCAAGGCGCCGATCCTTATGTTTTGCATCAAACCTCGCAATAAGGCGGCTCAATTTCCCGTTGAAATCACCAGCTTTGTCGGTTCCAGCCTTTGCGCCAGGCACGCGCTCTGTGTCCAGAAAGTTTAGACGATCTAGTACCGCCTGAAGTGGAAAGGGAACGGGGCTGTCGACGGTGAAATTCGCCAAGACTTCGGTATGCTTGCCATCCTCAAGGTACTTTCTCTTCGCTTCGGTGATGCTGTTAGCCATTACCATTGCCTGGTTGGGTGCGTTCTGATCCGACCGATCTACAAACAGCGATACCATGGCCTCATATCCGAGGAGCCAGTAGGGAAGGTACAAGACGCCGTCATCAAGCCCTTTCTTGTGATCAAGGTCACCTGGCCCAGCTACACGTAGATGCCGAAACTCTTCGCCGTCCAGTGTTCTATATTCACCATGTATGTCGAAGAGAATCGAGTTGGCTTGGTTTAAGGCAGCTACTTGGTCAAGCATGCGCGCTGTCGTGTAGGATTTGCCTGAGCCAGTACTCCCGACAATTAGTGCGTGACGCTGAAATAACCTGTTGCCGTTGAGAAAGGCAGTGGCATTGTCATCGAGTGTGTACTTACCAAGTTCAAGTTGCGGGCCCTCTCCTGTAATATTTGAAATAACCTGCATAAAATCAGTAAGACGATTGCCCTCTAGAGCAAAACAATTTGCATCTATTTCTGGAACGGTTTCAAGAGTTCTTCTAAAGATGTTTTCTTGTAGTCCCTGCTTGTCGATCAATGTTCCGATCAAGGAAACACGAACTAGGTTATTCTCTGGAAGGGTCGAAAGATCGTCTGGTTCATTCTCCGACTGATCTGACCCTAATTCTGGAGCTTTTCGGGTTATGCGAGATACGACACCGACTAAATGTTGCCCGATCTTACTGCTTTGAAGTGCCACCAGCCTATTAACCTGAACGCGTTTCAGTCGTTCGAGATCATCAATTCTCACAACAACAACCGCCGTGTCCACGGCAATGATCTTTCCTAGCGCCTCCTCGTCGGCATAATTAAATATCGCCATTTTTCCTCACATTATCAATTTGTTGAAATCGCTGAGTGACCAAAGGTCGGGCTGAGAAACTGACGTGCCATCTGGGCAGTCTGGAAAGTATGCTCGCGTTCCGTTTCCATCCCGTTCCAACGCCATATATGACTTTCCTGCGCCATCTGCGAGGAAGCGTTTTGCTTCTTCTGTAAGAGTTCGTGCCAACATCACGATTGGAATGTTTTTCTGCCGACACCTGTCGAGAATTTTTGGTTGGATGTGTCGATCTCGAAAACCATAGCCAACGCACAGAAAGGAAGCTGCTTGTTCTAACGCCCTATCCGCTCCCTGGATGGCGGAACGAAACGGCTCATCATGTGTGCGCTCGTACTTGCTTACGCCTGGTGTAACAATTAGCGGTTCGAACCCCTCTGGTAAACGCTCGGTGATTGGAAGGGAAACAACACGACCTTTGGCGTCGGCGAACCAGTCTAACGAACCATGAACCTTCCAAATCCTGACCATTCGTGCCAGATGCGCGCCTAGTCTAATTGATACATGATCGCCTCCCTCGCGGCTTCGAACGATTCCAGGCATGAACCCCGTCGCATGAATGAAACCAGCCAAGTCGGAAGCGTATTCAGCTACACGGTCATAATTTGGCGTGACAATGTTCGCTACTGTATGAGTGCTTTTAAACATCCCTTGAAGCAAATCTGATAAACTGAAATGCTCCTGCCCGCGTGCAGCTCGACCCATTAATGCAAGGTCATCTTCAGCAATGGCTTTCCAAGTGAGTTCTACAATTTTTCCGACAAGGCTCAGTGGCGCAGCGGTCTTGAGCAGGGCATCTTCTAGACCGTCGCCGTTTGCGAGCGCAGTTCTGATGAGTATCCAGGCATCAGTCTCCGCGCCCTCGTCAACTTCGACATGATCTCGGAGATATTGAGCGAGATCGCCCATGCCTCTCAAGCCATGAGCAACAGAAGCGCCGCTGCCGAGGATCAAAACTGGGTGCTGCTGAAAACAGTACTGTGCGGCAATTGCGATGCGTTCTAATATGTTGTCCGCAGTCAAGGCACTCATTTCAGCCCGCCCTTTTTTCGCACCCTGTTCGACTGCGCGGTCATCGGGGCAGCACCTTTCTCATAGAGATCGAAAAGATGCTCTACTCTCTCGCGTTCAAACGCAAAGCTTTTGCGCCGATAAAGCTTGTCGACGGCTTTATCGAGCGCAGCATGCGCCTTGCGTAGCAAAGGCGGCATAGAGTCCTGATCGTAGAGGACATCAAGCTCGGTATCCTTAAAGGACGCTCTGGCATTCAATATCCCCTGAGCCAACGTCTCAATGATACCCTGCTGCGTTGGGGTCATCGTCGGCCACGGGAAAGAATTATAGATCGAGGGTGAATAGCTGTAGTCGCTCTTGAGCCGTCCCCCAACCGTACGCATCCACGCCATGTGCATCGCCGATGTGAGGATGCCGAAGTAGTACAGCGGGGCATCGGTGATAATCTGAAGCTTGTTCGACGCGATAACCGTTTCAGGTAGGACGGCCATGGGGATGTATTCCCGTGTTTCAGACGACACTTCAGGGAGAGCGAGATACGGTGAATTTGGCTGGCGGTCCTGAGTGAAGAGCGTTGGGTATTTCGCATATTCCCGCACGCTTGGCGTTGGGCTCTTGAGCCTACCTATGCGAACGCGCTCAAGTCGTTCTTGTACGGGCCTCGATGCTCGAATCTCAGTTGGATCAGCGTCTTTCAGCCAGAGGCACCAGCGCCAGACGCCAGAGATAAGCTCATCTCCGCCAACATACGGCCGTAGCCATTTTTTGGCCTTCGGGTCTTCAGCCAAAAGCACTTGCCGATCGTTCTCCTCAAGGATCAGGTTGCTGAACTTCATGTAGCCGCCGTCGGGCTTCTTCAGTCGCGCACCGTCTGTCGGCTGGCTTCCCTTGTGCATCTTCAGACGTCCAATTGGTGGCTGGGATCGCGCGGGTACGGCGTACTGGGGTCCCTCGATCAGATAACCGTTGATGCGGGATACCTTAGACTCATGAGGCTCACCACGAACATTGTCATACTCATAAATTGAGCGGGCTCCATCCTTTCGGTAAGTCATGCCTACGATCACGCAATGAACGGCGGCTTTGCCGCGTGCCTCGCTATTCCATTGAAAGGTGCGGTGCGCGAAGCGGATTGAAAGCCCACCTGCGAACAGGACTGGCCAAAGGATGCCGCACTGTTCGCCCTGAGTGATCGAGTTTGTAGACACAAAGGCGATCTCAGCTTTTCGCCCCTGGTCGGCGTAGGCCATTCCTTTCTTGAACCAGCATGTCACATAGTCGAGCCTGTTCACCTGCCCATCCCTGCCCCAGATGCGCGCCATGTCGGCCTGTTGCTCTTTGGTGCGCCATTGGTGGCCAATAAATGGCGGATTGCCGAAGAGGAAGGTGCAGTCTTTCGACGGTAACAGTGTCTGCCAGTCCATTTCCAAGGCGTTGGCGACCGCGATGTGGGGAGATTTGCGAAGTGGGATGCGAACATAGGTTTGGCCGAACGCAAGGCTCAGCCGATTGTTCATGATGTGATCCATCATCCAAAGAGCGGTTTCCGCGATGCGCGCAGCGAATTCACCAATCTCGATCCCATAGAACTGATCGACGTTGATCAGGGACAGCTCGGCGGCGTCCAACTCACCTTGTTCTTCGGCGGCACGGTACGCACGAAGCTCTCGTATCAGCTCGATCTCAAGAGATCGCAACTCCCGATAGGCGATGATTAGGAAATTTCCGCAGCCACAAGCGGGGTCGAAAAAGGTCATCGCGCCTAGGCGGTCATGGAACGCCTGAAGCTCGACTCTGCGGCGGCTGTCCTTGCGGGCTTTTAGCCGTTCGAACTCAGCCCAAAGGTCATCGAGGAACAAGGGAGCGATGACTTTGAGAATATTCTTCTCGCTCGTGTAATGCGCGCCTTGGGCGCGGCGCTCGTTCTTGTCCATGACAGACTGGAAAAGCGATCCGAAGATCGCGGGCGAGATACCCGACCAGTCGAAGCGGCATGCGTCAAGAAGGCGCTGCCGCATTTCGGTATCGAAGGACGGGATGAGAAGCGGATCACCGAAGAGAGAGCCGTTTACGTAGGGAAACCTTGCCAAGTCGCTGTCGAGGTTCTTCGGCCGCTTACTTTCGGCCGTGTTGAGAACCTGGAAGAGCTGCGCCAGCCATCCCCCAAGGTCGGAGCCGTCTTCGCGAGTGCGGGTTTCGAGTAGATCAAGAAAGATATCACGGGGCTCGAAGATGCCAGTGTCATCGGCAAATAGGCAAAAGACGAGCCGAACTAGAAACTGCTCAAGATCGTGGCCAGTGTATCCCGCTTCCTCAAGTGCGTCGTGCAGCTTGCCGACGAGTTCAGATGCTTCGATGTTGACAGGGTCTTGGTCTTTGAACTGTCGGCGCTCGACGCCAATCACAAAGCCGAATTTTTCGACGTGCTTGGGCAAGTCTGCGAGGGAGATGTGAAGCTCCTCGTCCTCTTCAAGATCATAGAGCTCAAAACTCTGAAAATCACTGAGAAGGATAAAGCGGGGTAGTTCTGAATCCTTTAACCCTGGGAAATAATTCAGGGCCTGTGTCTTGGCCTTTTTCAAATCGCGTCCAACGCTCTTCTGTTCAATTAGAAGAACGCCTTTCCAAAACAAGTCAATGAACCCACGCTTGTCACCAAGACTTCGTACAGGCTCTTCAAAACTTGCCACACGGCGAACGGGTACGCCAAAAACTTCGAAAAAGTCTCGATAGAAGAGCTGTGTTTGCCCCTTTTCGTATCCTTCCCCTTCCCATTCTCGGGCAAAATTTGCGGCCCGAGTGCGTATTTCATTCCATGATAACCGCATGCTTTCCCTTACTCATTTTCTAGTTCACCTTAGCAAGTGAGGCTGCGGTCTGCACGGTCAAATCAATGAAAATGCGGTACTATCCCCAGTGTGTATGCTTGGCGGCTGGAACGCAACCTCAGCGTTAGTTCGCTCAGGATGCGATAGGCTTGATGTCGTTTAGACCGCCCACACGACGTGGTCATGTGGGAGTTGGGCGTAGCGGGAAAACCCTGCTGATCGGGGATCAATCGTGCGGTCGATTGTGCTTGGTTCGGTGTCGGTGGAGCGGAAGGTCTCCAAGTCCGACGAGCTGGGTTCGGGGGCGGCGATAGGCCCCTGGGAGTGGTCCATCTTCGGCAGGATGGCGGCATCCAAACCGCGCAGGGTTGGTCAGGGTTCCAAGGGGCGTGACTGCTCCTTGGTCGATGGGATGGTTCCAAGGAAGGGCAGCGCGAATGCTCCCTTCCCTGGTCTCGATGAAATCGTCTCCATGAAATGGTCTGGGGTCTTGGGGGCAGGAACGCCCGCCAAGTCGAAGGGTGCAGGGAGAGCGAAGTCTCCCGCGAGTGGTTGATCGACGATACGATCTATTGGCTCTGGAACGGGTTCAACGCCCTGTAGGAGCCACGGCCTGGGGGATGCAACGGGGGCGCGCAGCGGCCCCCTTGCCAAGATGGTTTTGTACTACAAAACACATCTTGCGAGTGTGGATGAATGCTTCAGGGCCTCTCTATAGGTGTTTCGCGCAACACGTCCCAGGCAGCTTCCCAGCGTTAACCTCGGGGGTGGAACCCAGGAGCGTATCGAATGTCCGAAATGAAGGGCTTCAACATACAAGGCGTCGACGCATATGATGAGGCATGGATGAACGAAGCCCCAAACGCGTTGCAGGCGTCTTCCTTGAGCGGAGCCGAGGCTATCTTTTGATAGCGGATGCGAGGCCGATTGAGCACGACGCATGGCAACTAGTGCTGCTTGCAGAAGAACCTGCCGACTGGGATGCGCTTGAGCCGTCCAGTGTTGCGTTTGAATTGGACAGGCTTGGTGCAGTTCTTGGTGCCTTTCGCGATGAGCTTTCAAGCGTCGCTATCGCTTCGTACGGCCCTTTCGTATCGCTTAAACCTGGGCGGGGCTACGGCGTCGTTCGCGCTGATACTGCTGATATTCCCTTGAGGGGCCTCGACCTCTGCCAGGTGTTTTCAGGACATCTTGGTCTACATACGCTGGAACAGCGCGCCAAACGTCTGCAAATCCAATCCGATGCCTGCGCATGCGCCGTTGGAGAAGCATACCTTAGGAAAACTGGCAAAGACGAAGTGCTTGCGTACGTCTTCGCGACGGAAGGTGTTGGAATTGGATTGGCCAAAGGTCGTGAAGTCTTCCCGAGCGCCCTGCATCCTGAGATTGGCTTGCTCCCTGCTGTGGCGCACTTAGGCGATCCAATTGCAAGAACAAAAGAGGAATCCATTCTTGCCATCAGCAGGAAAGCAAAGCTCGATTTTCAGAGTATTTCTCAACTTGCTCGAAACGATGCAATTTGGAAAAGGTATGAAGCCATGAAGGGAGCAAACGACAGCTCCCTTCAGTTTGCAAGTTCAAGCAAGGAGGAAATGTTTTGGGATATTCGCGCGTGTTATTTGGCTGAAGTATGTGTGGCGTGCACTGTCGTCAGCCCTCCACATAAGATAATAATTGGTGCGGATATCGACCCAAAGAATGATGTGCACTTGCGTGCGTGGGATTACTTTAAGCATTTCATAGAGGGGAGGCTTAACGCACGAGACCCTGCTTTTCAGTACACAGAACTCAAGAAGGGCTTCATCGACCAGCCCTTCTGCCTGCCTGGAAAAGATGAACCACCGCCCCCTGCTGTGACAGGTGCGATTGGGCTGTGCTACTTGGCCGCCGCCAAGTAGAGTATGTAAGCCGAAGATGATACTCTGCCCTTAGGGAGAAATGGATTGGCAAGACCAAGTCACAAGGAAAGTTCGGAGAAGAAGCGTGTGAAAACGCTCCTTGGCTTGCCTCGTGCGTCGGAGCTCAGGACACTTGGCCAAAAATTTGATAATATTCCAGAAAAGGAATATGATGGTGGTCAAGGAGAATTGGGGAAGGACAAATCGCTACCTTCACCACATGAAGAGTTGGCCTCAAGAGACAAGAAGGAACACTACAAGAAAGTAATCGATACGCTTTCCCGTCACCAGCTTGATCAGCTTGACGCTGTCATGCGAGGTTCTTCGCTCGCGGTCGTCTTCCAAATGTCCTCCGAGGACGATGAGCTAGACCGCGTCACGCCTGAATCATCTGTGCCGCTTTGGAAAGACCGCACAACTGGGCGTGATGTGTCCCCTGCCGACTGGATACGTATGCACTATGGCAAGACACTCAACGACGGGTCATGGGACCCAGACGGATTGACGCGCGCAGACCTTCAAATCGACCCGCAGCTGTATAGTGCGTACGCACAGCAGGTGAAACGAAACCCCAAAGCTGCGATTTCTGAACTTCCAGTCGAAGAGCACAAGAAATCTGGTGATGCAGAAGCCATCCTTGAAGAGCGCCGTGCCAAGGATCGCAATCGGAAAGCGCTAAAGCGCTCGGCATAAAATTCCGCGGAACTTGACATATAAGTGATTCTTATCTACGTTGCTGGTACCAGCCAAGAACTGGTTGTGACCTCCAGAAACAAAGGATCAAAACAATGGCAATGTCTCCCGAAGAACATGGGCGCACTGACCGCGCACGAAACCTCCTTCCCAACCCGAAGGGCGGTACCCGCTACTTTACTGGCTACAACGGCGGGTAGCTCAACATCTAGTCGCCTTGGCTGTCGCGGCCAAGGCGATCCTTTGGAAAGGACTCTGTGATGGTGGGTCTTATTACACTCGGTGGACCTAGATGCCCCAAGTGCGGGAACCGAAATGATCAGTGGAATGATATCCACGTATATCGACCACGTCCCCCGCACCTCTCCTGCCCACACTGTGGGCAAAGAACATTCTGTGCCAAAGGAAGGTGACGGCAGGCCCTTTCAAATGGGAGAAAGGGCAGTGACCAACATGCTGAACACGGCGCGAAAAAGAGCAGTTAAGCAATCTTGCTAGCGCGGAACATCCGCCCTAGCAGCCAATCGACACCAACAAAAACTTGCCAACTAGCTCTTCCCTGCGTGGGAAGGGAAAGGAGAACTCATGCTGTTCAATCAGCTTGTTGAAATCGCCCCCGCTGGCGCCGTCGTTGCCGCCGTGGCCTGGGGCGGACTTTCGTACACGATCACAGGTCCCGAATTGGCCTATAGGACGGCCAACGCTGACTACATCGAAGACTGTAAGGAAAACCTGGCTACAAACATCGCGGCCACGTTCGACAAGCACATCGCCGCTGCCAGCAGCCCGACCAAGACGGAGCAGCAAAGCGCAGCGGCTGCGCCCATGATCAACCAGATGTTTGGACAGTATGGTGATCAAATGGCCTTTCTCGACATGCTGACGGGTGGGGCCTATTCGCAAACGATGCAGATCACGCAAGATGCCGCGAGGCAGGCACGGGAAGCGCGTGAACAAGCAGCGGCGGCCATCAAGAGACAGCGCGATACCGCAATCGCGACCGCCCCTGATCAATGTTCCTGCCAAGTTGCTGCAGCTCTCAATGAAACGCGCACCGATTGGGCGATCCTCGCGGGCACGCTCAGATTCCTCGAAAAAGATGGCGTGACGAATTTTGCATCCGCGATGCGCGCCAACGCCAGAATGTGCGCTGAAAGGGTGACGCCATGAAGCAGGTTCTGTTTTCAGGCGGCGGCTTTGAGGTGACTTCAAGTACTCTCAAGACGCCGCGCCGCGCCTACGATCTGCGAAACGTCGAGATGGTATCGGTGCGACAACCGCTTCTTTTAATCAGCGGCGGTATTGGGCTTGGCCTGAGTGGGTTTGTCCTAGCCTTCTTCCGATACCTCTATGGCTGGGAGGTATTCACGCTCGGTATGACCGCCCTTTTGGCAATCACAGGGTCTGCAATGATTGGAACGCTTAAGGTCCATTCCCTGGCCATGCGCGGAGACGAAGGCACGCTCTATGGGCGAATAGGAACACTCCGAAAAGTCAAAGCCGCCGTCGAGCGGGCGTTGGATGAAAGAGAATAAAAAGAAGGGCGCAGAAGTCATCTGCGCCCTTCTTTGCACATCGGGTCGCTGACCCCGCGCCAAGGTTCGCTCGCCGCAAGGACATCACAATGCTTGATCCCTCTCCCCTCACCAAACGATTTCAGGGCAAGAGTTTTGCAGCTGTGCTTTTGGGCGGTGCCGCCTATTTCCTGTCGAAGGAACAAGACGCGTCAACGAGTTGGACGGTCGCAGAATACGGCACGAAGTTTCTCGCGATTCTCTATGTGGTCGCAGCAACACGTGCAGGCTACCAACTATTCGCGCATCGCCAGCATCGAAAGACAGCAAAGGCGGCTGCGCGCCTGCATCATCCTGGCCGTT
>Ga0116152_10002763_pt1 | contig 14277 bp, 15 predicted proteins | sample AD_UKC119_MetaG_FD_89894 | JGI IMG/M metagenome (GOLD analysis project Ga0116152, IMG submission 89894) | Active sludge microbial communities of municipal wastewater-treating anaerobic digesters from Hong Kong - AD_UKC119_MetaG | ecosystem: Engineered > Bioreactor > Anaerobic > Digestate... | reverse complement strand
TCATCTGCGGCCTCTTCAACGTCTTCGGCTCCAGTTGCTGCAGCCGCTTCAACGTCTTCGGCTCCAGTTGCTGCAGCCGCTTCAACGTCTTCGGCTCCAGTTGCTGCAGCCGCTTCAACGTCTTCGGCTCCAGTTGCTGCAGCCCCTTCGACCTCTTCGGCTCCAGTTGTTGCAGCCTCTTCAACATCTTCGGCTCCAGTTGTTGCAGCCTCTTCAACATCTTCGGCTCCAGTTGTTGCAGCCTCTTCAACATCTTCGGCTCCAGTTGTTGCAGCCTCTTCTCCCTCTCCTGCCTTCTCCTGGCAGCCGCAGGCGAAGGCTGCGGCCAGGACGAGAAGCAGTGCCAAAACCCAGCTGTGCTTGAACATGACAACGACATGGGCGAAGTATGTTAAAAAGATTACGAGAGAAATGGATCAGCTGGGGAAGACAGCGGAGGATATTCGCCGGATGGTCAGGGGGAAAAAGATAGAACTGGGCTCTTCAACCCGGGCAGGATTCGGCGAGAAGCCACGATCAGATCCCAAATTCGTTGCCCATTTTCAAGCCGGATCAATCGCCAGACTTCGCCAATCGCTTCCCCTCCGCGATCTTCATCGCCTCCTCGGGGCTTGCAGCCTTTTGCATCCCATCGACGTTCCAGTCGCCGAGGTCGATCACCAATTTTCCCATCTTCAGGGCCAGGGCGATCTCGGAGAGGGTGCCGTAGAGGCCCGGAAGCGCGATCACCACGTCGGAGCTCCGGACGATTATGGCGTTTCTCCCGTGGCCCATCCCGGTGCCGATGGCGACGTTGACGTAGCTGTTTGCCGTCTCCTTCTCCCCGGGGAGGATCCCGACGGTCACTCCCCCCGCCTTCTTCGCCCCCTCTGAGGCGGCCTCCATCACTCCGCCAAGGCCGCCGGTGATCAGGACGTGACCCCGCTCTGCGATCTTCCGGCCCAGCTCTCGCGCGAGTTCGCACCTCTTCTCCTCGTAATCCCCTGCTCCTACCACCGCCACCTGCAGAAAAATTCCTCCACGCGAGGCTATTATTATCCCTCGGTGAACTTATGACTTGTGACCGCCTTTTCGAGGCTCCGGCCCGAGATCCGGGGGATGCTCGCCCGCCAGAAGATAGCGGAGCCGACTCCGCCCCAGGAGAAGGCCATCCCCCGTATTCTGGCAGGCGAGGACGTCCTCCTCATAGCCCCCACCGGGACAGGCAAGACCGAGGCTGCAGCCCTCCCCGTATTTCACAAGATCCTCCGGGATAAAGCCCGGCCTCGCGGGAGGACGGCGGGAAGGGGGGAGGGAAGTGGGGGGCGAGGAGAGGGCGACGGGAGAAAAAGTGAGAGCGGAGAGGACGGGAGGACAGGTGGGCGAGGAGGAAACGGTGAGGAGGAGGAGGTGGAGACGGGCGGCAGGATCTCCGCCGTCTACGTCACGCCGCTTCGGGCCCTCAATCGGGACATGCTCTCCCGCCTCAAAAGCTGGGGCGAGGAGCTCGGAATCTCCGTCGCCGTCCGCCACGGCGACACCCCCCAATCTGAGAGGCGAGCCCAGTCCCTTCGGCCTCCTGACCTCCTCATCACGACTCCAGAGACCCTCCAGGTGATGCTGACCGGAAAACGGCTCCGGAAGAACCTTCGGGGCGTCAGGACCGTCGTCATCGACGAGGTCCACGAGCTGGCGGCATCGAAGCGGGGGTCCCAGCTCGCCGTCGTTTTGGAGAGGATGGTGGAGGTGGCTGGAGAGTTCCAGAGGGTCGGCCTCTCGGCCACCGTGGGATCGCCGGAGGCGGTGGCCGAGTTTCTCGTGGGGCCAGAGAGGATCTGCAGGATCGTCGAGGCGGAGGTGGAGCGGCAGGCGAGGTTCCGGGTGATCTCGCCCCAGCCGAGGGGCGGCGACTACGCCCTCGCAAAGGAGCTGGAGTGCGACCCCGTCCTCGCAGCCCAGATCCGGACGATAAGAGAGGCGGTGGAGAAAGAGAGGTGCCTCGTATTCGTCAACACCCGCCAGGCCGCCGAGGTGCTGGGTTCGAGCTTTCGGATTTTGGGCGAGAGGATCGGGGTCCACCACGGGAGCCTCTCAAAAGAGGCGAGGATCGAGGCGGAAGAAGCCTTCAAGGCGGGGCGCCTCCGGGGGCTCGTCTGCACCTCCTCGATGGAGCTTGGGATCGACATCGGAGACGTCGACCACGTCATCCAGTACAGCTCGCCAAGGGAGGTCTCCCGCCTCGTACAGAGGGTTGGAAGAGCCGGACATCGGATGGGAATGACCTCGGCGGGGACGATCATCGCCACCGGCCCCGACGACGTCGCCGAGGCCGCGGCGATCGCGAGACGGGCGAACTCTCGCGAGCTTGAGGAGACGAGGGTCCACCAGAGTCCGAAGGACGTCCTGGCAAACCAGCTGGTGGGGCTCGCCCTCGACTTCGGCGAGATCACGCTGCAAAGGTGCTTTGAGATCGTGAAGAGGTCTTATCCATTCCGGGACCTCGCCTTCGCCGAGATGGAGGAGGTGGCCCGCGAGATCGCAGACCACTGGCTCGTCTCCTTCGAGGACGGCGTCCTCCGGAGGAGGAGGAAGTCCTGGCAGTACTACTACCAGAACCTATCGATGATCCCCGACGAGAAGAGGTACAAGGTCTTCGACGTGGTGGGAAGAAAGCCCGTCGGCACCCTCGACGAGGCCTTCGTCGTCAACTTCGCCGAGCCGGGGGCCACCTTCGTCTCACGGGGCGAGATGTGGGAGATCGTGGAGATATCCGACGAGGAGGGGGAGATCAAAGTCGCCCCCATCCAGAGGGGGGGCGAGATCCCCTCCTGGTCGGGGGAGGAGATCCCCGTCCCCTGGGGGGTGGCCCAGGAGGCTGGAGAGATCAGAGGGCGGGTGGCCCGGATCCTGGAAGTGGGTGGCGGAGGGGGAGATGACAGCGACGGCGGAGCGGCGGACGATGACGGTGACGGCGGCGCGGTGGAGGGTGACAGTGAAGGCGGAGCTGCGAATGATGAAGGGAAAGGCAACGGCACGGCCGGGAGAGGCGAGGCTGCAGCCATCGGCTTTCTGACCGGCGAATACCCGGTGGACCCGGAGGCGGCGATGGTCTTCGTGAAGATGATAAAGTCTCAGCTCGCTCATCACCTGCCCGTCCCCGATCACCGGACCATCGTCGTCGAGGGGGATGGAACCTACCTCACCGTCAACGGTTGCTTCGGCCATCAGGTGAACGAGTCCCTGGGGAGGGTCATGACCGCCCTACTCTCGGCGAGGCTCGGGACGAGCGTCGCCCTCGACGTCGACCCCTACCGGATCGGCCTTGAGACCCCGAAGACGATCATGGCCGAAGAGGTGGCAGCACTCATCGCCGAGACCGACCCCGATCACATCGGACCGATCCTGGAGATGACCCTCAAGAACACGTCGCTATTCACCTGGAGGATGGTCCACGTCGCCCGGAGGTTCGGGGCCCTCCGCCGGGACGTCGACCGGGAAACGGTGAGCTTGAAGAGGGTCCTCGGCCTCTTCGTCGACGGGCCCATCGGCCGGGAGGCGATGAGGGAGGTATTCTTCGATCGGCTCGACGTCGAGAGGGCGAAGGAGGTCTTGGAGATGGTGAGGTCCGGCGAGATCTCCGTCACCACCTCGGCGCCGAGCCCCATCGGCTCCGAGGGGAGGCGTGGAGGAAGGGACGTGACTGCTCCGGAACGGGCCGACGGCGCCGTCATCGAGCTTCTCAAAGATCGGATCATGAACGACCGGGTGATCCTCTTCTGCGTCAGCTGCAAAAAGTGGAAGTCGCTTCGTGCGGTCAAGAACGTCCCCGCGGTCCCCGAGTGCCCCATCTGCGGCTCGAGGATGGTGGCGGCCCTCAAGCCCTGGGAAGAGGAGGAGATCAAGATCGCGAGAAAGCCCGAGGAGGCGAAGACCCCCGAAGACCGGAGGAGGACGAAACGGGTCTATCGGAACGCAAACCTCGTCCTCACCTACGGCAAGGCCGCCGCCGTCACCCTCGCGAGCCGCGGCCTCGGCCCCGAGACGGCGGCGAGGTTGATGCGTAACCTCCGCCGGGACGAGACCGACTTCTATCGGGACATCCTCAAGGCAGAGCGCGAGTACGCCAGGACGAAGAGGTTCTGGAGCTAGATGCCCCAAAAACTTAAGGTCTGAGGGGATCTAGCCTCCTCTCATGAGTTTTGATCTCTTCCCCGCGGTTGACCTCCGCGGTGGAAAATGCGTCCAGCTTGTTCAGGGGGTGCCGGGCTCCGAGGTGGTCAGCCTCGACGACCCCCTGGCCCAGGCGGTCCGATGGGCCGAGATGGGGTCGCGGGTCCTTCACATCATCGATCTGGACGGGGCGATCCAGGGGGTTCGGATCAACGGACCCATCCTCCAGGAGATCGTGGAGACCCTCGACCTCTTCATCCAGGTCGGCGGCGGTATCAGGACCCGGGAGGATGCAGCGTCGCTCCTCGACCTTGGCGTCGACCGGGTCATCCTGGGGACGGCCGCCCTGGCCCGACCCGAGATGGTGACGGAGCTTGCGGCCGACTTCGGCTCCGAGAGGGTGATGGTGGCCCTGGACGTGAGAAGGGGGAAGGTGACCACCGAGGGGTGGCAGAGGGACCTGGAGAAGGGGGCGATCGAGCTTGGCCTCCTATTCCAGGAGAGGGGCGCAGGCTCGATCCTCTTCACCAACATCGACGTCGAGGGGCAGGTCCGGGGGATCGACCCCGAGCCGACCCGAAAGCTCGTCGAGGCGGTCGATATCCCGGTGGTGGCGGCCGGCGGGGTCTCGACGGTGGAGGACGTCCTGGTCCTCAGGGACGCGGGGGCCGCCGGGGCCGTCGTCGGTACGGCGATATATACGGGAAAGCTCGACTTCAGGGAGGCCCTTTCAGCCCTCAGATCGTGACCGAGAGGTTCATGGAGGGTTTGTGGAGGTTTCGTATAGGGGTGGAGTGGGTTTGTGGAGATTTCGTGGAAGGTTGGGTTTGTGGAGGAGAATAAGCAGGTGATGGCATGAGGAAGGGGAAGGGAGAATCAAAGGTGGGCGGAGCGCGGGCGATGGTCGATCTCGACCTCGACGGCAGGGGCGAGGCGAATCCTGATTCCGGATCGGGGTTTCTCGACCACATGCTCTCGGCCCTGGCGAGGATGAGCGGGATCGATATATCGGCGAAGGCCGAGGGCGGGATCGCGGCCCAGAGGGCTCGGGCCCTGGGCCTCGCCCTGGGGGCGGCCCTCGCCGCCGCCCTGGGGGATAAGAAGGGTATAAAACGGTACGGCTGGGCGGCGGTCCCCATGGACGAGGCCCTGGCCCTGGCGGCTCTGGACATATCCGGCAGGCCGTACCTGGTCATGGCCGGCGAGTTTGAGAGCGACCTGATCGGAGACCTCGCATCTCAGGATGTGAGGACGTTCCTCGCGGCCCTGACTGATGGGGGTCGGCTCACCCTGAACCTGAAGTTCGAGGGGGAAAACGACCACCACAAGGCCGAGAGCATATTCAAAGCCCTGGGGCTCGCGTTGAAAGAGGCGAAAAGGGTCGAGGGCGACCTCGTCCTCAGCACCAAGGGCGTCCTCTGAACTTCAGCTTATCGCGGTATCCGATCCCGTCACTCGAACTCGATCGTCCCCGGGGGCTTTGGGGTCAGGTCGTAGACGACCCTCGACACCTCGGGGATCTCTCCTGTGATCCTGGTGGATATCCGCCTCAGGACCTCCCACGGCAGCTCCAGAACGTCGGCGGTCATGGCGTCCCTGGACGAGACCGCCCTCACCGCCACCACGTAGCCGTAGGCCCTGATGTCGCCCTTCACCCCGGTCGCCTTCCCCAGGATCGCAGCGAAGGCCTGCCAGGGGAGAAAGCCCAACAGCTCCTCCTCGACGATGGCGTTTGCCGCCCGGACGACCTCGAGCTTCTCTCGGGTCACCTCTCCGAGGATCCTGACGGAGAGGCCGGGGCCGGGGTAGGGCATCCGCTCGCATATCTCCGCAGGCATGGATAGCCCCCGAGCGACGGCCCTCACCTCGTCCTTGTAGAGCTCCCGGAGGGGCTCGACGATACCCTTAAACTCCATCTTCAGCGGAAGGCCTCCCACGTTGTGGTGGGACTTGATCCCCCCCTCCGACTCGATCAGGTCGGGGTAGATCGTCCCCTGGATCAGGTACTCGGCGCCGATCTGCCTCGCCTCGTCCTCGAAGACCCGGATGAAGGTCTCTCCCACCACCTTCCTCTTCTCCTCGGGGTCGACGATCCCAGCAAGAGCGCCGAGAAACCTCTCCTCAGCGTGGACGGTGATGAGGTTGAAGTCGGAGAAGGTCTCGGCTATCTTCTTGGACTCGTTCTTCCGCATGAGGCCGCTGTCGACGTAGACCGGGAGGAGCCGGTCTCCGATCGCCTCCCGGGCGAGAAAGGCGCAGACAGAGCTGTCCACCCCCCCCGAGAGGCCGATGACCGCTCTTCCCTCCACCGTGCGACGAATCTCTGCTATGGCTTCATCGATGAACTTGGGGACGTTGAGACCCATGAAGTTCACAGGCCGGTTTCGAGGATAATAGACTTGCGGTTTGGGCGGATGATTTCAGATGAAACCAACGTGAACCGTACGTGAAAAATAGCCATTTAAAGGGGGGAGTTGTAGCCTATTTCAGCGGGAAGGGGAGTGGGAAACAGAAGATCGCCAGACCTCCTATGAGGATGAGAGGGCATCTCCCTCCGCCCTCTCATCCACATCCCTTTTGCTCATTTGGCGGTCCAAGTCTTCTTCCTGCGTTTTCATTCACTCAAATTAATACATCACTTATAGACCTCGCTTCCTGTTCTGAGGGAGTAGCTCCCCTCAAAGACGCTGGCGAGATCGGCGTCGCGCCCGGATGTGTGGCTCTTTATCTCGTATATCGCCATCCCGGAGAAGTTCGACTCGGAGTCGAGGATGAGCCTCGTGCTCCGAACATTGGCCCGGCCCGTGCAGTTGAGCCTGTCGGCGTATAAATACCGATCCCATATCATCGAGCCCCTCTTCTCGTCCATGCAGAGGTGGCTTGCGCCCCAGCCGGAGTCAAAGCCGATGGCGCGGCCGAAGGGGAGGGAGAGGGACGTCGGTGCCCGGACGGCGTCAAAGGACCGATCCATCTTCATGGTGGTGGTCCTGTAGCTCAAAACCTCCTCCGATGAGTAGCGCCCGGAGCCGTGCTCTGTGAAGCTGAGGGTCGTCCCCACGATGGGCCTCACCGGCGTCACCACCCTCCTCTGCCACTCCCGCTGGTCGGAGGATATCCTGACCTGGTTTACTATCATCGAGGGGCTCCTATCGGTGGTGAACCTCCGCCGGACGGAGACGAAGCCGTCCCCGAGGACCCGCCCATCGACGTCCGCGACGAAGTTCTGCTTATACATCTTCATCACCAGGACGATCTTGCCGTAGCTGCCGGGAGAGAGGTTTCCTATCGTCCAGACGTTGTTGGTCCCAGGGTCCGGGCGGGGGTCTGCCGAGATGAGGCTCATCCTGGAGTCATAATACTCAACGATGACGAAGTTGGTGAGGTTCGTCATCAAATCGTTCCCATAAGTGATGGTGTAGGTGATCTTGCCACCCTCGCTAATCCTGCTCGGTTTTCCTGTCTTCTCGGTGGGGCCCTCGTCCGGCTCAAAGCTGGCGACCATGCCGTTTATTCTGAAGTAATCGAATAGCCATATGCTGCCAATTGTTGGGTATGTTTTTGAAGTAGTATCGAATCTAACATATAATCTTATTAAATTTAAATTTTCTGTATCATCCATCCAGTCCTGAAGATCAAATTTTGGATCTCTAGCTCTGCTCTCGCCGTATTCAAGATCCATCGCATTAAGATCTGTCCATTCATTCACCACTAATCCAAGATCGGATATACTGAGCCGTGAGGTAAAAAGCTTCAAATCTCGTTCGCTTTTGCTTTTCCACTTCCCGTCACCATCGCCGTCAAACCAGAGTTCGATATATATAAATCCACATTCAGTCAGTGGTTTTATAGCTATAGAGAGATCATCTAACTCATCAAAAGGTATCGGATCTGTGATATCTATTCTTACATACCGTATCTTTTGGTCGTAATCTAATTGAACGGAGTGAGTGCCGTGGTAACCATCTCCACCAAATGGTTCTCCCTTGCCCCCAATATCGTATTTTAGACCTGATCCTACACCCACTATTAAAGCCGACCAGAGAAGCAAAACTGCACCTAAGATAGATATAAGTTTCATATAATACAGTTGGATTACTCTAGTATAAAAAGACGTTTGTAGATAAAAACTTTTGTATCCATTCCCGCCAACCCGGCCGCCCCTCCAACCCCCGCCCCCCTTCTTTCCCCCTATTTCCCCCTAAGGTCGCCTACATGAGGGTCACAGGCGGTTCACATAACCGGAACCGGCCAAAAACCGACTAACAGGGGCCTGATATGAAAAATAGGTATTTAAATTTCCCAGGCCAGGCTATGGTTGGTGGAGAGGTAGGTTGTGAACGAAGTAAGACTTTGTAGGTGATTTGAGCATGGTTGGGGGGTTGGCTACGACTAAATTGGGCGAAGAGTCCCTGAAGAGATTCGCGAAGGAGGCGTTCGCAAAGGAGAACCTTCCTTACATAATGGGGACTATATCTCTGTTGGCGATGATCCTGGCGACGGCGGTCTCGTCCGCCACCGCCGCGGGGGCTGGCACGGCGACGTTTGCGACCACGGGCTCCAGCATGTCGTTTTCATCTTTCGGGTGGTCGGAGTACGAACCGGGGCACAATATGGGGACGTCCTGGCCGGATGGGACATATTACCATCACGGGTACATGACCATGAACCACTACTTCTGGCCAGAGGTGACGCCTGCGGGCAGCAACCTCAATCTCTTGACGCCCGTGGGATCGTCCAGCCCCCGATACATTTGGGGCTGGTACAACCAGCGTCCTGCAGTGGCAGACCTGCATCCAGACAAGACTGGACCGGGGATGGCGGGATCGTCGGGATTATTGGGATCATCCGTGGCCTGGACCGCCGGGGCGACTGACCCGGCTCAATCCGCCGATCCTCATCAGACGTTCCGAAATTGGCGATGATACAACTCCGCAAGAGAACCACAAGAGAAAGTCGGCACAGGGGGACCGACGCCGGGAGGGTCTCATCCTTCACCTTCTCTTCCTCCCGGCATCAAGATGATGAAGATCTCCCCAAAGGGAGGGGAGGATGATGAAGGGGGTTCTGGGAGGGGCGCGGGCGCGACCCCTTCCAGCTTCAATCTCATCGTGAACCATCCTGTCTGGCAGGATGCGATGCCTCTTTTTGATCAGATCAAACGCATTCTGGATCATCTCCATCTCTCCATCGATCTCTTTTCCGGCACCGGAGGCATCGGATCGGCCAAGCCCGGCCCGGATCCGTCATCGCGCAAGCCTCTGAGGGATTCCTTGAAGATCCATATTTTGCCGGGCAGAACTGATCAGAAGATTTAAGATATGAGAGCGTAAATCGGTAAGGAGGGGACGAGATGCGCATCGAAATTACCGCACTTTTGGATCAGGACGTCTACACCCAGAAGGGGATCTTCGTCGGGAGGGTCGACGACGTGGTCCTCGACCCGGATGTAGGCGAGGTGAGCGGCCTTGCTCTTGGGAACGTCAACAAGTCCTTCCTCGACCTCAAGGGGAAGGGGATCATCATACCCTATCTGGGGGTCACCGCCGTCGGGGACATCATAATCACAAAGCACTTCGGCACCGTGCCCGCGCCTTACAGCGATGACGAGAAGAAGGGCTGATCGCCGCGAGGTCTACACCGACCTCCGGGTCCGGGCTCCACTGGTGGTGAGGGCCGACGGGAGGGGGTTTGGAAAGCTGCTCAGCAAAGCCGATAAGCCCCACGACCTCGAATACGCGAGGGCGATGGCGACGGCGGCGAGGGCGTTCGTCGAGGGGTCGGGGCTCGCAGCCTCCCTCGCCTTCACCTTCTCCGACGAGGTGAACCTCCTATTCGGCGAGGCGCCCTTCAACGGCCGGCTGGAGAAGATCGACTCGGTGGTGGCGGGGTCCCTCTCGGGCTTCCTCTCCATCGGCCTCGGAAAAGCCGTCGCCATGGACGCGAGGTCGATCCCACTCTGCCCCGAAGAGATCGTCGAGTACTTCGCCGGAAGGCAGGATGAGGCCTGGAGAAACCACGTCTTCTCCAGCGGCTTTTACGCCCTCATAGGCGACGGCCTCGCCCCCGACGAGGCGATGGGCTGCCTCCGAGGGATGAAGGAGGCCGAGATCCACGAGATGCTCTTTGCGAGGGGCACAAACCTCGCCAAGAGCCCGGCGTGGCAGAGGCGGGGGATTCTGATCCGCCGGGCAGAGGTGGCGAAAGCCGAGGGCGGCGAAGAGGGGGAGGAAAATACGAGGAGGAAAGAGAGAAGCAGGGAGAGGTGGCGGATCGTCGAGGACTGGGAGCCGCCCCTCTTTCGATCGGAGGAGGGAAAGAGCCTTCTCGAAGGGACGATTCGAGATCATTAGGAGCTGAAGATCATGTTCATGGATATGAGGGGAGAGGGAGAAGAGGAGACGAAGAAGGAGACGACCAAGCCCAAGCAGTTCATCCCCAAGGCCGTGGGCCAGAAGGTGACGATCAGGCTGATGGACGGAAGGCCCCTGATCGCGAAGCTTGAGTCGCACAACAACTACGAGCTGCTCCTGGACGTCGGGAAGGGAAAGAAGATCATCGTCTTCAAGCACGCCATCGGCACCCTGGAGTACGAGGTCCAGGACGAGGGGCGGTGAAGGGCCTAAACGTGGGCTTTGGCGGGGCATGGTGGGGGGCGGCCAATTGGCGGATGAGGAGCATCTCCGGATTCTCAGGCAGGGTGTGGAAGTCTGGAATCGGTGGAGGACTGATAATCCGGAAATTACGCCGAACTTGAGCGGGGCAGACCTGGAAGAACTAGACCTATGCGGGGCAAACTTTAGCGGTACAATGCTAGGACTTGCGGACCTAAATAGTGCAGACCTTAGCGGATCTAACATGGTTAACGCTGCTTTGGGGGGGGCAGGCCTAGATAGTGCGATATTATGTAAGGCAAATTTGAGTTATGCAGGCCTGTACGAAGCCGACCTCAGGTTTGCAAATCTTACAGGGGCAATTCTAAACTATACTGACTTAAATCATGCAGATCTGAGCGGGGCGATCCTACATTGGACAATCCTGAACCACACGGATTTGAGTTTAGCAAAACTCGCGTATGCGGAACTATACAGAGCAGATCTGAGCGAAGTAGATCTCCAGGGGACGATCCTAGTAGAGACAAATTTTAAGGAGGCAACCCTCACAAATTGCAGAATTCATGGGATTTCTGCCTGGGATCTAAAGTTAGACGGCGCAAAACAAAGAGACCTAATCATAACTCCAGTGGATGAACCGATCATCACTGTTGATAATCTTGAAGTTGCCCAGTTCATATATCTACTTCTCCACAGCCAGAAAATCCGCGACGCTATAGACACCATCGCCAAAAAGGCAGTGCTCATTCTGGGCAGGTTCACAGACGAACGAAAAACGGTGCTTGACGCCATTAGGGATGAATTGAGAATACGCGACTATTTGCCCATACTCTTCGACTGGGACAAACCCGCCAGTCGGAATTTGGTAGAAACAGTTTCTACCCTTGCTCATCTATCAAGGTTTGTAATTGCAGACATTACCGATGCAAAGAGCATCCCAGCAGAGCTGATGAGTATAGTTCCATCCCTGCCATCTGTAGCTGTTCAGCCATTAATGCTCAGCTCGGATTATGAATATACGCTCTTCGACCACATCTTGAGTTTCAAATCAGTTTTGTCCGTTTATCTCTATGATACCCCTGAGATGCTCCTAGCTAACCTCAAAGAGCACGTTATAGATCCCGCCGAAGCAAAGGCCAGAGAACTGATCCCGCCAGCGGCAAACCGATAGAACCTGACGTCTCTACCACTTCTGAAACTTTCGAAGCCGCCTTCCGAGAGCCCCCGGAATCTCGGCCCACTCGATCTCGTGCTCGCCCTCGCTGTCGTGGACGACGCATCTGCCGAAAGGCGAGGGCTCACCCCTCTCGAAGTCCTCGTACTTCCTGACGAGATTGATCGCCTCTCTGATCTCGACGATCTGCCTCCACTTGATAAGCTCGGCGAGCTTCGTGGCCTCCTCGGCGTCGATCTCGCCTCCGAGCCCCCGGCACTCGGACCAGCGGAGACGGCCCTCTTCCAGGTAAAAGGGGTAGGTCTTGCAGAGGAGCGGCCTTTTGCCGTAGATCCGACAGCCGTCTTCAGAATAGTACTTGCAGTCCCGGCCAGCTTTTGCCAGCCGCCACTCCAGGGTGTGAAAGTTTCCCTGCGAATCCCACTCTCCCTCCAGTGGGGGCTCGACGGCCGCAATCCAGCCCTCGCCCGTCTCGTCGACGATGTCCCTGACCTCGAAGGGGAAGACCGCGACGCTGTTATCCTCGCCTCGGCAGCAGTCGCCGCACCTCACGCACCGAAAGCCGATCCGCACGATCTCGCGGGCGATGGTCTCCGCGGAGAGGGACTCGGCCTCCTCCAGCTGGAGCGAGAGATTCGACAGAATCTCCTCGATGCCGCTGGGACCGGCGGACCCGCCTATCTCCGACATACCTCAAGGAAGTTCTCGAGGAGCTGGATCCCGCCCTCGGTGTGGACGACCTCGGGGTGCCACTGGACGCCATAGAGAGGCCGCTCTTTGTGCCTCATCGCCTCGATCTCGCAGACCTCAGACCTCGCCAGCACCTTAAAGTCGGGCGGAAGAGAGACCACCTGGTCGGCGTGGGAGGCCCAGGTCTTGATCTTCGGTGACAGCCCCTTCAGAATATCGTCCTCCTCCAGCACCTCGACATCGACCTCGGCATACCCGCCGACGGCGCCCGTCTCGACCTTCCCGCCGAAGGTCTCGGCCATCACCTGGAGGCCGAGACAGATGCCGAGGATGGGGATGTTGAGCTTCGTCAGGTACTCGGGGCAGTTTCCGGCCCGCTCGAGGGTGGGACCCCCGCCGAGGATCAGGCCGTCGGCCTCGATCTCCTCTGCTGGAGTCTGGTTCGAGATCATCCTCGCCGGAACGAGATCTCTTATGCTCCGGTGGATCAGGTGGTTGAACTGACCATAGTTGTTCACTACAAGAACCGACATTTTCGCCTCGATCCAGCTCGCGCGTCTTAGATGATAAATCTTACATCTATCTTACATCTCGCTTCCGGGGATCAGACCAGCCCCTCGATATCCTCAGGCCCGCCGAGGACGACGAATCCGGGGATCGACCTCAAACGCTCGATATTCGCCTTGTCGAGAGGCCTGGTCACAACGGTGATCGGGGCCTTGCTGATGGCGCCGTAAGGGCAGAGATCCCTGCAGATCCCGCAGCCGTCGCACTTCGAAAGGTCGATCTGCTCGCCGATGGCGCCCTTTGGACACGCCCCTTTCGGCTCGCACGCCTCACATTGCCTGCAGAGATCTCTGTCGATGGAATAAGGGGGTTCGGTCTTTGTGCTCTCCAAAACGTCGGTGGGGAGAACGTAGACGGGAACGCCCCCCTTGTTGGCGAGGGCCGCGGCGTTCGTCGGGAGGCTGTCGGCGATGCCGGATACGATCTTGGCGACGGTGTTGGCGGTGGCGGGGGCGATGATCAACAGGTCTAACCTGTTCATCATGAACCGGCCGGTGCTTGGGCTGCTCGCACCCTCCTCCCGCTCCAGGAAGACCTCCTCCAGGTACCCGCCCCCCGAGATCTCGGAGAGCTGGTCGAAGAGGCCGTACATCCTCGCGACCTCCTCCCCGGCCCGGGAGACGAAGGTGCAGACCCTGTTATCTCGCGAGACCGCCCTCATCGCCGCAAAGCTCTCGGCAAGATAGTGCCCCGCCCCCGTTACGGCCCAGGCGACGTTCTTCATCGATCGACTCATCCTCCAAGACGCTCCAAGACGACTGGTCATCGGCTCCGACGACTTATCACTCCAGCGGTCCGGCGTCCCCACAGCGAACGAAAATATATAAAACTTCATCGCAAACGTATAAGGTGAGACTGATCCCGTATGTCAGTCAGGGGGAGACAGAAACATGACACATCACTTCGAAAACGCCCTGATAGGCGAGGCGCTGGTAGGAGAGGGGCCCGAGGTCGCACACATTGACCTCGTCATCGGAAGAAAGGGGAGCTTTGTCGAGCAGGCCTTCGTTGCGGCCCTCGCCTCGCCGAGGATGGGCCACACCCCGCTTCTCGCGGTCCTGGAGCCGAACCTCATCCCCAAGCCCG
>Ga0116152_10002761_pt1 | contig 14280 bp, 9 predicted proteins | sample AD_UKC119_MetaG_FD_89894 | JGI IMG/M metagenome (GOLD analysis project Ga0116152, IMG submission 89894) | Active sludge microbial communities of municipal wastewater-treating anaerobic digesters from Hong Kong - AD_UKC119_MetaG | ecosystem: Engineered > Bioreactor > Anaerobic > Digestate... | reverse complement strand
TCTTTGTGCCCCAAATATCCTGCGGGGGTGAATGGGCGCAGCCCAGAGGGGGCGCAAAGCCCCCTGCGCGCGGCGCGTCAGCGCCGCGCCCGGTCGCCCGAGGGCTGCGGCCTGGAAGGCTGCCGGCCGAGGGCGAAACCCCCGCCCGCCCATGAAAAAGGGGACCCGGGCGGGTCCCCTCCGTCGGCGTTCGGGTGGGTGGGATCAGCTGGGGATCTCGCCCTGGATGCCCTCGACATAGAAGTTCATGCCCAGAAGCGTGCCATCGTCCGACACTTCGCCCGCGGCCAGCCAGGCCGAGCCATCCTGCTTGTTCAGCGGACCGGTGAAGGGATGGTAGCTGCGGTCGCGGATCGATTCGATCAGCGCGTTCGCCTCGGCCTGAACCTCGGCCGGGATGCGGTCGTTGAACGGGCCAAAGGTCACCGCGTCCTCGGGGATGCCCAGCCACACGTTGTCCGCGCTCCAGGTGCCGTCCAGCTTGGCCTGGATGCGCTCGATGTAATAGGGCGCCCAGTTGTCCACGATCGAGGTCAGGCACACGTCCGGAGCAAAGTGCTGCATGTCCGACGCCTGGCCAAAGCCCAGCGCGCCGCGCTGCTGGCAGACGGTCAGCGGCGCGGTCGAATCGGTGTGCTGCATCAGGATGTCGCAGCCCTGTTCGATCAGCGCCTCGGCGGCGGCGGCTTCCTGCGCGGGGTCGAACCAGGTGTAGGCCCAGACGACGCGGAAATCGACGTCGGGGTTCACCTTCTTGGCGTGGATATAGGCCGCGTTGATGCCCATGATGACTTCGGGGATCGGGAACGAGGCGATATAGCCGATCTTGTTCGACTGGGTCATGCGGCCGGCGATGGTGCCGATCACCGCGCGGCCCTCATAGAAGCGCGCGTTGTAGAGCCCGACGTTGGGCGATTCCTGCAGATAGCCGGCCGCGTGTTCGAAGGCGATGTTCGGGAACCGCGCGGCCACCGCGTTCATCGACGGGCCATACCCGAACGAGGTCGCGAAGATCAGCTGCGCGCCCGACAGCGCCATTTGCGTCATGATGCGCTCGGCGTCGGGGCCTTCCGGCACGTTGTCGACATAGCTGGTTTCGACCGCCGCACCGAAATGCTCCTGCGCGGCCAGGCGCGCGTGGTCGTGGCCATAGGTCCAGCCAAAGTCGCCGGGCGGGCCGATATAGATGAACCCGACCTTCAGCGGCGACTGGGCCCGCGCGGCCGAGCCGGTCAGCGCGGCGAGACCCAGCGCGGCGGCCGAGGTGGCCAGAAGTTCTCTGCGTTTCATGAACATACTCCCTGTTTTCCGGGCAAGGCCCGTTTCGTGATACCGGGGGTCACCCGGCGGCATGGAAGGACCGACCCAACGACCCGGGGGCCGACAGCGTGGTCCGCGCTCGACTCGACGACATAACGACAAGCACGAGGATAGTGATCAGATACGGCGACATTGACAGATATTCCACGGGGATTTGAAAGCCCGCAGCCTGCAAATTCAGCTGAAGCACGGTGATTCCGCCGAAAAGATAGGCGCCCAGCAGCGCGCGCCAGGGCCGCCACGAGGCGAAGACCACCAATGCCAGCGCAATCCAGCCGGCGCCGGCGGTCATGCCTTCGGTCCATTGCGGCACACGCACCAGCGACAGATAGGCGCCCCCCAGCCCCGCGCAGGCGCCGCCAAAGGCGATCGCCAGAATGCGCACGCGGCGGACCTTGTAGCCCAGCGCGTGGGCCGAATCGTGGTTCTCGCCCACCGCGCGCAGGACCCGGCCGCCCCGCGTGTAGGTCAGCCAGTACCAGACCGCCGCGGTCAGCAGGATCGAGGCATAGACCAGCACGTCATGGCTGAACAGGATCCGTCCCACCACCGGCAGATCGCTGAGAAAGCCGAAGTTCAGCTTTTCGGTGCGGGGCGGCACGATGCCGACGAAGCTTTGCCCCAACAGCGCCGAGAACCCCAGCCCGAACAGCGTCAGCGCCAGGCCCGAGGCGACCTGGTTCGCCATCAGCACCTGCGTCAGCACGGCAAAGATCAGCGACAGGGCGGCGCCCGCGACGATCGCCGCCAGCATCCCCAGCGTCGGGCTGCCGGTGGTCACGGCCACCGCAAAGCCCGACACCGCGCCGGTGATCATCATCCCCTCGACCCCCAGGTTCAGGACGCCCGCCTTTTCCACCACCAGTTCGCCGATCGCGGCCAGCAGGATCGGCGTCGCCGCCACCATCAGCGAGGCGACCAGAACGACCGGGTTGATTGCTCCGAAATCCATGTCACGCGCCCTCCGGGCTGCGGCTGGGTGCGGCCAGCCGGATGCGATAGTTTGACAGCACGTCCAGCGCCAGCAGGAAGAACAGCAGCATTCCCTGGAACACCTGGATCGCCGCCGCCGGCAGGTTCAGCATGAATTGCGCCAGTTCGCCGCCGATATAGGTCAGCGCCAGCAGCATCCCCGCCAGCACGATGCCGATCGGGTGCAGGCGACCCAGAAAGGCGACGATGATCGCGGTAAAGCCGTAGCCTGCGTTGAAGTCGATCGAGATCAGCCGCGCCGGTCCTGCCAGTTCGAACATCCCGGCCATGCCGGCAAAGGCCCCCGACAGCCCCATGCACATCAGCACCAGCCGCGCGGGCGCCACGCCCGCGAACCGGGCCGCGCGCGGCGCCTGGCCCGCCAACTGGACGTGAAAGCCCAGGATATGGCGTTGCAGCAGGAGATAGGTGAACAGCACCGCGACGAAGGCCGCGACCCCGCCCCAATGCAGGCCGGAATTCACGATCAGCTCCATGTTCGAGGCGGCGCCATATTGGTGGATGTTGCGCGAGCCCGGGAAACCGGCGCCATCGGGGTTGCGCATGAACCCCGTGGCGGCGGCGGCCAGCAGCTTCTCGGCGACATAGACCAGCAGAAGCGAGACAAGGATCTCGTTGGTGTTGAACCGCGTCTTCAGGATCGCCGGGATCATCGCCCAGGCCCAACCGCCGGCCGCGCCCGCCAGGATCATCAGCGGAAAGACCAGCACGCTGTCGGCCGGGTAAAAGGCCAGCGCCACCGCGGCCGCGCAAAGCGCGCCGATGATGTATTGCCCCTCGGCGCCGATGTTCCAGATGCCGGCGCGAAAGCCCACCGACAGCCCCACCGCGATCAGGTTCAGGGGCCCGGCCTTGACCAGCAGTTGCGGGCGCGAATAGGCCGCGAACTGTTCGCTGAACAGCGGGTCCCAGAAAATCAGTTTGATTGCCTCGAACGGGTTCTTGCCAAGGATCACGAACAGGATGCCGCCGGCGATCATCGTCAGCAGCACCGCGACGATGGGGGTTGCATAGTTCCAGGCCCTGGATGGCGAAGGCCGTTTCTCAAGCCGCAGCATTGGTCTCTCCTTCCGCAGCTCCGCCCAGCATCAGGCCGATCTGGTCCATGGTCAGCCCCTTGACGGGGCGCGGCGCGCTCAGGCGGCCGCCGTTCAGCGCCGCGAAATTATCAGCGACTTCAAGCAGTTCATCAAGATCCTGGCTGATGACCACGACCGCGGCGCCAGCTTGCGCCAGATCCAGGATCGCCTGCCGGATCGCCGCCGCGGCGCTGGCGTCCACGCCCCAGGTCGGCTGGTTCACCACCAGAACCGAGGGGCGTTGCAAGATCTCGCGGCCGATGACGAATTTCTGCAGATTGCCGCCCGACAGCGCCCGCGCCGCCACATGCGGGCCGGGCGTGCGCACGTCGAACCGCTGGATCACCGTTTCGGCAAAGCTGCGCGCCTTGGGCCAGTTGATGAAGCCCCGGTTCACCAGCTTTTCACGCCAGGCCCCCGTCAACAGGGCGTTTTCCGTCAGGCTCATGTCCGGCGCGGCGGCGTGGCCCAGGCGTTCCTCGGGCGCGCACAAAAGGCCCATGGCCCGGCGTGCGGTCGGCCCCATGTGGCCGACGGGTTCGCCCGCCATCCGCACCGCATCGCTCTGGGCGCGCAATTCGCCCGACAGCGCCCCCAGCAATTCGTCCTGCCCGTTGCCCGCGACGCCGCCGATGCCCAGCACCTCGCCCGCATGCACCTTGAGCGAGACGCCCTTCAGCGCGGTGCCAAAGGCGGCGGGCGAGGCGACCGACAGGTCGCGCACCTCGAGCAGCAGCTTGCCGGGTTGCGCCGGCTCGCGCGAGGGGGTGTGCAGGCTCTGGCCGACCATCATCTCGGCCAGCGACCGCGCGCTTTCCTGCCGGGGGTCGGCGCGGCCCACGACCTTGCCCAGGCGCAGGACGGTGGCGTTCTCGCACAGGGACCGGATTTCTTCCAGCTTGTGCGAGATATAGAGGATCGAGCGCCCCTCGGCCCTGAGCTGGCGCAGGGTCTTGAACAGGATCTCGACCTCTTGCGGGGTCAGCACCGAGGTCGGCTCGTCCATGATGAGAAGCTGCGGGTTCTGCAACAGGCAGCGGATGATCTCGACCCGCTGGCGTTCGCCCGCCGACAGGTCGCCGACCATCCGCGAGGGATCGAGCGGCAGGCCGTAATTGTGCGACACCTCGGTGATGCGCGCGGCCAGTTCGCGGATCGGCGGCGGGTTGTCCATGCCCAGCGCGACGTTTTCGGCCACGTCCATCGCATCGAACAGGCTGAAATGCTGGAACACCATGGCGACGCCGGTGGCGCGCGCCTGCGCCGGGGCGCCCGGCGCATAGGGCTGGCCGCGCCACAGCATCCGCCCCTCGTTGGGGCGGATCAGGCCGTAGATCGCCTTGACCAGTGTGGACTTTCCCGCGCCATTCTCGCCCAGCAGGGCGTGGACCTCGCCCTCGCCGATGTCGAAACTGACGTCCGAATTGGCGACGACACCGGGATAGACCTTGGTCAGGCCCTGGATGGACAGAAGGGGGGTGCTCAAGACGCGATCTCCCGGGCGAGGGCTGGGGTGGACCGCTGCAGGATCGCGGCGGCGACGGAAATGGCAATGGCCTGCGGATGCTTGCCCAGGGCGGGGTCGCCGATCGGGCTGGTGATGCGGGTGGGGTCGTGGCCCAGCGCCGACAGGCGGCTGCGGAACCGAGCCCATTTCGAATGCGACCCGATCAGCCCGCACGCGGCAAAGCCGTGGCCCAGCAGCCGGTGGCACAGGTCCAGATCCAGTGCATGGCTGAAGGTCAGGATCAGGTGCTGCGCCTCGGCCGGGGCCTGGGGCACCAGAGCGCCGGGGTTGGCCGCGCTCAACACCCGGACGCCGTCGGGCACGGGGTCGGGGAAGCGGTCGGGCGCGGTGTCGATCCAGGTCAGCGCCAGACCGGGCAGGGGGGCCAGCACCTGCACCAGGGCGCGCCCGACATGGCCCGCGCCCCAGATCCACACGGGACGCGCCGGGTCGATCACGGGTTCCGCAAGCCAGCCGTCGAGAAAGCGCAGGCCCGCCACCCCCTCGCCGCGCGCGGCCCTCAGCGCACGGCGCAGGGGCATCGGCATCTCGGGCGCGGCATCGCGCGCCAGCGGCCGGGCGTGAAGGCCGGTTTCCGGCACGCCCGAGAGGTCGGCGAACAGCTCGAAACCCAGCGTCACCGCACCGCCGCAGCACTGGTTCAGCGCGGGGCCCAGGGCGATCCGTTCGATCCGCGGCGCGGCGCCTTCGGCCAGCATCACGCGGGCCTTGCGCGTCGCTTCGAATTCCAGCGCGCCGCCGCCGATGGTGCCGTCCTGACCTGTCGCCCAGACCAGCATCGCGGTCCCGGCCTCGCGCGGCGCGGACCCCTGATGCGCGCAGATCACGACACGCATCACCGCGCCATGCGCGGCCAGCGCGCGCCCCAGGGCGGGGCGATCCAGGCTCATGCAAGGCCCCTTTGGCGGGCCACGGCGGCCAGAACCCGCTCGGCCGTGGCCGGCGCGTCGAGGTCGGGATAGCGCGTGCCGTCGCCGCAGGCCGCCACGGCGTCGGACAGCGCCATCAGCACCGAGATCCCGTGCATGAAGGGCGGTTCGCCCACGGCCTTTGATCGGTGGATCGTGTCCTCGCGGTTTTCGTGGTTCCACAGATCCACGGTGAACACGCGGGGCCGGTCGCCGCAGGCCGGTATCTTGTAGGTCGAGGGGGCGTGCGTCCTGAGCCGCCCCTTGTCGTCCCAGACCAGTTCCTCGGTCGTGAGCCAGCCCGCACCCTGGACGAAGCCGCCCTCGATCTGGCCCTTGTCCAGCGCCGGGTTCAGGCTGGCGCCCGCGTCGTGCAGGATATCGACGCGCAGGATGCGGTTCTCGCCGGTCAGGGTGTCGATCACGACCTCGCTGCACGCCGCGCCATAGGCGAAGTAGAAAAACGGCCGCCCCTGGCCCTGGATGCGGTCCCAGGCGACCTTGGGCGTGGCGTAGAACCCGGTCGCGGACAGGCTGACCCGCGCCTGATAGGCCGAACTCGCGGCCTCGGCAAAGCTGATCTCGTGGTCATCGACCATCACCACCCCGTCGCCGAAGCGCACCAGATCGGCGCGAACCTGGTAGCGTTCGGCCAGATGCGCGGCGATCCGGTCGCGGATCGTGTCACAGGCGGCCTTGACCGCCATGCCGTTCAGGTCCGACCCGCTGCTCGCGGCGGTGGCCGAGGTGTTGGGCACCTTGGCGGTGTCGGTGGCGGTGATCCTGACGGCGTCCAGCGGCACGCCAAAGCCATGCGCGGCCACTTGCGCCAGTTTCTGGAACAGGCCCTGGCCCATTTCGGTGCCGCCGTGGTTCAGATGGATCGAGCCGTCCTGATACACATGCACCAAGGCGCCCGCCTGGTTCAGATGGGTCAGGGTGAAGCTGATCCCGAACTTGACCGGCGTCAGCGCGATGCCCTTTTTCAGCACCGGGTTGCACGCGTTCCAGTCGGCCACCGCGGCCTTGCGCGCGGCGTAATCGGCGGTTTTCTCAAGCTGCGCGACCATTTCGTGCAGGATGAAATCCTCAACCGGCTGGCCGTAGGGCGTGGTCTGCGGCCCGCTGTCTGCCGGCGGCTGCGGGCTGTGCGCCCCACCAAAGCGTTTCGCGGTGCCAGGGCCCGTCCAGGCGGTGGCGGCAGCGCGGTAGAAATTCGCCTTGCGCACGGCCAGCGGGTCCAGGCGCAGGTCGTGGGCGATATGGTCCATCACCCGCTCGATCCCCAGCATCCCCTGCGGCCCGCCAAAGCCGCGGTAAGCCGTGGCCGAGCACATGTTGGTGCGCAACCGGTGGCTTTCGATGCGCACATCGGGCAGCCAATAGGCGTTGTCGGCGTGCAGCATGGCGCGGTCGGCCACGGGCAGCGTCAGGTCCATCGACCAGCCGGCGCGGGTGTAATGGGTGAACGCGATCCCCAGCACGCGGCCGTCCTCGGCGACGCCGACGCGATAGTCGATGCGGAAATCGTGGCGCTTGCCGGTGACCACCATGTCGTCGTCGCGGTCGTAGCGCATCTTGCATGGCCGGCCCGTCAGCCGGGCGGCCAGCGCGCAGGCCACGGCCAGATGGTTTCCCTGGCTTTCCTTGCCGCCAAAACCGCCACCCATGCGCCGGGTCTCGACGCGGACCGCGTGCATGGGAAGGTGCAGCGCGTGGGCGACCTTGTGCTGGATTTCGGTCGGGTGCTGGGTCGAGGAGACGACGTGCATGTCGCCCCCTTCCTGCGGGCTGACCAGGGCGGCCTGACTCTCGAGATAGAAATGTTCCTGCCCACCCATGTCGAGCCGCCCCTCGATCACCCGGGAGGCCCGCGCGATGGCCGCCTCGGCGTCGCCGCGCTGCCAGATGCGGGGGCCGTCCTCGAACCGGGCGTTGGCCGCGAGCGCGTCCTCATACGTCAGGATCGCCGGTTTCTCGGCATAGCTGATCTTGCCCAGCCGCGCCGCCTTGCGGGCGTTCAGATGGGTGTCGGCGACCACCAGGAACACCGGCTGGCCGACGTAATGCACCGTGCCCAGCGCCAGCAGCGGTTCGTCGTTGTTCGAGGGCGAGCAGTCGGCGTGGCCGATCTCGGCGCCGGTCAGCACCGCGACCACGCCGGGCGCGGCGCGCACCGCCGCAAGGTCCAGCGCGGTGATGTCGCCATGCGCCACGGTGGACAGGCCGAACGCCAGGTGCAGGGTGCCCGCCGGCGTCGGGATGTCATCCACATAGCGGGCCTCGCCGGTCACATGGAGCGGCGCGGCGTCATGCGGGTGGGGTTTGTGAATGCTCATGCCTCGACCTCGAGAACGCTGGTGGCAATACCCTGATCTTCAAGGAAATATCGCAACAGCAGATTGCGCGCGGCACCAAGCCGGTACTCGGCCGAGGCGCGCATGTCGCTGAGCGGCGTGAAATCCTGCGCAAAGGCGGGCAGGGCGGACCGCACGGCGGCCTCGGTCCAGGGCTGGCCGGTCAGCGCGGCCTCGACCCGGGCGGCGCGCTTGGGGATGCCCGCCATGCCGCCAAAGGCGATGCGGGCGCGGGTCACGGTCCCGGCTTCGACGGCGATGTCGAAACACCCCAGCACCGCGGAAATGTCCTGATCGAAGCGTTTCGAAAGCTTGTAGCACTTCAGCCGGTCGGGCTGACCGGCAGGGCCGCGCGGAATGCTGATGGCTTCGACGAATTCGCCCGGCGCGCGGTCCTGCCTGCCGTAGTCCAGGAAGAAATCCTCAAGCAGGATCGTGCGGCGGCTGTCGCCCTTGCGCAGGTGCAGGCGGGCTTCCAGCGCGATCAACGCGGGCGGGCTGTCGCCGATCGGCGAGCCGTTGGCGATGTTGCCGCCCAGCGTCGCCGCCGCGCGGACCTGCGCCGAGGCAAAGCGGCGCAGCATCGCGGCGAAGCCCGGGTGATGGGGCGCGATGGCGGGCAGCAGGTCGGCCAGCGTCGTCGTGGCGCCGATGCGGATCTCGTCCTCGCGGACCGTGACGCCGCGCAGGTCGTCGATCCCGGCGATGAAGGCGACGGGCCCGAGGTCGCGCAACTGCTTGGTGACCCACAAGCCCACGTCGGTCGCGCCGGCGATCAGCCGGCCGTCGGGGTTGGCCTGATACCATGCGGCCAACTCGTCGGCGGTGCGCGGGTTGGTGCCGCCCGCGGGCGCCCCGGGCAGGCGTTGCGCGATGAATGCGGGATCGGTCTGCTCGCGCAGCCACTGCGGCGCGGGCGATTGCGACGCGGCCTCGGCGGCGCGCACGATCGGCGCGTAGCCCGTGCAGCGACAGAGGTTGCCGGCCAGGTTGGTGTCGTGATCGGTGACGCCGTTGATCTGGCCCGCGGCCATCGACATCACGAACCCGGGCGTGCAGAACCCGCATTGGCTGCCGTGGTGGTCCACCATCGCCTGCTGCACCGGGTGCAGCGCGCCGTCGGGGGCGCGCAGCCCCTCGACCGTATGCACCGCCTTGCCGTCGAGCTGCGGCAAGAACAGGATGCAGGCGTTCAGGGCGCGGCGGCCGTGGCCATCGGACACCATCACCGTGCAGGCGCCGCAGTCGCCCTCGTTGCACCCTTCCTTGGTGCCCTTGAGACCGCGCTCCTCGCGCAGCCAGTCCAGCAGCGTGCGCGTCGGAGGCGGGTCGGTCAGGGTGACCGGGGTGCCGTTCAGAAGAAAGCTGATCGCGCTCATGCGTTGTTCCGCCGCTGTCTGGTCATCGTCATCCGGTTCTTGGGACTGGCCCCCCGGCCCGATGCGGCGTAAAGCCTCGGGTAAGCCGTGGTCCCTGATCCGAGTGAACAGTGGGACCGGCCTGCAAGCAAGCACAGACTGGTGGCCAAGGCGAGAAGCATTTTCGCTGATCTGTTGAAAATCAGGGCAGGCTTGCGTCCGATTGCCCTCTGGATAAGCTGCGCACATGAGCGATCCCCGATTCATCCATCTGCGTGTCCACACCGAGTATTCCCTGCTGGAAGGCGCGGTGCCGCTGAAGTCCCTCATCAAGCTGTGCGAGAAGCGCGCGATGCCCGCGATCGCCGTCACCGACACCAACGCGCTGTTCGCAGCGCTGGAGTTTTCGGTCTCGGCGCTGGGGGCCGGGGTGCAGCCGATCGTCGGGTGCCAGATCGACGTGCAACTGCCGCCGGGCCAGCCGGGCGAGCGCCCGCGCCCTGCCGCGCCGGTGGTCCTGCTGGCGCAGACCGAGCGCGGCTATGAAAACCTGATGGCGCTGAATTCGTGCCTGTATCTGCGCACCGACGGGTCCTTGCCGCATGTCACCCCCGACGAACTGTCGCGGCACTCGGAAGGGCTGATCTGCCTGTCGGGCGGGCCGGACGGGTTGATCGGGCGCGAGATCCGCGAGGGGCGCGAGGCCCAGGCGCAGGCGTTGATGACGCGACTGGCCGGGATCTATCCGGGGCGGCTCTATGTTGAACTGCAACGGCACCCCGGCGAGGGCGGCGCCCTGACCGAGGCCGAGCAGGCGACCGAGCGCCCGCTGATCGAGATGGCCTATGCGATGGACCTGCCGCTGGTCGCGACCAACGACGTGCACTTCCCCGATGCCGCCATGTTCCAGGCCCATGACGCGCTCTTGTGCATCAAGGAAGGGGCCTATGTCGATCAGGCCGAACCGCGCCGCCGGCTGACGCCCCAGCATTACCTGAAGACGCCCGACGAAATGGCGGCGCTGTTCGCCGACCTGCCCGAGGCGCTGGAAAACACCGTCGAGATCGCCCGCCGCTGCGCCTTTGCGGCCTACAAGCGCGCGCCGATCCTGCCCAGGTTCGCCGATGACGAGGTCGAGGAACTGCGCCGGCAGGCCTGGGAAGGTTTGCAGGCGCGGCTGGCGGTGATCCCCCATGCGGTCAGCGTCGCCGAGTATGAGAAGCGCCTGGAATTCGAGCTGGGCATCATCGAGCAGATGGGCTTTCCCGGCTATTTCCTGATCGTCGCCGATTTCATCAAATGGTCCAAGGACAACGGCATTCCGGTGGGCCCGGGGCGGGGCTCGGGGGCGGGCAGTCTGGTGGCCTATGCGTTGACGATCACCGACCTCGATCCGCTGCGCTACAGCCTGCTGTTCGAACGCTTCCTGAACCCCGAACGGGTGTCGATGCCCGACTTCGACATCGACTTCTGCATGGACCGGCGCGAGGAAACGATCCGCTACGTGCAGCAGAAATACGGCCGCGACAAGGTCGGCCAGATCATCACCTTCGGCGCGCTTCTGTCCAAGGCCGCGGTGCGTGACGTCGGGCGCGTGTTGCAGATGTCCTATGGCCAGGTGGACAAGCTCAGCAAGATGATCCCGGTCGAAGGGGTGAAGCCCGTCTCGGTCACCAAGGCGCTGGCCGAAGAACCGCGCCTGCGCGAGGCGGCCAAGGAAGAGGTCGTCGCGCGCCTGCTGGACTATGCCGAAAAGATCGAGGGCTTGCTCAGGAATGCCTCGACCCACGCGGCGGGGGTGGTGATCGGGGACCGGCCGCTGGATGCGCTGGTTCCGCTCTACCGTGATCCACGGTCGGACATGCCGGCGACGCAGTTCAACATGAAATGGGTCGAACAGGCCGGACTGGTCAAGTTCGACTTCCTGGGCCTGAAGACGCTGACGGTGATCCAGAACGCGATCGACCTGATTCACACCTCGGGGCGCGATCTGCATGTGGGGCCCGGCGGTGTCGCGCTTTATGATCCGCCCAAGGGGGCCGAGAACCAGATCAACGCGATCCCGCTGGACGACGCCAAGACCTACAAGCTGTATTCCGACGCCAAGACGGTCGCGGTGTTTCAGGTGGAAAGCTCGGGCATGATGGATGCGCTCAGGCGCATGAAACCCACCTGCATCGAGGATATCGTGGCGCTGGTCGCCCTTTATCGTCCCGGCCCGATGGAGAACATCCCGACCTATTGCGAGGTCAAGCACGGGCTGAAACCGCTGGAATCGATTCACCCCACCATCGACCACATCCTGGCCGAGACGCAGGGCATCATCGTTTATCAGGAACAGGTCATGCAGATCGCCCAGGTGATGGGCGGCTACAGCCTGGGCGGCGCCGACCTGCTGCGCCGCGCCATGGGCAAGAAGATCGCCGAGGAAATGGCCAAGGAGCGTCCCAAGTTCATTGAGGGGTGCAAGGCGACGCATGGAATCGACGCGAAAAAGGCCGGCGAGGTCTTTGATCTGCTTGAAAAATTCGCGAACTATGGCTTCAACAAGTCGCACGCGGCCGCCTATGCCGTGGTCAGCTATCAGACCGGATGGCTCAAGGCGAACCACCCGGTGGAATTCATGGCCGCGGTGATGAACTGCGATATCCACCTGACCGACAAGCTGGCCGTCTACAAGCGCGAGGTGGACCGCATGGGCATCACCGTCGTCGCGCCCTGCGTGAACCGCTCGCTGGCGACCTTCAGCGTGGTGGACGGCGCGCTGGTCTATGCGCTGGGGGCGCTGAAGAACGTCGGCGTCGAGGCGATGAAGCTGATCGTGCAGGCGCGCGGGGACCGCCCCTTTGCCGACCTGACCGATTTCGCCGCCCGGGTCGATCTGAAACGGGTCGGCAAGCGGCCGCTGGAAATGCTGGCCCGCGCCGGCGCCTTCGACGCGCTGGATCGCTCGCGCAAGCGCGTGTTCGACGCGCTGGACGGGCTGGTCGCCTATTCGGCGGCGGTGCACGAGGCCGCGGGTTCGGGTCAGTCGTCGCTCTTTGCCGGCGGGGACGACCTGCCGCCGCCGCGGCTGGGGCCAAAGGGCGACTGGCTGCCGATGGATCGCCTGACGCAGGAACACGCGGCGATCGGCTTCTACCTGTCGGGGCACCCCTTGGACGATTACGCGGCCGCGCTCAAGCGCAAGGATGTCGTGACGCTGGCCGAACTCACGCGGCTGGCGCAGGCCGGCGGCACGGTCCGGAAGCTGGCCGGCTCGGTCTCGTCGCGCCAGGAACGCAAGTCGGCGCGCGGCAACCGCTTTGCCTTCGTGCAACTGTCCGATCCGACCGGTCTTTATGAGGTGACGGTGTTCTCGGAAACGCTCGAGGCCGCGCGCGCCTACCTCGAGCCGGGCATGAACGTCGTGCTGACGGTCGAGGCGACGATGGAGGGCGACAGTCTCAAGCTGCTGGCGCGCGGCGCGATGCCGATCGACGATCTGGTCGCGGACGCGGGCGCCGCCGGGCTCAAGGTGCGGCTCGACACGGCCGCGGCGCTCGACGAGCTGCGCGCGATCCTTTCGCAGACCGCGCAAGCCCCGCGCAAGGCCTTTGGCCCGCTGATCCTGTGCGTGCCCAACCCCGAGGACGGTGGCGAGATCGAAATCGACCCGGGGTTGAAGGTTCCGGTGACCCCGGTGCTGAAATCCGCGCTGCGCGCCGTCGAGGGCGTGCTGGAAATCGAGGAGGTCTGACATGCTGACGCTCGAAACCCGCGACCGGGTGCGGATTGTCACACTGGCGCGCCCCGAGGCGCGCAACGCCGTCAACCCGGCGCTGGCGCGCGCGCTCTTCGAGGCGCTCTGCGCCTTCGATGCGGACGATGGCGTGGATGTCGCCGTGCTGACGGGCGCAGGCGGGTCGTTCTGCGCCGGGTTCGATCTGAAATCCGTCTCGGCCGGCGACGGCGCGGGCTGGATCGCAGGGCTCGACATTCCCGGTGACTGGGACCCGCTCACGCAACCGATCGCAGGGCCGATGGGACCCACGCGGCTGATGCTGGCAAAACCGGTGATCGCGGCGATCGAAGGGTCGGCGGTCGCGGGCGGGTTGGAGCTTGCGCTCTGGTCCGACCTCAGGGTCATGGCCGACGACGCGCAATTCGGCGTCTTCTGCCGCCGCTGGGGTGTGCCCCTGATCGACGGCGGCACGGTGCGCCTGCCGCGCCTGGTCGGGCAGGGCCGCGCGAACGATCTGATCCTGACCGGCCGCCCCGTCGCCGCGCCCGAGGCCCATCGGATCGGACTGGCCGACCGCGTCAGCGCGCCCGGTCGGGCGCTGGCCGAGGCACTCGATCTCGCCCAGGCGCTGTGCCGGTTCCCGCAAGGCTGCCTCCGCGCCGATTTCCTGTCCGCCCGGATGGCGCCCGCCGACCTGGCGGCCGCGCTGCGCCGCGAATGGCGCAGCGCCGGAATGGCCCTGACCGAGGGCACCGCCGGTGCCGCCCGTTTCGCCAAAGGTGCAGGTCGGGGCGGCCGCTTCGATTGACGGCCGCGATGCAGCGGGGGCGGTGCTGGCGACGGGGATTTTCAAGGGGGGCGTGCCCCCCTTGAAGCGGGGGTGCGGGGGCGGCAGCCCCCGCCGCCCCCCGTCTCCCCCCCCTTTTCTACGGCACCCGCAAGGCGCACGCCGTGCCGGCCCGCGCCTCGATCGCCGCCCAGGCGCCCGCCCCCATGGCCGGGTTCGGTGCCAC
>Ga0116152_10002757_pt1 | contig 14290 bp, 11 predicted proteins | sample AD_UKC119_MetaG_FD_89894 | JGI IMG/M metagenome (GOLD analysis project Ga0116152, IMG submission 89894) | Active sludge microbial communities of municipal wastewater-treating anaerobic digesters from Hong Kong - AD_UKC119_MetaG | ecosystem: Engineered > Bioreactor > Anaerobic > Digestate... | reverse complement strand
TCTTCGACGCCGGCATCATGGACATCTTCGTGGTGCGCGTCGCAGGGAATGTCTGCGACACCGACGAGATCGGCACCATCGAGTACGGGCTGGCCCACGTGAACACGCCCGTGCTGGTGGTGCTCGGCCACACCCAGTGCGGCGCCGTCACGGCGGTGACCCATGCCGCACGCGGGCAGGGCCACGAGCTCGAGCTGAACATCCCTCCGCTGGTCGACAACATCGGCCCGGCGGTGCAGCGCGCGCTCGCGGCGCACCCGGAGGCCCAGGGCGACGCCGTCATTCCCTACGCGATCGAGGAGAACGTCTGGCAGGCGGTCGCCGACCTGTTCCGCCGCAGTCCCGTGACGCGGCAGTTGGTGCACGCGGGCAAGGTCAGGGTCGTGGGTGCCGTCTACGACGTAGGCACAGGCGCGGTGACATGGCTGCCCGGGGAGAAGGTGGAAGCGCTGCTGCGGCAGACCGAGGCGGACAAGTCGCGGGAGACCGAGGTGTACGCGCACTGACGCCCGGCCGGAATGGCGCGGCCGCCCCACGCGCGCGGGGCGGCCGCCCGTTCGTCCGGCGGTGGCTCAGCCCCGGGCCGCCAGCGCCTGTTGCCGGTCGGGATAGACGGCGAAGATCTTCTCGAGCTGCGACACGTAGAAGATGCTCAGCACGCGCTCCTTCACCGAGCAGATGCGCAGCGTGCCCTTGGCCTCGAGCACCGAATGGTAGCCCGAGATTAGGATGCCCAGGCCCGTCGAGTTGATCCACGGCACGTCGGCGAGGTCGAGCACGATGTCGCTGTACCCCTCCTCGAGCACCGACTTGATCTCGGCCTTGAACCTGTCGTGGTCCGGTCCGCCCATGATCTTGCCGGAGATCTCCAGCACCATCGTCTTGTCGGCGGGATGGCGGCTGAACTTCATGGCTATGCCCCCTCGTTCGTGGTATCGGGTCAGCTGGCGGCGCTGTAGAGCCGCCGCTTGATCTTCTTCGTCGGTGTCTTCTCGAACTCCTCGTACATCACCTTCAGGCGCGTGATCTGGCTGTAGCCCGGCAGCCGCCGGTTCAGGGCCTGGCGGTTGTCCTCCATCATGGTCTCGACCTGCTTGCCCTTGAGGCAGGCCCGGTCCACCGACTCGAGGTCGGGGTAGACCAGGGCCACCAGCAGCCCCTTGGACTCGAGCACCAGCGACTCGGCCACGCAGGGCATGTTGTTCAGCTGGGACTCGATCTCCTCGGGGTAGATGTTCTGCCCCGACGCGGTCAGGATCATGTTCTTCGAGCGGCCCGTCAGGTACAGGAAGCCGTCGTCGTCCAGGCGGCCCAGGTCGCCGGTGTGCAGCCACCCGTCGGCGTCGATGCAGGCGTCGGTCGCGTCCTGGTCGTTGTAGTAGCCGAGCATGCGGTTCTCGCCGCGCACCAGCACCTCGCCGATGCCGCTCTCGGGATCGGGCTCGGCGATGCGGCACTCGAGGTAGGGGATGACCCGGCCCACGCTGCCGACGGGCGGCCGGCCCTTCTGCACCGTGTAGCTGATCAGCGGGCCGCACTCGGTCATGCCGTAGCCGCAGGTCAGGTTGAAGCCGATCTGGCGGAAGAAGTCCTCGACTTCCTTGTTCAGCGCGGCGCCGCCCACCACCAGTTCCTTGTAACGTCCGCCGAAGGCCTCGTACAGGGCGTCGCGGATCTTGCGTTGCACCACCGAGCGCAGTCCCGGCACCTTCAGCATGAACTGCACCTTGGGCGACTCGAGCTGCGGCTTGACCCGGTTGCGGTAGATCTTCTCGATGATCAGCGGCACCGACATCACCACCGCCGGCCGGTGCTTGGCGAAGGCCGCCAGCAGCACCTTCGGCGTGGGGATCTTCTCGACGAAGATCACGTGGCAGCCCGCCACGAACGGCGACAGGAAGTCGAACGCGCAGCCGAAGGCATGGGCCAGGGGCAGGAACGAGACGATGGTGTCGCCGGGCACGAGGTCGACGTTGTCGATGAAGTAGCGGACGTTCACCATCAGCCCATGGTGGTCGAGCATCACGCCCTTGCTGAACCCCGTGGTGCCCGAGGTGTAGACGATGGCGGCCAGGGCGCTGCCCTCGACCGCCGGGAATGCCAGCCCGGTGCGCGACAGCACCGCGCCGTAGCGCTCGACGTAGCCCGTGTCGGCGTGCGCCGCAGCGGCGGCGACGGCGTCGGTGCGGCTCCAGAACAGGCCGAGGTCCGCCAGGCGGAACACCGCCGTCAGCGACGGCATCCTCTCCTCGGACAGGCCGTCCCAGCAGGTGTCCGAGGCGAACAGCAGCGACGAGCCGCTGTGCCGGACGATGTGCTCGATCTCGGCAGGCGTGAAATCGGGCAGGATCGGCACGATCACGGCCCCATAGGTGACCGCCGCCAAGTAGGTGACCGCCCAGTGGGCCGAGTTGCGCCCGACCAGGGCCACGCGGTCGCCGCGCTCGAGCCCGCACTCGGCGAAGATCCAGTGCAGCTTCAGGATGCGGTTGGCCACGTCGCCGTTCGTCAACGTGCCTCCGTCCAGGTCGGCGAAGCAGGCGACATCCCAGTGGCGGCGCAGGCTCGTGGCGAAGGTCTCGACCAGGTTCTGCTGGAGCATCGTTCTCCTTGTCGTCGTGTCGGGCCGGGCGAGCCGGGCCACTATACCCCGCGGGCGGCGGACGGGGCAAGGACCTCCGGACCGGCGTGTGCGGGGCTCAGGGCCGCCGGCGCGGGGGCAGGCCGAACCGGGGCACGCGGCGACGGTAGTCGGCGTAGGCGGGGCCGATGTCCGCCAGCAGCTTGCGCTCCTCGAGCTCGGTGCCCACCAGCACGTAGGCGGCCATCACGCCGCGCCAGGCCAGGTTCACGTCGGTCACCGGCAGCCCGAACGCCAGCAGCAGCAGGGTGCCGGCGTACCACGGATGCCGCACCGCGCCCAGGATGCCGGCGGTGCGGAACACCGGCTCGCGCGGCGGGCGCCCGGCCAGGTGGTCCGCGGCCTGCCGCAGGCCCAGGAAGGCGCGGCCGTCGTAGGCGCGGGCCCCCAGCACGAACAGCAGGCCCGCCTCGGCCAGGCCCGCCAGCTGCACCCAGCGCCAGGCCCCGCTCCACGTCCACAGCGTCCGGTCGGGCAGCGCCCGCAGCCACAAAGCGAGCACCAGGAACGAGAGGCCCGAGGCCGCCACGTAGGCCAACCGTTGCCAGGGCCGGTACGAAGGCAGCGATCCCTCGACGAAGCGGCGCCAGCGGTGGGTGACGAACACGCTGTGCAGCGCGCACCACAGGGCGGTCGCCAGGGCGGCTTGCAGGGGCAGGGGCATGGGCGCGCTTCCGTCGGCGGGTGAACGATCGGTTGCCCGGCATTGTGGGATTTCGGTATCTTGCGGTCAAGGCCGGGCCGACGAAGGGCCGGGCCGATGCGGCGCCCTGGGCCGCCGTTCAAGGGGGAAGCCTGACATGACGCATTCCATCCGCAGCGCCTGCGGCGCCGCATGCCTTTGCGTGCTGTTCGCCATGCCGGCCGTCGCCTGGGACGAGCCCGCCCACTGGAACACGGTGGGCGAGGTCTCCTGGTGGGCCGCGACCGACGCCCTGTTCTACCGCCTGCGCGATGCCGACGTCTCGCTCGACCGCTCCCAGGAGCGCGTCGACCAGGCCGCCGCCTACGCGCGCACCCTCGCCTACACCGGCCGCGTCGACGGCCTCGAGCTCGACGCCTGGCTGACCCTGCCGGCGGACGAGCGGGCGCGGCGCGAGAAGATGGCCGCCCGCGAGCTGGAGTTCGTGGCGCGCTTCCGCAACCGCATCGCCGACCAGGCCCAGCGCACGCGCGAGAACCTGCCCAGCGGCTGGGGGCTGGGGGTCAGCGACGTGACCGTGGTCGGCGACTGCCTGCAGAAGCTGCGCACGGCGGTGGGGCTGGATCCCGCCAACCCGTACGCCTGGCACCTGTACGCCTGGTTCGCCCAGGCCGTGGGCGACCTCGACCGCGCGGGCCGCGGCCTGGCCGGCGCCGAGCGCGCCCTGGCCCAGGTGCCTGCCGACAAGCTCATCGCCCTGCGCCAGGGCGTCGCCCTGGACGCCGCCTGGCTGGCCCGCGAACGCGGCGACGGTGCGGCGGCCTCCGAGGCCCTCGCCCTGGCCCGCGCGCGCGGCGCCGCCGGGTTCGAGGCCACGTTGCTCGAGGGCCTGCTGGCGGCCGACCGCGGCGACCAGGCGACGGCCTTCCGCGCGGCCGACGCGCTGCGCGAGACGCGCATCCGCAAGTACCCACTCGACTACCGCATCTCCGGCAGCGCGCCCGAGACGGTGAACGTGGCCGTGTGGAAAGAGGCGCCCTCGGACTTCGCCGAGCGTTGGATCAAGGCCCTGGCCTGGCTGCGGGCGGGCGAGCCGGACATGGCCCTGAAGGCCTTCGGCGGCTACCGCACCGCCGACGCCTACCCCTTCGCCGCGCGGTTCTGGAACGACGCCGGCCTCATCTACGAGCTCACCGGCCGCGTGGCCCTGGCCGGGATCGCCTGGGACCAGGCGCGCATCTGCCGGCCCTACGCGCCGTACTTCCCCAGCCGGACCATCACCTGCAACCTCGGGCGGCTCACCGGACGCAGCGGACGCATCCCCGTCACCCGGGCCTTCGGCACGTTCCCCACCGCCGGCAGCCGCCTGGCCCAGGGCGCCCTGCTGGCCGACGCCGTGGGCGACACGCTGCTGGATGACGCCGGCCGCGGCCAGGCGGCCGCCGACGCCCTCGATGCGCTGGCGATCTGCGAGGCGCGCGGCTGGTACCCGGCCGAGGCGGCGCTGCTCAGGGGCGCCGTGTACGAGCGCGTGGGTGACCGTCGCTCGGCCGTCCTCGAGGTCGAGACGGCGCTGACGGCCCTGCGGGCGCGGGGCGGGACCGTCGACCAGGCGCTGCTCGACCGCCTGGCCCAGGCGGCCGCCGACCGCACCGGCGACGGCGTGCTCACCTTCTACGGCCAGAGCGGAGCGGCCCAGGCGCGCTGGGCGGCGCCCGTCGATCCGGTCGCCGAGTCCGCGGCCCTGCGGGAGGCCTACGCGGCCGAGCCGTCCGACGCCAACCGGCGCGCCCTCGCGCGCAGCCTCGTGCGCGGCGGCGATCCGGCAGCCGGCCGGCTCCTGGTCGCCGACCGCAACGACCCCCAGGACCTGGTCCTGGCCCTGGAGGCGGATCGGGCCCTGGGCGACCCGACCCTGGCGGTGGCGTTGGCCGAGCGCCTGCAGGCCGGGGACGACCCCTGGTCCGACGCCGGGCTGTGGACCCTGGCGGGCTTCCTGTGCCTGGACGCCGAGCGCACCGACCTCGGCCGCCTGGCCCTGGAGCGCGCCAGCGAGCTCGATCCGGGCAACCAGGGCCTGCGCACCCAGCTCAAGCTCATGAAGGGCGAGTTGTAGGGGGCGCGGCGCCGCGACCGGAATTCGCTGAAGCAGGTGCCGGACCGTGCCGACAACGCCTACGGGGGTTCGACGGGGTCGCGGCGACGGGAGCCGAAGGCATGGAACCGGTGACATCGTGTCCGTACTGCCACGAGCGGTTCACGCTCGAGGACCTCGTCTGTCATCCTGGCATCGTGCCCATCGGCATGATGCTCAACGACAGCGACGCGCGCTGGAACTTCTACTACTTCAACCACGTCGTGCCCGGTTGCGAGACGACGTTCACGGTGGAGGTGGAGGCCTTCGCGTCCCTGCTCGGCGAACCGGTGCCGGCGGCCATCCGCACCTTCAGCTGCGACTGCGAGGGTCGCTGCACCTCGCTGGCCGACCTGGCCGCCTGCAAGGCCGACTGCCACTGGGCGCCCTACCGCCGCTTCCTGGACGTCCTGCTGGCGCGCCGCCTGCCGACGCGCGCTTGACGCGGCTTTCATGAACCGACGCGAGGGGGCGGCCCGCCGGGACCGCCCCCTTTTCGATCCGGCCTCCGGCCCCGTCAGGCCAGCTTCGCCCGCACCATGTTCTCGACGCCGCCGGCGATGACCAGCTCCTGCACCGGCGTGCCCAGGGGCAGGAACCGGTAGGTCGCGCCGTTCCAGGTCGCCGTCGAGCCGCGGAAGTCCAGGGTGATCGGGCCGGCGTCGACCGTGCGCGCGCCCTCCTTCTCGGCCGCGGCGAAGCGGGCGCGAAGGGCGTCGCTCAGCGCGCTGCTCTGCACGCACAGGAAGCCGTTGTTGATGGCGTTGCGCAGGTAGGTGTCGCTGTAGCTGCCGGCGATCACGCAGCGGATGCCCGCCGCCTGCAGCGCCGTGGCGGCCTGCTCGCGGCTGCTGCCGGTGCCGAAGTTGTAGCCCGCGACCACCACGTCGCCCGCCCGCACCATGGGTGCGAAGGCGGGATCGTAGTTCTCCATCACCACGGCGGCCATCTGCGCGGGCGTGAGGTCGTCGCGGTAGGTGTGGTCCTTCGAGTAGATGCCGTCGGTGTTCAGGTTGTCCTTGGGCAGGAACAGGCAGCGGCCGGTGTGGCCCGCCGGGAAGCCGTCGAGGATCTCGACCTCGCCCGCGGCGCCGGCCGTCGCCTTGAACTCGGTGAAGTCGCGCGCCGGCACGCCGCCGTCCAGGGCCAGGCCCTCGGGCCCGGCGATGAACCCGGCCATGGCGCTCGCGGCCACCACCGCGGGGCTGGCCAGGTACGCCTCGGCGTCGCGGTCGCCCATGCGCCCGCGGAAGTTGCGGTTGGTGGCCGAGATGCCCACCTCGCCCGCCTGCAGCAGCCCGGCGCCCAGGCCGATGCACGGTCCGCAGCCCGGGGGCAGCGCGATGGCGCCCGCGTCCAGCAGCGCCTGCCACGAGCCGTCGGCCTCGGCCTGCTGCTGGATGGGACCGCTGGCCGCCGACACGTAGAACGCGACGCCCTCGGCCACCTTGTGCCCCTTGATGACCGCCGCCGCCTGGGCGATGTCGTCGCGCCGGCTGTTGGTGCAGCTGACCAGGTAGGCCTTGTGGATGCGCTTGCGCTGCGCCTGCATCGCCTTCAGCGAGGTCATGACCTGCACCGAGTGGGGGCCGCTGACGTGGGGCGTGACCTTGGCCAGGTCCAGGACGATGCGGGCGGCGTAGAACGCGTCGGCGTCGCTGCGCGGCGGGTTCGTGCGCCAGGCCTCGAGGTCCCGGTCGGTGATGCGCCCGGCAACGCCGCGGCTCTCGAGCCACGCCTTGCGCTCGGCCATGAAGGCCACGCAGGTCGCGTCGCAGGGGAACCAGCCGGCCAGCGCGCCCCACTCGGTGGTCATGTTGGCCACCGTCAGGCGCTCCTCCATCGACAGCGAGGCCACGCCCGGTCCGGCGAACTCGAGCACCGCGTTCAGCACCTCGCCCTGCCCGTACAGGCCGCACAGGGTGATGATCACGTCCTTGCCCGTCACGCCCGGCCGCAGCGCGCCCTCGAGCACCACCTGCACCGTGCGCGGCACCTGCCACCACGTGGTCCCGGTGGCCCACAGCGCGGCCGCGTCGGTGCGCACCACCGGGGTGCCCAGGGCCGCCAGGGCGCCGTAGGTGTTGCTGTGGCTGTCGCTGGCCACGCAGAAGCCGCCCGGCCGCACGAAGCCCTCCTCGACCATGACCTGGTGGCCGATGCCGCGCCCGGCGCCGAAGGCGGTGATGCCGTGCTGCGCCGCGAAGGCGGCGATGGCCGCGTACTTGGCCTGGTTGGCCTCGCCCAGGTCCTGGATGTTGTGGTCGAGGGTGAACACGGGCTGCGCCGGGTTCTTCACCTTCGCCACGCCCAGGCCCTTGAACTTGCCCATGACCGCCGACGTGTTGTCGTGGGTCATCACGTGGTCGGGGGCGAGGGTCACGAAGTCGCCGGCGCGCACCTCGGCGCCCGGCTTCAGGCCCACGGCGTGGGACTGGACGATCTTCTCGATGACGGTCTGGGCCATGGCGGCAAGCACCTCGACGGAAGGGGAACCAGCGGGCCGGGCATCGCCGGCGAACGATAATCCATGGCCGCGCCGCCGACAAGACGGCCGGCCGTGCGCCGCGCCGCCGTCAGCCGTCGCCGGCGAGCTCGGCCACGAGGGCCGCATCGAGGCGCGGCGACACGTGGCGGCCGCCGGCCGCGACGGTCCGCATGGCGGGGATCAGCTCTTCGGCCAGGCCGCTCTTGACCACGTAGCCGCGGGCGCCCGCGGCGAAGGCCTCGACCGGGTGCCGGCGCTCGAGGTGCATCGAGATGCAGACGATGCCCGGCTGTCCGCGGCCGCCGGCGAGGATGCGCCGCGTGGCCTCGACGCCCGAGATGTCCGGCAGCGAGATGTCCATCAGCACGAGGTCCGGTTCGAGCCGCGCGGCCATCAGCACGCCCTCGCCGCCGGTGGCCGCCTCGCCCACGACCTCGATGTCGGCAGCGGACGAGAGCCACAGGACCAGGCCCTCGCGCACGATGGCGTTGTCGTCGACGATCAGCACCCGCATCAGGTTCTCCGTTTCCCGCGGCGCCCGGGCGGCACGCCCGCGCGGGTAGCGGTGAGTCTAGCAGCATCCGCGCAGGCCCGCCATCTGCGCGGTTCCACGGCGCCGCGGCGGCGGCTATACTTGCGCTCCATGGTCGGCACGGACGCGACAGGATGGGGGACATGGCACCCGGAGACGGTCGGGGCGCGCCGCAGCGCCAGGGATGGAACCTGCCGGGTCTGCGCTCGCTGCGCGGCCGGCTGGCGCTCGCCCTCGGCGGGCTGCTGGTGCTGCAGATGGCCTACCTCGTGCTGCTGTGGCTGCCGGGGGGGTCGGCCTGGGCCGAACGCCAGGCCACGTCCCAGGCCCAGGCGCACATGCAGACCCTCGGCGAAAGCCTGGTCCCCTACATCCTGCAGCGCCAGTTCGGCGCGGTGAACGAGACCCTCGACTTCGTCGGCCGGCGCGAGCCCTACTGGCATCACGTGACGCTGGTGGGCGGCAGCGGCGCCCGCATCTACCCGGTGGTCGACCCCGGACCCGACGGCGATCCCCACGGCATCGTGCTGACCCGGCCCATCACCTACAACGGCACCCGGCTGGGCGTCCTGAGCCTCGACCTCGACCTCGAGGCCATGTCCGCCGAATGGAAGGCGCAGACGAAGCGCCTCTTGCTGGTCATGAGCCTCGTCTCGGTGCTGGTGGTCATCCTGGCGGGGCTGGTCGTCGAGATCCTGGTCATCCGGCCGGCGCAGGCGCTGCAGCAGGCGGCCGCCGCCATGGCGCGGGGCGACTACGACGCGGCCGCGCCCCGCGGCGGCAGCGACGAGATCGGCGGCCTGGCGGCGGCCTTCACCGAGATGCGCGACGAGATCCGCGCGCAGCAGCAGGGCCTGCACCAGGCCAAGGAGGGCGCCGAGGCCGCCAGCCGGGCCAAGAGCCTGTTCCTGGCCAACATGAGCCACGAGATCCGCACGCCGCTGGCCGGCATCATCGGCATGGCCGACCTGCTGGCCGGCGCCGACCTGGACGAGCGCAGCCGCTACATGGTCGACGTGGTCCGCAAGGCCTCGCGCTCGCTGCGGGCCCTGTTGAACAACATCCTCGATTTCTCGAAGATCGAGGCGGGCCGCCTCGAGCTCGACCCGCGCCCGACGAACCTGCGCAACCTGGTCGAGGAGGTCGCGGCCATCGGTTCGCCGGCCGCCCTCGAGAAAGGGCTCGACCTCGAGGTGGACATCGCGCCGGACGTGCCCGACCGGCTGCTCGCCGACGCCGAGCGCCTGCGCCAGGTGCTGACGAACCTGGTCAACAACGCCGTGAAGTTCACGAACCGGGGCGAAGTGCAGCTGTCGGTGACCGTGGGGCCCGGCGGCGGCGGCGCCTTCCCGGTCACGTTCGCGGTCCGGGACACGGGCATCGGCATCGCGCCCGGGGACCGTCAGAAGGTGTTCGAGGCCTTCATCCAGGCCGACGGCTCGGCCTCGCGCCGATACGAGGGCTCGGGCCTGGGCCTGGCCATCGCGTCGCTGCTGGTCCGGATGATGGGCGGCGCCCTCGAGGTGCGCAGCGAGCCCGGCGCGGGCAGCACGTTCTTCTTCACCGTCCCGCTGGCGCGTTGTCCTGCCGGGGCCGAGCCCGGCCAGCATGTCGGAGGCCTCGACGCTCCCGGGACCATCGCGGCTCCCGGCGCCCTGGCCGGCGCGCGCATCCTCGTGGCCGAGGACAACGAGTACAACCGCATCGTCCTGAAGATGATGCTCGCCGACTGGGGTTGCGACGTGGTGACCGCGTCCGACGGAGCGCAGGCGGTCCGGACCGTCGCGGGCGGCGGCATCGACGCGGTGCTCATGGACGTGCAGATGCCCGAGGTCGACGGGCTCGAGGCCACGCGCCGCATCCGCGCGCTGTCGGGACCGGAATCCGCGACCCCCATCATCGCCGCGACCGCCCACGCCTTCCCGGCCGACCGCGACCGCTGCCTGGCGGCCGGCATGAACGACTACATCGCCAAGCCCGTCGAGGCCGAGGTGCTGCTGGGCGCGCTGGCGCACCAGCTCGGGGAGGCCGGGATGCCGCGGTCCGCGGCGCCGGGGCCGCCCGCGCCCCCGGGCGACGTGCCGTACCTCGCGGTCGACGCCTCGCTGGGCATGGCGATCGCGCGGCGGATCGCGCCGCGGTTCGCCCTCGACGCGCGGCAGCGCATCGCCGCCATGCGCACCCTGGACGCCGCCGGAGATGCCGCCGGTCTGCACGCCCAGGCCCATTCCCTGGCCGGCGCCGCGGCCACCATCGGCGCGGCCCGCCTCGAGCAGGTGGCCCGGGCGATCATGGCCGGCACGGGATCCCACGTGGCCGGCGCCGCGGTCCGCCGCATCGACGCCCTGGACGAGGTCCTGTCCATCACCATGGACCTGATCGCGGACGACGGCCGCGCTGCGGGACGGCCCTAGTCGGCCGCCGGCGCCGGCCCGGGGTAGACGTCCGAGATGTACTCCTCCAGGGTGCGGATCTGCACCTTCTGGTCCTTCGAGATCTGCTTGACCACGTCGCCGATGGACACGATCCCCAGCAGCCGCTCGTTGTCCATGACCGGCACGTGGCGGATGCGCTGGGCCGTCATGATGGCCATGACCTCGCCCAGGTCCGTGTCGGGCGTCACGTAGATGACGCGGGGGGTCATGATCTCGCGCACCGGCGTGTCGCGGGCGGTGCGGCCCTTGACGGCGATGAAGCGCAGGTAGTCGCGCTCGGTCACGATGCCGGCGATGGTCTCGCCGTCCTTGACCAGCATGGCGCCCACCCGGTGCTCGACCATGTTGGTGACCGCCTCGAAGACCGTGGCGTCCGGGGCGACCGAATAGACCGGGCCGTCACCCTTGGCGTTGAGCAGTTCCTTGATGGTCTTCATGCGCGTCCCCTCCCCGTGGCGGATGTGTCCCCGGCGTGCCGGGCCCTGTTGAAACCCATGTTCATCTTAACCCAACTCCAATCAGGACCGCAAGCCTCGCCTATCGGCCGTCGCCCGGCGCCTTGCCCACACCCCGGCGGGCGGTTATCCTGCGGGCGGACGCCGCCGACAGCCCCTCACTCCGGGAGCGAACCATGGCCGAGCCCCGCTACCACGACTTCGACGACCTGCGCGACAACCGGCAGGCCGAGCTGCAGGCCGACATCGCCATCGACCTGGTGCACCCGGACCCCGCCCGCCTGGACGCCGCCTGGCCCGCCACCGGCGACGGCGGCTTTCGCCTGTCCCTGACCCAGGCCGTGGCCGACTTCTGGGAGAAGGCCGTCCACGACGCCGCCAAGGCCAAGGGCAAGACCGTGCCCGAGGACCACTTCGCCATCGAGATCCTCGTCGACAGCTATGCCGATCCCGACATGGGGCACAGCCTGCTGCTCGAGCTGCACGCGTACTGCGGCACCGAGGCCCTGGGCGAGCTCTGCTGGGCGGTCTTCGACACCGCGGCGCTGGAAACGGCCTTCTGCCGTGAGTTTCCCGCGCGGACCCTGGCCCTGCTGGGCGAGCTGACCGACCTGGACGGTTTCGGCTGCGAGGTCGAGGTCACCGAAGTGGCCGAGATCTAGTACGCGATCGTCGCGCGATCTCCTATGTATCCCGTATGCATATGAATTACGGAACATTACGTGATGCTGACTAGGAATTTCCCTTAAGACCTCGTCGTTCCCCGCCGAACGCTGTTGCTGTAGCGGCCCGCGGCCCCTTGCCGCGCGGCCCCGGCGAATCGTTTCGAGCGGGAGGAAACCAGATGAGGAAGTTCGTGCTCCTGACCGCCCTGGTGCTGACGGTGGCCGTGTTCTGCGCGCCGACCGACGCCCGGGCCGACGTCAAGATCGGCGTGCTGGCCAAGCGCGGCGCGCCCAAGTGCATGCAGCAGTGGGGCGCCACCGGCGAGTACCTCAGCGGCAAGCTCGGCCAGCCGGTCCAGATCATCCCCCTGAAGTTCGAGGCCATCGAGCCCGCCGTGGCCGCCGGCCAGGTGGACTTCGTGCTGGCCAACAGCGCGTTCTACATCGGCCTGCAGCAGCAGCACGGCGTCCAGGCCGTGGCCACCCTCATCAACGCCAACAACGGGCATGCGGTCAGCGAGTTCGGCGGCGTCATCGTCGTGAAGGCCGACAGCCCCATCCGGACCATCGAGGATCTCAAGGGCAAGCGCTTCATGGCCGTCCAGAAGACGTCCTTCGGCGGTGCGCAGATGGCGTGGCGCGAGATGGTCGAGCACGGCGTGGACCCCGAGAAGGACTGCGCCGAGTTCACCTTCGGCAACAAGCACGACAACGTGGTGCTGGCCGTCCTGAACGGCGCGGCCGACGCGGGCACCGTGCGCAGCGACACCATCGAGCGCATGGCGGCCGAGGGCGCCATCAACCTGGCCGACCTGCGGGTCATCAACAGGATCGACGACGACTTCCCCTTCGCGCATTCGACGCGCCTGTACCCCGAGTGGCCGCTGGCCGCGTGCAAGGGTACCGATCCCGGCCTGGCCAGGCAGGTCAGCGATGCGCTGCAGGCCCTGCAGCCCGGCGACACCGCGGCCGTCTCGGCCAAGATCATGGGCTGGAAGGCCCCGGCCGACTACACGCCGGTCGAGGACTGCCTGAAGGCCATCGGCTTCACCGACTTCGCGGCCATCCAGTAAGGAGACGCACCATGTTCCGGAAGATGGGTGTGACGGCAAGGTTCGTGGCGGCGATCGTCGTGGCGACCCTGGCCATCCAGGCGGGCAGCGGGTTCGTCTCGCTGAAGAAGTCGCGGGCCGCCCAGCAGGCCCAGGCCGAGCGCTTCACCGGGCTCATGCACGCGATGCAGGCCGACGAGGAGTCGCTGCTGCGCGAAGAGCTCCACGGGAAGCAGGAGGCCCTCGCCGGGGTGCTGGGCGAGATCGCGGCCACGTACATCATCGGCTACGACTTCGCCTCGCTGGGGCAGCTCGCGGACATCGCGATGCAGGACGACGACCTCGTGTTCGTCGCCTTCACCGACGCCAAGGGCAAGGCCCTGACCCAGGTCCAGGAACAGTCCGGCGACGGGATCGAGGTCTTCACGCACGACGTGCTGTTCGAGGGCGACAAGGTGGGCGTCATGCGCATCGGCCTCTCGGACGCCCATGTGCGCGAGATCTCGACCCGCCTTGCCGGGGGCATCGACGGCATGGTGACCGAGGCCCGCCAGGCCCAGACCCGCACGGCGCTGCAACTGGCGGCCTGGACCGGCGGCTTGACCGTGCTCGGCCTGGTGCTGCTCGTCGCCGTCACCTGGCTGCTGCTGTCGCGCATCATCATCCGGCCCGTGGCGAAGGTCGTGGCCGACCTGGGCGAGAGCAGCCGCAACGTGCAGACCTCGTCCCAGCAGGTGTCGCGCGCGGGCGAGTCCCTGGCCGAGGGCACGCAGAGCCAGGCCGCGGCCCTCGAGGAGACCTCGGCCGCGCTCGAGGAGCTGGCGTCCCAGACCCACCAGAACGCCCGCCACTCCGAGGAGGCGGCGCGCGAGACGGGCGAGGCCCATGCGGCCGCCGAGCACGGTCGCGAGGCCATGCACCGCATGGGCGAGGCCATCGAGCAGATCAAGGCCTCGGCCGACGAGACCTCGCGCATCGTGCGCACCATCGACGAGATCGCCTTCCAGACCAACCTGCTGGCGCTGAACGCGGCGGTCGAGGCCGCGCGCGCCGGCGACGCCGGCAAGGGCTTCGCGGTGGTGGCCGAGGAGGTGCGCAGCCTCGCGCTGCGCAGCGCCGAAGCCGCCCGCACCACGTCGGGGCTGATCGACGAATCGCGCGTGCGCGCCGACCGCGGCGTGGCCGTCGCCGACGAGGTGCGCACCATCCTCGACGACATCGGCGAACGGGTCAGCCGCGCGGCTG
>Ga0116152_10002752_pt1 | contig 14305 bp, 9 predicted proteins | sample AD_UKC119_MetaG_FD_89894 | JGI IMG/M metagenome (GOLD analysis project Ga0116152, IMG submission 89894) | Active sludge microbial communities of municipal wastewater-treating anaerobic digesters from Hong Kong - AD_UKC119_MetaG | ecosystem: Engineered > Bioreactor > Anaerobic > Digestate... | reverse complement strand
TTTTCACATTGGCTGAATGGGATAACAGGAGCCATTGTTCCCTTTAGTGCCAATGACAATGGAGCAGATCTGGTGGAGACCTCATTACTTATGATGGGCTTATTAACTGCCCGGCAATATTTTGATGATCCGGGTACTGCAGAAACAAACCTGAGAAATGATATTACGCAATTGTATAATGATGTTGAGTGGGATTGGTTTCGCAATGGTGGACAGGATGTTTTATACTGGCATTACAGCCCGGACAAAGGGTGGATCATGAATCTTCCAATCCGCGGATGGAATGAATGTCTTATCACATATGTGTTGGCTGCCTCTTCTCCCACGCATAGTATCCCTGTTTCCGTATATAACAATGGCTGGAAGAATAGTTCCATTTTTTTGAATGGAAATACCTATTATGGAACAGTATTGCCGCTTGGTCCTGATCAGGGAGGCCCTTTGTTTTTTGAACATTATAGTTTTATGGGTATCAACCCAAATGGATTATCAGAAGGAGGCATAAATTATACAACACAAGCACAAAATCACACCCGTATCAATTATAGTTATTGTGTTGCCAATCCCAAAAACTGGTTTGGATTTAAAGATAGCTGTTGGGGGTTGACGGCCAGTGATATTCCCGGAGGTTATACAGCCAGTTCACCTACGAATGATGTAGGAGTTATTGCACCTACTGCAGCTTTGTCGTCGCTACCCTTTACTCCATCGGAATCAATGAAGGCCCTCAAATATTTTTATTATGTACTTGGCGATAAGATATGGAAAGAATATGGCTTTGTAGATGCATTTAAACTAAATGATCTATGGTTTGCCACATCATACATCGCCATTGACCAGGGACCTATTATAGGGATGATAGAAAATTACAGAACAGGATTGTTGTGGAATCTTTTTACAAGTAGCCCGGAAGTAAAAACAGGAATGCTTGCTTTGGGTTTTACTGCTCCTTATTTATGAAATAATGAACTGCCATGAGAAAAAACATACTTGCCATATTCTCTTTTACTGTTCTTGCAATATCAGGTTGTGATTCGGGCAAAAAAATAGCGACCGATTCCGCTGTATCTATCTCACCTCAGGATACTGCATTATTCAGACTAATGCAGGAAAAAACGTTCCAGTATTTCTGGGATGGAGCTGAGCCGAACAGTGGTTTGGCAAGAGAAAGATTCCATGCAGATAATATTTATCCGCAAAATGACAAAAGTACCGTAACAAGCGGAGGTGGAGGTTTTGGTATAATGGCAATATTGGTGGGAATTGAAAGAGGTTTTATTACAAGAGAACAAGGGAGAGAGAGGTTGGAAAGAATTGTTCACTTTCTTGAAACAGCAGATCGTTTTCATGGAGCATGGCCTCATTGGTGGTATGGCGAAACCGGTAATGTAAAACCATTCAGCAGGTATGATGATGGAGGCGACCTTGTGGAAACATCTTTTATGGCACAGGGGCTTCTTTGTGTTCGCCAGTATTTTAAAAATGGGAATGAAAAAGAAAAGGCCCTAGCAACTAGGATAGATAAACTCTGGAAAGAGATCGAATTTGACTGGTATAGAAATAAACAAAATGTTTTGTACTGGCATTGGAGTCCGAACAACGGATGGAAAATGAATTTTCCTGTTCATGGATACAATGAGTGCCTGATCATGTATGTATTAGCGGCTTCATCACCTACTCATGGAGTTCCTGCAGAAGTGTATCATGAAGGTTGGGCGGAAAATGGCAAGATCAATAACCATCCGGCTAGTTATGACGGAATTACTTTACAAATGAGTCACCAGGGAGAAGCAGGTAGCAGTGGTCCCTTATTCTGGGCACATTATTCTTACCTGGGTCTGGATCCAAGAGGATTAAAAGATAAGTATGCTGATTATTGGGAGCATAATGTGGGGCATACTATGATCAATTATAAATGGTGTGTCAACAATCCAAATAATTACAAAGGGTACGGTCCTGATAGCTGGGGGCTAACTTCAAGTTATTCAATAAAAGGATATGCGGGTCATGCCCCGGGTGAAAAAAGAGATCTGGGTGTTATTTCACCTACCGCAGCATTATCATCATTCCCCTACACACCCAAAGAATCAATGGCGGCAATGAAGCATTGGTATAATGATATGAAAGATAAACTCTGGGGTCCTTTTGGATTTTACGATGCTTTTAGCGAAACCGCTGATTGGTATACACCAAGATATCTTGCTATTGATCAGGGGCCAATTGTTGTAATGATGGAAAACTATCGTTCTGGTTTATTATGGAACCTGTTCATGAGTTGCCCGGAAATAAAAACAGGACTGAAAAAATTGGGTTTTGAAAGTCCATGGCTTAAATGATTTTAGGACCGAATGAGAAAATTAAGATCAATAACCATTATTTACATTCTGCTGAGTTGTCCTGCATTATTGATGGGTCAGCCTAAGAAGAACGGAACTTACGGTGATGGGCCCGACAGCATTCCCGTTCAAGGGATTATTAAAGGCCTTAATAATGATCAACTATTAGAAACAGTACAAAAACAGACTTTTCGTTTTTTCTGGCATAATGCTCATCCTGTGAGTGGGATGGCATTAGAAAGAAGTGACACCGTACTTGCAGAACACTATTGGGATTATATTAATGAAGCATGGGACCAGCCTAATTTTAGCACAACAGAGTTTGGCCCTGATGCATGTGCTGTAGGAGGAACAGGATTTGGAATCATGAGTACAATAGTTGCGGTGGAAAGAGGATGGATAGGAAGAGATACTGCCGTGCGGCGGTTAATAAAGATCGCAGACTTTTTAATGAATGCAGATTGCTTTCATGGCATCTATCCGCACTTTATGAATGGAAGAACAGGCAAAACAATAAAGTTTGACAGGCTGGATGATGCAGCAGATATTGTTGAGACCTCTTATCTCTTAATGGGATTTTTATGTGCAAGAGAGTATTTTAATAAGGATATTCCAAGAGAGATCTATTTGCGGAAACGAATAACTACAATGTGGAATGTTGCCAACTGGAATTGGCACACAAACGGCCAGAATAAATTATACTGGCATTGGAGCCCGAATAATGGTTTTGATATGAACTTCCCGGTGTGGGGGTGGAATGAATGCCTGATAACATATATTATGGCAGCATCTTCTCCTTATCATTCCATTTCAAAAGATGTTTATAATGGTACTTGGGTTGGAAGTAATGGGTTCAAAAATGGAAATGTTTATTATGGGCATAAACTTCCGTTAGGGAATTTTGATAAGGGTGGTCCCCTGTTCTTTGAGCAATATACTTTTCAGGGGATCGATCCAAAGGGCTTGCAGGATACGCTTGGCAATGATTATTGGGAGCAAGCTACCAATCATACTTTGATCAACAGGGCGTATTGTATTGAAAATCCAAAACAGTATAAAGGGTATAGTGAATCCTGCTGGGGATTAACGGCGGGTGACAGTTATAAAGGCTATGTGGCACATTGCCCTGAAGTTGATATGGGAGTGATACAACCCACCGCGGCAATTTCTTCAATGCCGTTCACACCAAAGGAAAGCATGAAGGCGCTTCGGTTTTTCTACGAGGATATGGGAAAGAAAATATGGAAAGAATATGGTTTTGTTGATGGTTTCAGCATTCATCATAACTGGTATGCAAAAAGCCATATCGCTATTGACCAGGGTCCTATTATTGTTATGATCGAGAATTATAGAACAGGGTTATTATGGAAATTATTTATGCGAATTCCTGATATACAAAATGGGTTAATAAAACTTGGGTTTAATAGTCCGTGGTTTAATAAAAATAAGCAATGAAAAAATTCAGTAGACTTTTTGCCATTTTATTATTATTTCCTTGCATGTTGTATGCACAGGGACAGGTTAAAGTAATGTCTTATAACATTCGACTGAGCTTAAAATCAGATGGGGAAAATTGGTGGGAGAACAGGAAAGATAAAGTTACCAATTTGATGAATTATTATGAAGCGGATTTTATTGGCATGCAGGAAGTGCTGCAGGTACAGCTGGATTATCTTAAAGAAAATCTTACTGATTATAATTATATCGGGGTGGCAAGAGATGATGGCAAAAAGGCCGGTGAATATTCCTGTATATTTTATAACAAAGACAGATATACATTAATACAGGGTTCAACTTTCTGGTTGTCACCCACGCCGGATCTACCTTCAAAAGGATGGGATGCTGCTTTAAACAGGGTTTGTACTTATGGATTATTCAGAAATAAAAGATCAAAGCAAATGGTTTGGGTTTTTAATACCCATTTTGACCATATTGGAAAGTTAGCGAGACTGGAATCGGCGAAACTGATAATTGAGAAAATAAACGAGTTGAATACCAAAGGGTATCCTGTGATCCTTACTGGAGATTTTAATTCCAGGCCTGAGGATGAACCTGCTAAATATATTATGTCAAACATGCAAAACACCAGGGATATCAGCAAGCTGGTATTGGGCAACGCTGATACCTGGAATGCTTTCAAATTCAATGAAAAACCAGACGGATGTATTGATTATATTTTTGTTACTAAAAACAAACGTATCAATGTTTTAAAATTTGCTACGCTTACAGACTCTTATGATCTTAAGTATCCTTCAGATCACTTTCCGATAATGGCTACAATTGCAATAGCAAATAAAATGAAATGATGAGTTTAATGAAAGCACAACCTTTTTATCAGTCTGGTGGTCTCATGGCTATCCGGTGTATCCTGGGTGTATTGTTGATTTATCATGGTACGGAAGTGTTTGATCAGTCTATTATAAATAAATATTTATCATGGGATGTGTTTAAAATTAGTGCCGGGAAAACTCTTGTCTATACCGGAAAAATATTAGAACTAGTTGCGGGAATATTTTTTCTTTTGGGGTTTTGTACAAGAATTGCATCACTGTGTACAATAGGGGTGATGGGATTTATTGCTTTTTTTATTGGAAAGGGAAAGATATGGTATGAGGATCAGCATCCATTTCTCTTCATCCTGCTTGCATTGGTTTTCTTTTTTACTGGACCTGGCTCGTTAAGTATAGATGCATTACTTTTTAAGAAAAAAAGAGTTCAGTAAATGCCCGATACAACACATGTCAATATCAATGTAAAAGGTAAAGGACAAAATACCTTTGATGTGATTGTGATCGGCAGTGGTATCAGCGGTGGCTGGGCGGCAAAAGAGCTTTGTGAAAAAGGCTTGAAAACACTGGTACTAGAAAGGGGGAGAAATATTGAGCATATCAAAGATTATCCTACTATGAATCTGGCGCCGTGGGAATTTAAAAACAGGGGGCGGGTAACAAAGAAAATACTGGATGAAAATCCTTTGATCTCAAAAGCAGCCGGGTATGATGAAACAACAAGACATTTCTTTGTAAAAGATAAAGATCATCCTTATATCCAGGAAAAACCATTTGATTGGATACGGGGCTACCAGGTTGGCGGCAAATCATTAATATGGGGCCGGGCCTGTGCAAGATGGGCTGAAATGGATTTTGAAATGCCGATAAGAGATGGATATGGAATTGACTGGCCTATTCGCTATAAGGATGTGGCACCATGGTATAGTCATGTAGAAAAATTTATTGGTGTATGCGGCGTTAAAGAAAATATTGAAACAATGCCTGACGGCGAATTCCTGGAAGGATATGAATTGAATTGTGTGGAGCAGCATATAAAAGGGGTGATGTGGGATAAGTTTAAGCGATACTATGCATCCGGGAGATGGGCACAGGTTACAAGCCCGAATGAAATACAAAAAAAGCAGGGTCGTCATTGTGAGAATAGAAATCTTTGTATGAGAGGTTGTCCTTTTGGTGGTTACTTTAGTTCAGTTACATCCACTTTGCCATGGGCTATGCAAACAGGGAATCTTGCGGTACGACCATTTTCAGTAGTTCATTCAATTATTTATGATCAGGAAAAAGGGAAGGCTTCTGGGGTAAGAGTAATTGATACAAATTCAAAAGAAACCACAGAGTTTTTTGCTGATATCATCTTTGTCAACGCTTCTGCACTTAACAGTAACCTGATATTATTGAATTCAATATCTGATCGTTTTCCCAATGGATTAGGTAATGATAATGGCTTGCTGGGAAAATACGTTTGTCATCATAATTACCGTGCCGGACTTGGGGGCACTTTTGAAGGCTTTACAGATAAATATTATAAAGTAGGGAAGCCCGCAGAATGTATTGTCCCTAATTTCAGAAATGTACACAAACAGGATTCTGACTTTGTGGGAGGGTATGTGATCTTTTCTGGTGCGGGAAGAGAACGGTTAAGTGATAGAGGATTAACCTCAACGATCGGGGCTGATTTCAAAAAAGAGATCAGTGAACCGGGTGGATGGACAGCCTATATGTATATGCAGGGGGAAACAATACCTAAAAAAGAGAATCATGTAAAGCTAAGTAGAGATAAAACGGATCAATGGGGTATGCCATTATTGATCACATCTGTCGGGTATGATGATAATGATGATAGAATGGTAAAAGATTTTTTAGAACAAGGGAGAGCTATGCTGGAGGCAGCTGGGGCAACCATTACTTACGAGTATGATAATCACCAGGCACCCGGTTTGGATATACATGAAATGGGGGGAGTCAGAATGGGAAGGGACCCCAAAACATCATTATTGAATGAATGGAACCAGATGCATCAATGTAAAAATGTATTTGTGACGGATGGCGCCTGTATGACAAGCACCGGGAACCAAAGCCCGTCTATCCTTTATATGACATTGACAGCAAGAGCTGTAGATTATGCTATACAGGAAATGAAAAAAAGAAATTTATGATATGAACAGGAGAGACCTGATTAAACAAATAGCTCTGTTGACAGGGGCTGCAGTAGCAGGCAGTGAAATATTTCTTTCAGGCTGTAAAAGTAACGATAGAACTGTTTCAGGATTTTTCACGAAAACAGATATTTCCTTTTTTGATGAAGTGGCAGAAACGATTATACCGAAAACAAACACACCCGGAGCAAAAGAAGCTGAAGTCGGAATATTCATAGCATCATTTTCCACTGATTGTTACGATGAAGCCGAAATAGAAACATTGAAAAAAGGAATAAATGAACTGAACCAGGCTGCCGAAAAAAAATATAGCAATAATTTTATTTTACTCAATGCATCTCAAAAACAAACATTGTTAACAGATATTGATAGGGAAGCCCAAAAATATAACGAAGAAAACGAGAGATCCGGGAAACAGAAATTGCCCCATTATTTCACGCTGATGAAACAAATGACATTGCTTGGATTCTTTACATCGAAACCGGGAACTACCCAGGTTCTTCGTTATGTACCTGTGCCGGGGAAATATTTCGGCTGTATCGAATATAAAAAAGGAGAACCTTCCTGGGCTTGAAATGACTTAAAAGTTTGATATGAAAGTATTATTCGGATTTTTATTTACTATTACTGTTGCCACTTGTTATAGTCAGCCAAAAACATATTGCAACCCGGTCAATGTTGATTATGGGTATACTCCTCATCCCAGTTTTACAGCATGGGGCAAGCATAGGGCAACTGCTGACCCTGTTATTGTTAACTATAAAGGTGATTTTTATTTGTTCAGCACTAACCAGTGGGGTTATTGGTGGAGTAGCGATATGAGCAAATGGAATTTTGTTTCCAAAAGATTTTTAAGACCGTGGAATGATACGAAAGATGAACTATGTGCACCAGCAGTAGGAGTTATTGGAGATACCATGATCGTTTTTGGAAGTACATATACAAAGACATTCACATTATGGGGTAGTACTGACCCGAAAGAGAATAAATGGTTCCCGCTGGTAGATTCGTTTGAGATCGGGGGATGGGATCCGGCGTTCTTTACAGATGATGATGGCCGCTTGTATATGTACAATGGCAGCAGTAATAATTATCCTTTATACGGTGTTGAACTTGACAGAAAAACGTTTAAGCCGATCGGGACAAGAACCCCCATGTATATATTGCAGGACTGGCGTTATGGCTGGCAGCGCTTTGGAGAGCACATGGACAATACTTTTTTAGATCCGTTTATAGAAGGAGCATGGATGACAAAGCATAATGGCAAATACTACTTTCAATACGGGGCACCCGGAACAGAGATGAGTGGTTATTCTGATGGGGTTGTAGTTAGTGAAGCTCCGTTGTTTGACGGACACCAGATATTTCCACAGAGCGATCCTTATAGTTCCAAGATGGGGGGCTTTTCGAGAGGTGCCGGTCATGGAGCCACATTCCAGGATAATAAGGGTAATTATTGGCATATATCTACCAGTATTATCTGTGTAAAAAATACATGGGAAAGAAGAATGGGAATATGGCCATCTGGGTTTGATAAAGATGATGTGATGTGGTGTAATACTGTGTTTGGAGATTATCCTCATTACCTGCCGGGAACAGAAGGCAAGGAGCATGGAGAATTTGCCGGCTGGTATTTATTGAATTATAAAAAACCCATTACTGTTTCATCAACTCTTGAAAGTTTTTATGCAAACAACGCAGTAGATGAGAGTATTAAAACATATTGGAGTGCAAAAACGGCTGACAAAGGTGAATGGATCCAGTCTGACCTGGGAAGTATATCAACAGTTCATGCTATTCAGATCAATTATGCTGATCAGGATGCAGAGTTTATTGGCAAACAAACGGATATCTATCATCAATACAAAGTATATTATTCCTTAGATGGTAAAAAATGGAATGTACTAATTGATAAAAGTAAAAACCAAACGGATGTTCCGCATGATTATGTTGAGTTATCAGAGCCGGTTCAGGCGAGATTTATAAAACTGGAGAACATTCATATGCCAACAGGTAAGTTTGCCATCAGTGGCTTACGGGTATTTGGAAATGGTGGTGGCGAGAAACCCAAAGAAGTAAAGGACCTGATCATTTTAAGAACAGAAAAAGATAAACGAAGCGCTTACATAAAATGGAACCCAGTTGATAATGCCTTTGCTTATAATTTATATTGGGGAACAGCGCCTGACAAGTTATACAATTGTATCATGATATATGATTTCAATGAGTATTGGTTCAAAGCAATGGACAGCGAAAAAGATTATTATTTTACAATTGAAGCAATAAATGAGAATGGGGTAAGTGCAAAACATAAAATAGCAGAGGTTAAATAAATCAGTATAAATATGTTCAGAAGAATTTTTCTATTTGTTTTCACAGTCATTACTGCAACTACATTGCAGGCACAGCCATTCATCGGGGAGATCAGGGAGTTCAAAAAAATGGATTCCATTTCAGCTCCGCCTGAATATTCTATTTTATTTGTGGGGAGTTCATCTTTTAGAATGTGGGCAGATGTGGCTGACTATTTCCCTTCTCACCATATTATCAATCGGGGATTTGGTGGCTCAACTTTACTCGATGTGATCAGGTATGAAAAAGATATCATATTTCCTTACAATCCCAAACAAATTGTCATTTACTGCGGGGAAAATGATATTGCTGCAGATAGTTCTGTAACGGGTAAAATAGTTTATAAGAGGTTCAAAAAATTATTTCATGATATCCGTAAACAGTTTCCCCATGTAAGGATCACTTACGTATCGATAAAGCCTAGCCCCAGCCGTTGGCATTTGCGTAATAAAATGGTAGATGGAAATAAAAGAATTGAAAAATTTCTTGCCCGAAGAAAACCCTCACCTCCCCCACATTTCATTAATGTTTGGGACGCTATGCTCGGCCCTGATGGGACACCAATGAAGGATATATTTATTCAGGACAACCTGCATATGAACAAAAAAGGATATGCTATTTGGAAAAAATTAATTGAACCATATTTATCAAAGTAATAAACACCCAATAATGAAACGATTAATTAGCCTGTTATTGATCCCGGTATTGATCTTCTCTTGTAATAGTAATGAAAAAGGAGAAGGGTCAGGAGATGCAAAGATGAATGCGTTTATCAGTGACCTGATGAAAAAAATGACCATTGATGAAAAGATTGGACAGCTGAACTTACCCGGATCTGGTGATATTGTTACAGGGCAGGCCTCTAATTCGGATATCGGTAAAAAGATAAAGGAAGGAAAAGTCGGCGGACTCTTTAATATTAAGACAGTAGAAAAAATAAGAGCCGTACAAAAGGTTGCTGTGGAAGAAAGCCGCCTGCATATTCCCCTCATCTTTGGTATGGATGTGATACATGGGTATGAAACCGTTTTTCCTATTCCCTTGGGATTAAGCTGTACCTGGGATATGAATGTTATTCAAAGAAGTGCAAGGATTGCCGCTACAGAAGCCAGTGCAGATGGCATTTGCTGGACTTTTTCTCCAATGGTTGATATTTCCCGTGACCCCCGATGGGGACGTATTTCAGAAGGTAATGGAGAAGATCCTTACCTGGGTTCACAAATTGCAAAGGCGATGGTACAAGGTTACCAGGGTGATCTTTCCAGTAATACAAATATTCTTTCTTGTGTAAAGCATTATGCTATGTATGGAGCGGCAGAAGCAGGCCGTGATTATAATACTACTGATATGAGTCGTATTACTATGTACAACACTTACCTGCCTCCGTATAAAGCAGCCGTGGATGCTGGTGTAGGTAGTGTGATGGCTTCTTTTAATGAAGTGGATGGAATACCTGCTACCGGTAATAAATGGTTGATGACAGATGTGTTAAGAGATCAATGGAGCTTTAAAGGGTTCGTTGTAACGGACTATACAGGTATAAATGAAATGATGGCTCATGGCATGGGTGATCTGCAACAGGCATCTGCCCTGGCAATGAATGCAGGCATTGATATGGATATGGTGGGAGAAGGATTTTTGACCACACTAAAAAAATCGCTTGATGAAGGAAAAGTAACTGAGCAGGAGATTGACAGAGCCTGCCGGTTAATACTGGAAGCCAAGTATAAGCTTGGGCTTTTTGATGACCCATATAAGTTTTGTGATGAGAAAAGAGCAGCTTCCGAAGTATTTACAGATGCTAATCGAAAAGAGGCAAGGAGTATTGCTGCGCAAAGTTTTGTGTTGCTTAAAAATAATAACAATGTGTTACCACTTAAAAAGTCGGGCACTATTGCATTGGTGGGGCCTTTGGCCGATGCAAAAGAAAATATGCCGGGAACCTGGAGTGTGGCAGCTGATTTTTCAAAAGCAACATCAGTGCTGACCGGGCTGAAAGAAGTGGTGGGAGAAAATGTAAATATTGTATATGCAAAAGGCTCTAATCTTGATGGCGATGAGGAGTTTGAGAACAGGGCTACCATGTTTGGAAAAACCTTGCATAGGGACAGCCGTTCAGCGGATGCCATGATCCAGGAAGCTTTAAACGCAGCTAGGAAATCGGATGTGATTGTAGCCTGCCTGGGTGAGTCTGCTGAAATGAGCGGCGAGAGCAGCAGCAGAACAAATATTGAAATTCCACAAGTGCAAAAAGATCTGTTGAATGCATTGTTGAAAACAGGGAAACCGGTTGTGATGGTTTTATTTACCGGTCGTCCTCTTGCTATTAAAAAGGAAAACGAAACAGTGCCTGCCATTTTAAATGTATGGTTTGGTGGTAGCGAAGCAGGTTATGCTATTGCCGATGTACTGTTTGGCGATGTAAATCCATCTGGTAAGCTAACAACCACCTGGCCGCAGAATGTTGGACAGATCCCTATCTATTATGCGCATAAGAATACGGGCCGCCCTCTCGGAGAAGGAAAATGGTTTGAAAAATTCCGGTCTAATTATTTGGATGTAAGCAACGATCCAGTATATCCTTTTGGATATGGACTAAGTTATAGCAGCTTTACTTATGGTAATATTCAATTAAGCGACACTGTTTTAAATGGTAACCAGGTATTGAAGGCATCTGTATCCTTAACAAATAACGGGCAATATGATGGTGCTGAAGTGGTGCAATTATATATCCGGGATATGGTAGGTAGTATAACCAGGCCTGTAAAAGAGCTAAAAGGATTTCAAAAGGTGATGATCAAAAAAGGGGAAACAAAAACTATAAGTTTTGATATTACCACGGAAGACCTGAAGTTTTATAATTATGATGTGAAGTATGACTGGGAGCCTGGTGAATTTGAGATCATGATAGGAGGCAGTTCAAAAGATGTAAGATCAGGTAAAGTGACCTGGAATAAATAGAGAACCATCATTAACTGGATGCAAAAAGATCGATGAGGAAACATATTCCCATATTGACCTTTGTTTTTATACTGCTATTGCAGGGGTTCATCTGCTATGCACAAAAGAAAACTATTGATCAGAAAGTGGATTCAGTATTAAAAATGATGACACTTGATGAAAAGATCGGACAAATGAATCAATACAACGGTCCCTGGGGAGCCACAGGTCCTTTAACTAACGATAACAATCTGCTTTCCCAGATCAAGGAGGGAAAAGTGGGTTCGATGCTGAATGTAACAGGGGTTAAACGAACAAGAGAGTTACAGGAACTGGCCATGCAGTCCAGGTTAAAGATCCCTCTTTTGTTTGGTCAGGATGTGATACATGGATACAGAACTATTTTTCCTATTCCCCTGGCAGAAGCTGCCAGTTGGGATATGGAAGCTATTGAACGTTCGGCAAGAATAGCGGCAACAGAAGCAAGTGCTGCGGGCATACACTGGACATTTGCCCCGATGGTGGATATTGCCCGAGACCCAAGATGGGGAAGAGTGATGGAAGGGGCCGGAGAAGATCCTTATCTCGGTTCTATGATCGCTGTAGCGAGGGTAAAAGGTTTTCAGGGTAAAGGGTTTGGGCATACCGATGCGGTGATGGCATGTGCAAAGCATTTTGCTGCTTATGGCGCAGCAGTAGGAGGAAGGGATTACAATAGTGTAGATATGAGCCTTCGCCAGTTACATGAAGTTTATTTGCCTCCATTCAAAGCCGCAGCAGCGGCAGGTGCTGCCAGCTTTATGAATTCATTTAATGATCTTAATGGTATTCCGGCTACAGGTAACAGTTATCTGCAAAGAGATATTTTAAAGAAGGAATGGGGTTTCAAAGGATTTGTGGTAAGCGATTGGGGAAGTGTAGGAGAAATGATCCCGCATGGATATGCGAAAGATAATTATGAAGCGGCTATACTGGCTGCGAATGCAGGTAGTGATATGGATATGGAAAGCAGGAGCTATATCAAAAACCTGGCACAGGCTGTAAAGGAGGGTAAAGTGAAAATAGCCGTGATTGATGAGGCGGTGAGAAGGATATTAAGAAAGAAGTTTGAAATGGGTTTGTTTGATGACCCATACCGGTTTTGTAATGAAGAACGGGAAAAACAACAATGGGATAATCAGGCTCACCTGCATGCTGAACTGGATATAGCTAAAAGATCCGTTGTGTTGCTGAAAAATGAACAGAATGTCTTGCCAATAAAAAGATCAGATCAAACCATTGCGTTGATAGGTCCATTTGTCAAAGCCAAAAGTGATAACCTTGGTTTCTGGAGTTACGACTGGCCTGATGATTCTCTCCGTGTTGTTTCCCTATGGGAAGGAATGCAGAAGAAAGCAAGTAAAGGAACCAAGTTATTATATGCAAAAGGATGTAATATCATTGATACAAGCAGTTCAGGTTTTGAGGAAGCAGTAGAAGCAGCAAATAAGGCTGATGTTGTCATAATGAGTATCGGAGAGGCAAGAGATATGAGTGGAGAAGCAAAAAGCAGGAGCAATATTCACTTGCCGGGAGTGCAGGAAGAATTGGTAAAAGCGGTGGCTGCAACTGGTAAGCCCATCATTGTGCTGATCAGCGCAGGAAGACCACTTGTATTCAATACGGTTGCAGAAAAGGCAAAAGCCATTTTATACACTTGGTGGTTGGGAACAAAAGCAGGTGATGCGATGACGGATATTTTATTTGGGGATTATAACCCTTCTGGGAAACTGCCTATGAGTTTCCCAATTACAGAAGGTCAGATACCTGTTTATTATAATCATTTCAATACGGGCCGCCCGGCAAAGGATGATAACGACAGGTTTTATCGTTCTGCATACACCGACCTTTCATTATACCCGGCTTACCCGTTTGGGTTTGGGTTAAGCTATACCCATTTTTCTTATAGTGGGATCACCCTGAATAAGGAATCGATTAAACCTGGTGAAACATTAAAAGCATCAATTACAGTAACCAATATAGGAAGTATGGAAGGCAAGGAAACCGTGCAATTATACATCCGGGATTTGGTTGGCTCAGTGGTAAGGCCGGTTAAAGAATTAAAAGGGTTTCAGCAGGTGACTTTAAAACCCGGAGAAAGTAAAGAGATTTATTTTGCTATCACAGCTAATGATCTACGGTTCTATAATGATAAGTTGTTGTACAAATATGAACCAGGCGATTTTAAATT
>Ga0116152_10002751_pt1 | contig 14310 bp, 12 predicted proteins | sample AD_UKC119_MetaG_FD_89894 | JGI IMG/M metagenome (GOLD analysis project Ga0116152, IMG submission 89894) | Active sludge microbial communities of municipal wastewater-treating anaerobic digesters from Hong Kong - AD_UKC119_MetaG | ecosystem: Engineered > Bioreactor > Anaerobic > Digestate... | reverse complement strand
GCTTCCTGCGTTTCCAGCCCCCATTGATAATAAGTCTCCTGCAGCTTTTCCGCGACGTCCTGCGTATCTTCCACGGCTTCAAACATCTCGGCAGCCAGTGCGTAATCGCCGTCATCAAAGGCCTGCAGGCCAATCTGATAATCGCAGGCCAGTACCTGTGCTTCGGAATCCTGATAGGTATCCAATTCAATAAATAGATCGCGCGCCTGCGTATAATCTCCTTCAGCGTACAGCGCCAGCCCTTCCTGATAGAACGAGCTGAGCTGCATGGCCTCGCTGTCCTGATATGAGCTCAGCGCGCCAAACTGCTCAGCAGCCAGCGCATAATCACCGGCGGCGAAGCTGTTGTGTGCGATTTGGTAGTTGGCTTGCAGGGCTTTATCCTTGCTGTCCTTATACTCCGACAGCGTGGTATACAGCGCGGCGGCATCTGCCAGATCATTTTGCTGGACAAGGTTTTCCGCCTTGCGGTAGTCGCTTTCAAGCACCATGGATTGCGAATCACGATAGTCTTCCAATTGCACAAAGGCCGCGCGTGCGCCATCATAATCGCCGTCGCTGAGCAGATTGCTTGCCTGATAATACTGCCATGCGGGCAGCCCCCACAGGAGCACACCCGCCGTCAGGATGCCGGCGCAAAGCACAACGGTTATCACGGTTACAATCGCCCGTTTTCTGCGTACGGCCTTGCGGCGGATGGTCTCCTGCCGCTCGGATACACGGCTGGCGTCCTCGCGTGCGGATTGCGCCACGCTTTTCAGCTTTTGCTCATGCACGGCAATCAGGTTTTCCACGTTATCGGGCGTATAGGAGGCAAACACCGTATCCCGCCCGCGCTTACAGCGGCAGCAGCGGTCGGATTTCAAATCGTTGGCACGCCCGCACACGCACAGCCATGCCTGCTCCTGCAGCTGCGGATAGCCCACGGCGTCCTCACCGGCAACAAACCGCAGCTGATCCAGCCTCCGGCTTGCGGGAATGGCGTTGGATTCGTACTCCACTACGGGGGCATTGCCGCGCCGCCAAACCGTGGCATCGGCAAACCACACCTTTTCAATTACCAGATCGACATTGACGACATTCTTCCATTCGGTGGGCAGCATGGACACGGTGAACGCCATGCTCGGCGGTGCGTCGGTTACGGGCAGGCGCTCGGTCTGCCGCAAAAGCACAAAGTCCTTGGGACCGTAGCTGGTCAGGGTGATCTGTACGGATACGACGTGCTTTGCACTGATATTATTGAGCATAAAGGTGCATTGCGGATTATCATCGCCGGGCAGCGTGTACTTCCACAGTTCCACCGGACATGTCAGGTCAATTTTCACGCCTATTCCTCCCGATTGTTGTAGCGGCGAATCGTTAAATTGTATACTGTATGCAACAGCGATTGTCTATTTCTCCTCTATTTTACACCAGCGGGGGCGTTCTGTATAGTGCCCATATGCAGCGGCCGGGCATTTGTGATATACTTTGAAACTGAAAGCGTTCATGATAGGGGAACTTTGCATGATTCTGATTTCCGTGGAAAACATCCAAAAGAGCTTTGGAATAGACCAAGTGCTCCGCGATGTGACCTTTTCCATACAAAAAGGCGAGAAAATGGGGCTTGTCGGCGCCAATGGCAGCGGCAAGACCACGCTGATGCGTATCCTGACCGGCGAACAGGCGGCCGACGGCGGCGCTGTGCACATGAGCCGGGGACTGAAGCTGGGCTATCTGGCGCAGATCGGCGATATCGAAGGCGACGACACCGTATGGCAGGCGATGCTGCGTGTGTTTGCGCCCGTTATCGCGCTGGAAAACCGTATGCGGGACATGGAGCAGCGTATGGCAGATAACCACGATGAGCAGCTTGCTATTCGTCTGTCGGACGAGTATTACCGCATGACGGAGGAATTTAACCGGCTGGAAGGCTATGCCTACGAGGGCGAAATTACCGGCATGCTGTGCGGCCTTGGCATCGGCAAGCCGATGTTTGCACGCAAGGTAAAAACCCTGTCCGGCGGGGAGCGGACACGGATTTCGCTGGCAAAGCTGCTGCTGCAAAAGCCCGATGTGCTGCTGATGGACGAGCCCACCAACCATCTGGATCTGACGGCGATTGAATGGCTGCAGAATTATCTGACCGATTATAAAGGTACGCTGCTGCTGATCAGCCATGACCGTTATTTTCTGGACCATGTATGCGACACGATGGGCGAGATGCTCGGCGGCCGCGTATACAAGTTTACCGGAAATTATTCCGAATATATGAAAAAACGCACCGCGGATTTCGAAGCGCGGATTAAAGCCTATCAGCTGCAGCAAAAGGAGATCGAACGCGAAAAGGCGATCATCGAGCGCTACCGCAGCTTCAACCGTGAAAAATCCATCCGTGCGGCTGAATCACGCCAGAAACGGCTGGATAAGATCGAACGGCTGGAAAGGCCGGAAGAGGAGCGGCAGGTACGTTTTTCCTTTGATGCGCGCCGCCGCATGGGCGAAGACGCGCTGGAAGTAGAAGGCCTGCAAAAGCACTTCGGCGATAAAACGATTTTCAGGAATGTCAGCTTCAAACTGCGAGCGGGCGACCGCGTGGCGCTGATCGGGCCCAACGGCGTGGGAAAAACGACGCTATTTAGAATTTTGAACCGCAAGGAAACGCCCGATAGCGGTACCGTACGCTTTGGCGTGAATATCGATATCGGGTATTACGACCAGCATCAGCAGGATTTGCACCTGAACAACTCGGTGCTGGACGAGATATGGAATTCGTTCCCGTCCATGGAGCAAAGCCGTGTCCGCAGCGCGCTGGGGCAATTTCTGTTTACCGGCGACGATGTGTTTGACAAGATCAGCTCGCTGTCGGGCGGCGAACGCGGACGCGTGGCGCTGACAAAGCTGATGCTGCGCAAGGACAACTTTCTGCTGTTGGACGAACCGACCAACCATCTGGACATGGATAGCTGCGAGGTTTTGGAAGACGCGCTGGCGGACTTCCCGGGCGTGATCCTGGCTATCAGCCATGACCGCTATTTTGTCAACCGCTTTGCCGACCGCGTGATGGTGATGGCGGAGGACGGCATTACGGAATACATCGGCAATTTTGATGATTATCTGGAGAAACGGGATCGCCCGATGCCGCCGGAGACGGCTGACGAGGGAATGACCAAAACCGCTATCCAGAAGGACCGCAAAAAAGAGCGCCGGCAGAGCGCGGCGCTGCGGCAGCTGAAGGCCGCTGTAGAGGAAGCCGAAGCAGCTATTTTGGAAAATGAGCAGCAGATAGCGCAGCTCGAGACAAGAATGGCCGATCCGGAGGTGTGCCGGGATCAGGATAAGCTTCTGGAACTTTCGCTTGCTTATCAAAAGGCGCAGGATCAACAGCCTGTACTGTATACGGCACTGGAAAAAGCAGAGGAAGCGTACCAATCGGCAGGGGAATAAGGGGTCAGCAGATCATGCCGTCGTAAAAATCCACCGCACCCTGAATATCGTCCGCATTCGGCCTGCCTTTATGGATGCCGCCCACAAGGCGAAGCGGGCCAAAGCTGTCGTGCCCCAAACACCAGTAAAATCCGCAGGGAGTAAATCCCTTTTCGGCGAGCGCGTCCAAAAAGCGCTTGCCGTATTTTTCGCCCGCGGTATCGCCGCAGGTATAGATCACAAATCCTTTTCGCCCATCCCCGCCTAATTCGTTCAGCGCTTTATGAACGCTGCGGTGCAGCCTGCCGGCATATACGCCGGAAGCAAAGCCGATGACATCGAAACGGGATGGATCAAAGGAATCTTCGCCTGCCTTGACCAGGGTAACATCGGCATGCGCTTTGGCAATCGCGTTGATAAGCTTTTTGGTGTTCCCATGATGTGGAGAACGATAGAGGATGGCGGTTTTTGGCATATGGATGGCTTCCTTTCTTGTGACCGGCTGACGAAGCTTTTATAAGATAAAGAAAAACGCGCGAATGATTTCCATAAAATCCACTGCTTCCAGACATACGGTTTTCGCGTCTTTGCGTATTACGCCCGGATAGTTGGCGGCTTTGGCGGCTGGAATATGCTCTTTATAGCAGACTTCGATCTGGTAATATGGCGCAACGGGGTAGAGATATTCTTGCTTAGGTTGTGTGAGCGCATGGCTTACGGATTCACGAATTTGCTCCACGGCAGCATTCGGGTGCATCGTGATCGCACCGCTGTCGCGGCCTTCATTGGTGGCTACGGTGTGGATGTTGGTAACCTCCCTGGCCGCCCGGCAAAGTCCGGCGTCACCCGACAGGAAATATACGGGCACGCCGTAGTGCGCCGCAATCAATGCGTTGATATCAAACTCGGACATCAGCCTGCCGTTGCAGGTGATGGACTGTATCTTCAGGCTCATGGTGTGCGCAAGGGGATTGCTGCTTGTGCCCGCCGCCGCGTGATAACCGGTGAAAATAACGCCGTCAAAGCTTTCGTCGATGCCTGCCATCATCATCTCCGGCGAACAATTCCAGCCGCGGAACAGCTTTGCCTGCTCCGGCAGCATGGTGGGGATGATATTGCGCGCGCCGCCGTGAGCATCCTTTACCAAGATTTCGGCAGCACCGGCGTCCAGCGCTCCGCGGCAGGCGGCGGCGACCTCTTTTGTCATCTGCTGTTGAAAATACGCATATTGCGGGTGATCGGCGGTGGTTTCGCTCCAGTCCACGATTCCTGCGGTGCCTTCAATATCGGCGGATAGATAGACCTTCATTTACAGGCCCCCTTTTGCAGCGGTATTTCGCTGTACATCGCCTGTTTTCCTGTACGGACAGGCAGAAAATAAAGCATTTGTATTACAGTATGAAATGAGCGGGATTTCCATTGGGGCTTTGAGGCAAAAGCGAATACGATATAGCGGAAATTTGTGAAATATGATATACTATTTACAACTAATTCGTAATGAAGTGTTGCAAATATATTACGGGTTTGTTATATTTGAACGGTGGAAAGGAGAGCCGTTACGTACGGCAGCTCAAGAATGAAAGATATTGCAATTATAGGAAAAGGCCCGGCGGGGATCAGCTGTGCGATTACGGCCCGCATGCGCGGCCTGAGCGCACTGATGATCGCGCCGCAGCATAACACCAGCTGGCTTGTACGCGCCGAACGGGTGGATAATTATCCCGGCTTGCCGCAGACATCCGGTGCGGATTTGCTCAAAGCATTTGAGGAACAGGCACTGGCGATGGGTACAGAAACGGTGACAGGAATGGTACGCCAGATCCTGCCGTCGGGCGACGGCTTTATGCTGCTGGTGGAAAACGATGTGGTGGAGGCTAAGACCATCCTCATTTCCACAGGCGCGGCCAAGCCCAAGCTGCTGCCGGGCGAGGAAGCGCTGATCGGCACAGGTGTCAGCTATTGCGCAACCTGCGACGGTAACTTTTACCGCGGCAAGAAGATTGCCGTACTGTCCGAAAACGAGCAGGGGGCCGAAGAAGCCGAGTTTCTGCATGGGATCGTCGGTGCCATGGACTATTATCCGATGAAAAAGCATACGGTTCCGGAGAAATTTGATACCGTCAGCGAGCGTCCGGCAGCGCTGGAGCGCACGGACGAGGGCGTTGTGATACAGACCAAAGAGGGCAGGCATACCTATGACGGGGTATTTATCTTCCGCATGGGGATGCCGCTGGATATGCTTCTGGACGGCCTGCAAACGCAGGACGGCATTATTGCCGTGGACCGCGGCATGCGCACAAACATCCCGGGGGTATTTGCCGCAGGGGACTGTACGGGCAAGCCGCTTCAGGTGGCAAAGGCCGTGGGGGAAGGCAACATCGCCGCCATCTCCGCAGCGGAATATATCCAAAAGGGATGAAACGGATACTAAATAACGTTTCTATAACAACGGCAGGTAGAACCTGCAGAGAATTGGGAGGAATACTCATGAAGAAACGCGCAATTCAAAAAATACTTGCTTTCGCGCTTTCCCTTTGCCTGATGATCGGCGTGGCTGCCATCGGTTTTGCCCAGGAAGTCAGCGTTGCCGATTTTGACGCAATGGTTCCGGTGCTGGATCTGGTTGCCAGCGCGGCGATCTGCGCCAGCGATTTCCCCACTGTGATCAGCGATGAGGAAAGCGAGCTGGATTCGACATTCATCACCTTCTTCTTCACCAACGGCTTACAGGCTGATGCGTCGCTGAACATCACACAGGCAATGCTGTCGGATGTATCCCAGCAGGAAGCGTATCTCAAGAGCATCTTCTCTGCACAGATACCTGCCCTGGATGTGATTACGCCTCCCGAAACCACGGACGATTACATCGGTTTCCTGCCCGTTTACGTGGAAGCAACGGATGACGGGGACTATTACCTGATCGGTGAAATTTATCGCGGCACGCAGGCTATCAGCCAGATGAGCGCCGCTGATTACAATACGCTGACATGGGAAGACCGCGCCATCTTTACCCTGGCGGCGGACGAAACCGCGATGAACGGCTACCGGATCGACGGGTTCTCCGTTGGCTCCGAGCTGCTGATGGAGCAGCAGCTGCAGGATTACACCAACTCCATTCTGGTGGAATACATCAATTCCAAGCTTGGCTTCTCGGTGCTGTATCCCAGCCTGTTTGACCAGGCGTATTTCACCGAGGATGCCGATGGCGCGGGCGTGGCCCTGGCGGACGGCAGCGCAAGCTTTACCGTAAAGCGCTCGGACAACACGGCGCAGATCGGTCTGAACGAGTATGCCACGCTGATTGCGGAAGCGCAGGACAATGCGGTGCTCAATATCAATGAAACGTTCCAGTATGCCACCGTATTGTACAGCACGGCGGACGGCAGCACGGTATTCAGCATCTATATCGTAACCGAAGACTATGTCTATGCCGCACAGCTCAGTTACCCCACAGATCAGGCGATGACCTACAGCATGTACACGATGTATCTGGAAAACTCCTTTGTGGTAGATTCTGTCAGCGTAGGCTAATCATGAGGTACGGCGGATGAAACGCATACTTGGTATAACCGTTTGCTTGCTGCTGCTGGTTACGGGTGCAGTGGCACAAACCGTGCCGCAGGCGGAGCCCCTGTGCGGTGAAGTATTTTACCCACAGGGGAGCACAGCGAATACGGCTTCCTTTGTGTTCCGGTATCAGCTGCCGCAGTTTTCATCCGATCAGCCGCAGTGTGATGCGATCAACGCCTGCTTTGCCACTTATGCCGATACCCTGATCAGCACCGTGATACCGGACACCGTAAGCACGCTGGACACACTGCCTGCGGATGGTGAACCGGCGTATTCCGTAGAGCTGAACTACAGCGTAACCGCATCCACCGATGCGTACCTGAGTGTTCTGCTTGTCAGCCAGAAGTTTCTAGGCAATACGCTGCTGGAAAGCTGGGAGGCCAAGGTGTTTGCCGTGAGCGGCATCTATGCCGGCCAGCAGATCAGCTTATCGCAGGCGATAGGGCTGGAGCAAACGGAAGGGGAGCAGGCGGCCGATACCGCGTCCGAGCTGGTATACGGGCTGGTGTGGCAGATCGTGCAGTACGAAATCGGTGCGATGCAAAAGGCATATTTCCCCGATGTAACCGAGGATGACCTTCGCAGGGTGTTTGCACCACAAACAGACTTCTACCTGGATGAGAATGGAAATCTGGTGTTTTTTATCCAGGCTGGCACCATTGCCGGAGAGGTGGAAGGCGTGCTGACCTATCCGTTTATGGCAGCGGAGCTGCTAAGCGCGGTCAGCGTGGATTAATCCGAAAAAAACGTGCGCTACCCCTTGCCAAATATGAAAAACGATGATAAAATGGTCAGGCTGTAATGATTTATCTCTCCCGTTAGGAGGTGTAGCAAATGGGCAAGTTCTGTGAAATCTGTGAAAAGGGTAAGCTGAATGGCAATCTGGTCAGCCACTCCAATCGCAAAACCCATCGTATATGGGCCCCGAACGTGCAGCGCGTCCGTGTGGAGATTGACGGTCAGGTAAAACGTATGAATGTTTGCACCCGTTGCCTGCGCAGCGGCAAGGTGCAGCGTGCGCTGCCGACCAAATCGTCGGATGTGGAATAGGAAGCGTAATTGTGTTCGCCGTTATAAACCGCTTGATATCATGAATATCAGGCGGTTTTGCGTATATACTATTATCGGGGATATTCGGATATAGGAGGCGGATTGCGATGAAGGAGAGTATTCGTTCGTTGGCGCTGTCCATGGGCGCGGATGTATGCGGGTTTGCGGATATCGATCGTTTTGCTGATGCCCCGGGCGGTTTTTCACCTGTTGATCTGTTTGCGCAATGCAGATCGGTCATCATAATCGGGATCGCGCTGCCAAAGGGACTGTGGAAGGTCAATCCGCGTTTGATCTATCAGCACTTTAACGAACTGTCCACGGCGCAGATTGACGCCATCGAGCTGCGGCTGGCAAAGGAGATCGAGTCCCGCTTCGGCGGGATTGCCGTGCCGGTGCCCTGCGACAGCCCTTATGAGTATTGGGACGCGGCAAACCGCGAAGGACGCGGGCTGGTCTCTATGAAGCATGCGGCCGTGTGCGCGGGACTGGGTACGCTTGGCAAGAATACGATGCTGCTGAACCGTATATATGGCAACACGCTGAATCTCGGCGCAATCCTGACCGATCTGCCGCTGCCGTCCGATCCGCCGGTAAAAAGCCTGTGCATCGAAGGCTGTACGAAATGCGTGGACAGCTGTCCCGTCGGTGCGATCCAAAACGGAACCGTGGTACAGAAGCTGTGCAGAGCGTATACCTACGGACAAAAAACAGCAAGAGGATATGCAACGACGGAGTGTAATCACTGCCGTACGATTTGTCCTCTTGCGTTCGGATTGTCCGATAAGGATTTATAGATGATATAACCGCTCGGTATTTGCGGTCGTATGCGCAGTAAGATCGTCTACCGCCATGGCCCGCAACGCGGCTATCTTTTCCGCTACAAAGCGCACATAGGCGGGCTCATTGCGCTTGCCGCGCATAGGCACGGGCGCCAGATACGGGCTGTCGGTTTCGATCAGCAGGCGATCCAGCGGCACATTGCGCGCAACCTCCTGCAGGTTCTTCGCGTTTTTAAAGGTAACGGAACCGGAAAACGAGATGTAAAGCCCCATAGTTAGATATACCTTCGCGCTTTCCAAACTGCCTGTGAAGCAGTGCATTACGCCCTGCGGCAGGCTGTTTTTATGCGTGCGGAGAATATCGGTGAAGTCGCCGTGTGCGTCCCGTACGTGAAACACGGCAGGCACAGCCTTACGATAGGCATAGTCCAGCTGCGCTTCCAGCACGCTTCGCTGGGTATCCCGCGGGGAATTGTCGTAGTAGTAGTCCAGTCCGATTTCCCCAACGCCGACGATGCGTGGATGGAGAAGCCATGTGTCCATCAGGGTAAGCGTTTGCGGCGCAAACGAATCAGCCTCATGCGGATGCATGCCGACAACGCCATATACATTTTGGTATTGCTCCGTCAGCTCAACAATCCGCTCGCTGGTCTCCACGTCGCTGCCGGCCAGGATACAGCGATCTACGCCGGCAGCCTGCATGCGGGCAAGCGTTTGCTCCACCTCGCCTGCAAAGCGCTCATCCTCCAGATGGCAATGGGAATCGATCATCGCACAATGTCTCCGTCCGCCGCGCCGCTTTCGGGCGATACGATTTTAAGCACCTTGTCATCCTTGTCCGAAGAGCACAGGATCATACCTTCGCTGAGGATGCCGCGCAGCTTGACGGGTTTGAGGTTTTTCACCAGCACAACCTGCTTGCCGACCATTTCCTCGGGCGTATAGAATTTCGCAATGCCGCTGCATACCGTGCGCTTGGGCTCGTTTGCGCCCAGCGAGAGCGTAAGCTTTAATAGTTTATCGCTTTTTTCCACCTTTTCCGCCGCAAGGACCCGTGCGACGCATAGCTGGATTTTATCAAAATCGTCAATCGTAATTTCGGAAACCTCTTCAACGGGCGCTTCTTCCACCTTTGCTGGTTTGTCGGGCACGATATCCTTCAGTTCTTTTTCCACGTCGATGCGGGGGAACAGCGCTTCACCCTTTTTCACTTTCGTTCCGGCAGCAATCCCGCCAAAACGCTGCAGGGAATCCAGGGTTTGCAGTGCCGAATCGGTAATCCCGAGCTGGGCAAACATCTTGGCGGGCGTCTTGGGCATGGTAGGGGCAATCAGCACGGCGATGAAGCGCAAGGCTTCGCACAGCACATACATGACGGTTTGCAGGCGCTCCTTGCCGTCCTCGGATTTTATCAGCACCCACGGTGCGGTCAGATCAATATAGCGATTGGCTTCGCTGATCAACGACCAAATGTCCACCAGTGCGGCGGAAAACTGCATGGCGTCCATCTGCGCACTGACCTTTTTGGGGGTCTGTTCCGCCAACGTGATCAGCGCATGATCCACATCCTCGTAGGCATTGGGCGTGGGCACGACGCCGCCGAAGTATTTTTCCACCATGGCGACAGTACGGCTTAACAGGTTGCCAAGGTCATTGGCCAAATCGGCATTGATGCGCTTGAGCAGCGCTTCGTAGCTGAACTGCCCGTCAGCGCCAAACGGCATTTCCCGCATGAGGAAATAGCGGATCGCATCGCTGCCGTAGCGGTTGGACAGCACCACGGGGTCCACCACATTGCCCAGAGATTTGGACATCTTCATGCCGTCCAGTACCAGCCAGCCGTGGCCGAAAATCTGCTTGGGCTGGGGCAGGCCGAGCGCTTTGAGCATAATCGGCCAAATAATGGAATGGAAACGGACAATTTCCTTGCCGACCAGATGGATGTTTGCGGGCCAATAATGCTGATAGAGCGAGTCGTCGGCCGAGCCGTATCCCAGCACACTGATATAGTTGCTTAGCGCATCCATCCACACATACACCGTATGATTGGGATCAAAATCCACGGGGATGCCCCATTTTACGGTGGTGCGGCTGACACACAGGTCGTTGAGCCCGGGCTTTAGAAAGTTGTTAAGCATTTCGTTTTTGCGGGACGCCGGCTGAATAAAATCGGGATGATCCTCAATGTACTGGATCAGCCAATCCTGATACTTGCTGAGCTTGAGAAAATAGGCTTCTTCCTTGGTCAGCTCCACGGGCCTGCCGCAGTCCGGACACTTTCCGTCCACAAGCTGCAGCTCGGTAAAGAAGGTTTCGCACGGGGTGCAGTACCAGCCTTCATATTCGCCCTTGTAGATATCGCCCTGATCATACAGCTGCTTAAACTCGCGCTGCACACACTCCACATGCCGCTGATCTGTGGTGCGGATAAAGTCGTTGTAATCCACATCCATCAGTGCCCACAGCTTCTTGATGCCGGCTACGATTTCATCCACGTATGCCTTGGGCGTTACGCCTTTATCGGCAGCCTTACGCTCGATCTTCTGTCCGTGCTCGTCGGTACCGGTGACGAAATACACATCCAGCCCTTCCTGCTTTTTGAAGCGCGCCATGGTATCGGCGGCCACACTGCAATAGGCGTGCCCGATGTGCAGATTGTCGCTTGGATAGTAAATCGGCGTGGTAATGTAGAATGTTTCCTGTTTGGGCATGTGAATACCTCCTCATTGTCTATCGGCTGCGGCTCGTTTAAGTACAATACGGATACAAAAAAGCCGCCGCCTTCCCGTACAGAAGGGGCGAGCGCAAACTCGCGGTACCACCCTTGTTTTTCACTTGATTATTGCGATAACGGTGCCAGCCGTCCTGCCCTACCTATCGAACAGGAACGCTCCCGGGCCATGTTCCCCGTATCTCCCTGCGCCGCATTTCACCGGGTACGGCTCTCTGAAAGCAGGTTTCCACCGGTACTCTCCCGTTCATAGCATTTTTATTATAGCGGATTTCACTCTCTTGTCAATCCGCAAGTTGTGTCGGTATACATATAAGGGCGAGAATTGTTGCCAACTTGTCAATAAAATATACATACAATGCATAAACCGGTAAATGCTGGAAATCCTTGTATAAAAAGGAGTCTGTTAAGAAATTAACTGACATTCTAATGAATAAATCGTTGACATAATATGAACTATTTGGTAATCTTATGTAAGAAAGCTTCCATTATTTGATAGGGACCATCCTCAAGAGGAGGCGTAAAGCATGAAATCGACAGGCATCGTCAGAAAACTCGATAACCTTGGACGAGTAGTGATCCCCATCGAGCTTCGCAAGACATTCGGAATCGCGATCAATGATACGCTGGAGATTTTCACAGAAGGGGACAAAATCATCCTGCGTAAGTATCATCCGGCATGTGTGTTTTGCAACAGCGCAAGGGATGTGCGGCTTTTCAAAGAGAAGCTGGTATGTGAGAAGTGTATTCGTGAACTGACCAAGTAAAAGCAGGATGAACCTTCCACCCGCAGCAGCTTCATGAAATATATGAAGTTATTTCACTTGTAGAAAAATCAATCAGATATAAAAAGACTGCCGCGGTTTGAAACCGCGGCAGATCTCTATTACGTGATGAAATTACTTGTGTTTTTTCTTGGCCTTTTTGCGCGTCTTGGAGTGCTCCTCCAGGTACGCCCAAATATAGCCGTTGATCATATTTGCGCTGTACAGGCCGGAGAGGATACCGATGATGATCGGCAGACTGAACTCGCGGATCGACGCAACGCCCAACACGTATAACGACACGATGGTAACCAGCGTGGTCAGCGTGGTGTTTACGGTACGGCCCAAGCTTTCGGAGATGGATATATTTACGATCTCGTCGCGCGGCAGGCTGTGATAGGAGGGCTTGGCGTTGTTTTCACGGATACGGTCGAAGATGACGATGGTGTTGTTGATGGAATAACCGACGATCGTCAGCATGGCCGCGATGTACGAAGAGTTCATCTGGATCACATTGCGCAGGATAACCATGAAGCTGAGCATGATGAATACATCGTGCAGCAGGCCGATAACGGCCGCCATGCCGGAATACAGGTCAAACCGGATGGCGATGTACAGAAGCATCAGTGCCGCGGCGATCAACACGCTCAGGATGGCGTTCTTGATCAGCGTAGCGCCGGCGGTGGGGCCGACATAGCTTGCCGTGGCATTTTCGGTATCCATATCCGGATAGATCGCCAGCAGCTCTTCCTCAATCCCGGCTTGCAGCACCTGGATCTCGTCATCGGAGTCCAGCTTGGGAATGCGGATGTTAAGGGTGGTGCCGTCCTCGCCGGAAGTGGTTACCTTGTAGTCCGTGATGCCCTGATCGCGGAGCGCGGTTTCCACATCGCTTTGCTCAAACGTAGAGTTCATGTTGTACTCAATGGACAGGCCGCCGGCAAAGTCGATACCGAAGTTAATGCCGTAGCCGAAGATTGTCATCACAAGCGCCGTAAGCATAATGGTGGCGGAGATGATCAAGCAGATTTTCGAACGGTTTTTAATGACCATCTTAGTTCGCCTCCTTTACTTCTGCGGCTGTTTGCGCAGTGAGCTTTTTGGGGGTCATATAAAGCTTGGGGTTCTTTACGATGCGTGCCATACGTGTCAGCAGGAAGCGCGTAACCAGGATTGCCGTAATCATGGATGCAATAACGCTCAGCAGAAGCGTGGTGGCAAAGCCCTGTACCGAGCCTGTGCCGAAGAACAACAGCACCACAGCGGCGATGATGGTGGTAATGTTGGCGTCCACCACGGCGCTCATAGCGTTTTTAAATCCGATCCGCACCGCGTGGATGATCGGGCGGCCGGCGAGCGCTTCTTCCTTTACACGCTCGAAGATAACAACGTTGGCGTCAACGGCCATGCCGATACCTAAGATGATACCGGCGATGCCGGGCAGCGTCAGCTGGATGCCGGGAACAATGGCGATGAACAGGAACACCAAAATGATGTAAATGCACAGTGCCCAGTCTGCCAGCAGCCCGCTTAAGCGGTAACGGAAGATCATGATCAGCATGACCAGCAGAATACCGATGATGGCTGCGTTAACCGAGGAACCCAGCGCGTCGTCGCCCAGGGTTGCAGATACGGTGTCCAGCTTGTCCTGCCTAAGATCCAACGGCAGCGAACCGCTTTGCAGCTGCAGGGCGTAGTTTTCGGCCTGCTCTTCGGTAAACGAACCGGTTACCAGGATATTGCCGCCGTAGATGGCGGAGTTCACGGTCGGGCTCATCAGCTCGGTACCGTCCAGCTGGATGGTAATGGTCTTGCCGATGGACTTGGCCGTCATATCGCCGAAGATTTCGGCACCTTCACTGGTCAGCGAGAAGCTGATTGCCGGATTGCCGTCTTCATCGGTGGTGGCGGTAGCGGTTTTCAGGTAACGGCCTTCCAGGAATACGTTGCCGTCAGAGTCCAAAAACTCAAGCTCAGCCGGCGAACCGATCAGATCCAGCACGGCTTC
>Ga0116152_10002750_pt1 | contig 14317 bp, 12 predicted proteins | sample AD_UKC119_MetaG_FD_89894 | JGI IMG/M metagenome (GOLD analysis project Ga0116152, IMG submission 89894) | Active sludge microbial communities of municipal wastewater-treating anaerobic digesters from Hong Kong - AD_UKC119_MetaG | ecosystem: Engineered > Bioreactor > Anaerobic > Digestate... | reverse complement strand
TTTGAGTTTTTTGTAGAGGTCTCTACTTGGAGAGCTCTTATACAGCGATAGATCAACAAGAGGTTTGTCTGTAGTATCGTTATTTTTGATTCTCTCTACTAGCCATCTATCTGCTAGCGAAGCAGTGCTGTCATCAATGTCGCTCAGCAGAGTCAGCGTTGGTTTGTAGATATAATCTTTTTGGTCGTCTTGATACAAAAGCACAAGACTCGCTTTAAAAGCTGCATCGATATTTGGGTGTTGTTGAATCGTGTTGCGGATATCATCCTTGATGAAGGGATGAAAACGCGCACCGATGGTGAGCGTATCCGCATAATTCAAGATATAGCACTTATTACCACCCTTATAACCAACGGCATCTGCAAAAACGACGGCTGAGCCTTTGTTTTGCAAAACCCCGTCAATCGTTGTGTTGATGGTAGGATGCCACATGTCGATGACGACGCCACTCTCGTCTAACGTTGCGATACCTATCGCAAAAGCGAAAGGTTCTTGATAATCAGGGCGCGATCGTGCTTCTGACACGTATTGATCAAACGCTTCTTTCGTATAGATCGTTGCGGCATGCAGAGGCATTTGAGAGACACGTTCTACTGACATGTGGTTCCTTTCAAAGGTACAAAATTGCTTACTGTTATTAACAATAAAATGTTATTTTGTCAATCATCTCGCTTGATGAAACCATAAAAAACCTATACGCTCTGCGCACGTTTAAACGCGCCTATAGCTTAACGGATAAAGTCCCGGTCTTCGGAACCGGTTATGGGGGTTCGATTCCCTCTGGGCGTACCACGCAAAAAACCACCTATAAAGTGGTTTTTTGATAACAAAATCCCCGTCATCAAAACGGGGAGAGAAATATCAGGGATTAAAAGGTGATTCTGCTCTACCAAAGGACTCGCTGTCGATTTTGATATGGCCACGGCGTGTCAGAGGATCATATGTATAGATGACGTCCGATGGTAGCGGCATACTGAGTTCGATAAGTCGCTTCACTGCTTCTATGTAGAGGTCAATTGGCGTCGCAAGGGTTTGTGTACGATGTGTTGGTGATTTCGCTTGAAAGTGTTTTCTTCTGCACAAATTGCAGTAGCTTTTTCCGTTCGGTAGAAGTTTTTTTGGAGAATGGAATTGTCTGCAAGTGTTATTGCTGCAGCGAATTTCGCCAAGATCTCCCATGATTTACCGTGCCTCTTTGGATGTATGACGATAAGGTTCGGTATCGAACAAAATCGACGCTACGATGTTTTGAGAGGATGGTCAATAGGCTATTGTAAAAATATGAGAAAATAAAGAACCCGCTCAAGACAGTGATGTCGAGCGGGTTCAGGTAGGTAATAGGGTGGGGAGTAGGAGGCTACTTCCGCTTGCCCTTGTTCTTGGCGTCCTTCTTCGAGCCCTTGGGCTCATCGGCGATGCGCTGCCGATTCTCGAGGCGCCGCTTGTTGGAAGCGGCCTTGTTGGCACGCTTCTCTTCGTCGCCGATGGGCAAGAAGAACTTGTGGAAGAAGTCCTTCTCACCGTTCTCGCCCACGAACTTCAGGATGATCTGACGATCGACCTGATGGTGCATCGTGACACCGGCGGGCAACGGGTTGCCCGCGATGTAGGCCTCGGCGGCCGAAGCCTTCAGGTCCTTGCGGGCCTGAGTCTCCGAGAGCTCCTTCTTGGGCTTGATAGGAGGCGCGGCCTGCTGCGCCGGCGTGCTCCAGGGAGCCGCTTTCGGCATCAGATGCCTCTTCTGCCGGAATTCCTCCCGGCACTTGAAGCAGTGGAACTCCCAGTCGGGGTTGTACCCCTTGCCTGGGGCCTCGATTGTTTCGCAGCCCGGCGTGACGCAGAGAAGCGCCTTGCCGTTGCCAGCCTCGAAGTCTTGCAGGAGCTGCTCTTGCTTCTCGAGATCCTTCTCGAGCTTGCGGAGCTCCTCTTTGGCCTTGCGCTCTTCTTCGCGCTTGGCCTTGGCGATCTCCTGCCTACGCCGAGCGCAGGCCGGACAGATCTTGTAGCTCGCCTTGGCGGGCACGAAGAGCCCTCCTTCGAGCTGACATTCCTCATCCTTGCACTTCACCATCTTGGGTGGTGCAGGCTTCGGGATGACCTTCGGGGGCGGCGGCTGCAGCGCCTTCTGGATGGCGCTGAGCTTCTTCTGCTTGAGCTCTTCTGCTCGCGCCTCGAGGGCGGCCTTGCGGTTTTCGATGCTGGTCAGGCTCAGGGCGGAGTTGTTCGTGTCGTTCATGTACCTTACCGGCTATTGCCGGCCTCCTTTATATGTGGAAGAACGTATCGCAAAAGCAACAGTGCCTTTGAAATGCCCAGACATAGTAGCAAAAACCACCTATTTTGTCAATAAGTGGTTTTACATATGAATCATCTCCCTCATTCCCTCTTCTTTGGGAAAGAAGAGGGAGGTCTGAATCTGAATCGGTTGCCCTTCTTTCTCAAAGAAAGAGGAAGGGATTATTTGGCTCTACTTAGCCTCTTTTGGCGCCTCGCGTGTACGTCTTGTGCGCCATTGCTTAGCCTCGAGTCCAGCTTCGGCGGCGGCAACCTGAGCTTCTTGCTTAGAGGTACCTTTGCCAACGGCAACCAAGTCTTTGTCCAAGAAAACACCTATAGTGAACTCTTTAAGATGATCTGGCCCGACTTCTTCTAGTACTTTATACGTTGGTGTAATACCTAAGAGTTCTTGCGAGGTCTCTTGAAACTTGCTTTTAGGATCCACATAGAGCTCAAATTCAAGAATTTCTTTCAGTTGACTCAAGATGCATGAGTGTATGAACTTTTCGGCGGCAACCATACCTCCATCAAGATAGATAGCACCGATAATAGCTTCGATAGCATTTGCAAGAATATACATGCGCGCCTTGCCATCTTTGTCACGTGCCTCACCTTTGGACATCAAGATATAGTCTTCAAACTCAAGTCCGCGTGCAATGCCAGCTAATGTCTTTGCATTAACAAGTGCGGCCCGCCAATTAGTTAAATCGCCTTCGTCATTTTCATACGTTTTATACAAGTGCTCAGTCAATGAGCTCAAGCACAGCGTCACCTAAAAATTCTAGGCGTTCGTTATGAGGAAAGGTGTGATCGGTGTTTTCGTTCAGATAAGAACGATGGGTGAGGGCCTGCAGGAGGAACGAGCGGTCACTGAATGTGTGTCCCAATCGTTCCTCCAGCGGGCGGTAGTCTGCGTCTGGTGGATACATAGTGATGATAGAATAGCGTAAAACCCCTCCTTTTAAAAGGAGGGGTTTTGTTTGTTTATGCTGTTGGCAAGAACCATTTAGGATCGTATTGAACACGATCATTGACGTGCTCATAAGCGTAAAGCTCGGTATCAGTGAACCAGATTTTGATTTCGTTGTCGGCTTCTTCAATAGTACCGGATGCGTGAATCAAGTTACGCAATGGGCGACCTTGGGAGTTTGCGAGTGCGTAAGTATCATGTGAAAAGTCTCCACGAATCGTGCCTGGAGCAGAAGAGGCAGGCTCGGTTGCGCCAACAAGTTTGCGCACGAGGCTTACGGCCATCTCGCCTTCAAGAACGAGTGCGACCACAGGGGATGACTTAAGAAAATCGACTAAACCCCGTTTGATTTCGCCACCGTAAGCTTTGTGATCAGCAAATGGAAATACTTCACCATTTGCGTCATATTTTGCTTTTGCCTTGGTGTAGACGGTTTGCATCCACTCCTCGGTCATTTGATAATGGCGATCAACATCTTCGTGTGAAGGGTGAACCATTTTCATGGCGACGAGCTTAAGGCCTGTTGTTTCGAGGCGAGTGATGATTTGACCGACCAAACCGCGTTGAACGCCGTCTGGCTTGATGAGGATGAGAGTTTTTTCCATAGTTGGCCAAAGAATAGCCGATTTGTAGGCTTTTTGGCAAGCCAAAGGCGATTATTCTGATATTTGTGCGATATCTCCCTTCTAGAGTGTTTTGGGGTTGCTTTTTTTTGTAGGTTCGGCTATGATCCCGTCATTCAATTTATCTCTCAACACTATGGGTCTTCCTGGACATCGCCGAACATCATCTCATAAGCGCCGTCGCGCTTCACACTTTGCGTTGACTGCACCTGCACTCAGCACAGATAAAGCTAATCGTACTCATCGTATGCACGTTGCTGCCCCAGGCGCGACCGAATACAATGGTATTAAAATTCATGTAAAAGGTCTCGAACGTAAATTGCGCAAGCTTGTCGCCAAGACCAAATCACATGACCACGACCACGCTGGTCACGAGCATGCAGATCACGCTCATGACGAGAAAGCACCGAAGATTGGCAAGACAAAACCTGTTGCAGGAGCACCGGTTTCAAAGCCACGTCGCACAGGTTCTCGTAGTAAATAATTTGTGTTATAGTAAGGGGCGTTAATCGCCCCTCGTACTTTCTCTATGTCCAGCCGCCACCTTGCCCGCGCCCTTGCGCTGCAGTCACTCTATGAGTGGGATTTTTATGGTGGAGCCAAAGACCCGCGCGTCATGATTGAGCGAAATCTAACCGATGTCGCTCCAGAATTTGACGAGCGGGATTTTGCTATCCAAATTGTCGAAGGCATCGTCAAAAATCAAGCTATTATCGACGCTTCGATTACGAAGTTTGCTCCTGATTGGCCATTGCCAAAGATTACCGCTGTAGATCGCAATGTGTTACGTCTCGGTGTGTATGAACTTCTGTTTAATTTTGAGATTCCAAGCAAGGTAGCTATTAATGAAGCTATCGAATTAGCAAAAACATTTGGCGGTGAGTCCAGTGGTAAATTTGTTAATGGTGTTCTTGGTGCTGTCTATCGTGATCAGGTTGCTCAAGGTATTAGCAAAGAGTCAGATAAACCAAAGGAACCCAAGGTAGAAGTCAATGAAGATGCAACAAATGCTAAACCTGAAGTCAAAACCCCAACAAAAAATCCTTTCGAAGCAATACCTGAGAGCGAAGTAGCTCAAGAGCCAGAAGAGAAAGCGATGACAGAAGAAGCTGCTGAATCTGTAGCAGCATCAGAGCAAGAATAATATGCAGAAGTTTAAGGCATGGCTTCGCCGCCTTGGTCCTGGACTTGTAACGGGAGCTTCTGACGATGACCCAGCCGGAATCGCAACCTACGCGCAAGCAGGCGCTTCGTTTGGTTTTCATCTTCTTTGGACGCAAATGCTGCTATTACCATTTATGGTTGGTGTTCAAGAGCTTTCAGCTCGCATCGCACTGGTAACGAAAAAAGGCATTGCATCAAATATTCGTAGCCTATCGCCATTCATGGCATTTTCATCTGCAGTATTATTGCTATTTGCAAATATTTTTAATATTGCTGCAGATCTTAATATTCTTGCACTGACGCTTAACCTTGCTCTACCAATAAGCGTACCAGTAATGATGGCTGTGTTGACGTGTATTGTAATTATTCTTGAAATATTTTTAGACTATGCAACATATGCAAAAATGTTGCGCTGGCTCTCTATAAGTCTTCTCTCATATGTTCTTGTTGTCTTTTTCTTACGTATTCCTTGGTTAGAAGTAGGTCAATCGCTTATACGTCCAGAATTTCATTTTCATTATCCGTATCTTTATTTGCTTGTTGCCTGTATTGGTACAACCATTTCTCCATACCTGTATTTTTGGCAAGCAAGCGAAGTGATAGAAGAAGAAGAAAAGGGGAGTCTAAAGAAAAAAATAACAATGATGCGAGGCGATACAATCGTAGGAATGGTTTTTTCAAATGTTATTGCATTATCCATTATGCTCGTTGGGGCATTGCTTGCTACGCAACTTGGAGGATCAGTGGATTCGGTATCAGAATTAGCACTTTTGCTCGAACCACTAGCAGGTAAGGGAGCGCTAACACTTTTTATCGTTGGTATTGTAAGTTCTGGTTTATTAGCGATTCCTGTGTTAGCGGGTTCTGCTGGATATGCCTTAGGTGAATCACTGGGCTGGAATGTTGGAATGAAGAAAAAATGGTTTCAAGCAAAGGGCTTTAATGCGATTCTCGCCGCCGCTACCTTATTTGGCTTTATCATTAATGCCGCAGGTTTTGATCCAATTGATATGCTTGTAGGCTCTGCAGTATTAAACGCTGTCGTTGCCATACCTTCATTGGTTGCAATCATGATATTGGGCAATAATAAGGACTTAATGGGTAAATTAAAAAGTGGTTGGTATTCGAATATTGCCGTTGGATTTGCGTTACTTTTACTTACGGTTTCTGTTTGTTTTATGGCATGGACCACGATACCGGCCGAGGCGTTTGCGAGGTTTTTTTGATGATGTTATTGTTTCATTATCCGGTGTGTGGCTTCGGGCTAAAATTCGACTTCGTGAGATCCGGTCTGCATTCACCTTGGTGAATGGGCGACGATCTCGGGCGGCGTACCACCCATTTGTTACTCAGTGTCGGTCATTCATACCCCCAGACTTGGGGGCAGGGGGGCTGATGCGAGAGAACAGGTAAGGCATGGCCCCATTTCTATAAGCCGAATGCCACATATCGGATTTTGCGTACCTTTTTTGGAGGTTGTAATGTCACAAGAAATAGATTTCGAAGATACATGGTTAGCTCAGGCGTATTTTATTCGCCAAGCACATCCGGTCGGTAAGCCACCACTCAAGGTGAAATATGAAATCGACGTGAGAAGCTTCGATAGGGATATCGTGCAATTAACGGATAGCTATTCTGTGGTAATGCCATGGTTTAAGCCATCAACACCAGATCATTTACTCCCACAAGAAACGCTCGATTTTCTCAAGGAGTTAAGGGGTAATATGCCGCCAATCGCTCCTGTGCTCGAAAGAAACGTAAAAGATCTTGTTACTGTTTTGCTTGGAAGGGCAGAAGTTGCGCCTAATGGTTGGCTCGTTTGTGCCTGGGGTAATACCAAAGAAGAGGCAGTAATGCTTGCAGAAACAAAGCTATTACAATTAAGACAGTAATGACGGCAAAAAAAAAGCCACGAAAAAACCCACCAGACTGGTGGGTTTTAACATGGTGCCGGGAGTCAGGATTGAACTGACGACGCAAGGCTCTTCAGGCCTTCGCTCTACCACTGAGCTATCCCGGCAAAGGGTGCGAGGACAATACCAAATCTCGTAAAAATCGGCAAGAGAAAGGCGATTGAAGCGCTGCCTATTATGATATGAAAAGAAGCCTCCGAAAAGGCTTCTTCAGTAGGGTGTCTCTATGAAAGTTTCACGAGACGTTTACGCATTGCCGAGCAGCTTCGAAAAGCTTGCCGTAAAACATCGTATCAATGATGTTTCGCATGTCACTAAAGCTTGTATAGCCAGCATTGAAACAGGCAAAGTCCATCGACTCAATGAGACGAGGAGCATACCCTTCAACATGATGTGGCGTCAGCAGTAGGAGCGGTATGTTCTGGGTACTACAGGTTTGTATGATGACGCTCATGAGCTCACCACCGAGTGATGGTAGAGCGAGAACAGCGTAATCTGAATTTCGCACATCATCGATGCACTGACGAATCTCTTCTGCTTCTTGTTCGCAATGCGAGCAATGTTGCTGATGACGTTCGTTATTTGCATGAACAATAATGCTTGGAAAGGTATCACTTTCGCGCTTTGTTGAAAGCGGATTTGTGATAATGGCATGCTTTGCAATTTGAGCATGCAAAGCGGTATCAAAGTCAAAGTGTTCCTCAGCTTCTTTCAAGATCTTGTCGACCTCTTGAGAGCCAAGTTTACTCAACGCACCGTTATCTGCACGGCGCGATTTGACCGTGTGAACGAATACGTTGGGTTTTGTTTTCACGTGAACTCCTTTCGTAAGAAGTATATCACAAAATGTTTTTTCATTTTTCTTTTTGTGTGCAAAAGTTTTTTCAAAGAAAATTTTTCAATTGTGTTTTCTTGTTTTGAAAATGTTCCATCAAAAAATCACTCAACAATGTGAGTGATTTTTTGATGGAGCGGGTAGCGGGAATCGAACCCGCCTCTCAACCTTGGAAGGGTCGCATAAAAGCCACTATACTATACCCGCGTTTTGAAATGTTGGTTCAGATGATAGGCGTTTTACCAATATCTTGCAAGATTGTGTAAAGGTGATATGATCCTGCCACATTGGTCATATCGGGCTGTAGCGCAGTTGGCTAGCGCATCTGCTTTGGGAGCAGAGGGTCGTGGGTTCGAGTCCCACCAGCCCGACCATACAAATAACCCGCCGAAAGGCGGGTTATTTGTATTCCAGAACAGAAAAATTGACATTTTGATAATAAAATGGTTGGATTTGCAAAGATTTGTACCTTTGCACCAAGGAGGTGTGTCAATGTCTGATATCAAGGAGGAGAATGTCGCGAGAAGAACCATCGACCGCAAGACCTATATCGTTGAAGGCGTTCCAAATGGAGAGCGTAACACGACGATTACGGCGAACATCAAGTGCTTTTCTGAAGAGTGGGCATTTGAAGGTACGCTGAGTCCAAAGCGCATAGAGCTTTGTATCGCTGCTTATCTCGTGCACGAAAAGTCACTCTCACAAAATGAGTTACAGTTTTGTGCAGGTATTGGTACGGGCATGGGGCTTAATGCTTACCACGGGCTAGGCTTTGCTTCACCAGCAGAATTTGAACAAGCCCTCAAAGTGCAGGCTCATCAAGAAAACTCGTTTATCAAAGAACGGGTGGAGTCTATCGTAAAAGAAGTTGTGAAGAACGGGGACCGTGTCATTTACTCCATGATGCTCCGAAGCAGAATGGTAAATGATGCCCGTGTTTTTACTTGGCTCAATCCATCTGTGCAGAGTGCATTTGATGGAGTGAAAGAAGCTTTTTCTGAATCAGATTCGATCTTTAGCAGGGATCCATTCAACGAGAATGGCTCTTGATCTGTCTACGAGCAAGCGTTGCCGCAAGGTGGCGCTTTTTTCATTCTCGTTTTAGGCTATGGCTATGCATATCGCAATCGATGCTCGGATGATGGGCGCGGGTAAAACAAGAGGGATAGGCCGTTATATTGAAGAGACGGTAAAGCAACTCGCCACTCAGCAACCTGATTGGACATTTACCTTGCTCGTTCGTGATCCTGAAAACACTTCTTTTCATGCGTCGAATATTGTTTTTAAAAAAGCGGATTTCTCTTGGTACGGATTAAAAGAGCAGCTGCTATTGCCGCGTATCGTAAAGGAGATTGATGCAGATCATGTTTGGTTTCCGCATTGGAATGTTCCTTTGTTTTTTCGAGGAACATTTTCTATAACGATTCATGATTTGTTATTGGTGCACCAGCCACAAAGCGCCAAAGCTTCTACACGTCATCCCATGGTCGCTTGGCTTAAGAGAGTGGGGTTTTATCTTGTCTTAAAAAACGCCATACGGAAATCACAAACGATTTTTGTACCAACACAAGCCGTAAAGAAAGATTTGTGTTCTTTTGATAAAAGCGTAGAGCATAAAATATTGGTAAATGGCGAGGGACTATCTTCGTTGCCACAACCTCAACAAGAAAGAATCTTTCCTACACCATTTCTCTTTTATGTCGGATCAGCTTATCCGCATAAGCGTTTAGAATTGTTGTTGGATATGTGGCAAGTTATTTCAATAAATCACCCTGAGCTCACATTGATTGTTGGCGGCGAAAAAGATGTGTTCATGAATAGAATCATGAAGTGTTGCGAGGATCTTGGATTGCCAAGGGTAATCTTTACAGGTCAATTATCGGACCAGCAAATGGCTGATTATTATGCACAGGCAAGCGCCTTTGTCTTTCCGACGTCTTTTGAGGGATTTGGATTGCCCCCTTGTGAGGCATTATCGCTAGGTACACCGGTGATTTCTAGTGATATTGAAGTCTTAAAAGAAGTGCTCCCGCAGCAAGGCGTTTTCTTCTTTGAAAATGGTTCCGTGGATGGTATGATAAGAGCGATCGAAACCGTTCTTGTTCAAGGAGAAGATGCTCGAACACAAGCTTTACTCGGAGGCGAAGAAGTCCGCCGTCGACATAGCTGGGCTTTTACCGCAAAGTCCATGATCGAATCTTTTCAAAAACACGAAACAAAACGGTGAGACATTCGTGTATCATGCCACGCTCCCGCTCTAAAAAAACAGAAGTGCCAATGTGGAAGATGATGAATCTTCGCAAGCAACTCGAATCACAGCTCGAGAGCGTTATTGTTATTGACGAATCAATAGCGAATGATCAAGTAAATACTGACGATCGAAAAAAAGAAGATCGTGTTAATGGAACAAATCGTCGATTTGAATCTATCGCTGTCCAAGATCCGTTTATTTCTAGAGACCAAGAATTGCTCGAGTCTTTATTTGTTGATGATCGTCCCTCTGTTGTTGAGATAAAGCGCATATCCCACAAACCAAGCGAGCATGTTCTCACCTTAAAAAAAATAGCACAGCGCATTGAGACGCCTACTCAGGATGATGCATGGAAGCACGCACCTTCTTGGCAGGCTCCGACAAAGGCAGCGGCAGACATGGGGGTTTTAGAAGGGCTTACGGCGTTGCAGGTTCCTTTAATTCGCGAGACTTGGCTGATCGATCAGTACACACCGCATGATGCAGAAGATGCGTTTGAAGCTCAAAACAGCTTTTCTAGTCGTCTACGACTGCCATTGGTAAGAATGACATCACTTACGCCAGTAAGCATACCGATGCCACTTTCTGCCGAGTCTGTAGATCAAGAGGTTGTTGTCCATGATTCATGGTTCGCGCGTTTAACAGAGCGACTTCAAGGATTCTTAGCAAATATAAAAAGCAAATCGGCATCTACAGCAGCCGATATTCATTTTGCAGAGGCGGATATTTTAACGGAGGCAGAAGAGGCTTGGCATATTCCTATTGTCGTCCCTCGTATCTCGTATTTGCGGGTCGTTTCGAGTTTTATGGTTTTTGCCTTGTTATTGTCATTGCCTGCGGGCGCTGTGTCATTGGCGCGCTCCGCAAAGTCATCTTGGACAACGATTGAAACCCAAGGTCGATCAACGCTCGCAAAAACGGAGCTTGCTCTTGCCACAAGTCCAGAAAAGGCAAGTGAACAATGGCAGCAAGCTGCTCAAGGGTTTGCCGATTCTGACAAGGCGTTAAACGAGGTAAATGTATTAGCTGTCGCTTTATCAAAGGTATTACCACAAACACGTAATGCGTATGCGTCAGCACGCGCACTTCTTGATGCGGGCGAACAAGCGTCTCAAGCGGCAGCCTTATTTTCTCAAGGAGCGGAGGCAGCGCTTGCTCGCGATGCGCGTCATCCGACGGATCGATTAAAAGTATTCACAACCTACATTGATCAAGTAGAAGAACGTATCGCAAAAGCGAATGAAGCTATGTCTCAGGTTGATATGGCAGTGATTCCATCTACGCAACGTACACAGGTAGGGGAGTTAAAGTCCCGCTTACAGCAAGCGTCAAAAGCGCTTCAAGAAGTAAGACAGTTTAGTCAGATCATGCCGAATATCCTTGGAGAAGACCACCAACGTAGATATCTCGTTATTTTTCAAAACTCATCAGAGCTAAGACCAACCGGTGGGTTCATGGGCTCAATGGCAGAAGTGGTTTTAGATCGTGGTTCTTTAAAGCAAGTTCACGTGATGGGAGGTGGGCCATACGACCTACAAGGGCAACTAAAAACACGTGTAAAATCTCCTCAACCACTCTCGTTGGTTTCTGCGCGGTGGGAGTTTCAGGATGCAAACTGGTATCCTGACTTTTCTGCATCAGCAGAAAATATTCGTCGTTTTTGGAGTGATGCTGGTCAGCCAACGCTCGACGGTGTGATTGTGCTCAATGTGGGTCTTATGGAAGGATTGCTTGAGGATATCGGCCCGATAGAAATGCCAGAATACGGAAAAGTCTTTACAGCAGAAAGCTTTAGAGAAGAGCTTCAGCGTGCGGTAGAAGTTGAGTACGACAAATCAGAAAATAAACCAAAAAAGATTATTGGTGATTTATTGCCGCTCGTACTTGAGCGTGTACTATCGGCCGATAATACCCTTAAGCCAAAGCTACTAAAGAGATTGAGTAAGGCGCTTAACGAAAAAGACGTCCAGCTCTATTTTACCCGCGAATCTGAGCAATCCGTTTTCTCACGTTATGGTTGGACGGGCGAATTAAAACCCGTTATTGGTGATGCGCTAGCGATTATCGGCGCAAATATTGCAGGTCAAAAATCTGATGCAGCGATTCATGAGAACGTGCATCACGATATCCATATTACAGAAGACGGAAGTATTACCGATACAGTAACCATGGTCCGTGAGCACACTGCTGACAAAGGTGCAGAGTTTACGGGAGTGAATAATGTACAGTTTGTACGCTTTTATGCACCAGAAGGATCCGTTCTTTTATCAGCGGATGGATTTAATGCACCAACAACAAGTTTATTTGAAGTTCCATTACCTCAAGACGGTGACGATCTTTTCTTGTCAGAGATCGAAAAAAGACAACGTCAAACGACAGCCGGTTTAGTAGCAACAGATGAGTTTGGGAGAACATCTTTTGGGGGATGGATTCAATTAAAGCCAGGACACACGGCAACGACAACCATTAGCTATAAGCTACCAGTGAATGCTTTTGATTTAGCAAAGCGCTGGTATCCATCACAAACCGAAGTGCATCATGCTGCGTATGTGTTAAACTCGACGAGTCAGTCAGGTTCACAGCGTTCACTAACACAGACGATTACTGTGCCAGAAGGCTGGAAGGCAATCTGGTCAAATACGGATCTCGCAACTGAAACTCCTTGGAAGCAAGACCAACTTAATGCCATTCTTTTTGAAACACCATGAGCGAGCAACAGCCAAAAGAACCTAAAGCAAAGCGAGAACGTACCACGGCTAAGCCTTGGAAACGCGCTTTTTTTCGCTTTGATACCAATACGGATGAGATGAAGTCCCAAGAAGAAGAAATGGAAAAGGGCCTCGAAAAAATCTATGCGGAGAGTGGCGACTTAAAAGAGATGCAACAGGGGAGTTCTTGGTGGTGGGTGAAATGGTTTGTTTCTATTAGTATCGCGCTTTGTGTTATCTCAGGCTTGTCTTGGTGGGGACTTTCTGTTTTACAGCCGCATTCAAAACAAGAGGTGGCGGCATTACAGGTAAGCATTCAAGGCCCAGAAGATGTTGTTATTGGAGAAGAGACGGAATATGTTATCGAATGGAAAAACGCTTCATTTCAGGCAGTCCAGGATGTAGAGATACGATTAGGGATCCCACCAGTATTACAGGTTACTTATATGGACCCATGGCCAATTGATCGCGATACAATGTCCTGGAAACTTGGTCTCGTGGCTCCTGGCGCAGAAGGAAAGGTTACGTTGCGAGGTATTCCTTTTGGACGTATCGGTGATACAACGGCACTACAAGCTGTACTTACCGCTCCTGATCAAGGCGCTACTGATATTAAAGATGCCTTATCAACAAAATCTATCGCGATGAAATCATCAATTATCGAAGGCAATTGGTCGGTGCCGCCGCGTATAGTGGCAGGTGATGAGATAGAAATTGCACTTGATCTAAAAAATACGGGCAAAACGGATCTAGAAAAATTAGATATTGCGATTCGTTATCCAGAAGCATTTGTTCCTCAAGCATCCTCGACGTCAGCAAATACTTCTACGCATACATTTTTAGCATCTATCCCTCGTTTTGGCGCAGAAGCTACAACAACGATTCGTTTTCAGGGGGCATTTGCTGCAGGCGTATCAGGGGAGCAGTCCTTCTACGCAGATATCAAACAGCAATATGAAAAAGCCGCAATTGCGATTTATAGTGCCTCAACATCAGCGCCTGTATTAGCGAGCGATCTTTCAATTCAGGTAATTGCAAATGGCTCAAATACCGGGCGCAGTATTTCGCCAGGAGATCCTGTGCGTGTGACGGTAGCCTATTCAAATACAAGTGCAGATACTTTGTCTGATGTATCATTATTGCTCGCCTTTGAATCACTAAGGGATGGAAAATCAGCAACGGGCACGTCATTTTTATCTTGGTCAACCCTTGATGATACAAATAAGGGTGTTACGAGCACTAAGACTCGCATTCAGACTCTTCTTTATGATAAAAAGAGTATTCCTGCCCTCGCATCGCTAAAACCCGGCGATCGTGGAACGATTGATATTACTTTACCAACGCTAGCGGTTACAAAGCCTACAAATGATGCAGTGATTCGCATTGTATCTACGGGCAAGGTGGGACGTGTTGGTGAACAAGAGGTTCAGCGTTCTATCTCTACGCAGCCATTAAGCTTACGCTATCGATCAGATGCGGTATTTGTTGGTACAGCGCGTTATTTTACCGAAGAGGGCGCACCAATTGGTTCTGGTCCATTACCGCCAGTTGTCGGAGAGCCTACTACGTACAGAGT
>Ga0116152_10002748_pt1 | contig 14323 bp, 12 predicted proteins | sample AD_UKC119_MetaG_FD_89894 | JGI IMG/M metagenome (GOLD analysis project Ga0116152, IMG submission 89894) | Active sludge microbial communities of municipal wastewater-treating anaerobic digesters from Hong Kong - AD_UKC119_MetaG | ecosystem: Engineered > Bioreactor > Anaerobic > Digestate... | reverse complement strand
CGCCTATGTCATGAACGGCCCCTCGCAGCGGTTCGAGCCGGTGAACGACAAGTATCACTACTACGACGGCGACGCGCTGCTGAGGGCGATCTATTTCCGCGACGGCAAAGCCAGCTTCCGGCAGAAGTATCTGCGCAACGGCGCCTTCATCGTCGAGGACAAGGCCGGCAAGGCGATCTGGCCGGGTCTGGCCGGGCCGTATGACTTCCGCCTGCCCGGCACGCCGATCAAGGATGTGTCGAACACCGACGTCATCTTCTACAACGGCAAGCTGCTGTCGCTGTGGTACATGGCGGGCGATCCCTATCAGATCGACCCGCTGACGCTGGAAACCGTGGGACGCGAACGGCTGGGCGGAAAGCTGAAGCACCACGTTTCGGCGCATTCGAAAAGCGATCCCTTCACCGGCGAGATGTTCTTTTTCAACTATCAGGACGAGCCGCCCTACATGTCCTATGGCATGGCCAATCCGGACGGCACCCTCAGGTTCGACGTCGATATCGACCTGGCCGGGCCGCGTTCGCCGCACGACATGGGCCTGACGGAAAATTACGCGATCCTGCACGACCTGCCGTTCTATCACGACGTGGACCTGCTCAGGAAACACGGGCGGCGGGTGATGGGCTTTCACCGCGACGTGCCCGCGCGGTTCGGTCTGATCGACCGGTTCGGCCGCTCGCCAAAGGTGCAGTGGTTCGAGGCCAGCCCCTGCTACATCCTGCACATCTCGAACAGTTGGGAAGAGGGCGAGTGGGTTCATATGACCGGCTGCCGGCAGGACAACCCGATGCCGATGAAGGACCCCGCCGACAAGCATCTGGCGTCGATGATGGCCTACCGCCGCCGCACCCATGTCATGTACAAGTGGAGCTTCAACACCCGCACCGGCGAAACCCGCGAGGGCGAGATGGACGACCTCAACACCGAGTTCCCCACCGTCAACGCCAATTTCGTCGGCCGCAAGACGCGCTATGCCTACAACCAGATTCTGCCCCTTCCGCATGAGGGGTCGCTGGAAGGGCGCTGCCAGACCTTCAGCGGGTTCGTGCGCTACGATCTCGAGGGCGGGGCGATGCAGCGCTATGACTATGGCGCCGGGGTCTACGGGTCCGAGGCGCCGATCGCCCCGGCCCATGGCGCCACCCGCGACACGGCCGAGGGCAAGGCCTATGCCGTCAGCTTCGTCACGGATTCGAACGACTGGTCGTCGGCCTGCCTGATCTTCGATGCCGAGGACATCACCCGCCCCATTGCCAAGGTGAAGATCCCGCGCCGCATCTCCATCGGGTTCCACACCACCTGGGTGGATGGCGCGCAGATCTGGCCCGCCGCTTGAGCCTGCGCATTGCCAAGGTGGCGCACCCGTGCTTGGGTGCGCCGCATGGATGACGGCGAACACATCGTGACAGGCCCGCCCGCGACCTCGCTCAGGCGGGCGCTCATGGTGCTGGCCGATCCCTGGACCATGCTCATCCTGAAAGAGCTGTTCAACGGGGTCCGCCGGTTCAGCGCCTTTCAGCGCGCGCTGAACATTCCCAGGCAAACCCTGTCCTTGCGTCTGGCGCATCTGTGCCGCGAGCAGATGATGTATCGCCGCCCCACGGGTCCCGGCCATGCGGCGATGGATTATGCGCCCACGGCAAAGGCGCTGGATCTACAGGATGCGATGTATGCGATCTGGCTGTGGCATCAGTCGAATCCGGGCAGCGCCGCGATCCTGCCCTTCGACATCGTGCACCAGACCTGCGGCCATGTGCTCAGCGCGCATTGGTGCTGCACCGCCTGCGACGCCCCGGTCACCAGTGACGCCGTCACCATCCAACGCACCCAGCCCGACCAGATCGAAACCGACCCGCGCCCGCGCCTGGCGCGCCGCAACGACGCCAGCGTCACCGCCGGTTCGGATACCGACGGGCTGGTCGCGGCCTCGCTGGTCGGGGACCTGCCCTGCAACGAGATCCTGTATCTGCTGTTCCAGGAACCGCGCCACATGCTGTCGATCGCCCAGGACCTGGCGCTGGGGCCGGGGATCGTCCGCGACAGGCTGGACAAGCTGAAGGACCTGGGGCTGATCCACGAAGAGGCGCAGGGCCGCCGTCTGGTCTATTCCGTTCTGCCCCGGGCCGAGGGGTTCTACCCGCTGCTTCTGGCCATTGCCGACTGGGGCGATCGCTGGTGCAACGGCGGGCAAGCGCCGCCAGACCTCAGGGTGCACGCGTGTGGCGCGATCCTGCGCGCGCGCTACAAATGCGACCATTGCGGCGCCTGGCTCAGCCGCGAAACGCTGCGCATCCGGCCTCGGGGTGGTTGAGTTCCGTCTTTCGGAACAATATTCTGACATTCGAAACGAACCCCGGAGCCGCCCGTGACGCCCCCCGACGACGAAGACGAGACCCCGGACGACCCCAAGTTCGTCAGCGCCCTGTCGCGCGGGCTCTCGTTGCTGCGCGCCTTTCGCCCCAGCGAAACCTGGCTGTCGAACCACGCCTTTGCCCAGCGCACCGGCCTGCCCAAGGCAACCGTGACGCGCCTGACCTATACCCTGTGCAAGCTGGGCTATCTGCAACAGGGCGAACCGGGCGGGGAATACCGCCTGGGGCCGGGCGTTCTGACCCTCGGGTTCGGGGTTCTGGCGGGCATGGAGCTGAAAGACCGCGCCGCGCTGGAACTGGCCGACCTCTGCGCCGGCGACAATCCCAATGTCGCGGCCGCGCTGGGCGAACGCTATGGCCAGTCGGTGGTCTACCTGGCGACCCATCGCTCGCCCAATTCGGTGTCGATGGTGTTCCACCTGGGCGCGCAGGTGCCGCTGTTTCACAGCGCCATCGGCCGCGCGATCCTGATGGGCCTGCCCACCGCGATGCAGGACACGCTTCTGGACGAGGCCCTGCGCCAGTCACCGGCCGACCGCCACGACCGGCTGCGCAACGGCCTGTCCCGCGCGCGCGAGGATTTCGCGCGCTGGGGGTTCTGCACCTCGTTCGGGGAATGGCGCCCCGAGATCAACGGCATCGCGGTGCCGGTGATGCCCGTCCAGGGCCAGGCGCTGGCTGCCATCAACGTCGGCGGCTTCGCCTTTCTCAATCCCGAGGCCATGCTGCTGGACACCTATGCGCCGCGTCTTCTGCGCGCCGCACGAACCCTCAGCCTGAGGCCACCAGACCATGAATGACCCGATCGAAACGCCCCGCCGCCCCGGCTTTACCGGCCACATCGGGATGCGCAGAGCCGGCTTTGCGCAGGATTACGCCCAGTTCGAGCTGACCCTTGGGCCTGAGCATCTGAACCCGCTGGGCATCCCGCACGGCGGCGTCTACGCGACGATCCTGGACACCGCGCTGGGAAGTTCGGGCAGCTGGATGGGCGATCCCGACCGGTTCCTGCCGTCGATCACGTTGAACCTGAACGTCAGCTACCTGTCGCAGCCCAAAGGCGGCACGCGGCTGACCTGTGAGGGGCGACGCGTCGGCGGCGGGCGCAACATCTTCTTTGCCGAAGGCGAGGTGCGCGACGAGACCGGCCAGATTCTGGCCAGCGCCACGGGCACCTTCAAGCTGGTCAAACCGCGCGCCTGACGGCACAGGCGCGCGGCAACCCGTTTGTCACTTTTCGGGGGTCACTTTTCGGGGATCAGGCCGCGCGGCGCGAACCTCAGCACCACCAGCAGGATCAGCCCCATCGTCATCAGCCGCATGTAGGCCGCCGAATCCAGCAGATGCGCCCGCAGCGCCGAATCTGCCGGCATGGCCGAGGTCCCGACGGTAATCAGCCATGTGCCGATGGGCTCGACCTCGACCCACAGGAACCAGATCAGGAACCCGCCCAGAACGGCGCCCCAGTTGTTGCCCGATCCGCCGACGATCACCATCACCCAGATGAGGAACGTGAAGCGAAGCGGCTGATACGCGCCCGGCGTCATCAGGCCGTCCAGCGTGGTCAGCATCGCCCCCGCCAGCCCGCAGATCGCCGACCCCAGGATGAACACCTGAAGGTGCCGCGCCGTGACGTTCTTGCCCATCGCCCGCGCCGCGGTCTCGTTGTCGCGGATGGCGCGCATCATCCGGCCCCAGGGCGCGCGCCAGGCGCGTTCCGACAGCCACATGATCGCCGCCAGCACGACGATGAACAACGCCGCGTAGCACAGTTTGACGAACAGCGACGAGGCCTCGACCGTGCTGAGCCCGAGCCAGTCGGCCCAGCCCTGGAAGGTGACGCTGTTTTGCAGGTCCACCTCGTAGGGCACGGGGCGCGGCAGGCCGTTCACGTTGCGCACGCCGCGCGACAGCCAGTCCTCGTTCTTCATCACGGCGATGATGGTCTCGGCGATGCCCAGGGTGGCGATGGCCAGATAGTCCGACCGCAGGCCCAGGCTGACCTTGCCGATGACCCAGGCGACACCCGCCGCCATGGCCGCGCCGACCACCCAGGACAGCAGCACCGGCAGGCCCGCGCCCCCCAGATAGCCGGCCGAGGCCGTGTTGGTGCCTTCGACCGCATCGACCGCCGGGTCCAGCACCGCGCGATACAGCACGAAGCCCACGACCAGGACCGCGATCAGGGTCAGGGTCCGGCCCCAGCCCGGGCGCATCCGACGCCAGACCTGCACCGCCGCGACGATGGTCAGCACGCCCAGCGCCAGGCCGCCCAGGATGCCCAGGCCGCCCGCCGCCCAGGCGTCATGCACCGGCGGCATCGAGGTCAGCACCACCGCCAGCCCCCCGACCGCGACGAACCCCATGGTGCCGACCGAAAAGAGGCCCGCATAGCCCCACTGGATGTTCACCCCCAGCGCCATGATGGCCGAGATGAGGCACATGTTCACCAGCCCCATGGCCACCGACCAGCTTTGCAGATAGCCGACCAGCAGCAGCAGCACCGCCATGATGGCAAACAGCGTGATATTGCGAAGGTTCATAGCGATTGCCCCTTGAACAGGCCGGTCGGACGGATCAGCAGCACAACGACCAGCAGGACGAAGGACACCGCGAATTTGTAATCCGTGGACAGCAGCTGGACCAGCCCGTCAGGGGCCCAGCTTTCCGGCAGCAGGTATTGCAGGAACTTGCGAAAGGCGTAGGTCACGCCCACTTCGGACAGGGCGATGATATAGGCCCCGACCACGGCCCCCACGGGATTTCCCATGCCCCCCAGGATCGCCGCCGCGAACATCGGCAGCAGAAGCTGGAAATAGGTGAAGGGCTTGAAGCTTTTGTCCAGCCCGTAAAGCGTGCCCGCGACGGTCACCAGAACCGCCACGATCAGCCAGGTGATGACCACCACGCGCTCGGGGTTGATGCCGGACAGAAGCGCCAGATCCTCGTTGTCGGAATAGGCGCGCATCGACTTGCCCGCCCGCGTGCGGTTGAGGAACCAGAACAGGCCCGACACCACGATCAGCGTGGTGACGATGGTGATGACCTGGCTGACGCGCAGGCCCAGCCCCTCGTCCAGGCCCGTCGCATCGCGAAAATCACGCACCGTGAACAGGAAGCGCGCGCCATCGGCGAAATTCTGGTCGTTGGGCCCGATGATGAAGCGCACCAGCCCGTTCAACACGAACATCACCCCCAACGAGGCCATGACGACAACGATGGGCTGCGCCTTGACCCGGCGATAGAAGCGATAGACCGAGCGGTCGATCAGCAGCAGCATGATCGCCGTCGCGACGATGCCCGCAGGCAGGGCCAGCAGCGCCGAGGGCAACGGACCCAGCGACACACCCCAGCCTTGCAGCAGCCAGGTGACCAGCACGACGACCATCGTGCCAAAGGCCATGATGTCGCCATGCGCGAAATGCGAGAACCGCAAAATGCCGTAGATCAGCGTGATTCCCAAAGCGCCCAGCGCCAGCTGGCTGCCATAGGACAGCGCGGGAATCAGAACGAAGTTGGCCATGAGGACCAGGGCGTTCAGAATATCCATGTCGAAGCCTTTCCGGTTTCGATGGGGAAAGAGGCGGGCACACGGTGCCGGGTGTCAATGCGGGCCCGATCGCGGGAGGTCTCACGCATCCTGAAAATCCCCGCAATTGCCGTGCATCACCCAATCGACCTTGCCATCGAGCCCGACAAAGGTCAGCTCGACGGTCGGCGGCGCCCGCTCGATGCGCAGCATGAAGGCCCCCGAGTCATGATCCGCACCCCAGAGCACATGAGTCGAGTCGAAATCGAGCAAGCTCAGCCCCAGGTCGATGTCGCCCATGTGGAAGCCGATGACCGCGTCAATGGGCGTGCTGCGCTGTATCCGCGCCACGACCTCGGCGGGTTCGCACAGGCCATCGCTGGCACAGCGTTGGTCGAACCGGCAGTCGGCGGTTTGAAACGCCAGCGCCGCGCCGGGGGCCCCCAGGGCCATCAACGCAACTGTCCTGGATAGGGAAAACCGCATCGTTAACCCCCCAGAAAGGACCGGCGGACCTCGGGGTCGGCCAGCAGGGCCTGTCCGGTATCCGTGAACCGGTTGGCGCCTTGCACCAGGACATAGCCCTTGTGCGCGATCTCCAGTGCCTGACGGGCATTCTGTTCGACCATCAGGATGGAAATCCCCGTGCGCGCGATCTCGATGATGCGGTCGAAGAGTTCATCCATGACGATGGGCGACACGCCCGCCGTGGGCTCATCGAGCATCAGCACCGAGGGTTTGGTCATCAGCGCACGGCCGACGGCCACCTGCTGGCGCTGCCCGCCCGAAAGCTCGCCTGCCGCCTGGCGGCGTTTGTCGCGCAGGATCGGGAACAGCGCGTAGATCTGCTCCATCGTGGTGCGATAGTCGTCCTCGCGTATGAAGGCGCCCATCTCCAGGTTTTCCTCGACCGTCATCGAGGGGAAGATGTTGTTCGTCTGAGGAACGAACCCCATCCCCTTGGACACGCGGGCCTGCGGTGACAGGCCGGTGATGTCCTCGCCGTTCAGCCGCACCTGACCCTTGCGCAGGTTCAGCATCCCGAAAACGGCTTTCATCGCGGTCGATTTGCCGGCCCCGTTGGGCCCGACGATCACCGCGATCTCGCCCTTGTCCACGGCAATCGTGCAATCGTGCAGGATGTCCGCGCCACTGCCATAGCCGCCGGTCATGCTGTCGCCGATCAGCACCGCCTGGGGATCGGGTTTGACGGGATGTTCAGACATGCCCCACCTCCGCCTTGACCTTGTTCTTCAGACCGGTGCCCAGATAGGCCTCGATCACCTGTTCGTTGGCCTTGATCTCGTCCAGGGTGCCCTCGGCCAGGACCTTGCCCTCGGCCATGCAGATCACCGGGTTGCAGATACGGCCGATGAAATCCATGTCGTGCTCGATCACGACAAAGGTATAGCCGCGCTCCTGGTTCAGGCGCACGATGGCGTCGGCGATGGTGTTCAGAAGCGTCCGGTTCACGCCGGCGCCGACCTCGTCCAGAAAGACGATCTTGGCGTCGGTCATCATCGTGCGCCCCAGCTCCAGCAGCTTTTTCTGCCCGCCGGAAATCTGGCCCGCCTTTTGATCGGCGATGTGGTCGATGGTCAGGAATTCCAGCACCTCGTTGGCGCGCCGGCGGATTTCCTCATCCTCGAGTCGCACGCGGCGGCGCTGGAACCACGCCGACATCAGCGATTCGCCGGCCTGCCGCGCGGGGACCATCATCAGGTTCTCGCGCACGGTCATCGAATGAAACTCGTGTGCGATCTGAAAGGTCCTGAGCAGGCCCTTGTGGAACAGCTCGTGCGGTTCCAGCCCGGTGATGTCCTCGCCGGCCATGGTGACCCTGCCCGACGTGGGCTTCAGCACCCCGGCGATCACGTTGAACAGCGTCGTCTTGCCGGCACCGTTCGGGCCGATGAGGCCCGTGATCGACCCTTCGGCAATTTGCAGCGTCGCACCATCGACGGCGTGAAAGCCGCCAAAGTGCTTGTGCAGATTCTCCACCCTGATCATGGGCGTTCTCCTGATAGGGAACAGCCCGAGACCGCGCAGCAGTCTCGGGCCATCCCTGTTTCAGTTGTCGGTGACGATCAGCGGAAACGAACCGTGGTGAACTCGTTGCCCTGGATTTCCAGCTCGCGGTAGTTGCCCGCGCTTTCACCCGGTCCGATCAGTTCCACGGCCGAGGCGCCGACATAGTCCACGTCGCCACCCGCCGCGATCACTTCCAGCGCGTGGGCCAGCTGGCCGGGATAGATCTGCTCGCCCGGCGCGTTGGCCACGTCCATCACGTGATCCTTGTAGTCGGCCGAGTTGGTCGAACCCGCCGCCGCCATGGCCAGCATCATCAGCGCCGCCGCGTCATACGATTCCGGCGCAAAGGCCGAGGTCCCGTCGATGCCGGCCGCGCTGGCCAGGTCCTGGAACATCTGCGTGCCGGGGTTGTCGGCGCCCGGAAGCTGGCCGTAGGACCCTTGCAGTTCCGAACCCATGGCGTCGATCAGGCTCTGGCCGATCATGCCGTCGGTCAGTTCGAACGTGTCGAACGCGCCCAGATCCAGCGCCGAGCGGATGATGCCGCGGCCGCCCTGGTCCACATAGCCGGCAACGACCAGAACGTCGCCGCCCGCCGCCGCCAACGCGGCGACTTCGGCAGAATAGTCGGCCTTGCCGTCTTCGTGGCTGGCAACCATGGTCACGGTGCCGCCGGCGGCCTCGAACGCGGTCTTGATCGCGTCGGCCAGGCCCGCGCCGTAGTCGTTGTTGGTATAGGTGATGGCGATCGAGTTGACACCGCGGTCACGCAGGATGCTGGCCGCGATCTGGCCCTGGCGCGCATCCGAGGGCGCGGTGCGGAAGAACAGGCCGTCATCCTCGGCGGTGGACAGCGCCGGCGAGGTCGCCGAGGGCGAGATCATCACCACGCCGTTGGGGCGCGCGGCGTTCTGCAGGATGGCGCCGGTCACGCCCGAGCAGTCTGCCCCGACGATGCCGTGGATGTGGTCCGAGGTGATGAGGCGTTCGGCCGTCGCCACCGCCAGACCCGAATCGATGCACCCGTCGTCGCCGCGCACCGGCACGATATTGCCCAGCGTGAACAGACCCGAGGCGTTCACTTCGGACATCGCCAGTTCGGCGGCAGCGGCCATGGTCGGGGTGATGGATTCCAGCGGGCCGGTGAAGCCCAGGATGACGCCGATATTCACGTCATCGGCATAGGCGGCACCAGCGGTCAGACCGGCGATCGCGGTCGTCAGCAGGAATTTTTTCATGGTCTTATCCTCTCCCAGTTGGGCTTTTTTGTTTGGTCGCCCGGAACCGCCCGCCCATTTGTGGCGGTCACCGGGGACATACCCCCATTTCAAGCCTATCTTTCAGAGGCACTCAACGCCCTTTTCGCAGGCACGCGCAGAATCTTTGCGCTTTCCGTAGGGTCAAGCGGTCAGTTGGGTCCGAATTCCCGCAACAGGTCGGGTTTGCGGATCTTCCCGGCCGAGGTCAGCGGCATCGCGGGCACGACGATCACCTGCTGCGGTTGCTTGTAGGCGGCCAGCCGCGCGCGCAGATGGGCGGCGATGGTTGCCGGCGCAACGTCGCCGTCGGTGGTGACATAGGCCAGCACCTCTTCGTTGCCGGGAACCCTGCGGCCCAGGACCGCCGCCTGAACCACGCCGGGGCAGCTCATCAGCGCGGCCTCGACCTCGGGCGGGTAGACGTTGAAGCCGGACCGGATGATGACCTCTTTCAGGCGCCCCACCAGATGCAGCGCGCCGTCGGGGTCGATTCGCGCCAGATCGCCGGTGCGCAGATAGCCGTCTTCGGTCATCGCCTGCGTCGTGGCCCGGGGGTTGAGGTAATACCCCAGCATCACGTTGGGGCCGCGAAACTCCAGCTCGCCCACGCCGTCAGGCCCGGGGTTGGCCACGCGCGCATCGCAACCGGGATAGGGATAGCCCACCGACCCGTCCGCCCGATAGGGCCCGAACGAGGTGCTGGAGATGCCCGGGCCGGCCTCGGTCAGGCCATACCCGTTCGCCAGCGGCAGGCCAAACAGGGCCTCGACCCGGGCTTTCAGCGCCGGGTCCAGGGGCGCGCCACCGCAGCCGATCATCCTGAGACGGGGGGCGTCCAGCCCGGTGCCGCCCTCGCACGCGCGCAGGATCTGTTCATACATCAACGGCACGCCCGACATGATCGTCGCCCCCTGGGCCAGCGCCGCCAACTGGCCGGCCACGCTGAACCGGGGCAACAGGCGGACACAAGCGCCCGACTGAAAGGCCGCCAGCAACGCGGTGGACAGGGCCATGATATGCGTGCAGGGCAGCGACAGCGCGATCTCGTCGCCCGGGCCCATGCCGCGCGACCGCGCGGAATGCGTGGCGTTGAACAGAAGACTGGCGTGCGACAGCATCACGCCCTTGGGTTCGCCGGTCGTGCCCGAGGTGTAGACCATCGCCGCGACCTGGTCCTCGGGCGTGGTGGCGACCGGCTCGGGCTGCGCCGCCGGATCGGTCAGCGCGATCCAGGGACGGCCCAGCACCACCGGCCCCGGCCCGGCACCGAGTCGGTCGGCATGGCCCTGCGCATCGACCGAAACATCGGTGGTGAACACGACCGCGCGCGGCGTGGCATGGGCGCGGATGGCGTCCAGCTCGGGGCCGGTCAGCCGCGCGTTCAGCGGAATGCACCAGGCGCGCAATCCCGCTGCCGCCAGAAACGCCACCGCCATCAGCACGCTGTTCTCGGCCACCACCAGCACACGGTCGCCGGGCCGCACGCCCAGGTCCCGCAGCGCCCGCGTGCCCTCGGCCACCGCGCGGCGCAGATCGGCATAGGTCAGGCGCGCGCCGTCGTGGTCGATCAGCGCGGGGGCATCGTCGGATTTGTCGGCGATCAGATCCTCGATCCAGCGCATCGGTGCCTCCGTGTTTCGCCTTGGCTACAGGCGGATCGACCGGGTCGTCAATAGAAATGGAAGTATGTTCCGTCAGCCGAAACTTGCAGGCAGCGGCTGGTCCGTATCCAGCCCGCAAACGTCATAGCCCCGTCGAAAATCCTGTATGTGGCGGCGCATCCAGGCCTCGGCCATGACGCCGTCGCGCGCGCGCAGGGCCGCGACGATCTGGCGATGCGCCTCGATCAGGCGGCGCGGGCCGCTGTCGCGCGTGCGCGGGTGGTCGAACAACTGCTTCAGCGCCGGAAAGAACAGTTGCGAGACCGGCTCGCGCGCCAGCATCAGCGCCTTGTTCGCCGCGATCGCCGCCAGCAGGGCGTGAAATTCGACGTCCAGCGCGATGATCGACCGCCCGGCGCGCACGGCGTCCTCCATCGCGGCCAGATTGGCGTCGAGCGCGGCCAGATCCGGCGGCGCGACATGCGCCGCGGCGCCACGCGCGGATTCGGGTTCCAGCAGCATCGAGGCCTCCCACAACTCGTGGAAGGTGACACCTTGCATCCGCAGGATCTGCGTGGCGCGCGGGGCCAGTTCGGCATGATCGGGCAGGCGCACCGCCAGCCGCCGCCCTGCGGCGCGCCCGACCAGGCCGCTTTTCTCAAGCTGCCGCAACCCTTCGCGCACGGTGTGGCGGGTCAGGCCGAAACTGTCAGCAAGCTGGGTCTCGGTCGGCAGCAGGGTGCCGGGGCGCAGGGTGCCGGCGACGATCTGCGCCTCGATCGTTTCGCAGACCACGCGATAGGCGGGCTTCACCTCGATACGTTGGAACATGCGGACCTCCTGCTGCCCTGCCGTCATAGCGGACGGGCGCCTCCGGTTCAAATGTTGTATTGTTCAACAAAGAAAGCTGCGTTACCCCTGTCCCATGCCGACGCAAGGGAGAGCGCCGTGACCGACACCCTTTTGCCCGCCGACCTGGTCGAATTCCTGCTGTTCGACTGGCTGGAACTGGACCGCACCCTGGCGCGACCCGGGTTCGCCGAACACGACCGCGAATCGATCCTGGCCCTGCTGGGTCTGGCGGACCGGATGGCGCGGGACAGCTTTCTGCCGCACTACAAGAAGGGCGATCAGGTCGAACCACGCCTGACACCCGCAGGCGAGGTCCAGGTCCTGCCCGAGGTCGGCGCCGCGCTCAAGGCCTATGCCGAGGCCGGCTTCCTGGCCGCGCCCTTTGCGCCCGACCTCGGCGGGCTGGGCCTGCCCGAACTGGTGCACATGGCGGCGACCGGCAGCTTCTTTGCCGCGAACCTGGCCACCGCCGGTTATGCCATGCTGACCGTCGGCAACGCGCGGCTGATGGTGCACAACGCCAGCCCGCAGCAGATCGCGGCCTTCGTGCCAAAGCAACTGGACGGTCGCGCCTTTGGCACCATGTGCCTGTCGGAACCGCAGGCGGGCTCGTCGCTGGCCGATGTCCGCACCCGGGCGGTGCCGGACGGGCAGGACGATCTGGGCGCGCGCTACCGGCTCAGCGGCAACAAGATGTGGATCTCGGGCGGGGATCAGGACCTTTCCGAAACGATCCATCACCTGGTGCTGGCCAAGATCCCCGATCCCGACGGCACCTTGCCCGAGGGCACCCGCGGCCTGTCGCTGTTCGTGGTGCCCAAACACCTGCCGGACGGCACGCGCAACGATGTCGTGGTGGCCGGGCTCAATCACAAGATGGGTTACAGGGGCACCTCGAACTGCCTGCTGAACTTTGGCGAGGGCACGCGCTATCGCCCTGGGGGGCAGGCGGGCGCGGTCGGCTGGCTGGTGGGCCAGCCGGGCCACGGGCTGGCCATCATGTTCCACATGATGAATGAGGCCCGGCTGGGCGTGGGTCTGGGTGCGGCCGCCAACGCCATGCGCGCGCACGCCCTGTCGGTGGACTATGCGCGCACCCGTTTGCAGGGGCGCACCGATCCAGGGGGCGCACCGGTGGCCATTGCCGCGCACCCCGACGTGGCGCGGATGCTGACCCGCCAGCAGGCGATCGCCGAGGCGGCGCTGTCGATGATCCTGTTCTGCGCCCATCTGGTCGATGACCGGGACACCGCCGCCACGCCCGAGGACCGCGCCCGCGCCGACCGCCTGCTGGGCCTGCTGACCCCGGCGGCCAAGACCTGGACCTCGGAATGGGGGCTCGAGGTCAACGCCATGGCCATCCAGATTCACGGTGGCTATGGCTATACCCGCGATTTCGACGTGGAGCAGCTCTACCGCGATCAGCGCCTGAACCCGATCCACGAGGGGACGACCGGCATCCAGGGCATCGACTTTGTCGGCCGCAAACTGCTGAAAGAGGGCGGCGCAGGGCTGGAGATGCTGGCCGAACGGATCGCCCGGACCATCGACCGCGCCAGCCACGCCGATCTGGCGGACGAGGCGCACGCGCTTTCCGCCGCATGGGCGCGGTTTCTGGACGTGCGCCAGGCCCTGCCCGCCATCCCGCGCGACCATTGGCTGGGCTTTGCCACCGACGTGCTGGACGGGTTCGGCACCACGCTGGCCGCCTGGATGCTGCTGGACCAGGCGCTGGTCGCGGACAGCGGCACCCGCCGCACGCTGGCGCGGTTCTTCATTGCCTATGACCTGCCGCGCGCGCTCAGGACCTTTGACCTGGCGTTGCGCAAACCCGTTCCCCTGCTGGACTACACCGGAGACGCCCGATGATCGACCCCGCCCGCCTGTTCGACCTGACCGGCAAGACCGCCCTTGTGACCGGGGGCGCCACCGGCCTGGGCCGCACCGCCGCCGAGGCCCTGCTGGCCGCCGGTGCCCGCGTGCTGATCGCCTCGCGCAAGGGTGACGCCTGCGCCGAGGTGGCGCGCGCGTTGTCGGCGATCGGCCCGTGCGAGGGGTTCGCCGGCGATGTCGGCACCGAATCCGGCGTGGACGCGCTGGCGGCCGAGGTCGCGTCGCGCACCGACCGGCTGGACATCCTGATCAACAACGCCGGCGCCACCTGGGGCGAGCCCTTCGGCACCCATGGCTTCCGGGCCTTTGACCGCGTGCTGGCGGTGAACGTGACGGGCCTGTTCGTGCTGACCCAGCGGCTGATGCCGCTGCTGACGGCGGCAGGCACCGCGGACGACCCGGCGCGGATCGTCAACATCGGTTCGGTCATGGGCACGGTGCCGATTTCCGACGGCGCCTATTCCTATGCCGCGTCGAAAGCGGCGGTGCATCACCTGACGCGCGTGCTGGCGAACGAATTCTCGGGCCGGCACGTCACGACGAACGCGATCGCCCCCGGCCCGTTCGAAACCAAGATGACGCGCTATTCGCTGGGCGACGACGCCGGCAAATCGGCCGCCGCCGCCGTTGTGCCCATGGGCCGCATCGGCCGCGAGGACGATCTGGCCGGCACCGTGCTGTTCCTGACCGGGCGCGGCGGGGCCTATGTCTCGGGGGCGATCGTGCCGCTGGACGGCGGCATCTCGGCCCGGGCACCCCTGCACATGTTCCGCGAGGACGACGCAT
>Ga0116152_10002747_pt1 | contig 14325 bp, 11 predicted proteins | sample AD_UKC119_MetaG_FD_89894 | JGI IMG/M metagenome (GOLD analysis project Ga0116152, IMG submission 89894) | Active sludge microbial communities of municipal wastewater-treating anaerobic digesters from Hong Kong - AD_UKC119_MetaG | ecosystem: Engineered > Bioreactor > Anaerobic > Digestate... | reverse complement strand
GCAAGGAGGAGGCCCGGCGGACCGCCGTCGAATATCTCGACAAGGTCGGCATTGCAAATCCGGCCGAGCGGATGGGACAGTATCCCTTCCAGCTCTCCGGCGGCCTGCGCCAGCGCGTGATGATCGCGATGGTCATGGGCCTTCAGCCGGATCTTCTCATTGCGGACGAACCCACGACGGCGCTGGACGTCACCATTCAGAAGCAGGTGCTCATTCTGCTCAACAAACTTAAGCGCGACATGAACACGGGCGTCCTCTTCATCACCCACGACCTCGGCGTCGTGGCCGAAATCGCCGACCGCGTGATCGTGCTTTATTCCGGCTCCAAGGTCGAGGAAGGCCCCGTCGGGGATATCTTCGACCGTCCCATGCACCCGTACACCATCGGGCTTCTGGGCGCTGTCCCCAACGTGGACCGGGACGATTTCGACATCCAGGCGATCCCCGGCACCTTCCCGAACATCACGGAGGAAATCGGCGGCTGCCGTTTCCATCCCCGGTGCCCGTACGCCACCGAGCGCTGCCGGACGGAAGTCCCCCGGGCGCTCGACTACGGCAGGGGGCACCTGGTCGCCTGCCACAAGGTCGAGGCGGAGGTGCGTCCATGAGCGAGAAAAAAGTCCTTTTGGAGCTCAACAAGCTCAAAAAATATTTCCCCATGAAACGCGGCGAAACGCTCAAGGCGCTCGAGGACGTGAGCCTGAAGATTTATGAGGGCGAGAAGTTCGGCGTCGTGGGCGAATCCGGCTGCGGCAAGTCCACGCTCGGCCGCGTCATCCTCCAGCTCTACCCCCAGACGAGCGGCGCGTGCATTTACTACGGCAAGACGCTCGAGGAGGTCGGCCCGAAGTATCTCGAGAAGGAGATCGCGCGGCTGCCCGAATATCAGAAGAAGGCGCGCGAATGCTACCGGAAGTCTCTCGAGGTGGATGAGAAAATCGCGGTGCTCGAGACGAAGAAAGCATCGCTTGACGCACTGGGAAGCGAAAGGGAAACTAAGGAACAAGTCAACGTCTCCAAGCGGATCGCCGAGCTGGAGTTCCAGTCCAAGGAGCTTCGCAAGGACGCCAGCCGGCAATTGCGCGAGGGTTCGCGTACGGTCGGCTCCCTCATCCTCTGCCGCGACCTGCCCGAAATCCAGAAGCTTTTCCTGCGCGCGCAGCAGGCCACGCGCCGCGCCCACGGGGCCGCCGAAACCTATGCGAAAGCCGACGCGGCCTATGGCGAGATCCTCGCCTCCGGCGGGAAGGGCAACGCGGAGCTGGAAAAAAAGCTCTCCGCGGCCGGGAACGACATGATCCGGTACCGAAACGAGGCACGCGCGCTGCGCGCGGAGGCTTTTGCCCACCGCTGCCGGAACGTCGAGATGATCACCGAGCGCTGCGACGACCCCGCCTATCTCGAGAAGCTCGACCACAATTACGAGACGGGCATCAACCTCGGCAAGCTCACCACCCAGGAGATGCGCAATCTGCGCCGCGACATGCAGATGATCTTCCAGGACCCGGCCGCGAGCCTTGATCCCCGCCAGTCGGTGGGCGAGGCAATCGAGGAGGTCTTTCGCATCAACACCGATTTCGGCCAGGAGATCCGCCGCGAGAAGACCATGAGCCTTCTCGAGCAGGTCGGCCTTCTCCGCGAGCATTATTATTCCTACCCCCATCAGCTCTCCGGAGGGCAGAAGCAGCGCGTGGGCATCGCGCGGGCCATCGCGCTCGACCCGAAATTCATCGTGCTCGACGAATCCGTTTCGGCGCTGGACGTCTCGGTGCAGGCGCAGATCCTGCAGCTTCTCAACGAACTTCTCGAACAGCAGCGCCTGACCTATTTCTTCATCACCCACAATCTCGGCGTGGTCAAGCACTTCTGCGACCGGGTGCTCGTCATGTACCTGGGCACCGTCTGCGAACTGGCGGACTGCCAAGCGCTGTTTCACGACCCGCTGCACCCCTACACGACTTCCCTTCTCGCCGCCGTGCCGCGTCCCGCGGTGCGCCCGGGCGCGACGGAGGAGAACGTCCTGGAGGGCGAGGTCCCCTCGGCGGTGAATCCGCCCAAGGGCTGCCCTTTCCATACGCGCTGCGGGAGCTGCATGGAAATCTGCCGAAAGGTACGCCCCGTGCTCCGCGAGGCCGCGCCCGGCCACTTCGTCGCCTGCCATCTCTATGACGAGACGGTTATGTAAGGGAGGGGCGGACATGAATTACATTCCCACATACGCGCCCTACCGCTCCGTGCGCTACCCGGTCTACGCCGGGCACGGCATGGTCTGCGCCTCTTCTGCGCAGGCATCCGCGGCGGGCCTCGAGATTCTGCGCCGCGGCGGCAACGCCATGGACGCGGCCGTCGCCACGGCGGCGGCGCTCACGGTCACGGAACCGACGGCGAACGGCATCGGCGGCGACGCTTTCGCGCTCGTCTGGGTCGAAGGAGACAAGCGGCTCTATGGGCTCAACGCCAGCGGCGTCTCGCCGAAGAGCCTGACGCTCGATGCGGCCAGGGCGCGCTGCCCGGACGGCAAAATGCCGACTTACGGCTGGCTTCCCACGATGGTCCCCGGCGCGCCGGGCGGCTGGGCGGCGCTCAGCCGCCGCTTCGGACGCCTTTCGATGACAGAGACTCTAAAGCCTGCCGTCTCCTATGCGCAGGACGGCTATCCCGCCGGCGCGAACCTCGCGCGCATGTGGAAACGCGCGCTGACAAAATACCAGGCGGCTTGTACGGCCCCGGAATTTCGGGCCTGGTACGACACCTTCGCGCCCGGCGGCCGCGCGCCGGAGGCGGGCGAGCGCATCAGGCTCCCCGGCCACGCAAAGGCCCTTCAGGCCATCGCCGAAACCGACGCGAAGGCGTTCTACGAGGGCGAGATCGCGGACGCGATCGTCGCGGAGAGCGATACCTTTGGCGGCTTCTACCGCAAGGAGGACTTTTCCACCTATGCGCCCGAATGGGTCGAACCCATTTCGGTCAATTACCGCGGCTGCGACGTCTGGGAGATCCCGCCCAACGGGCAGGGCATCACGGCGCTCATGGCCCTAAACATCCTCAAGGAGTTCCCCTTTCCGGAGAAAGAGAGCGTCTCGACCTACCACACCCAGTGGGAAGCCATGAAAATCGCATTTGCCGACGCGATGCACCACGTCACCGACCCCCGTGCGATGCGCATCGACTACCACGACCTCATCCGGCCGGCCTACGGCGCTCTGCGCGCGAAGGAAATCGGCCCCACGGCCGGGAGCCCCGGCCCCATGGATCCGCCCCGGAGCGGCACCGTCTATTTCTGCACGGCCGACGGCGAGGGGAACATGGTGAGTTTCATCCAGAGCAACTACATGGGATTCGGCTCCGGGATCGTGATCCCCGGCTGGGGCGTCTCGCTCCAGAACCGCGGTCACGACTTTTCACTGGACGAAACCGCGGCCAATGTCCTCGCGCCCGGTAAAAAATGTTACCACACCATTATCCCCGGCTTTCTCACGAAAGACGGCGAGGCCCTGGGCCCCTTCGGCGTCATGGGCGGCTATATGCAGCCGCAGGGCCATGTACAGGTGGTCATGAACCTCCTGGACTTTGCTCTCGGCCCCCAGCAGGCGCTCGACGCGCCCCGCTGGCAGTGGATTCAGGGGAACACCTTCCAGGTCGAGGACACCTTCCCGAATGAAATTGCCAAGCAGCTTGCCGCGCGCGGCCACACGGTGGAGGTCGCCCTGGACAACGTCGCCTTCGGCCGCGGACAGATCATCCTGCGCGGCGGCCACGGCACGCTTGTGGGCGGCACGGAGAGCCGCACGGACAGCAACATCGCCTGTTATTGAGCTCCAAAAGCGAAAACGCCCGCGCGCCCGTTCGGGCGCGCGGGCGTTTTCGCTTTGATCCGCCGTCCGCTTTTTTTCTTCGCTGATTCCCTCCGCTCCGCCCCCCCCCTCACAGCCCGCCGCAGCCGCCTCGCAGCGCATTTTTCTTTTTGTAATTGTACTTGCATAAACGTATATTTTACGATATGATAACATTACTTCTTGTTTTTCTGTGACAAAATCCGCCGGAGGGATGCAGATGTTCCCTGAAAAGCTCGATTTGCTCATGAATATCACAAAGACGCGCAACAACGTGCTGGCGCATGCGGTGTCGCTCGACGCCTCGCACGTGAGCCGCTTGCGCCGCGGCGGGCGCGCGCTGCCGAAAAACAAGGGATTTCTCGCCCCGATGTCCCACTTCTTTGCCCGGCAGCTTGCAACCGACGCCCAGCGCATCCATATTCTGGAAGCCATGGGCGTCTCCGGATGGCCGGACGACGAGGAATCCGCCGCGCGGCTGCTTTACGACTGGCTCTCCTCCGACGAGGCGAGCGACGCCTCGGTGTCGCATATCCTTCGCCGTTTCGCCCTGCCTTCGGGCACGGATCCCGCGGTGCTCCGCTCCGTTCAGCTTCCCGAGGACAGACGTCCTTATTATTACGGTTCCGACGGCAAGCGGCAGGCCGTGCTCCGTTTTCTTGCGGCGGTGAACGAATCGTCCACCCCGCAGACGCTCCTGCTCTTCAGCGATGAGGAGATGGGCTGGCTTTTTGAAGACGCTGTTTTCTCAAAAAAATGGGCCTCCCTTCTGATCGGCGCCCTTCTGCGCGGCAACCGGGTGCGCATCATCCACACCGTGAGCCGGAGGCTCGGTGAAATGCTGGAGGCCGTGTCCAAGTGGGTGCCGGTATACATGACCAACATGATCGAGCCTTACTATTACCCAAAACCGCGCGACGGCGTGTTCCAGCGGACGCTTTTCCTTGCGCCGGAGACCGCCGCGCTGGTTTCCACCTCGGTCAATCAGGACGTGCGCGGCATGCTTCACTTCTATGTGGAGGACCCCGCCGTCCTGACGGCGCTCACGAGGGATTTCAACAATTATTTCGCGCTCTGCCGGCCGCTGATGCGCATTTTCAATCCCGGCAGCGCCGAGGCATTCTGGAATTATTTTTATCAATTTGAGGCGGCGGAAGCGGAGACCATCGTACTGCGCCCGGGCCTCTCCGTCATGACAATGCCCGATTCCGTCGTGGAGAGCATGGCCGCGCGGGCAAAGGGGTCTCTCCTGCCGGTACTGCATAAGTCCGGACAGGCGGCGCTCCGCAAGATCGCGGCCGGACACCGGTTCACCGAGCTTGTGACCCTGCCCACGGAGGAAGAACTCGCCGGCGGGCAGATTCTCCTGCCTCTCTCCGGGCCGATGCACGCGCCCGCTCTGCGCTATACCCGGGCGGAATACCGTCTGCATCTGCGCAATATTCTCTCGCTCATGGAGCGCCATGAAAATTACCGCGCGCTCATCTGGCCGGGTGATATCCCAAATCTCATGCTCTACGGCAAGGAGGGGATCGGCATGCTGATGGGGCAGACGGCCGCGCCGTGGACGTTTTTCGCATTCAGCGAACCCAACATGACCTCCGCTTTCTGGGACCACCTCTCGCTGCGCTGCGAACGGGCGACAAAGGACCGGAAGGGCCCCGCTGCGGCCCGGATCGCGGAACTGGCAAAAAGGCTGGAAGGGCCATAAGAGCGACCCGAAGGAGGGCCGGCGCAAAGCGCCGGCCCTCCTTTTTTTAGCCTGCCGGAGAAGCCTTCCGGGCTTCTCCGGCAGGCTGTGGCACATTTGTGGAACAGCACAAAATGGCCAAAAAACGGCCGCTCGAACGGGAAAGACAAACCGATGGTTTTCTTTCCCGTTCTCTTTCCTTCCGGGTCCCCTTGCGCGATGGTTTTTTCGGCAGTCTGCAAAGGGAGGGCCGGCGCAAAGCGCCGGCCCTCCCTTTTTCGATCGTTATTCCGCGAGGAGGCAGATAAGTCCCTTCTCCGCGCCGGAGACGGTTTTCTCATCGGCGTACGGGGCGCAGCCGCGCGCGGCAAAGACGTCCTCCAGCACCGCTCGGTCGGACGCATCGGCGGAAAAATACTGCGCGGAAGAATCCTCCGCGGCCGCGACGGGCGTCACGTCCACGGGCCATTCCGGCTCGCTCCCCGTCAGAACCAGGACCCATGCCCACTCGCCCTCCGGCAGGTCCGGAAGCGTGAGCGCTTTCTCACAGAGCGCGTTTTCCTGCATATCCGGCGGCGCGGAGGCGTACAGGCCGGTCCCGAACATCGTCTCCGACCCACTTTCGGCTGGAATCCCGTCATCCTCCGCGGTTTTTTCACCACCCGCGGCGCGTTCCTCCCCGCCGCTCGTAGTCCCCATCACCGTATTGGCATCCGGGGCCGGGGCCTCCTGAGCCACGCCCAGGTCCTCGTCTCCACTTTGCGCGGACGCGTCGCTTTCATCAGACAGGGCGGCCGTCACGTCCGCGTCGGCGGCCGGCGCGCCGCTGCGCGCGCCCGTGAGCGCGGAGAACCCGCCCGTCCGCACGGCCAGGAGCACGAGAGCGGCGACCGCCGCGGTGGCCAGAAGCGAACGGTATCGCCGGAAGAAGAGGACCCTCTTCGGCGCGCCTTCGGCGGCCGCGGCCGCCGTCACACGGTCGGCGAAGCCCTCCGGGGGGGACTCCTCTCCCCAGCCGGCGCAGCCGTCCCGAATGGCGGTCAGGTCCTCCAGAAGCGCGCGGCAGGAGGGACAGGACGCCAGATGCGCATCGAGCTCGGCGCGCTGGGCGCCTGTGAGCGCGTCGTCCAGCGAAGCGCTGATCAGTTCCACATATTTTTCACAGTCCGGCACGGCGCGTCCCCTCCTTTCTCTTTTATCCGGCGCATTTGTCTGCACATTCCCGTTTTCCTTTTATGTCTTCTTTGACGATTGAACGGGGAAAAGGTTCCCTTCGGCGGTCAGGATCTCCCGCAGGCGCAGCCGTGCGCGGGCGATGCGGGATTTCACCGTGCCCTGCTCCAGCTCCAGAACGGCGCCGATCTCCTCATAGGACAGGTCCTGAAATTCCCGCAGAGCCAAAATCTGCCGCTGCTCGGGCGGGAGCGCCTCCATCCCACGCCGGATGGTCTCGCGCAGTTCCCGGCGCTCCGCAGCCTCGTACGGGCCGGGCGCGTCGTCCGGCAGGGTGAAATCCCATCCGTCCCCGCAGAGCGGCACGTCGGCGGCACGCTTTTTCTCGCGGCGCAGGAAATCGATGCAGGCGTTGGAGGTCAGGCGGTAGACCCAGGTGGAGAAGCTGCTGTCCATGCGAAACGCCGGGAGCCCCCGCCAGGCCGCCAGAAACGCCTCCTGCGCAACCTCCTCCGCATCGGAGGGATTGCCCGCCATGCGCAGCGCCAGCGTATACACGCGCTTTTCGTGGAGCCTTACCAGCTGCGCAAAGGCGTCGCTGTCGCCCTTTTTAGCCAGACGGACCAGCCCCTCTTCGTCGTGCACGGCGGTTCACCTCCCTCTGTTTCGCGGCTGCGCTTTCCAAACCGGTCCCCGGACGCTTTCGGCTACGCCGTGGGCGCGTCCTTCAGATCGCGCGCGATCCCTTTCGTAATGCGCCGGACGTCCTCCAGCGTTTCAATTTCCGCAATCTGCTGCTTGTAGTAGGCCGCGTAGGGCACGCCCTTGAGGTACCAGCAGTAATGCCGGCGGGCCTCCAGGCAGGCGATGCGCTCGCCCTTGTCGGCAGCCGCGCGTTCGATCTGCCGGAGCGCCGTCTCCATCCGCTCGGCCAGGGGCGGAAGGGGCGGGACGTCCTCTCCGCGCAGCAAGGCCGCCGCCTGTCTGAAAATCCACGGATTCCCGAAGGCGCCCCGGGCGATCATCGCCACGTCCGCGCCGGTGTAGCGCAGGACGTGCGCCGCGGCATCCGCGGAAAATACGTCCCCATTGGCAAAAACAGGGATCCTGACGGAAGCCTTGACCTCCCGGATGCAGTCCCAGTCGGCGGTGCCGGCATACATCTGCGTGCGGGTGCGCCCATGGACGGCCACCGCGGCGGCGCCGGCGGATTCCAGCACTTTGGAAAACGCCACCACATTGCAGCTCGACTTGTCCCATCCGCGGCGGGTCTTGACCGTAACGGGAAGCTTCCCGCCCCGCCGCACGGCTTCCACAATGCGGCCGGCAAGCTCCGGATTTTTCATGAGCGCGCTCCCCTCGCCGTTGGCCACGACCTTCGGCACGGGGCAGCCCATGTTGATATCGATAAACGCGGGATGCTCCGCCTCGGCCACGATGGCCGCGGCCTCCTCCATGCAGACGGGGTCGCTCCCAAAAAGCTGTACCCCCGCGGGGTATTCGCCCGGCGCGAGGCGCATGAGCGGACGGGTCTTCCTGTCCTGGTAGCAGAGTGCCTTGGCGCTCACCATCTCCGTGCAGGTCAGTCCCGCGCCCAGCTCCCGGCAGACCGAGCGGAACGCCAGGTCCGTCACGCCCGCCATGGGCGCGAGCGCCAGTTTTGATTCGATTTTCGTTTCGCCAAAAAAAAAGGACATTGCCGAGCCTCCCGCCTGCCGTGGGGCCGCGCCGCGAGCGCAGGACATTCGCGGCGCGGCATCGTTCGCGCTTCTTCCGCTTGGCAAAAGGAAGCCATCGCCCCAGGCTTACCGGTTATGATAGCCGTCGTGCGGCTATCATAACATAAACCGACATGCGGCGCAAGCGCCGCGCGGCGCGCGATGTACGAAAAGGCCCGCAGCCGTTGGGCCGCGGGCGCAGGAAAAATATGGTCTTCTCCTCTTGGAATCGGGCTCCCGGAAACGCTTTCTCCGGTGCTTTCAGCTGTTTTTCATCACGATGGTCTCCATCGCGTTCGCCGTGCGCTCGCAGGCGTCGCAGCAGCGCTCAAGCATATCGTACATCTCGCGCCAGATCATGATCTCGATGGGATCGTCGCATGTGGTGCAGAGCGTGCGCATCGCCTGCATATAGAGCCGGTCGCCCGCCTCCTCCTCCGCGTTCACCTCGATGATCAGTTTCATCAGCCGCTCCGGCTTTTTAAAGTTGCGCAGCTCCGTCGCGGCCTCGACCAGGCTGTTGCAGCATTTCTCGATGATCCGCACGAACTCCAGCGCGTCCAGCCGCATGGTGCGCAGATTATACATATACGCTTTCATGAGAACGTCCTCGATGGTGTCGGTGATCTCGTCGATCTCCTGCGCAAGCGCGATGATGTCCTCGCGGTCGATGGGCGTTATAAACTCGCGCACGAGACGCGCCATCATCTCGTGCATGTCAAGATCCGCCGCGTGTTCGATGCTGTGCATTTCGGTGAGGCACTCGCCGAGCTTGTCCGGTTCGAAATTTTCCACCGTCCGGTAAAGATACTTCGCCGCCTCCACGGAAAAGCGGAGCTGTCCGGCAAACGCCTTGAAGTAGTCGTTATTTTTTTCTCTGGCCATATTGTCCTCCCAGTATTTTTTAAAACAGGAACAAAAACAGTTTCACCATCAGAAACGCGATGAGCCCGCAGCCGGGAAAGGTCAGGACCCAGGTAAGCACCATTTCGTTGGCCACGCCCCAGTTGACGGCTTTGACCCGGCGCGCCGCGCCCACGCCCATGATGCTCGTGGTCTTCGTGTGCGTGGTGCTCACGGGGATGCCGGTGATCGAGGAGAGAAGCAGGCAGGCGGCCGCCGCGAGATCGGCGGAAAAGCCCTGGTACTGCTCGAGGTTGACCATGTCCATGCCGACCGCCTTGATGATCCGGTAGCCGCCGATGGAGGTGCCCAGGCCCATGACGAGCGAACAGAGCACCATGAGCCAGATGGGGATCACGAACACGGTCGCCGAGGTGACTCCCTGGGAGAGAAACATGCCCAGGAGAAAAACGCCGATGAATTTCTGCCCGTCCTGCGCGCCGTGCATGAAGGCCATGGCCGCCGCGCCCAATATCTGCGCCACCCGGAAAGCCCCGCGCGTCTTGTAGCGGTTCATGCCCCGGCAGATGAACTCCACCAGGCGGACGGTCCCGAAGCCCATCACAAACCCGAGCACCACCGAGAGGACCAGTCCGTAAATGACCTTGATCCACTCGCTGCCGTTGATCCCCGCGAGTCCGCCGCGCATGGCGATGGCCGCGCCGGAAATCCCCGCGATGAGCGCATGGCTCTCGCTCGTCGGGATGCCGAAATACCAGGCCGCCGTCGCCCAGAGCACGATCGCAAAAAGCGCCGCGCACAGCGCGAGGAGGGCGGCGTTCGCATCGTCGCCGAAGTCGACCATGTTGTAGATGGTCATGGCGACTTTCTTGTTGAGCGTCGTCATGACGAAGACACCGAGAAAATTGAACACGGCCGCCATCATAATGGCCGGCCTGGGCGCGATCGCGCGCGTGGAGATGCAGGTCGCAATGGCGTTGGGCGCATCCGTCCAGCCATTGACCAGAATGACGCCCAGCGTCAGGATTGTGGTGACAGCCAGCGCCGGACTGCTCATCAGTTGACCGATAAAATCGCTAAGTCCGCTGGTCATAGTTAACCTTTTCCTTCCCATCGCTTTACTTTAATCCATTTATCCGCAGCAATTCTACCATAATGTAAGGTCCATGTAAACGAAAAAGCGCTTTGCTTTCCCTCCCACATTTTGTCGAAAAACCCTATTGACAAATACGGCCCAAGTCCTTATAATTTTTTATAATTTCACAGGATAAGGCAATGACTGCGAGAAAGTACCGCGTTTCCTGCCCGAAAGAGAGCCGCCGGTTGGTGCGAGGCGGCGGGGCACAGCGCGGGAATACACGCAAACAGCTTCCCCCCGAAAGGCTGACCGAGTAGGCGGGGACGGGTTCACCCGTTAACGTGATAGAGTATCTCCCGCGAGGCGGGACGTACCCGAAAAGGCCGCGCGCCGCGAGGCGCCGGTAAATTGAGGTGGTAACACGGGAGTTGGCGCTCGTCCTCTGATCGGTCGGAGGATGGGCGCTTTTTGCGCGCCATGGCCGTGAGACGCCAAAAACACCAATTTATTTTTGGAGGAAATGAACATGGCGAACGTGAAATTTTTCAGCGGCGAGAAGATCCCCCTCGAAATGCACAAGGTGCGCATGGTGCAGAAGCTCACGCTTCCGCCCGTGGAGCGCCGGCTCGCGGCCATCGGCGAAGCCGGCAACAACACTTTCCTGCTCCAGAACAAAGATATTTTCCTCGATATGCTCACCGACAGCGGGGTCAACGCCATGAGCGACAAGCAGACCGCCTCCATGCTCGTCTGCGACGACAGCTACGCCGGCAGCGCCACCTTCACGCGCTTAAAGGACAAGCTCACGGAGATCTTCGGTATGGATTACTTCCTGCCCGCCCACCAGGGCCGCGCCTGCGAGCACATTCTGGCCCAGGCCCTCGTGAAACCCGGCGACGTGGTCCCCATGAACTTCCATTTCACCACCACCAAGGCCCACATCACCCGCTGCGGCGGCACGGTCGAGGAGCTCTACACCGAGGAGGGCCTGGAGCTCACGAGCACCAACCCCTTCAAGGGCAACTTCGACCTCGGGAAGCTGCGCGCCCTCATCAACCGCGTGGGCGCCGCGCACATTCCCTTCCTGCGCCTGGAGGCCGGCACAAACCTCATCGGCGGCCAGCCCTTCTCACTGGAAAACGCCCGCGCGGCCTGCCGCATCGCCCACGAGGCGGGCATCTTCACGGTGCTCGACGCGAGCCTTCTGCAGGACAATCTCTATTTCATGAAGGTGCGCGAGGCGCAGTGCCGCGACATGGACCTGCGGGAAATCACCCGCGCGCTCGCGGACGAGATGGACATCATTTACTTCTCCGCGCGCAAGCTCGGCTTCGCCCGCGGCGGCGGCATCTGCATCCGCGAAAAGGCCCTTTGCGACAAAATGATAGACCTCGTGCCGATGTTCGAGGGCTTCCTCACTTACGGCGGCATGAGCGTGCGCGAGATGGAGGCCATCGCGGTGGGCCTGGACGAAACGATGGACGAGGACGTCATCAGCCAGGGGCCGCTTTTCATCGAGTTCATGTGCAACGAGCTCATCCGCGCGGGCGTCCCCGTCGTGACGCCGCCGGGCGGCCTGGGCTGCCATCTGGACGCGATGAAGTTCCTGTCCCACGTGCCGCAGACCGAGTACCCCGCAGGCGCCCTGGCCGCGGCGGTCTTCATCGCCGGAGGCGTGCGCGGCATGGAGCGCGGCACCATCTCCGAGCAGCGCGAGCCGGACGGCTCCGAGCGCCTGGCGGAGGTGGAGCTCCTGCGCCTGGCCATGCCGCGGCGCGTATTCACCATGTCGCAGGTCAAATACGCCGTGGACCGCATCGTCTGGCTCTACGGCCACCGCGACATGGTGGGCGGCCTGAAATTCACCGAGGAGCCGGCCACCCTGCGCTTCTTCTTCGGCCGCCTGGCCCCCACGAGCGACTGGCAGGAAAAGCTTGCCGCGCAGTTCCGGGCCGATTTCGGCGACAGTCTTTGATTTTTCTTTTCACAGGCCGCGTTTTTTGAAACAGCGTAAACCGTTCCAAAAACCGTGCGGCTGAACGCAGAAGACCCTCCCGACGGCTTTCTTCCCCGATTTCTCTCCTTCCGGACCCATCCGTCCGGGGGTGTCCTTCCGCCGCCGCGCGCCCGCCTTAACGGCAGGCGCGCGGCGTTTTCTTCAAAAAGAATCGAACGGGTGTTGCATTTTCGGGATGTGCATGGTACAATAACCGCAAAGCGGCAATTGTACTACGGCGTACCAGGCGCGGCCGCCCCGCGGGGCGGCCGGCGGCGACGCCGTACCCCGCAGGCGCAAAGCACCCCATGAACGCGTATATAGAAAAGTCCGCGCAGCGGACGACAAAATCAAAAAACAGGAGGCGGCGGCGATGGGAAAGGGCAGCGACCGGCAGAGACAGATTTATGAATTCATCCTCGATTACCGCGCACGCACGGGCTATCCCCCCTCGGTGCGGGAAATCGCCGACGCGGTGGGTCTAAAATCCCCCTCGACGGTGCAGTTCCATCTGGATGAAATGGAGCGCGCGGGCCTCCTGAGCCGCGGCGGAGGCAAAACGCGGGCCATTTCGCTCCCGGAGGAGGCGCCCCGCGCGGGGGAACTGCGCGACAAGGTACCCATCGTCGGCAACGTGGCCGCCGGCGCGCCGATCCTGGCGGAGGAACTGGTAGAGGACTACCTGACGTTCGACACGGAGGGGCTCTCCGGCGAGCATTTCGCGCTGCGCGTGCGGGGCGACTCGATGATCGGCGCCGGTATCCTCGACGGCGACCTCGTCGTCGTGCGCCAGCAGCAGACAGCGCGGCAAGGCGAAATTGTGGTCGCCCTCCTGGGCAACGAGGCAACGGTCAAGCGCTTCTGGCGGCAGAGCGGCGAAATCTGGCTCCTGCCGGAGAACGACGCCTACGAGCCCATCGACGGCCGCGAGGCCGCGCTTCTCGGCAAGGTCGTCGCGGTGGTTCGGCGGTACTGACAGCGCCGTGCAAAGGAGAGCCCGTCCTTCCCCGCATATACGGCCGGGCTGAGCCCGGCCATGCGCAGCCCGTCGCAGAAGCCGCTTGGGCTTCTGCGACGGGCTGCGTGCGTTCTTAAAAACGGCATAGAACAGTTCAAAACGATCGACCGAACGCGAAAGACAGCCCAGACGGTTTTCTTTCACAGTTCCTTCCCTCCCAAATTCTTCCCGACGTGGACTAGCCGGCAGCCCGGCAAAGGCGTCCCATGGCTGCGGGCCGCGGTGCCCTCCGGCAGCGCATGTCCGCTTATCTTCCAGGGGGGGGACTCCGTCCCCCCTGGATACAAAGCCGGGCCTCGCCCGGGGCTTTGATACCCCCTCGCTTTCGCGCCGCGAAAGCGGCCGCGGTCGCATCGGTTTTGTTCCGCCGCACGGCGGCGGAACACTGCGAACCGTTCCTCTGACGAGCCGGAAGGCCCTCCGCAAAGCGGAGGGCCTTCCCTTTTATTTTTAATGTTCGGCGCATCCGTATGTTGTTTCCCGTCGGCTAAAGCGAGATCCAGCGCACCATAAGGAGCAGTCCCAGTCCGGGCAGGCCCAGAAGCCCCAGCACCAGAGCGTTGACCAGATTTACGCCCAGGGTGACACCGATATAACCGCCCACCTGCGAAAAGAGCGCGAGCCCCGCCAGGCCGACGCCCGTGCGCAGCGTGAGCCGCAGAAGTTTGCCCAGCGGCCGCCTAAGCGCGAGGAGCAGGCCGATGATGAAGGCGAGCCCCAATACCCACTTGAGAAGTTCTATAAGCGCTTCGTTCATGGCAGCGCCTCGCTTTCCGTCTCCCTGCACGGGGCGATCCCCGCCGGGGGCGCGCTCACGCCCAGCTCCTTCACGCGCCGGAGCAAATACGCGTAGCGCGCCTGCAGGGCGTTGATCTCAAAGACGAAGCTCTCCACAAGCTCCGGGTCCTTGACGGAGTTGAACGATACGTATGCCTGCTGGACGGCGGAGCGCGTG
>Ga0116152_10002744_pt1 | contig 14328 bp, 15 predicted proteins | sample AD_UKC119_MetaG_FD_89894 | JGI IMG/M metagenome (GOLD analysis project Ga0116152, IMG submission 89894) | Active sludge microbial communities of municipal wastewater-treating anaerobic digesters from Hong Kong - AD_UKC119_MetaG | ecosystem: Engineered > Bioreactor > Anaerobic > Digestate... | reverse complement strand
TCTCGGCTTCCTTGATCGAGCGCGCGACGGAGGTCTCCGACATCACCTGCGTCTTCGCTTGGACCGGTGAGGGTGGTACGACGATGCCGGCCGCCGCGGCAGGGTCGAAAGCGCCCGGTGCCGGACTACGTGCCTGCGCTCCGTCTTCCGGGCCACGCGCCAGGGTGCCGGTCTGTGAGGTGACAGGCGCGCCGCTGCGGGTAAAGCGGGCGTCCAGTTCGGACAGCGCTCGCATCGCAGCCTGCGCCACCGTGTTGTCAGGTAGCGACGTCTGCGCCTTCAGTTGCACTCGAATATGCTCCACGCGTCGCTCATCAGCCAGCTTGGTCAAGGCGCCGATGGCCTCGACGCGGATGTCCTTTTCCTCGCGCGACAGCATCGGCAGCACGGATTCCAGCACCTTCTGATCGCCCAGCCGGCCGAGCGCGCGCACGACGACCGGCAGGGACTTGGCGGGCGTATTCTGCAGCATCTCCATCAGTCGCGGCACCGCGCGTCGGTTGCCGATTTCGGCCAGCGCATCGACGGCGCGCTCGCTGACCCACCAGTCCGGATCTTTGGTTGCTTCGATCAGGTGGCTGACGGCGCGTTCGTCCTTGGTCTGGTTGAGGATCTCGATGGCCGCGCGACGGATATCCTGGTCGTCGTCGCGAATCAGGCGCAGCACCGCATCGACCACCTTGGGTCCGCCGATCTTGCCGAGTGCGTCGGCCGCGCGACTGCGCACCCACCAGTCGGCATCGGCGATCGCGCCGAGCAGATCCTTGATGGAATTCGAATCGCCGATTTCGTTCAGTACCTCGACCGCCGCACGGCGCGCGTACTCGTTCTCATCCTGCAGGATAGGGATGAGATACTTGATCGTCTCGGGGTCGTTAGCCTTGATCACCACGTCGATGGCCTTGTTCTGCACGTCCAGCTCCGGATCGCGCAGCATTTCACACACTTGGGCGACATCGATTGGGCCGTCCATCTTTTGCAATGCGCTCAGAGTTGCGGCGCGGACCAGCTTGCTAGTGTCCTTGAGCTGGCCCTGCAGCGCGCGCTGCACATCTGGCGTATTGAAGCGCGACAGAATATTGATGATGTGCAGGCGGGCCACAGGATCCTTGCCCTGCATGCGCCCGATCAGCTCGGGCACATGATCAGCATCCGCCATCTCGCCGATTACGCGAAACAGGGCGGCTTTCTCATTCGGTTGCTGCTGATAGGCGGCCGTCAGCAACTCGCGGACCGTGAAGCGCGATTTCTGCGCGAGGATCACGTCCATCACCGACGATTTGGAGATGCCCTCGACCGTCAGCGCCTCGAGAATGAGGTGCGGCGGATAGTTCCGGCTACTCGAGAGCGCCCAGGCCACCCCGGAGACGACACGTGGGCTGCTCTCGACCATTAGACGCAGGAACTCGGGGAAGGTCTTCTGACTGACGATGCCTGACAGAACCTCGATAAAGGCGAGCGTGGCAACTTTGTCCGCCTCATCGAGCGCCGCGGCAACGGGCGCGATGACGCCTGCGCCCAGGCCGCGCAGCTTGGCGATGGCTTTCTGTGTCTCAGGTGCAGCGAGGTCCTTGGCCGATTTCAACTCGGTGATGGACTTGTCCGCACGGATGTTGGTCAGGAAACTCACAAAGGGCAGCGTGCCTCAGGGTTTGTACCAAAAAGTATGCCACAGTCCACGCCGGGGCTCGATAACGGCAGGTCAGAACTGCCAAGTTCGTTAGAATGCTAGGCCCCCCGAGCGAGTGACAGCAGCATGGTAGACGAGTCATCCGTCGATAGTGAGTCGCAACGCCTGCGCGTGGCGATTGAAGCGTTCGTTGAACCGTTACTGCAAGCGTCGCTGGGCAGCGTCAGAGCCGCCGAGCGCGTTGCCGTGGTTCAGGGACGCGCAGTGGTCGACTTGGTGCTGGGGTTTCCGGCTGGCGGTTACGCGGCGATCCTTGGGCCGCGCTTGCACGAGCATCTCGCTGCCGCCGGCATCGACTTGCCACTCGACCTCACTATCAGCACGCGGGTCGAGCGGCATGCCGTGCAGCGACAACTGAAGCCGCTGTCCGGGATCAGCAACATCGTCGCGGTCGCGTCGGGAAAGGGCGGTGTCGGCAAGAGCACCGTCGCCGTGAACCTGGCGCTGGCCTGGGCGCAGCAGGGGGCGCGTGTCGGGATTCTCGATGCTGACATCTACGGGCCAAGTCAGCCGTTGATGCTCGGCCTCGAAGGCCAGCGTCCGACCGCGCTCGACAACAAGCGGATCGTGCCGCTCGCAGCGCACGGTCTCGTGGCAATGTCGATCGGGTTCCTGATCGACCCCAAGCAGCCCATGGTGTGGCGTGGCCCGATGGTCACTCAGGCGCTGACGCAACTGCTGGCCGACACGGAATGGGGCCAGCTCGACTATCTGGTCGTCGACATGCCGCCTGGCACAGGCGATATCCAACTGACCTTGTCGCAGCGTGTACCGGTAGCCGGCGCAGTCATCGTGACCACGCCGCAGGACATTGCGCTCGCCGATGCGCGCAAGGGTCTCGCGATGTTCGAGAAAGTCAATGTGCCGGTGCTTGGCGTGATCGAGAACATGAGCGTCCACGTCTGCAGCAACTGTGGCCATGCCGAGCACCTGTTCGGTGCGGGCGGGGGTGCGAAGATGGCAGCCGAATACGGAGTCGAACTGTTAGGAGAGCTGCCGCTCGATGCGCGGATTCGCGCCGAGACGGACGGCGGCAGGCCGACCGTCGTGGCAGCGCCCGACGCTGCTCACGCCAAGCCGTATTTCGACGCTGCACGTCGCACTGCCGCGTCGCTGGCACGGCGGGCTCGCGATCGCTCATCGCTGTTTCCGAAAATCGTGGTCGAGGAAAGCTGAAACATGAGTATCAAGTCCGACCATTGGATCCGGCGCATGGCGGCCGATCGCGGCATGATAGAGCCCTTCGAGGCCGAGCAGGTACGCGCCACCGACGGCCAGAAGATCGTGTCGTACGGCACGTCCAGTTACGGCTATGACGTGCGTTGTGCCAACGAATTCAAGATCTTCACCAACATCAACTCGACGATCGTCGATCCCAAGGCGTTCGATGCGAAGAGCTTCGTCGATGTGACAGCGGACGTCTGCATCATTCCTCCGAATTCCTTCGCTTTGGCGCGGACCGTCGAGTACTTTCGGGTGCCGCGCAGTGTGCTGGTAGTCTGTCTCGGCAAGTCCACGTATGCGCGCTGCGGCATCATCGTCAATGTGACGCCGCTCGAGCCGGAGTGGGAAGGGCATGTGACGCTCGAGTTCTCTAACACCACGCCGTTGCCCGCCAAGATCTACGCCAACGAAGGTGTTGCACAGATGCTGTTCTTTGAGTCGGACGAAGTGTGCAGCACGTCGTACCGGGATCGGGGCGGCAAGTATCAGGGGCAACGCGGGGTGACGTTGCCCAAGACTTGAGTCGATGGCAGGTTTGTTGGAGGTACGAGATGCGCATTCTTGTTAGCGTGACTTTATTGGTCGTGGGCGTCATTCACTTGCTGCCGCTAACTGGCGTGCTCGGGCCGGAGCGGTTGGCCGTGCTCTATGGCATGCCGTTCGCGGAGCCGAATCTCGCGATTCTGATGCGCCATCGGGCCGTGCTGTTTGGATTGCTCGGGAGCCTGCTGGTCGTGGCGGCATTCCGGCCCGCTCTTCAGGCCGTGGCGTTGATCGCGGGTTGGGTGAGTGTGTTGTCGTTTCTCGCGCTCGCCTGGTCGATCGGCGGGTACAATGCGGAGATCGGTCGGGTTATTGCAGCAGATGGCATCGCGGCAGTGTGCTTGGCGGCCGGTTCGGCCGGCTACTTGGCATTGCAACGCGCGCGCTAGGACCCGCTTGCTGCTACGACCGAGCTAGTCTGTCGGCGCCGTGCGCCGGCGAGCGGCAGACAGCGAAAATACGACGGCCGCCAGCACCATGCAGCTGGCCGCAGCCAGGAAGGCGGCGCCCGGGAAGTACACGCTGGCGCTCGCACTGGTGTAGTGCGCAAACAAGTTGGCCATGACGACAGGGGCTACCACCGACGTCAGGCTCCCGACGCTGGCGAGTGTGCCCTGTAGCTCACCTTGTTCGCTGGCCGGTACGTTCTTCGACATGATCGCGGTGACGGCCGGTGAGGCGAGGCCCAACATAGCGAATGGGACAATGAATACGTACAGCTGCCAGCCCGCCGTGGCGAACGCGTAGCCCACGAAGCCGAGCGCGGCTAACAATGTGCCGGCGTATACCGCACCGGATTCGCCGATGCGCGGTACCACGACGCGTGTCAGGCCGCCAAAGACCGCGGCCATGCACACGCCGATGAACGCCAGCGACAGCCCTACCTGCGCCTCCGACCAGCCAAACTTCAGCATCGTGTAGTAGCTCCACACGGCCGGGTTGGCGTCGTGTGCAAGCCGCATCAGGACGAAGACCACGATCATTGCCAGCAGTATCGGATATCTCCTGAGTTGCAGCAGCGCGCCCATGGGGTTGGCTCGCCGGATGTCGAACGGTCTGCGTCGCTCGGGTGGCAGCGATTCGCGCAGCACGAAGTAGCCAAACAGTGCGTTTGCGAACGCCAGGCCGGCAGCTACCAGAAACGGCGTGCGCGGTCCGAAGTACTGGCCAATCACGCCGCCCAGTGCCGGTCCCAGGACGAACCCGATGCCGAACGCAGCGCCGATCAGACCGAAATTCGCCGCGCGTTTCTCGGGCGTCGACACGTCGGCTATGTACGCGTTGGCGGTCGAGTAGGCGGCGCCGGCCATGCCGGACGCCAGCCGACCAACGAACAGCCAGCCGATCGTCGGCGCCAGGCCGGTGATCACATAGTCGATACCGAGCACGGTCAGTGACGTGATCAGCACCGGGCGGCGACCGAATCGGTCGCTCAGATTGCCGATGACTGGTGCAAACAGGAATTGCATCAGCGCATAGCAGAAAAACAGCCATGAGCCGTAGCGTGCGGCCGTACTGAGATCGACATCGGTGAGAGACACGATCAGCTTGGGCGCCACTGGAATGGTGATCCCCAATCCAATTGTGTCCACCAGCATGGTCAGGAAAATGAACAGCAGCGCGGAGCGGCTGGTCGAGCTAAGGCTTGCCATCGCGGCAGTGTACGTCTACTGTGCTTCGCCCGTCGCGCGTTGCAACTCGCGGATGCGCATGGTCACTTCGACCTTGCCATCTCGCACCCGCTGAGCGAGCACGGGTAGGTAGTCGAGCGAAGGGGCGTACCAGGTGCGTGTAATCCGATTGCCGTCGGGGCGCTTGCTGCTGTAGACCACGGTGTCGATCTCCCCGAAGACGGTCTTGATACGCTCTGTACCTTCGCGACGTTGCTCATAGTCCTTGATCTCATCACCGTCGATCATCTTGAAGCGAGTGGGGAGACTGCCGGCGCGCAGCTGCAACAAGGTGGCGATCTGCAATGACATGGCATCCTGGGTGCCGTCCGGCAAAGCCAGGTCGACCGTATTGCCACGCGCAGTGCCCGTCACCCTGCCACGCGACCAGTCGAAGTCGAGTTCTGTCTTGCGCTCCTTCTCGTCGATACCGCGGAACTTCAACGGCTGGATCTGGCCGTCGACCAGCTTGAAGTCGCTCGTCTGCTTGACGGGATCAGAGACCAGCAAGCGCGCGAGACCGCGGGCAACCGTCGTTGAGTCGTAGCGGTAGTCGTCGATACCCAGACGCAGTAGTGTCAGCGTGGCCACCCCGGCGGTGATGCCCTTCCATTCCACCGAGTACGCAGCGGTGAACGGCGCCAGCTGTTTGGGCGCCGCAACGGCGCCGGCGCGTGCGCCAGTCTGCAGCAGCACGCCGGCAGCTAACAGCAAGCCAAGCCAGGCGACCGCGCGTCCGACGCGTGACTGCGAGTGCGCGGCACGCAGGGTTGATTCATTGCTCGACATCGAACGTCTCCAGAGCTGACTCATCGAGTATGGACTGGGGCAGTGGTTTGCCATCGAATATCACCCGATCGGCGTCGAGCACCACTCGGCCCGCGGCAAGCCAGCCGCACACTCGTGGATACAGTATGTGCTCCAGCCGATGAACCCGGGCTGAAAGAGTGCTCTCGGTGTCGGTAGGCAGTATCGGCAAGGAAGCCTGGGCGATTACGGGGCCGCCATCGAGTTCGGCCGTGACGAAATGCACGCTGGCACCATGTCGGTCGTCGCCGGTGGCGAGCGCCTGACGATGCGTATGCAGACCCCGGTGTCGTGGTAGCAACGAAGGATGGATGTTGACGAGCTGGCCACGGAAGCGGTCGACGAACTCGCCAGTGAGGATCCGCATGAAGCCGGCTAGCGCGATGAACTGCACGCCGGATTGATCCAGTGCGCGGGCCAACGCCATGTCGAAGCTGCTGCGGTCGTGGAAGTCGCGCGCCGGGATGATGCGGGTCGGGATACCGAGCGACTGCGCCAGACTGATGCCCGGCGCCTCGCGATCTGCGATCACGACAGCGATCGCCGCCGGCAGTCTGCCCGACCGCGAGGCGCGCACGATCGCCGCCATGTTGGAGCCACGCCCGGAGATGACAATGGCGAACGCCGGTTGTCGCGCCATCGCCTGCGCCCGATCAGGAAATGACGACGCCGCGTTTGCCGGCCGCCACTTCGCCGATGATCGTGGCAGTTTCGCCCTGTGCTCCCAGCACTGCGAGCGCCTGCTCGGCGTGCTCAGGCGCGACGATCGCGACCATGCCTATGCCGCAATTGAAGGTGCGATACATCTCCGCGTCCGAGATTTTGCCCGCCGACTGCAGCCAGTCGAAGATTGGGCTGCGTGCCCAGTTGGCCCGCACGAGCTGTGCCTCCAGCCCCTCTGGCAACACCCGCGGTATGTTGTCTGTCAGGCCGCCGCCCGTGATATGCGCATAGCCACGCACTGGAACGGCGGCGGCCAGCGCCAGCATCGATTTGACGTAGATACGCGTCGGCACTAACAGCTGATCGAGCAATGGCCGACCGCCCACCTGGGTGTTGACATCGGCACCGGCGGCCGTCAATACCTTGCGTATCAGTGAGTAGCCGTTCGAGTGCGGGCCGGAGGAGGCCATCCCGATCAGCACGTCGCCGGCTCGTGTGCCGGATCCGTCGATGATGCCATCACGCTCGACGATGCCGACGCAGAAACCCGCTAGATCGTAGTCCTCGCCGTGGTACATCCCGGGCATCTCGGCGGTTTCGCCGCCAACCAACGCGCACCCGGCTTGCAGGCAGCCCGTGGCGATCCCCCGGATCACCGCGACGGCGACCTCGACCTGCAGCTTGCCGGTGGCGTAGTAGTCGAGGAAGTACAGTGGTTCGGCGCCCTGCACAGCGACATCATTGGCGCACATCGCGACCAGATCGATACCGATCGTGTCGTGACGACCAGACTCGATTGCCAGACGCAGCTTCGTGCCGACGCCATCCGTGCCGGAGACGAGCACCGGGCGCCGAAAGCGGTCGATCGGCACCTCGACCAGCGCGCCGAAGCCACCAATGCCTGCAAGCACCTCGCGGCGTGTTGTGCTCTTGACGATGGGTTTGATACGTTCGACCAACGCATCGCCGGCGTCGATGTCGACGCCTGCGTCGCGATAGGTGAGGCCGGAGTCGTTACTCATGCTGTGTTATTGTACAGGAATGGTCAGCGCCGCAGACGGCGAACCCGCGCACCAGTGACCAGTCGAAGCAGCCGGATGAATACGTTGGAAAACAACAATGCTCGCGGTCCGAGCGCCTGGAGTAGGGCGCTGGTCTGGTTGGTTGCCTGTATTGTTCCCGGTCTCGTTGCAGCCCAGAGCGGTACCGCTCGCAACAGCCAGCTCTATGACGTCACGGTAAGCGCCAGTTCGCAAGCGGCAGCATTCGAGGACGCCCTGCGTATCGCTTTGCAGCGCGCGACCGGCCGGCGCAACGCCAGTGCGGATCCAGCATTGGCCGCTCTCGTGTCGGAACCCCAGAAGTTCGTGGCGGTCGTGCGGCCCGCTGGCGGCGGCGGCACACAGGTATCGTTCGACGGCGCGGCGCTCGAACGCGCCGTGGCGGCAGCCGGGATTGGTGTGTGGCGCGCACCGCGACCGCGGACGCTGATTGTCCTGCGTTCGTCGACCATCGATCCGGCCGTCAAGCAGCGGCTCGACGACGCGGCCTCGCAGCGCGGCGTGCCGATAGCCATCACGACCGCGAGCGCCATTGGTTTACCGAGCGGCGAGGTCAGCCGTGAGACGGGACTGGCGGCCGCGCGGCAGGCAGGTAGTGACGCACTGCTCGTGGGCGAGGGATCCGCAAACGCGACGCTATGGCGCTGGTCGCTGCATACTACTGACTACAGCGCGCAGACGGCTGGTGAGGTGACAGCCGGCCTGCACGATGCGGTGGACGCTTACGTCCGCACCGCCATTGCTCTGCAAGCGCTGCCCGAGAGCGAGACGCTGGTCGAGTTTACCGGTGTCGACAGCTTGCGTGCGTTCGCCACGGTCACCGACAGCCTGACGGCCTCAGGCGGGGTGGAGCAGCTGCTGTTGCGTCAGGTGAGCGCCAATGCGGTGATGTTCCGTATCGTTGCCAGGGGTGGATCAGCTGCCTTGTTAGCGCTCGTCTCGCGGGACGGTCGCTTCGAGCCGGTCGCGGCCACGAGCGGTGCTGCGCTCGCGTTCCGTTTGCGGCTCTGAACCCGAAATTGCGTCCGGTATACCATGCGGCATTTGCCTAATCTGATCTGCCTCATCAGAATCGCGCTGGTCTGGCCAGTGGTGCAGGCAGTCTCGACCGAGCGCTATTGGCTGGCGCTCGCCTTGATGGCCGTCGCAGCGGTGTCGGACGGCCTCGACGGTTTTCTGGCGAAGCATTTCGGCTGGACCTCTGAACTGGGCAAGTTCCTCGATCCGCTCGCCGACAAGCTGTTGCTGGTAGCCGTATTCCTGATGTCTACCTGGATGGGGTTGTTGCCCTGGTGGTTAGCGGCGGCGGTAGTCGCTCGTGATGTCATGATCGGGCTCGGCGCATTGTTGTTCCGGGTTTTCTTTGGACCATTGCATGGCCGGCCCACGCTCCTCAGCAAGATCAATACGGGCTTGCAGCTGTCCGTGGTCCTGGCGGGGCTGTTGCATGCGGCCGCGCGGCTGCCGCCGGTCGAAGTCGTCGACCTGTTGGTGATCGCGACGTTCATTGCCACGGTGCTGTCGGGTTTCGATTATATGCAGGCGTTTGCGCGGCGAGCGCTCCTGCCGTCCGGCTGACAACATCGATCGATCCGCCGCAATGGAACAACTGCCACTCGGTGTGCGGCTCAAGGAGCGCGCTACCCTCGCTAGCTACCTGCCCAGTGGCAACGAGCAGGCCGTGGCTCGCCTCGCGCGCGTGGGGCGCGGCGACGAGCGGGGCACGACCTGGCTCGCCGGACCAGTTGGCGTCGGCAAGTCTCATCTGTTGCAGGCAACGTGCTCGTTGGCTGGTAGTCACGGCAGATCAGGCTACTTTCCGCTGGGAGTGATTGCCGGCGTGCTGCCTGAGTTCATCGCCGGTGCCGGCGCGCTCGACTGTGTTTGCATCGATGATCTGCAGCTGGTGGCTGGCGATGCGGCCTGGGAGCACGCCTTGTTCGCAGTTTATCGCGAGCTCGAAACTCGCAACGCCCGGCTTCTGGTCGCCGCAGAACAGCCGCCTGGCCAGCTCGGCCTCGTGCTGGCGGACCTGAGGTCACGTCTCGCGGCGGCCCAGGGTTTCGTATTGCAGCCCCTCAATGAAACTGACCAGCTGTCGGCGCTGCGGTTACGTGCGCATTTGCGTGGTCTCGAATTGCCGGACGAGACTGGACTCTATCTGCTGCGCCGCTTTCCGCGCGACATGGCCACGCTCGCGGAGCTGCTCGATACGCTCGATGAGGCCTCGCTCGTCGCGCAGCGGCGTCTTACCGTGCCGTTCATTCGCGCGGTGCTCGAGGCGCCGCGGCGAGTTTGACGGCCAGGTCTGCTACCCGTGCGCCCAGGGTCTTTGCCAGCGTCTGTTCGTCGCCAGCGAGTTGTCCGGGTCGGGCGGCGAGGCCAGCGACATGCGAGGCGCCGTACGGTGTGCCGCCGGCGCGAGTTTCGGCCAGTTCACGCTGTGTGAAGGGAATGCCGACCAGATACATGCCATGATGCAGCAGCGGCAGCAACATCGTGAGCAGCGTCGATTCCTGGCCGCCGTGCATAGTCTGTGAGGAAGTGAAGGCAGCAGCCGGTTTGCCGACGAGGCTACCCGCGAGCCACAGGCTGGATGTGCCATCGAGAAAGTACTTGAGTGGTGCCGCCATATTGCCAAAGCGTGTCGGGCTGCCGATGATCAGCCCGTCGGCTGTCGTCAGATCATCGAGCGTCGCATATGGGGCGCCAGTATCCGGCACGGCCTGCACCGGTCGCTCGGACTCGGCCGACAGAGGCGCGACGGTGCGCAGCTTGGCCGTCGCGCCGTCGATCGATTCGATGCCCCGACAGATCTGGCGTGCCAATGCAGCGGTGGCGCCATGTCGGGAGTAATACACGACGAGTATGTCAGCCATGCGGAATATCCTTGCAATGAAAGAAGCACGCGCATTATGAGACGCTGTTGTCGCAGTGTCGTCACGGGTCGCGTCCAGGGAGTCTTCTATCGCGGCTCGGCCGTGCAGAAGGCGCAGTCACTCGCTATTGTCGGTTACGCCCGCAACCTGCCGGACGGCAGTGTCGAGGTGCTCGCCTGCGGCGACGCTGCTGCCATCGATGAATTCACACTGTGGCTGTGGGAGGGCTCGACGGCCTCGCGAGTGCTGGATGTCGTCACGGAAGACGTGCCGCTCGAGGCTGGTCAGAAACTGACGGGCTTCAGTGCGGCCTGACCGCTCGGCTCCAGCCCCAGATCGTCAGCGCCATTCCAGCGTGACCAGCGATTGATCACCATATCGGAGTACCAACGCTTGCCCACACTGCCGTTATAGCGCGCCAGGGCCTTCTCGACGTTGTTGCGTTCACGCTTCAGGTAGTGACGCAAAATCGCGCAGCCCATCTTGATGTTCTCCGGCGTGCGCACGAGCTGATGACGCCGCATACCGAGCTGCTCTGGCCAGAATGGCATCACCTGCATCAGCCCTACGGCGCCCGCATAGGACACCGCCCAGCGATTGAAGCGACTCTCGACGTCGATCACTGCCATGACGAGCCCCGGCGGCAGACGCACTTCGCCTGGGCGGTGCGCTTCACAGAATACGTGCTTCAACAGCAGCAGCCGCTCTTCCTTGTCGGGGACGACCTTGCGCAGCCGCGGCTCCATCATTTTGTACCAGACCGCCGAGTCGTATTGATCTTCGAAGCATTCCGCCTGTTCGATCGCGCGCCCGAGCACTGCGCGCAACTCCGGATCACGCTGCGCGTCGGCGCTGGGCGCGGCATTCGCGAACGGTGCGCCGAACAGCGTCAGCAGCGCGCCGACGAGCAGCACACCGAGACCTGACAAACGGCGGCGCGCCGTGTCAGACGGCGAGACGGGCGCGCAGGAAGGCGAGGGCATCGTCGACTGGGAAATCTTCTGATTCAGTGGCACGGCGGTGACGATACTCGAGTTTGCCGGCCTCGAGCCCGCGGTCACCCACGACCACCCGATGTGGAATGCCGATGAGTTCGGCGTCGGCGAACTTGACGCCCGGTCGCTCGTCGCGATCGTCGTATAGAACTTCGATACCAGCAGCAGTGAGCTCCGCATAGAGTTTCTCGGCGGCTTCCCGGACACGCGGGAATTTCGGCAGGTTGATCGGCACCAGTACCACAGCAAAAGGCGCCAACGCATCCGGCCAGATGATCCCGCGCTCATCATGATTTTGTTCGATTGCAGCGGCCACGACGCGCGTCACACCAATGCCATAGCAACCCATGTGCAGCGTTACCGCCTGGCCGGCTTCATCGAGCACGCTGGCCCCCATCGCTGCACTGTACTTGCAGCCGAGCTGGAAAATATGGCCCACTTCGATACCGCGTGCAATGGCGAGCGTTCCGCCGCCGCTCGGGCTCGGATCGCCGGCCACGACATTGCGCAGATCGACGGCCGTGGGTTCCGGCAGATCGCGGCCCCAGTTGACGCCGGTCAGATGCGCGTCTTTGGCATTGGCGCCGCAGACGAAATCCGCCAGTGCCACGGCGCTGTGATCAGCATAGATAGGGCACCGCAGACCGACCGGTCCGATGTACCCAGGTTCACATCCCGCCACTGTCAGCACGTGGTCCGCTGTCGATAGTCGCAACGGGTCGGCTACGCCAGGCAGTTTCTGCGCTTTCACGGCATTGAGTTCGTGATCGCCGCGCAGCACGAGCGCCACCACACCACCGTCAGTTGCATCGACCAGCAGAGTCTTCACCGTCTGGCTGGCTGGCACCTTCAAGAGCGCGCTGACATCGGCAATGGTGCGCGCGTTGGGGGTGGCGACGGAGGTCAGAGCGACACTCGGCGTTGGCCGAGGCCCGGGGGGTGGTATGGCTGCTGCCATCTCGAGGTTGGCCGCATAGTCGTCGCCGTCCGAGAATGCGATCGCGTCTTCGCCGGAGTCGGCCAGCACATGGAATTCCTGCGATGCGTTACCGCCGATTGCGCCGCTGTCTGCCTGCACCGCACGGAACTGCAGCTGCAGACGCGTGAATATTCTGGTGTACGCGGCGTACATTGCGTCGTAGCCCGCCGCTAACGACTGTGCGTCGAGATGAAAAGAGTAGGCGTCCTTCATCAGGAATTCGCGCGCTCGCATCACGCCGAATCGTGGCCGGACTTCGTCGCGGAATTTCGTCTGGATCTGGTAGAAATTGACTGGCAGTTGCCGATAGCTCTTCAGCTCGCGTCGCGCGATGTCCGTGATCACCTCCTCGTGGGTGGGGCCCACGCAGTAGTCCCGCTCATGCCGATCTTTGAGACGCAACAACTCGGGACCGAACTGCTCCCAGCGGCCAGATTCGATCCAGTACTCCGCCGGCTGAATCGCAGGCATGAAGACTTCCAACGCGCCGGCACGATCCATCTCCTCACGCACGATTCCCTCTACCTTGCGCAGGGTGCGGAGGCCCAACGGCAGCCAGCTGTAGAGGCCCGCGGCAACGCGTCGGATTAGGCCGGCACGCAGCATCAGTCGATGGCTGACGATCTCGGCCTCGGACGGCGTTTCTTTGGTCGTATTTATCGGGTATTGGGACCAGCGCATAGGACTGCAAGTCTAGCGTGACTGCCCAGCAATCGGCGCGTTTTGTCCGACGGGCGCTGGTGGCGCGCACGCCGCCCGCCTATCATCGGTCATATGACTAACCAATTGGCGGACGCAGCCGCCGTCGCGGCATCTACATTCTGCCGAACGTGATGACCACGGGCTGCTTGTTCTCAGGCTTCTACGCGATCATTGCGGCGATCGACGGCAACTTCGAGCGGGCCGGTATCGCCGTGTTCGTGGCCATGCTGTTCGATGGACTGGATGGCCGCATCGCGCGCTGGACCGGCACTGAAAGCGCGTTCGGCAAGGAATACGACAGTCTCGCAGACATGGTGGCATTTGGCGTGGCGCCGGCCATCGTCACGTATCAATGGGGCGTCGTGCGTATCGCCGAGTATGGCGATGCATGGCGCCGCTTCGCCTGGGTGGTCGCGTTCTTCTATGCGGCGGCTGCAGCGCTGCGGTTGGCGCGCTTCAACGCACGTTCCGCTGGTGCCGACAAGCGCTACTTCGAGGGCCTGCCGAGTCCATCGGCGGCCGCCGCGGTGGCGGCATTCGTCTGGCTCTGGAGCCAGTGGCACGCACCCGGTCTTGCCGGCTTGATTGTCGCTGTCACGGTGACGGGGCTCGCAGGCGCGCTGATGGTGTCCTCATTCAGCTATCCCAGCCTCAAGCAGATCGACGACGATCGGCGCGTGAAATTCCTGACCTTGACCATCGTGCTCTTGTCGTTCGTCTTCATCGCAATCGATCCACCGACGATGCTGTTCGCGATGTTCGCCACCTATGCCATGTCGGCGCCTGCGCTGTGGTTGTGGCGGCGGCTGTTGCGGCGCGCGCGCTGAGCGATGCGACGCTGGCCACACCGATGACAGCGCGCGCGCCTCGCCAAGCATACTTGCGGGCCATCGGCATCGATGCCTGGTTGGAGCGCGGTACCGGGTGGCAACGCGCGCCCGCCAGCCTGCCGGCTCTGCAGGCGACAGCGACGATCGCCGCGGATGCTGCGTCGGTCGGCGACTGGGATCGGCTATGCAGTGAAGTGAGTAGTTGTCAGAAGTGTGGGCTGCACGCGGGACGGACACAAACTGTGTTTGGCGTTGGTGCGCGACGCGCGCGCTGGCTGATAGTGG
>Ga0116152_10002742_pt1 | contig 14341 bp, 13 predicted proteins | sample AD_UKC119_MetaG_FD_89894 | JGI IMG/M metagenome (GOLD analysis project Ga0116152, IMG submission 89894) | Active sludge microbial communities of municipal wastewater-treating anaerobic digesters from Hong Kong - AD_UKC119_MetaG | ecosystem: Engineered > Bioreactor > Anaerobic > Digestate... | reverse complement strand
CCTCCTTTTTGCCTCTTATCATAGTTCCTTTTACAGCTTCCGCCTGGAGCTCGAACCGTCTGTGGCATCGGGTAGAACAGCGCCGTTCTGTCTGCTTTTATCCCTTCGTTTACTATCTCTCGCAGCTTATTCCGCTTTGGGATCGAAGAAATCCGTTGTATCAAGCCAGACAAGATAGTCCTGTGAAAGCTGTTCCGGCGTGATCCCCAGGACGGTATCGAGCGCCTCGCGCGTGGTTTCTATGTTATCCGCCTTGAAGTTCTCATTTGCCACGCTGTCGTTAAACGGTTTTTTACCCGCCTCATAATACAGATCCATAAACCGGTCGTGCCCGTAGGTTTCAACCAAATACGCAACATATCCAAACCCGGTGTTGTACCAGTCCCATACCAGCTGCTCGCTATCCGGATGATACAGGTCCATTGCATCCAGCTCGTCTATGGTCTGCCTGAGATTCTCCTTGTTCATATTCGCCAGCGCACTGGAAAGCGAATAATCATAATAGGCGTTCCCATAGTAGATTGCCGTTCCTTCCAGAATCCAATCCGCAAGGTTGTTGTTGCAAATCCGAATCGTGATATGGTGAACAAGCTCGTGCTGGATGGTGCCCTGATAACCGAGAATATCCGGATGCCCGGTGTAGAGTTTCAGCGATTCGTTCGGTTCTCCCCAGCCGGTAAAAAGCCATGCCATGGAAGGAACCGTCCTCTGGCGCAGCATTTCGCGGTCCCAGAAAAGCTTGATCTCAAAGTGATCGTCCGCTTTTTCCGCAAAAACGGTCTCCAGATTCTGGTAGGCCACGTCTATCATTTCGAGAAACTCATCGACGCGCGTCTCCCCCGGCATATATTTCAGCGTGTAACTCGGACGTTCGACGCATTCGAAATGGTACCCGTAATCCTTCCATTCGCCATCGTCCAGTTGAAACAGCAGCGGATAGGTGAAATCGAACTGTTCACCGTTTCCGGTGTGCGTCTGGTGAATTTCCGCCTCCAGCGAGTTTTCATTGATCGGCGTTACGGATAAAACGTCGAAGGTGATGTCGCTGATGACGGGCTTAATCATCTCCGAGTACCAGCGCGCCTGCTCATTATGGTAATAACTGTCCCAATCCGTCACCGTAGAAAGATACAGGTCGTAATCCTGCGTTTCCAGCGCGCGGAGCTTGACTTGCATGATTTCATCGATTTGCTCTTGCAGCTGTTCTTCCAGGCTCTTTTCCGGTGCGGGTGTGGCGGTCGGCGTCGGCTGCGGCGGCGCCGCCTGCTGCGAAGCGTTGCAGCCGGTCAGCAAGGCAACCGCGCAGAGAGCAAAAATCCCAATCACAAGCCACTTTCTTCGTTTCATCGGGTCCTCCATTCCTATATTCTTACAGGCGCAACCGTGTTTCTCGAAAGCCGACCATTTGGTACGGCCTTTTTCCAAATATAACACAAACAGCCGCTTCGCGTCCCGCTTTATCGCTTCTTTTTGTTTTGTTTGCCGAATACGCCGCCACCCGGCCTTTGTGCGCCCGCCGCTGCACTTGTCGTGTGTGTTGCGTGCTTGGGCCATGCCATCCGGCAATAATCGATAAGTTGCAGCCCCTCCGTCCTTTCGCTTTCAAAACAAAAAACGCCGACGTAGGGGCTTTGCGTTCCCAACCGTACGGCGTTCAATATTCTCTTCTTCCGTTACGCCTGCCGTTATCCCAACCAGCAGAAGGCTCGCTTCAGCGGGCGGCCGTCACGCAGAGCTCGACAAGGCACTTTTCGCTTGCCATCGTTGCGCCGACGCAGGCGCGCGCAGGCGCGCAGCCGGGCGCGATCCAGGCATCCCATACCTCGTTGAAGCCCGGCAGATTCTTCATGTCCGAAAGATAGATTAAAACGTTCAAAATCCGGCTTTTGTCCGAACCGCAGAGCGCAAGCAACCGGTCGATCGTTGCGAGCGTGTCCTCCGCCTGCGCGTGGATTCCTTCGCGCTCCGTACAGACCTGTCCGCCGATATAAAGCGTGTCCCCGCAGGCCACAACGTCGCTCATGCGGCTGTCCTGCTCAAATCGCTGTATTTCCATTTTCCCAGTCCTCCTTACAGCGTGTCCAGCCGGACCTTCGCAATCCATTTGCGGACCCTGCACGGCGCCTGCCAAAATTGCGCCGCAAGATGCGCGTCCTGCGGAAAAAAGATCGCAATGTGCCCCGCCGGAAAATGCACGCCCGTCGCATCCGGATCAATTGCGGTCATGGTGCAGTCGTCCTCGGCATCATAAGCCATGGTGATGCGCTCTACGTCGGCAAGCGGCTTGTAGTAAAACTTTTCCTCCCCTTCCACAACGCACATCACATCCACGTAGTCCCGGTGCGCTTCCAGCTCGCTGCCATCCTCTTCTCCGCCGGTGTAATTCATGCCGATGAGGAATATCTTCTCGCCGTCCAGTTCAACCTTCTCGGGCAGATCCTTGCCGTCGTCCTGAAACCGTTCGTAATAACGCAGCACCGTTTCAATGCCGGCTCCAAGCCTGTAATACTGTTTTGCATTTTCCAGCCTGTCGAAAACCATAGTGTTCGCTCCTTAATCGGCGCGCATACGGCGCCTTAATTTTACGGTACGGCAAGCCAGACTACGCGCTTAGCGCGCGAAGCGGCTGGCTGCATGCCGTCCTATTTATTCTTTCACGGCTCCGGAAACGAGACCGCGCATGTAGAATTTCTGTAGAAACAGATACATCGCCGCCACGGGGAGGCTGACCAGCACCGAGGATGCGAGCACCAGGTCCCAGCGCGTGGACGTGCTGGAGTTAAAAGCGTACATTCTCGGCACGAGCATGGTCTTCGTCGCGTCCGAAATGGTCACGAGGCTCACCAGCAGGTCGTTCCAAATATAGGTGGCGCGCAGGATAATGACCGTTACGGTGATCGTTTTCATCAGCGGCATATAGATGGAGGTATAGATGCGCCAGAGGTTGCAGCCATCCACCACCGCCGCCTCGCTGAGTTCCCGCGGAAGCGTGCGCATGAATCCCGTATAAAGAAACACCGCCACCGGCAGCGAAAGCGCCGTAAACACAAAGGACGTGCCAAGATACGTATTCAGCAATCCGAGCGACTTCAGCAACGGCACCAGCTGGAGGATGATCGCATGAATCGGGATGCAGATCAAAAGGATCGACGTAAGGTAAACCGCCCTTAAAAACTTGGAGTTCACCAGCGAAATCGCAAACGCCATGAGCGAGCCGAGCGCGACCGTCATCACGATGGACAGCAGCGTGATCACTATGTTGTTCCACAGGCCTTCGCCGAATCGCAGGATTGTGATCACCTTATCGTACGCTTCCAGCGTGAAGGTGCCCGGATCAAACGTTAAAAAATTCTTCTGAATCGCCGCAATCGGTTTAAAGGAGTTCAGCAGCGCCAGAACGATGGGAAACAGCACGAACAGCGTGAACAACGACAGCAGAATTTTCGAACCGATGTGTTTTTTCTGCCAGGAAAGCGATTTTTCCCTTTTCCGTTTCATGAGTTGCCAACCTCCTTCTTGAGCAGAATCTTCAGCTCGATAAACGCGAGTACCACGGCGAACAGTCCGAGCAGCACCGAAATTGCGATCGCCTTGCCATATTGATGGTTATTGAAGTACGTCGTGTAAGACCAAAGCGCAAGCGTTGTCCCATAACGCCCCGGCCCTCCGCCGCCCGTCATGGACGCAGGAACGGCGAACGCGGAGATACTCTCCACCGTTAATAGCACGGTGTTAATCGTAATCGACGGCGCGAGGAACGGCAGCGTAACATGCACGAATTCCTGCCATCTGTTTGCGCCCTCAATGGCGGAGACCTCGTAATACGACATCGGTATGCTCATCATGCCCGCGTGGTAAATAATGCTGTAGTAGCCCGAAATCAGCCAGATGAGCGCAACCGAGATGGAAGGGATAATCAGCGCCGGAACGCCGAGCCACTGCGGCAGCATGTCCGGCGGAACGCCGATCCATTCGAGAAAGTGGTTGATCGGGCCGTTGTTGTAGCTGAACATGATCCGCCATAAAAAACCGACGACCACCATGGAAAGCAACTGCGGAAAATAGATGGACGTTTTGACAAAGTTCCCAAACTTCCGGCCTGTGTTCGTGATCATAACGCCAAGCAGAATCGCAATGATATTGCCGCCCACAACGTAGGTTATAATCAGTTTCAGCGTGTTGGTGCAAACGAGCCAGAAATCCCGGTCGTTGACCATGTTGCGAAAATTCGTCAGGCCGATGAAATTTGGCACGTCGCTCGCCGTGTTATAGTCGGTAAACGCATAACCGACGTTCATAAAAAACGGAACGATGATGAACACCGCAATCAGCACGATGCCGGGCAGCGCCATCAGCGCACCGGTCCATTTCCAGAGATCCTTATAGTAACAAACGCGCCGCGTTTTTTTCATATTGTGTCTTCCTCAAAAGAGCCTGCCGGGCGGGGAAAGCGTTCCGTATTCCGTCGCGCCTGCCCCGCCGGCTTTCGTATCGCGTGTATTCTTTTCATCCTGGTCCGGCGAACATGGAGCTTTCGGCAGCGAATTCCCACGCCGCGCCATTCGCCCCAAATCAGCCGGAGCGCTTTTGACCCGTTAGTTCAGCGTTGCCAGGTATTCCTGCTGCGCGGGGTTGAGATAATCGCCAATCTGGCTCGGCTCTGCACTGCCCAGAATCACGGCTTGAACAAACTGTTTCACCTGCTCGTACACGATCGCGGTAAACGCCTGCTGCGGTTCGAGACTCTTAATGGTCAGGGCGTTGCTTGCATCCCACGCGGCCTGGAGCTTCTCGTTCACCTTGGCGTTGGGCATATCCGCCGCCGCGTCTTTCCACGGCGGGATCGTCCCGCTCATGTTCTGATACACATAGGCGTTCTCAAACGAAATGTAGTTGAAGAACTTGGTGGCAAGGTCGATGTCTCCGGTGGTGTTCTTGCCCATTGCGTAACCGTCGCCCGCAATGACGATGCCAACCTGCTCTTCGCCGGTCTCGTTCCACGGAACCGTGGTGATGCCAATGTTCGCACCGCCGTCCACAAGGATATTGCCCGTCTGATACGATCCCTGAATCGTCATGGCCGCTTCGCCCGCCGTCACTTCACGCATGCACTCGTACAGGTCCGCGGACTCGTAACCACGCTGGAAATAACCCGCGTCGCGCAGAACGACCGCTTTGTCCAGAACCGCCTGCCATTCCGGCGTCGAGAAATCATACTCGCCGTCGCGTGCCTTGACGTTCCAGTCCGGATCGTAACCGCTCGCAACGATCTCGTGCGCAACGCCGAAGCTGATGAAGCTGTGACCGAGGTTATTGGGGCTCGCACCGGCGACCGCCAGCGGCTGGAAGCCCGCATCCTTGAGCTTTTGGCAGCAGTCGAGGAATTCCTGCCAGTTGGTCGGAACGCTCGTTACGCCCGCCTCGGCAAACTGATCGATGTTGTAGAAAAGCAGCTCGGTTTCCACGCCGTTTGCGACCGCGAAGTGCACGCCGCTGCGCGAGGTATACATGTCCTTGAGTACATCGAGTTGCGCATCCCAGCCTGGGGTGCCGGAGACGTCCAGCAGATAGCCCTTATCCGCAAGCGTTGCAAACCAGTCCGTGCAGCCAATGCCGACCACGTCCGGCAGTTCGCCGGCGGCGACCAGCGGCTCAATGGTGACCTCGTAGCTGCTCGCATCCTCAAGCATAACGTTGAGCGTCACATCCGGGTAGTCCGCGTTGAACATCTTGGTCCATTCGGTGACGGAGTCCGGCGCGATGTCGGCCGCAATCGCCACGTTCAGCACGCCCGCATCCGCGCTCTGCGCCTCATCCGAAGCGGCGGCGTCCGTCGCGGCGGTATCCGTTGCCGCAGCGTCCGTAGCCGCGGTGTCGGCCGGCTTACACCCGGCAAACGTCAGCGCCAGAAGACAAAATACCAAAACAAGTGCCAGTACCTTTTTCATGAACATTCCTCCTCCAGTTTTTACTTATCAACCCAAACGAACGATTCTTTGGCGCCTGCGCCAGCAGCGCGGGCCTTCAAAACCATACGTCGGTTTTCCCGGTGGGTAAGACAGCCACAGGTTCTTTCGGCCGTCCGGGGTCAATTGGGGTTTTCGCTTATTTTCTTTGCGCCATTGCTTTTGTGTGGTTCGGTTCGGCCGCGGTTGCAGGGAGCGTCCGCGCGGACTTTGACGGGATGAATGTAAGCCCGGCTTCTTTGCGCCGATTGATCTGGGAAAGCTTGATTACGCTTTCAGTGTATCTGAATCACCGCCCTGCTGTCTTATGCGAATTCTACTAATTTTTCCAATATTTTTAGATAGTTACCGATAATTATCCAGTAAGAACGACGCGTTCTTCTTGATATTTTGTTTTTGTACGATATAATTGAAAGCAGGTTTCACGCCCGTGCCGTGTAACGCATATCCGCCGGAGGGAACGCACATGATCAATATCACCGGCCCCGCCGAGTGCGCGGTTGCGCCGTTCGTCTGCGAAGTAACGGTGGACACCCAGGCTCCAACGTTGGAAAGCGACGCGTTTTTTACAACAATGGACGATTATGTTCCGGGGCGGAACGTCCTGGTAAATTCCTCGCCATCCATCCAGATGCATCCGCGAAGAACGACGTTTATCACCGAATTCCACGCGCCCGCACCGGATGAAATTCCGCCGTTCTGGCGCGCGTACCTGCCTCGCCCGCTTTGTTTTCACATGCACGACTATTGCCAGATAACGAAGGTGGAAGCCGGCCGCATTCTCTATATCATCAACAATACGCAGGTGGAAATGACGAAGGGCGATATCATCGTCATCAACCCAAACACCGTGCATTCCTGGCTGGCGGTGGAACAGACGCGTTGCGCCAGCATCGGTTTCTACCCCTCGCAGCTGCGTCTCAACGAATATTGCCGTCACTATGAAAGCTCCTTCAGTCTGCTCTACAGCATGCAGTTTCCCAGCGTATACGTGCCGCAAAAATCGCCCGTGTATGCCGGCGTGGACCGCTGCATCACCAATACCCTCGCCGAATACCGCGAAAAGCCGCCCGCCTATGGCGGCATGATCCATAATTATATCGTGGAGCTTTCTTTGTTGCTTTCGCGCGCATGCGCCCTGCTTTCCGATACGGCCAGCACCGCGCCGCGCAGGCCGGAAACGCTGCAGAAGGCCATGCTCTATATCAACGAACATCTCGATACGACGGCCGGCCCGCAGGACGTTGCAGCGCATATCCATATGAACCCCTGTTATTTCTCCTACTATTTCAAAAAGCAGCTCGGCATTCCCTGTTCCAAGTACATCGCAATTCGCCGCCTCTCCAACGCCGCGGAGCTGCTGAAATCGACCGATCTGGCCATTTCGGACGTCGCATTCAAATGCGGGTTTCGCAGCATCAGCAGCTTTTATCAGTTATTCAGCTCGCTTTATACGGTATCGCCGGGTAAATTCCGAAAGCTTCACCACTAACTGCAGCCAGTTTTTCTTCGCACGACCGTTTAATGCCTCGCATTTCTGTCCGGCCGGGTCATTTTGCGCATCGAAAACCCAAAATTTGCAAACCCTTTTCCATGAAATTGCACGCAAAGCGATTGACTTTATGCGACAATTTGATATAATTATTTTATCATATTTGATATGTTCTATAAATTATTTATTTGGAAGTGGCAGCATGTACGATTACTTTAAGAGCCTGCCGAATGACAGGAAGTTTTACCAGGAACACATTCAGGAACGTCTCCCGAAGAAAATTGTGGACGCACACGCGCATTTTAACCTTCCCGAGCACGTGAAAAACATCACGAAAGAGCAGATTGCCTCTGACTGGGCGCTGGAATGCGGGCTGCTCATGAGTTATGAGGACGCTAAGGCCTATACCGCCGCGCTCCTGCCCGAGCAGCAGATCCGGTTCGTGTGCCTGCCCTGGCCGCTGCGGGACGCGGACACCGTGGCAAACAACCAGTACATCGATTCCATCGTCACGCAGCATGGCGAGCTAGGCCTGTTCACCAACCGGCCGGAATACACCGTTGAATACATTGAACAGGCGTATCTGAGCGGACATTTCTCCGGATTTAAACCGTATCCGTATATGGCCAACAACATCAAAGGCGCCGACATCAGCATTTTCGATTTTATGCCGCGCGAGCAATTTGCCCTCGCAGACCGGCTCAAGGCCGCCGTTGTGCTGCACCTGCCGCGCAAGGGAAGGCTCCCCGCTGAAGGAAACGTTCGCGAAATCCGCGAGATCGTCAATCATTACCCAAACGTGAAGCTCGTGATTGCGCATTTCGGCCGATGCTTCCATCATGAATTCTTTCAGGAGGCGCTGGACGCGCTTGGCGAGGACATCCACCGCGTATATTTCGATACGGCGGCGGTGGTCAATCCCAAAGTGTACCGCATGGCGCTCGACCATCTGGACTACCGGCGCATTCTCTTTGGCACGGACATGCCGATTATGCTCTGGCACGGCAAGCGCGAATGGATCGACCGCTCATATGTGAATCTTTGCCGTGAGGACTTCTCCTGGAGCCCGCATAAGTACCCCGAGGAAGAAGCGGGCTACACATTCGTCATCTACGAGCAGCTCAATAACCTGCTCAACGCGCTGGACGGCGACGCGGCAATGACGCAGGCGATCTTCCACGATAACGCCCTTGCAGTCTATCAGGCGCGCTGACAGTACCCTTCCCCTTTTCGGATAGATAGAAAGAAAAGCGCTCCCCCTCCCGCGGCTGCCGCGGAACAGGGGGAGCGTTTTTCAATCTCTTTGCGTTCCCTTCCAAATACCGGTATGGAATCTTACTCTTCGCCGTTCTTCTCGTCCGCCGTTTCCACGATGTCCGTCGTGCGGGCGAGGTTCTCTATTGCGTGTTCCTCATTGTAACGCGCAACGGCAAGGACCAGCGCGGACACAACGGAGATTTGCTCGGGGACGGAATTATTGGTCATGCGGAAGAATTCCGGATTGCTATAGGTGGTGAGCAGCACACAGTCCGCATGTTCCACAAGGCTCGACTCCGCAAAGCTCGTAACGGCAACCGTCGCGCAGCCGCACTGCCGCGCATTCCGCATCGCTTCCACAATGCTCCTGGTCTCCCCGGAGGTGGAAAAGCCGAACGCAAGGTCACCCGGGCCGAGCACCGCCGCGCTCATCACCTGATAATGCGGATCGCGATAGAAGGCGGTGTTGTATCCCATCCTGCGCAGGTGCAGTTCCAGATACTCCGCCGCGTGGGAGGACGAGCCGATGCCGTAAGCCTCGATACGCCGCGCGGACATAATCAGTTGCACCGCGCGGTTAAAGGACGCCTCGCTGATGAGAACCAGCGTATCGAGGATACTCTGGGATTTTTTGCGGAGCGTATGGATCAGGATATCGTAGGGATTGTCCGAATCGCTGATATCGCCCAGGAGGAGCGCCTTCGACTGATTCATCCCAAGCGCGAGAGCGACCTTGAAATCCGAATAGCCCTTGTATCCGGCGGTCTTCACGCAGTTGACCACCGAAAACTGGCTGACTCCCGCCTTGAGCGCAAGCTCCGTAATGCTGAGGTTAATCACTTCCTGCGCATGGGAAAAAACGTAGTCGGCAACCATCGCCGCCTTCGGGCTCAGCATATTATAGACCGACCTCAGGCGGGCGATACACTCCGAGCTGTTCGTAATTTCCATTTTCCGACCTCCGACCCTTCCCGATTCAACCGCGCAGACCGGCACACAATGCCAGCCGGTATTTATGCCGGTTCATTTTATTATATCCTTTCGTTTTGAACGGCGAAAGATGGAAAAATGGTGGATTCCGCTCAGGAAGTCTGCCATTTTCCATCTTTTCCGCAAATTCAGCGGATCCATCGCCGGATTTCGTCAGGCGATGGCGGGTGACGAACCGCTCCAGCACCTTTGCCGTTCGGCCGTCTTTTTAAACTTTGCCCAGCTCGCGCATTTTTTTCAGATGCACATAACCGTCAAAGAGCACGACCAGAATCAGCGCCGCACCGACCACGACGCTCTTGAACAGCGAGTTGATCTCAAATAAGTTGAAGGCGTTTTCCAGCAACGCGACGAACGCCGTGCCGAAGAACGCGCCCTTCATATCCCCTTTACCGCCCATCAGCGATCCGCCGCCAATGATGCAGGCGATCAGAATATCCATCTGCAGACCCTGACCCAGGTATCGGCTTGCGGACTGGAACCGCGCAATGGAGAGGACCCCCGCGAGCGCGGCAAGCGTCCCGCTCGCCACAAAGCAAATAATGGTGGCTCCCTTCACGTTGAATCCCAGCGAGCGGGCGCTGGCAGGATTGCCGCCGATATAGTACAGCCGCCGGCCAAAGTAGGTGCGCTTGAGAATGAACTCCGTTACCACGAGCAGCGCGATCATGATCCAAAGCATCGGATAGACGCCAAGGAACGTCATGCTGCCGAAATCGAGGAAGCTCTGCGGAAAGCCCGTCAGGGACATTGCAAGGTTGCTGGTCATGACCATCTCGCAGAATCCGCGGAAAATATACATGGTACCGATCGTCGTAATCAGCGGAATGATGTTGCACACCGCCACCAAAAAGCCGTTGAGCAGCCCGATCAGCGCGCCTACGCCAATGCTCAGCAGAATCGCCAGCGGAACCGCAACTCCGATGCTCAGCAGGTATCCGCACAGAATTCCGGCAAGCCCCATCACCGACCCGACGGAGAGGTCGAACATGCCGATGATGACGACCAGCATCATGCCGATGGCCATGATCGCGCGCGGCGCAATCAGCGCCTGCATGGAGAGCAGGTTGTTCGTCTGGAAGAAATACGGGCTGAACACCGCCAGCACAAGGAAGAACGCCGCCGAAGCGAGAACGCCAAAGAAGCTGTCCTGTTTTCTAAACGATTGATATGCACGTTTCAGCATGTTTGCATCCTCCCTACGCCTTCTTGCTGTTCATCCGCACGTCCAGATAGACGGCGACAATCAGCACGATTCCCTGCATGACCTGCTGGATAAACGGGTCGATGCGGTAAATAGTCATTCCGTTGGCAAGCATGGCGATAAAAAGCATGCCGAGCGCCGCTTTCAGAATACCGCCGCGACCGCCGGCAAGCGAGGCGCCCGCGACGACCAGCGCCGTAATCAGCGTAAACTCCAGACCATTGCCGGTCAGTACGTCCGAGTGCGTAATGCGCGACGTCGCGATGATTCCGCCGATGGCCGAAGTCAGGGCGCTGAGCATAAACGCGACGCGCTTATAGCGGTCCGATTTGATGCCGTAGAGGCGCGCGGTTTCCGGCCCGTTGCCAATGTAATAATACTTCTTCATCAGGGGCGTTTTTTGCAGCAGGAATTCGAGCACGACCACGATCGCGATCATTGCAAGAATTGTCCAGTGGATGCCGCCGATCTTGAACTTTGCCAGCGAGCGGTACTCCGCGTTATACGTGACCGCGGTAAAACTATTGAACACCACCGCGTTCACGCCGGAAACGAACGAGAGCGAGCCGAGCGTCACCATCATGGAGTTCAGCTTGAATTTCGTAACGAGCGTGCCGACCAGATACCCGAACAGCGCGCAGACGATTAACACGAGCAGCGCCGAAGGCAGCAGCTTCCATTTCCAGACCGTCATACAAAAGCCGACCAGCGTTCCGGAAAGGCCGTACATGGAGCCGACAGCAAGATCGATCTCGCCCATGATGATCAAAAGCGTAAAGCCGATGACCGCAAAAAACTGGATCGACACGCCGTAGAGCAGCGAATACAGATTGTCGTGGGTACAAAACGTGCTCGACGTCAGCGTCAGCAGCAGAAACAATCCCGCGATTAAAAACAGGATCGTATAGTCGCCAATCTGGAATTTTCTATGCAGGTATTGATTCTTTTTTATGGTTTCCATAGTCGGTCAGGCTCCTTTTTCCACAACGTCCATAGCCGCCAGTTGCATCACGCTGTTTTCGCTGATATCGTCGCAGTCGATCACACCGGCAACCCGGCCTGTGTTCATCACGGCGATCCGGTCGGAGAGGGTGACCAGCTCCGGCAGGTCGGAACTGAAGCACAGCACGGACACGCCGGTTTTGACAATCTCGTTGAGCAGCCGCAGGATTTCCAGCTTGGCGCCAACGTCGATACCGCGCGTCGGTTCGTTGACGATCAGGAATTTCGGCTTTGTGCCCAGGCAGATCGAAAGCATGACCTTCTGCTGATTGCCGCCGGAGAGGCTGCTCGGTTTGTCGTAAATGGAATTCAGCACAATGGCAAACTGGTTTACAAAGGAAAGCGCATAGTCCTCCGCCGCGCGCCGCGAGAGGAACGCTCCCTTCGTGAGCCGGTCGATCACGGGCAGCGCCATGTTGTCCGCAACGGACATATTGAACAGCAGCCCCGCGTCCTTGCGGTTGTTGTTTAGGAAGATCGCCCCCTGCTGGATCATGGCGGTCGGCGTAAGGCGCTTTATCTCGCGGCCTTCAAAGAACACGCTGCCCGCATCCCGTGCATGCAGCCCGAACATCATGCGGGAAAACTCGTAAGTCCCCGATCCTTCCAATCCGAACACGCCCATGATCTCGCCGCGCCGCACGGAAAGCGACGCGTCGATCACGCTTTTCCCCTTGGAAAAGTTTCTCGCCTCAAAGATCACTTCGGCGTCCGCCGGTACGGTGGAATGCTTTTTGGAATAGATGCTCTTTTCAAAATCGCGCCCCACCATGCTGCTGATGAGCATGTTCTCGGTCAGGTGCTCGTCGTTGACAAAGGTGTTGATGTACGTCCCGTCCCGAAGCACCGTTACACGGTCCGATATTTCCATGATCTCCGAAATGCGGTGGGAAATGTAGATGATCGTGATGCCGCCGTCCCGAAGTCTCTTCAGAATGCACATAAGATTCTCCGCTTCCTGCGTATTCAGGCCGGAAGTCGGCTCGTCCAACAAAACGATCTTGGCGTTCTCCGTCAGCGCACGCAAAATTTCGACCATCTGCTGCACGGAAAGGCGCAGATCGCCCATCCTCGCCTCCGGATCGATCTCCAGATCGAACCGCGCGGCGGCTTTTTGAACCTTTTCGATCAGTTGCTTCTTTGGTATCAATTTATGCTCGGCTTCCCGGTAGGGAAAGATATTTTCGTATACGGTCAGGTTCTCAAAGATGGAAAGCTCCTGATGCACAACCGTGATCCCCGCCGCACGGGAAGTGAGCGGATGAAACGTTTTCACCGGTTCGCCGTCGATCACGATGGACCCGCTGTCCGGCGCGTGCTCGCCTGAGAGCACCTTAATCAACGTGGATTTCCCCGCGCCGTTTTCGCCGAGCAGCGTATGGATTTCGCCCCGGCGAATGCTGAAACTGACGTTTCTCAACGCGTGTACCGCGCCAAAACTCTTGGAAATATCGCGTACTTCCAGAATGTTCTCATTCTGCTGCATGGAACCATTCTCCTTATATAAGAATATGGCTGCCCCCGAAGCCAAACTTCGGGGGCAGCCATCCCGTAAACGGCTTATTGATAGAACTCGTAATCCAGCTGCGGCATATTGTCCGACATGAAGTTGTCAACGTTGTCCTGGGTGATGAAGACGGTGCCATTATAGCATACTTCGGGGACTGCATTGACGCCTGCGGCCGCATTGTCGCCGGAAAGCGGCAGGTTCTGCATGCCATCCTTGACGATGCCGTTGAGAATCAACAGCGCGAGGAACGGCATGGACGCAGTCTTGTTGATCAGCGTGCAGTTGAGGTAACCGGACTTGATGTACTCGAGAGTGAGCACTTCGCGGTCATGAACGATCGCGGTGATGGAGCCGGGGGCTTTGCCCAGTTCTTCCATGGCGGAGCCGATGCCCGCGCCGGAGCTGGAATCGAGGCCGACAATCGCGGTCATATCCGAGTAGTTATTGAAAGCGGTCTTGGCCTGCTCGATGGCGGTTTCCGTAACGGCCTTATCGTCCAGCTTCGCAATGACTTCCCACGTGGAGTTTGCAGCCAGATAGTCTTCAAAGCCCTGGAGCTTCGCATCCGTATTGGCGGCGCCCCAGTTGCCCATAACGACGACCTTACCGGTGTCGCCTGCATACTCAATGAGCTTCTTGGCGGTCTTTTCGCCGGAATCATAGTTATCCAGGCCGATGTAGGAAACAACGTTCGCGCCTTCCATGGTGGACTCGATCGCAACCACCGGAATGCCGGCTTCAGCGGCCGCATCCAAACCGGGCAGAATCGAAGCGTCGAACACCGGAGCAATAATGCCGTCCGGCTTCTTCGTGATGACCTGCTCCAACGCGGCTGCCTGGCCCTGCGGGTCCCAGTCGTCCACGCCCGCCTTGATCACCTTGACGCCGAGCTGCTTTGCGGCGTACTCGAAGCCCTGATG
>Ga0116152_10002741_pt1 | contig 14345 bp, 15 predicted proteins | sample AD_UKC119_MetaG_FD_89894 | JGI IMG/M metagenome (GOLD analysis project Ga0116152, IMG submission 89894) | Active sludge microbial communities of municipal wastewater-treating anaerobic digesters from Hong Kong - AD_UKC119_MetaG | ecosystem: Engineered > Bioreactor > Anaerobic > Digestate... | reverse complement strand
GGAGACCTCAAGACCATCCACGAAGTAAGTCACATTCGCGGTGGCAGGAATCGTCACAACACCAGTTCCTTCAACAAAGGTCGGAACGCCAGGCTCAACCAGAGTACCAGAAGCCCTAGAAATAACCAGAGCAGTCTTGTGCTTGGTGAGGCAGCCGGAAAGCCGAGACTCAATCAAGTACTTGTACTGGTTGTAATCGATGTCGAAGTCGTCAAACATCGACAACACGCCACCCTTGTCAGCACCAACCGTGTAATCGGACAGATTCACCAGGATGGCAAGCAGCTCGCCACCAGTGGTGGTTTCTCCATCCAGAACCGGAACCGGAACAATCTTCTCACAGCGAAGGGCCGAAGCCAGCTCCTGCTCGGTTGAGTAAATACGACGACCCAGCTTGTCCTTGACCAGAAGCAGATCGGTAAGGATTGCTTCCGAGCAGAACAACGTCGGGTTTCCGGAACCCTTGTAGTACATCCGAGCCCGAACAATAGCCTCAACGAAAGAGTCTCCAGTGACGTTCGAAGCGACAACAACCTGGTGCGCATAGAAGTTGTCATCCCGAGCAATTGGACGGATGTTCAGCTCGTTGATCTTGTCGTCATCGTCAGCCTCACGACCATCACCAATGAGGATTGCACGAGCAATTTCCTCATCAAGCATAACCCGCATCTCAGCCTTCAGCCACGCCACGACATCCAGATCAGTAACATCCAGAATATCATCGCGGTCAAGCTTCTGCTTCTTGTAGATGGTGGTAGGAGTAGTCACTCGACGCGAAAGAGCAAAGAACTCATCTTTCTTCAAGCTACCCTTCACATAACCCTTAGCACGGGCGTCGTCAAGAGTAATATCTGCCGAGAGCGACTTGATTCGAGAGAACGGAGAATGCTTCGTCTCACTCAGAACTGTCGTAACCCACTCCATCCTCCGGCTGACAAGCTCCGGAGAGTTAGCAAGAGACTGCGCATCCGGGAACAGAAGATCAATGTTCTCGATGCCGTAGGTCACAGCGTGCTGAAGGAAAGCCTCTTTGAATGACCCATGCCTCTGGGCGTCCTCAAAGATTGTCTTCAGCTGGTCGTGAGTAAGATGAGGCGTGTTGGGCGTCGTGTCCCCATCTTTCTCAAACACATTGTGGGTCATTTCAGTACCTTCCTGGTTGTCTTCATTTGTAGTTACTTCATCTTCAGTGGAATCTTCATTGTCATCTTCAGTGTCATCTTCATCAGAATCTTCATCAGAATCTTCATCAGAATCTTCATCCGATTCCGAATGTTGCGCGGCGCCCTCTTCGAGAGCAAGACCAATCATGTAATTAACAGCAGTCTTCTGTTCTTCAGTCATAGAATCATATACATCTTGAACAGTTTTATCTTCAGAATCAGCTTTATCTTCTTCAGAATCAGCTTTATCTTCTGTGGGATTAGTTTTGTTTTCATGTTCTAACGTTAAACCTGTGTAAATCACAGCTTCATCGTCCAAAGTCTCAACATCTCCATCGGAGTGTGCGATTCGAACATTATCGATCAGTGCTCCTGGATTAGCTCCAGAAAGAACAAGGCTTACTTCTCGAATGGCCCCATGAAGAACATTCTTTCCACGCTCAACAAGCTTGTTGGCGTAAATAGAAAGCATAGTAATGTCTTCGTGCTGAACCAAAGTCTTAGCACTTAACCCTGCTTCTGTCTGATTGAAAAAGCCATAGGCATAAACACCATCCGGACGGTTCTCAAGCAAAGCATGTCCAAGAACATTTCCTGGATCATTGTGCCCGTGCTGCCAGACAAGAGGAACCTTCATGCCATCGTTATCCTTGAATGCGTCAGGCATAATAGTACGACCATCAGAGCACTTGAGACCGGCCTTTGTGGCATAACCGCTGAAATCAGCTTCCATTTTGACGGACTCCTTTCCGTTTATTTAGAGTTACGCTGTTTGTTACGAGCTTTTTTAATTGAATCTTTCAACTCAGCTCGAATCTTAACAATCTTTTCTTCAACCTCTTTAATCTGGTCTTTCAGATTGGATTCTTGCTTCTTAAGACTAATCTTTTCTTTGTTTTTCTCGTAGTATTCTTTAGATGCTGCTTTTTCTTTCGCTGTACTAGAACCTGTTTTCTTAGAAGTTCCAGTCTCTTTAGTAGACTGTTTTTCTTTTGTGGACTGATTTTCTTTTTTATCTCTTTCAGCTCTAGATTCTTTCGTTCCAGCGTTATCAGCACTACGTTGTTTAGCTTCTTCTACGAGCAAGGCAAGGACTTCTTTTAATTTTTCAAGACGAGCTTTATAAGCAGTAACTCGCGCTTTGATTTCAGCTTTTTTCTGCTCAGGGGTTTTAGTTTTTTCTGACTTTTTGTTTCTACTGGATGTATTGCTTTGACTGGATTTATTATTAGAAGATTGAGCTGCCCCTTTTGTACGACCCTTTAGTTTCTTAGTGCGCTCATAATACTCATGTCTTTTTACAGGATCATACTCATGAACTAAGTAGGGTTGGTAAGAAGGTTTTGAGTTTAACTTTTTTAATTCATCATCAAGCTTTTTTAATTCATCATCAAGCTTTTTTGCTTCTAAATCAAACTTCTTTTTCTGAATTTCAAGTTTGCTTTTGGCTAATGTAATCTGACGTTCTGCTTGAGCAATGATTGATGGGTCAGCCGTTTTTTTTCTTTTAATTTCTTCTAATTCTTTTACTCGAACGTCAAGCTCAGTTTGCTGCGAATCTAAATCTAATTTTGAAGATTCGAGATCCAACTTTTTGTTTTCCAAACCAAATCTTTTTGCCTCTAAACCTTCTAGAATTCTTTTTTTATTCTCTTCTTTTTGTTGACGAAGCTTTGCTTTTGCCTCATTCATACGCACTTTCTCTGTTTTAGAAACAATAGTTTCGGTTAAGCTTTTTTGTATTGGAGACATGAAAGGAAGAGAACTTATTGGTTTGGCAAATAGTGCTTTTCTTCGCAGAGTCCTTATTGAAGGTACTTTTTTTCGACCCTTTCTACGACCCTTTAATTTCTTTGTGCGCTCATAATACTCATGTCTTTTTACAGGATCGTATTTTCTTTTCTTTTTATGAGATAAGCTATTTAAAGATTCATGTTCATTCATTCTAATCAACACCTAAATCTTTAAATACCTGATCTAGAGCTGAGTCCATTTCATCAAATGCATCTTGCATTAACGGCGCCTCAGTAGAATCCTCTTCGTCAGAAACACCTAGATCTTTAAATACCTGATCCAGAGCTGAGTCCATTTCATCAAATGCATCGTTCATCATTGTCGAATCGGATTCTGATTGATCTACTACTTCATCATTAGACAATTCAGATTGAGGCATATTGCTGTTAACAAGCTTATCGGCTTTTGGATCACCAGCTGGTTTAAACCCAACAATCTGTCGAATTTCATTAGATGAAAGAATTTCGTTTCGTGTAAATTTATCAGCAATCTCAGCAATGTCGGAAATAGGAACAAGCTTAAACGGTTCTCTAAAGAATTCAATAGACTGTTTTTGTGATAAAGCCGTTTTGGTAAGAAATGTGCGTTTCAATGATTCAGTAATAGATGTAAGGATAGGCTCAAGCGTTCGGTTTGTATAATTCAACATGGCCTTTTCGTCAGCTGTTCCGTTCATAATTTCAGGCGTTAACCCAAGCTGACCAAAGAGCAAATTAGTTAAATATTCAACCTGTTGCATAAGATTATTCTCAGCAGGCCTATTTAGCTGAGTAATTTTTTCTGTGCCATCAGTATAAGCAATACCATACTGACTACCCTTTAACTGGAATTCAATATCCTGTCGTCTTTGTTCTGCTTGTTGACGACGAGCTTCAGACTTAATAACATAAGGAAGCTGAATAATAATATCGAGTTTTCCAGAACTAGAAGCTTCATCCACTGAATCAAGCAAAGTCAATTTTCGAAGAAGTCGTTGGAGAGTTGAATTAGGCTCATTCATTACAGAATATAAAGGATTCTCAATGATAGCAACTAGACGTTTTTCTAAAACAATCTCTTCTCGGAGACCAGTTCGGTCATTATATAAACTAACACGGACATGCTTAGGATACCACTGAACAATATCTCCAACTCGAAGTGTTTTAATATCGTAGCTTCCAGTGGTGTTTGGATTAAATGTAGTGTCTACGGGAATAACTGCGGCTACGCCTTTTTCGAGAAGCGTCATCACAATATCTTGACGAAAAGCCCGAGCCGCTTGATCAATATTAGCTTCTAGAGTAAAACAGTTATTAAGTCCACTATTAATTTCTTCAATGAAACGACTATTATCATCAAGACGAACATGACGAATAGCAATAGAAGCTGAGTCAACACTAATACGATTATAGATGGATGTGACAATAGATCGTTCATTTGAAATATAACTACGAACTCTGTCGGGTCGAGTAGTATAGCTTGAACCCAAATCCCACTGAGTTTTTTCTTCTGGATTAGTGAAAGCATTCCAAGCATGTTTTAATCGAGCACCAAAATCAGCCATATGATCCCTCCTCTCTGTAATGATTTAAATATAACATTTAACTCATGAACGCTTTCTCAAAAGATTCTGGATCTGGCTCATTCCTTTAACACCGAAATGAGCTAAAGCTTCTTCTCTAATAATTTCTGTCATTCAAAAGCCTCCTCATTTCCGGTGCGCAATTTCAGTCAAGATGCGTCGTGCTTCATCCATTTCTTCTTTGGTCAATTTACTTGTTTGTTTAGCCGAAGCAGCTGCTGTATTAAACCAAACTAATGGATTTTCGGCCATAACACCAGCATCCATTTCGTCAACGATGGCATGATATCCTTGATTTTTTAACATTTCAAAGAATTTACTAGTAACAGTTCCGTCTTTGTACCAACCACCGCCTGTTTGTTGTCGATACCAAGAAAAAGCTTCTTTATTAGATACTTGTTTACCCTTAGCTTCCGATAAAGCTAGTTTTGCTGTTTCTAAAACTGTTGATAATGCAGGAACTTTAACCTCTGAAGTAGACGACCAAGTTACATGCTTTGTTGCTGAACCAAATTCTTGAGATGCTAAATATCGTGCCATTTCTAGTTTTGATGAGACACAATAATTTCCTCTATTGCCAAACTCAGTTTCTATCCCCTGACTTAATCTATGAAAAATATGTCCTGCTGGAAACGTAAGTTCTGGTCGATCATAGGAATACTCGGTAAAATACCCTTTCATACCCCATGTTCTGCCAATAGAACCATTAATTAAATCATTATATTGAGAAAACGTACAAGATTCCCCAGGTTTGATTAATGCTGCTATTGGTTTTAATTTTAAAGATTGTCTAAAATCTTGTGTAAAAGGTTGTCCACCATAAGCATTCTTTTCCATATAATAAGAAGAAGCAGCAAGACCGATATAAGCAGCCCCAATTGCTGCTATTGCTACTTGTTTTTTAGTCGGGCGCCAACCTTTTTTTTCCGGAGGTTTCGTCGACTCTGACTTATCTGTAGGTTCAAATTTTGCTTTGAATTTTGTTTTATTTTCAGCTATTGATTTTGCTTGTTCAACTCTAGTTTTTTTTGGCTGATTTTTTATAAGTTCATTATATTCTTCTTTTGTAATTTTGGAAGAAGTTTTACCTAAACTAGCTTCAGCTTTAGATTTTTCGCCTGCGTCATTATCTTTTTCGTTGCGAATACCCCATTTCATTCCTTTAACTCCGAAATGAGCTAAGGCTTCTTCACGAGATTTATCTGTCATTCGAAAGCCTCCTTATTGGCTTTATATGCAACATAAGCGTCCATTAAAGCAGCAACGTTATCGATTTTTTCATCTTGCCTTTTCTTAAGAAGCTTTCGATTACCGTTAGTATCCTCAAGCGTAATAGCATTACCCATAGCAAATGACATTAACTCTTGATCAAAAATTAGCATTCGTTCTTCACTAAGAATTTTTAACTCACCTAAAGGAACTGATTCAGTTCGAGCACCTTGGATAACTTTCTCTATTCCATAGGGACCGTTGTTCTGTTCCCATCTAGTTACAAATTCTTTAGCGTTATAAGGGTCAAAACCAAGTGTACGAATGTCATAGGATGACTCTTCAATAAACTTTTCAAGATCATCATAGACTTCCATCATGTCGAGAACTGTACATTCCAACACATGTAAACTACCTTCATTAATAAACTGCTCATACTTAACACGCATAGCCGCAGGCAGTTTCATTAGTGTCAATGATGATATGTAACTGCGAGTTTTAACACCGAACTGACCATTTGACAAAGGAAAAAGGAATGTGAAAGCACAGAAGTCATCACCTTGTGATAGGTCAGCACCAAGAGAACAAGGCATCTCCCAGAATTCGCGAGGACGATGTGGAAGAGTTTCTTCATAAGTAAAGAAGTAAGTGTAGCCTTCCATAGGAATACCAAAACGTTTGGCTAAAATATCATTTCGTGATGCAGGAGCTTTTTCAGCTCGTTCTACATCTAACTGATAGGTTTCGTAGGATACTGTAAGTCCTAAATTAGGATTAGCTTTTGGCCACATAGAAGGATCAGCAATTTCTTCTAACGCATCAAGTTTGTAATGCCAAATCGAAACATGTGGAGCATAGTACTCACCTTTAAGAATGCTAGCTAGTTCCATTTTGATTGTGTCGCCACTACCATTTCGAACGGTTCCTTCTGAACTGATAGCTACAATCAAATAGTCTTCCAGTTTAGAAGCACCTTGTTCAACCGCACCAACAACATCTTCTCTAAGATCTCCAGACAACCATTCATCAATAGTTGAGACCTTAGGTCGAAGTCCTTGCAATTTATTGATCGCCATAGGTCGAACTTCAAGAAGAGACCCAGTTAGAAAGTTTTCAATCCCTTTCTTAGTTGAGGCTAGCTTCACCCTATTAATACGGTTTCCAGTGGTGTTCTGGAGAGACCCCTCAGTAAGGAACTTAAAGAGAGGGCCTCTGGAGCGTACTATAGATGTACGAATAGGGGAAACTACCTCATCCGCCTGCTTCATCGTCGGCGCAGTAGTAATCTGATGAGTGGTCGATGTATCCACATTAATGTAGTAGCTTTGAATACATGACCCATACATAGACTTAGCTGCGCCTCGGGCCACAATGAGGTATTGTTTGGTGGTTAACCTTTTCTTAATGGTTTTAGTTACGTAATGACCACCACGATTACCATCTGATGGTTGATAAACACTTCGCTCTACAAAGTAATACCATCCGAAAATTTGTTCAGCCCAAAGTTTGAAAGAAGGAAGTAAATGAAGATCGCCACCATCGGTCAAAGTTAGTTCGTTCTCGCAATAACGAATAAAACCATTAACCGCTTGATCGTCATAATAAAATTTTGGGTTCGCAATCAATGCATCTATACGATTCATCTCCATAGAGATTTCACGATTTACAGGAAACTCTCCTCGAAGAACCGCATCTCTAAATTCTGCATAATAGATTGGAACGGCTTTATTCGAAAGAGCCATGTTAAGTTCTTTCTACTTTTTTTTCATGTTTTCAATTGCAGTCTTAATAAGAGTGCTAGCCGCTTGATTAGCTGCTTGCTGTAATCCCTGTTTAGCAGCTTGACTTACAATTTTCGTAGCATTAGACTTCAATCGTGTTTTTGTATCTGGAGGAGTAAGACTGGTTAGTTGCCTCTCTAAATTCATACGATTTACTAAGACTTGCATTTCTTTATTACTTAGAGAATTAACGCCACTCTTCTTTAGTTTTTGTCTAGCACCAGCAGCTATTTTTGCATCAGAATCAGCAGGCAGATTTGTTCCACCTTTAGTTGCAATTTTAGAACTACCAGCTTTTGTAATCACAGAAACTGGAGTTGGTTCTTTGCTCGTAGTGGAAGAACCAGACGTGCTTTTTCGAACACCCCAACGCATTCCCTTAACACCAAAATGTTCTAAATAAGAATTGATGTCCGATTGGATTAAAGCACTATCCTTAATTTTGAACTCAAGAATATGACCAAAATTGTCACGACGTAAGTCAATATCTATAGTGAATTCAGTATCATCAGAATGTTTAACTTTATCTTCATTGTAGGCAAGCTTCCAGCCTAGGTTATTAGTACCATCGGAAACAACCTTATACTTTCCAGAAGGACTAGATCCATAAACATTATTTAAAGCTTTACTAAATTCAGAATCAAATACTTTAGAGTACTCAGCATTATACTTGGCCATTACTTTAGGGTTTTTAAAAAGATTAACACCCTTGTACTCTGGTTTATTATTAAGTCTAGGTATATGTGTGTTATTCATAGCATCAGCGGCCTGATTATAAGCAGCTATACCTTTACGAAGGTTTTTTGACTTTTTTTGCCATTTAACATCAGCTTTAGTCATAAGATCGCCACGAAGGGGATCTGTTTTTTTAGACATCTTAGAGCTTGTGTTTGAAGATGCTTTTCGAACACCCCAACGCATTCCCTTAACACCAAAATGAGTTAGGTCTTCAGCTTCACTCATTGTAACCTCTATTCTGGGATAACCTTAACCCTTGGATTTGGAGCAAAGAATTCTTTTGCTTGCTTATTGGTTAGAACACCTGTTTCCTTGTGATTCTTTTTCTTTTGCCATTTCTTGACAGCATTAGAAACAGAAGGAGTGTACTTATTACCAGGCCGATCTAAGCTTAATGGAGAAGAGACCTTAAGAAAGCCTCGACGAATAAGACGATACCGAAGCTGTTTAACAGATTCTGAATCATCAACACCAGGCTTTAGACTCTTCACAGATACCTCAATGGTAGTAATGAAATCGATCATCTTTCCACCAAGATCTTTACTCCAGCCAACAGGTTCATAACCCCAGGCATCAATAAACCAAGAGATAGGAACCGTGGCCATAATGCCTCGGCCTCCGGCATCAGTGGAACGAACTTCTCCGTTACCAACATACAGAGCTACATGGCCAGAACGTCCTCCACGAAAATATATAGGAGCACCAAGTGGAATTCGCTTAAGAACTTCGCTTTTGTCTTTTGCATTCTGCCACTGAGACCACGCTGATGGATACCAGTGATTTGTGGGATAAATTTCTTGGCATTCCCATAAACACATGTTTACTCGATTGGTCTTTTTTTCTTTAAAAGCTTTAGCTGCTTGACGGCCCGTTTTCATGTGTGCGCTCCATTTACAAATCCTGGATTCTGATCGGTCACATCATCGTCCGGAGGAGGCACATCAGTTGAGGGTTCAACATAACCGTATTCTTCAGATGTTTCAACTGCAGGAGCCTGCTTAGTTTCTAATTCATCAGTAACTTTTTCATAATCTTCAAGAAATTCACTAACTGTCTCACTCATCTAACGCCTCCTTTGTTTTTTTCTTTCTTTTTTTATCATCGGGTCTGGTTGGTTCAACCTCATCCGAATCTAAAGCTTCTTCTTGTTGTTTTAGCAACCGCGCATCAGATCGGATATCCCGTTGTCGAGGGCCCCAATAATACGCACTTGCCATCAATATCGCAGTAGTTAAAGCTCCTATTAAAGTAGCTAAAGCCTGCGCGATGGCGGGGTCCATTTAAGCATCCTCCACATACACATAGCTTGTCTTTTTTGGATGAGTATCGAATCGCTCAAGCAAAAATGCTCCAGCAGCAATTACACCAGTTCCCAAACTTAACCAAAAGCCTTCATTAGAAATACCAAATGTAAATAAGACAAATGAACCACGAATAGCATATACTCCTGCCGCTGACAATAGAGCCCATTCAACAGCCCATTGTTGAGAACCAAACCACCCTATCATGAACATGGTAAACGATCCAAAAGACAAAACGGCTACAACATCACCTAAAGGATCGTCTCTGAACAAACCAATATCAAATACATTAATCCATGTCAAAGTAAACATTAGAATAGCTAGGCCCAAAGCTACAGGCTTTACTGGACGTTTCATTATTCGAAAACCATCTAGATCTCCTCGTGTCATCATAAATTTCCTCTCGGCCAAAGTTGACCTTCGGTTAAGTTTGGCGTATAATTATTCTCAGGACTCCCTATAGAGTATGGTTTTCTACCATCAAAAATACGAAATTCATACTGATCATTCAAAGTTAAAGCCCAACGTTCTTCAATTCTTGAATCAGATAAGACTTTATCAAATACTGCTATGTGCTGCCACCAAGTATCAGTAAGAGCGTATTTCCCATTTGATAATGTTAAATTATTAAAATTAGTTGGTGTCGGTTGACTTGTTGGTCCAGAAATTAATTTTCCATTTTGGTAAATTTTTGAGTTTCCAGAAGCATCTTGAGTGTATACGCAGGAATACCAGTAATCAGTTACTGCACTATTAGTAGGTGTAATTCTCCCAGTCGAACCTTGCGTAGCAAATCTAAGAGAAGTGTTTGTTAAATATATAGCAAAATTATCTTGACCACTTCCAGCATAAAGCAATGGATTACTTGGTGAAGCAGAAACACTCGACTTGAAAAGAAATTCTAGTGAAAAACCGTCTACATTAGTCGGTAATGAGCCAGTGTACTTTAAATATTCTGGTTCTGTAGACGCTGTTGGAATATGAAACGCTTTATCCCCCTTTGATGCCATTGGGTTTGTTAGCTCCCATAAACCACCTGAAGTAAATACTCCGTGATTATCATTCCCAGAAACATCGAGTGCATTTCCAGTAGTTTCTTGTAAAGGCCAATATAATAAAGGTGAATCTGCAAGAATATGATTGATATAATCTTGAACGTCCGCCATAATTTACTCCCACAACGCCGCTAAAACATGTTCAACTTCATAGCTAGAACTCATTCGTTGAACTCCGGTTGCTATGTAAGTTCTTTCGGCTCCATTAATATTACAACTAAAAGTGTTATCCAAAGGTATGTCGTAGGTAAAATATGTAAAAGCTCCGGCAAGTGTGGACCAATCATTATATTTAATTGGATGTTTCCATCCATCTGTAATAAACGCTTTTACTGATGTTTTTTGATCAAATGGAATGAAACAGGCGCACTGTGTATTCAGGATCGTTCCTGTGTCACGAATAACCGTATATAATTTTGGTTGATACGATCCAGAAGTATTGTAAAGAATAGACCAGTTTCCACTATCTGATACTGTTCCATCCGAATTAAATTCTCTATTTATCAGAAACAATGGTGTTGAATTATTACCAGGCCAACAAAACCGACCCCATAAGAGCCAAGCATAACCTTCACCGCCAGAAGCTAGAAATAATCCTAGTGGATTTGCTGCAGAAACTGCATCATAAGTATTAGATCCTACCATAGGAGTTAACACATCTGACACCCACCCAGTTAAATTACCTGAACCATCTGTAGCATAACCTACTTGAAAACTAAAACTAATTCTGTTTGATGCTGATCCTCGACCCCATGTAAATTTAACATAAAGTGGCTGTGTTGCATGAAAACTATCATCTAAATACCAAATCTGAGATCCAGCAATAGTACTTACTGTCTCTGGATATACCACTGTAGTTTCATCTAACATTCCAGTATCTGATGCTTTACTCCAACCAGAAGCATTTAACATAGCAACCATATCAATAATAAAATTTCTAAAAGAATCAGTAGTTGCTGCAGAAGGCAAACGACCGGCAGGATTCATATAAGTTGCCATTATTCACTCCTAACCCAAATAAATGTTATAGTAACAGTATCCGTTGAACTACTTAAATTAGTGATAGCTAAAGGCACATTATCACTTGCATCTGAAGTATAACCATCCACCACCGGAGACAACCACAATGAAAGATCTGCATCTGTAGTAACAAAATCTAAAATAACACCATGATCGCCTTGTGGATCTGTGCCGATAGTACGAGAAGCATCGGCTGTTCTGCTATCAGTAGAATCATAAACTCGGATACGAGCTGGAACATCAGTTTCTACCTTTAACAATCTATAACCAGGCTTTAATGTAATAGTAATATCTTCTGTAGCATTTGTGGCTAATGAAGAAGTTGTCACATTTGATGTTGTTCGTGATACAAATCCTCCAGGATCTCCTTGATCACCCTTAGGTCCTTGTATACCTTGTGGACCCTGAGCACCGTCTAAACCATCGGCTCCGGCTGGTCCAGGATCTCCTTGAGCTCCGGGGGGAAGAAGCAAAACCCATGACACTAAAGAATCACCCGATAAGGTAAACCCTATGTATTTACCAGTGTTTGTTCCATTAATTGTACTTTTTCGAGCAGTTCCTGGAATTGATTGCACTAACCCAGTTTTAGTAGATTCCGTCGAATAAAGTCGATTAGTATAAATACCAACATAATATAGTTCTCCTGCTAAAAGATGAACTGGGTTAGACAATGGTGTACTTATCGATGAGCCAGGAGATTCGTATGTGGCTAAAGTAACACCATTACTATCAAGAATTGGAGGATTAGATCCTGAACTAGAAAAGGACGGTTTTATATGGGTGATCCAACGATCTTCTGAAGAAATAAAAGGTTGTAAGTAAACATCATAACTAAAACTACTATAGGCCCCACTAATGGTAAATGAACCGACATCAACCGTAATTGGGTCAGCGCCAGGTTCCAAACCAGTATGATCTTCAACAGCAAGCCAGAGTGCATTATTATGTTCTACAATTTTATTTGAAACGTAAGCTGTTGTATCATTCCAAGTTCCTAACCAGTCATAACTTAAAGCTCCAGCTGGTCCCGGATCTCCTTGGGGTCCTTGTAAGCCATCGGCTCCGGCTGGTCCAGGATCTCCTTGTGGACCTTGAGCACCGTCTAAGCCATCGGCTCCGGCTGGTCCAGGATCTCCTTGTGGACCTTGAGCACCGTCTAAGCCATCGGCTCCGGCTGGTCCAGGATCTCCTTGATCACCCTTAGGTCCTTGTATACCTTGTGGACCTTGACTGCCAGTATCACCTTTTATACCTTGTGGACCTTGTGGTCCAGGATCTCCTTGATCACCTTTGAGATCGCCGAGATCATCTTGAGCAATGAAATATGGTAAATCAGACCAATGAGTTACACCATCACCCATCTTGAAATTATTCAAATCTGTCGCTACACCAATTTCTCCATCATGAAGAACTGGATTTGCAGTGTCCCATTCTTGGGTTGTACCACGACGATTTTTAATGATAGTATCTCGGCGGGTCATTGTTACTCCTTAATCGTGTGGGGTACCACCATCAATAACATAGGACAAAGGTAAAGCATCTGGACCATTCTGGGCTTCTCGGTAAACATTCATACGCCACTCAAGCTCTTTAATTTGTTCTTGTACAGCAGCAAGCAAATATGAAGTTGTTGGTGGATCAAACAAAAGTCGAACACGGAGATAGACATAAGACCGAAGAGTGTTCAGTCGAACGTCAGAAACAAAGTCGGTCCAGACATCATCTGCGTCCGTAATCTCAAAACCTTCTTCAGGACCAATACCTAATTGATGTATAATGGAAAACACAGTATTTATGTGCATAATGATGTCTTGATCAAATATAGTATAATCGGCGGAAAGACCAAGAGTTTTCTTGGTTGATAAAAGAATACTATTCATCATTAGAGTTCCTTTCTCACCAAAGCTTAGTATCCCCACGCTGTCTTTCGATGAAAGGTTGCGGTAAAAGAGATCTATCACCATAGTGGATAGCGTTATGGGTTCGATGAGTTGTCGTTATTAAAAATTCGGGATCAAGAAGAGTTAGGCTTTGATCCACAATGTCGTTTGGAGAAACTGGATTCATGTGATGGATCAGTAAGCGACCTTCGATCTCATAACCTTCTACACCAAGATCTCTTCCTTTATCTCTAATGATTACATGATTGCGTAATTGTTTCCACTCACGAGATGTGTAAAAGCGTTGATTCAAATAACGATCAAAACCAAAAGTCGATCGTCCAACATCTCCATGTAAAGACAGGTACTCAAACCGGTCCTCGAAAGAAGAGTGTTTAATCAGATCAGAATAAGTTCTAATCATCAAGGTCGTCCAATTCTTGTCCGGCATAAGATCGCATTGCATTCAAAGCTGTCTCATACAACTCTTCGATACGTTTAACAGAAGCCATAGACTCAACCTTGGCTTGAAGAAGTTCGTTCTCTTTAGCTAGACGCTCTTGTTCTAATTTCTCTCTAGTAGAACCGAGCTTTAAATAGTGTGTAATGACTTGTGCCGATGCGCTACCCTCAGATAGTTGTTGCTCCGCAAGATCTACAGCTAAAGAGACTAACTGTTCTTCTCTTCCTTCAGGAGTTGTAGCTGGAGGACGCTTCGACTTAGAACTTGAAACTACTTTCTTACGAGTTGCCATGCTACCTCCTTAAGTTTAATAGTAGTCTCGGAGGGTTCAAACCCGGAATTGTCTCTCAAATATACCCTCCGGGGCTATTTTTAGG
>Ga0116152_10002734_pt1 | contig 14361 bp, 13 predicted proteins | sample AD_UKC119_MetaG_FD_89894 | JGI IMG/M metagenome (GOLD analysis project Ga0116152, IMG submission 89894) | Active sludge microbial communities of municipal wastewater-treating anaerobic digesters from Hong Kong - AD_UKC119_MetaG | ecosystem: Engineered > Bioreactor > Anaerobic > Digestate... | reverse complement strand
GTCCTCACTGAGCAGGCTGTGCAGGTCCAGCTGGGACTTGGTGGTGATGAGGTCGTTGAGCCGCAACTGCTGCGGCGGGAGCTGCGCCCACTGGGTCAGCGTGAGGTTGTGTTCGGGATAGGGTTTGGAGTCACCGACCGCTTTGAAGACCACGAGCGCAGTCTAGGTGCCGGACCGTGCCGGTGTCCCCGTCGTGCGAGCGTGCGAGGGCCGCCAGCCCTCGCGTCACCCCTCCCGAACCGTCTGGGCGCCGACGGTGGGCACAACATTGAGTCACCTACACTCATACTTGTTGACAAACCACGTCACGTCCCTCACACTGGATACCAGACGTACTACAAACCCCAACTGGAGGAAAATCCACATGTCACGAGCAGTAGGCATCGACCTCGGAACCACCAACTCCGTGGTGTCGGTACTCGAAGGTGGCGAATCCACTGTGATCGCCAACGCGGAAGGCGCCCGGACCACCCCGTCCATCGTCGCCTTCGCCAAGAACGGCGAGGTGCTCGTCGGTGAGGTCGCCAAGCGGCAGGCCGTCACGAACTCCGACCGCACGATCCGGTCGGTCAAGCGCCACATGGGCACGAACTGGAACGTCGACATCGACGGCAAGAAGTACACCCCGCAGGAGATCAGCGCGCGGGTGCTGCAGAAGCTCAAGCGCGACGCTGAGGCCTACCTCGGTGAGCCGGTGGCCGACGCGGTCATCACGGTTCCCGCATACTTCAACGACAGCCAGCGCCAGGCCACCAAGGAGGCCGGTGAGATCGCTGGTCTGAACGTTCTGCGGATCATCAACGAGCCGACCGCGGCTGCCCTGGCCTACGGCCTGGAGAAAGTCGAGAAGGAAGAGACCATCCTGGTCTTCGACCTCGGTGGTGGCACGTTCGACGTGTCGCTGCTGGAGATCGCCGACGGCGTGGTCGAGGTCAAGGCCACCAACGGCGACAACCACCTCGGTGGTGACGACTGGGACGAGGCGCTGGTCAACTACCTGGTGCAGCAGTTCAAGAACGCGCACGGCATCGACCTGACCAAGGACAAGATGGCCATGCAGCGAATCCGGGAGGCTGCCGAGAAGGCCAAGATCGAGCTCTCCAGCTCGCAGCAGACGTCGGTGAACTTGCCGTACATCACGGTGGACGCTGAGAAGAACCCGCTGTTCATGGACGAGACGCTGACGCGTGCGCAGTTCCAGAAGCTGACTGCTGATCTGCTGGAGCGCACCCGTACCCCGTTCAAGCAGGTCCTGTCCGACGCCGGAGTTTCTGCGGCCGAGATCGACCACGTCGTGCTCGTGGGTGGTTCCACCCGGATGCCGGCGGTCGTCGACCTGGTCAAGGAACTGGCGGGCAAGGACCCGAACAAGGGCGTCAACCCCGACGAGGTTGTCGCGGTGGGCGCCGCCCTGCAGGCAGGTGTTCTGCGCGGCGAGGTCAAGGACGTGCTGCTGCTCGACGTCACCCCGTTGAGCCTGGGCATCGAGACCAAGGGCGGGATCATGACCAAGCTCATCGAGCGCAACACCACCATCCCGACCAAGCGCTCCGAGGTGTTCACCACCGCCGACGACAACCAGCCGTCGGTGCTGATCCAGGTGTTCCAGGGCGAGCGTGAGATGGCGGCCTACAACAAGAAGCTCGGCACGTTCGAGCTGACGGGCTTGCCGCCCGCGCCCCGTGGCGTGCCGCAGATCGAGGTCACGTTCGACATCGACGCCAACGGCATCGTGCACGTGACCGCGAAGGACCTGGGCACGAACAAGGAGCAGTCGATGACGATCTCCGGTGGCAGCGCGCTGCCCAAGGAGGACATCGACCGCATGATGGCCGAGGCCGAGTCGCACGCTGAAGAGGACCGCCAACGCAAGGAAGAGGCGGAGACCCGCAACGGCGCCGAGCAGCTGGTCTACCAGACCGAGAAGTTCCTGGCCGACAACGCCGACAAGGTCCCAGCAGACGCCAAGGCCAACGTCGACGAGCCGCTGGCTGAGTTGAAGAAGGCCCTTGAGGGCACCGACGTCGCCGCCATCAAGACTGCTGTGGAGAAGGTCGCCACGGCCAGCCAGGCGCTGGGAGCCGCGCTGTACCAGCAGCAGGCTTCAGCCCCGTCCGACGCTCCGGCCGGCGAGCAGCCGCAGTCCGGTGACGAGGATGTCGTTGACGCCGAGATCATTGACGAGGACGAGCAGAAGTGACCGAGTTCGACCAGGACCCGGGCGCCGAGGAAGGCGTCCGGGTCACGGACAAGCGACGCATCGACCCGGAAACCGGCGAGGTGCGCCCGGAGGCCGCTGCGGCGGCAGCCCCACCTCCACCACCAGGTGACGAGCCCGTCGGCTCGCTGTCGGAATCGGCGAAGGTCGAGGAACTCACCGCCGATCTTCAGCGGGTCACCGCGGAGTACGCCAACTATCGCAAGCGCGTGGACCGCGACCGGCAATCGGTCAACGACTTGGCCGCCGCCGCGGTCGTCAACGAGCTGTTGCCCATCCTCGACGACCTCGGCCGTGCTCGTGAGCACGGTGAGTACGAGGGCGCGTTGAAGAGCGTGGGCGATCAACTTGAAGCGACGACGAAGAAGTTGGGCCTCGAGGCGTTCGGCGCCGAAGGCGACCCGTTCGATCCGACGATTCACGAGGCGATGACCCACAGCGAGGGAGAAGGCCTGGAGGCACCGCGGGTGTCGATGGTCTTCGGAGTCGGGTACTTGTTCCGCGGCCGGGTCCTGCGCCCGGCCCGGGTCGGTGTCGAAGAGTAAGCGGAAGGAGGGACGCCGATGAGTATGAAGGACTGGATGGAGAAGGACTACTACAAGGTCCTTGGCGTCCCCAAGGACGCTGACTCCGCCGCGATCAAGAAGGCCTACCGCAAGCTCGCTCGCGAGTTGCACCCGGACACCAATCCGGACCCCAAGGCCGCGGAGCGTTTCAAGGAGGTCTCCGAGGCCAACGATGTGCTCTCGGATGCCAAGAAGCGCGCCGAGTACGACGAGGCCCGTCAGATGATGTCGTCTGGCGGTTACCGGATGCCGGGTGCGGCGGGACCGGGCCCGGACTTCGATTTTGGGGACATCTTCCGGCGCGCGGGCGGGAACGCCGGCGACTTCGGCGAGACGTTGTCTGGGTTGTTCAACCGACGCGGTGCGCAGCGCCAGGCCAGGCGCGGCCAGGACATCGAAGCCGATGTCAACATCTCATTCCCCGAGGCGTTGCGCGGTCTGACGACCTCCATGCGCCTCACCAGCGAGGAGGCTTGCCCGGATTGTGCTGGAACCGGCGCCAAGGCCGGTACCACGCCTCGTGTGTGCCCGGACTGTGAGGGCACGGGCACCGTGACTCGCAATGCTGGGGGATTCGCGTTCGCCGAACCATGCCCGCACTGCCGGGGGCGAGGGCTGGTCGTCGACGATCCGTGCACGCGGTGTCACGGGTCAGGCCGAGCCGCGTCCAGCACACTTGTCAACGCGCGCATCCCTGCCGGGGTCAAGGACGGCCAGAAGGTCCGCCTGCGTGGCAAGGGTGCCCCGGGTGAACGCGGTGGCCACAATGGCGACCTGTTCATCACCGTGCATGTCGCACCAGATCCCATGTTCACGCGCAAGGATGACAACCTGCAGGTGTCCGTGCCCGTGGGATTCGACGATGTGGCCCTCGGTGGGCAGGTGAAGGTGCCCTTGCCCCTGGGCGGCACGAAGACTTTGAAACTGCCTCCGGGCACAAGTAATGGGCGTACTTTCCGCATCCGCGGGGAAGGCGCCCCGCGCAAGGACGGCACCAAGGGTGACTTGCTCGCCACCGTCAACGTGCAGGTGCCCTCTGATCTCAACGCCGAGGCCCGTGAGGCCATTGAGCAGTACCGAAAGGCGATGAGTCATGGATGAGAACTTCCCGGCATACGTGATCTCCATCGCAGCCCAGTTGTCCGGGCTGCACCCGCAGACGCTGCGGCAGTACGACCGGCTTGGGCTGGTCACTCCGCAGCGCTCGGGGCGGTACCGGCTCTACAGCGTGCGCGACATCCGCCGACTGGAGAAGGTCCAGCAGTTGACCTCGGACGGGTTGAACCTCGAGGGGATCCGGCGCGTGCTGGACCTCGAAGAGGAGTTGTTGGAGCTACGTTCGCGGCTGCAGAAGTACGAGAGCGAGGAACGCTCCACCGCACTGGTCGTGTGGCGCCCGCGTAGGGCGTGAGCGGCAGGGCGAGATCACGTCGTAGCCAGCAGCAGCTCCCACACTGGACCGAGGGCGCACTGCTGGTTCCACAACACCACGATTGTGAGGTCGCGGCTGGGCCAGTGACGCGCCATGGTCTCGATCCGGATCCCCGGATCGCCCCCACCGTGTCCGAATGAGCCGTCCTCATGCACGAACAGGCCATAATCCATCCAGACTTCGTCGCTCACGCGGACATGCCGGGTCTCCATGAGCCGTGTCATCTCGTCCCCGAGCAAGCGTCCGCAGGCAACCGATCTCAGGAAGCGGTCAACGTCTCGCGGGGTCGAGAACGCACCGCCGTCCCCGCTGCCGACCACGGGTATCGAGAACACGTTGGTCCGCCACTGGTCTTCAGGCTGCCTAGGCAGGTATGCGGTGGCGACATCGACGCGTGCCTCGTCCAGTCGGAAGTAGCCCGAGTCGGCCATCCCGGCCGGCGTGAGCACCCGATCGGCGATCGCGTCGATCACCGGCTGCCCAGTCACCTCCTCCGGTATTTGGCCGAGCAGGACGTAGCCGGCATTGCAGTATTGGAACCGGAACCCCGGCTTCATGATTGGTGGAAAAGACCCGTACATCGGCAGGTAGTCCAGCGGTCGTTGCATGCGGTAGGAAGGCCGGTCGGCCCACAGCGATCCGTAGTCCTCGACGTAGTTGTCGAGGTCCTCGTCCTCCCCGGCATAGTCGCCGATCCCGGAGGTGTGAGTGAGCAGGTGGTGCAGCGTCGCGTCGGCGGCCATAGGGTGAGGTCGTCGCGGCGCCGGAACCAGGTCGACCACCCGGTCGTGGGGGGACAACAGGTCTTCACGTACACATGACAACACAGCGGCAGCAGTGAACATCTTCGACAGCGAGGCAAGCCCGAACCGGGTCTTTGTGGTGACCGGCGCATCATATGCCCGGTCAGCCCAGCCCGCCCCACATTCCAGCAAGCGTGCGTCGCCCTCGGTGACCAGAACGCTGCCGGAGAACTCATCAGCGGCGGCCAGCCTGTGCAGCTCCCGCTCCACATCGACCCACCCACCGTCCGTCATGGAGGAACAGTAGCCCGCATTGCCGAGATAGACCCGGCCCAGCGCGGCGATCGCCGACCCGTACCGACCCACTCAACCCCGGTCACCGCGTCCGCATGTCTCGGCCAGTGGGAACGCAACAAGGACCGAACCCGGTCGCCCGCCAGGGCCCGAACAATGCCCGTTTCGGGACCAGGCTCTACGGAGTTCCTGGCAGAAGATCGCCTGCGTCCCGTTGGCGTGGTGGGCATCTATATCGACCACTGCCACCCGGTCGTGTCCCGCGGAGCGGAGCGCCTGGGCGGCGATGGCGGGCTTGTTCAAGTAGCAGGAGTCGCCGAACGCGTCGCATGCGGCCGGTTCTCCCGCTAGCACCAGATCGATCGCGGCAGAGCCGCGCTCAGCCGACGCCCGCGCAGCCCGGTAGGTGTCCTGGCCCCGCCCACGTCCTGGTGTCGTAGCAGAAGCGCCCCGGTGGCGTGGGCAGGTGTGGGCGTCCGCATCGGAAGCCCATAGCTGCCCGGGGGTGGGGAACAGGTAGCCAACCACCCGATCTCTGCCGGGTCCGCCGGGAAACGCAGGGCACCACTCGGCCCTACCCGTGCTTCAGGAAGTCCAGCAGTGCGGCGTCGTGCACGGCCTGCACGGAGTTGTGACCGTGGGCGGTCGCCGGGACATACTGATGCCCGCGTCGACAAGGGCGCCCAGTATGACCTCGATTGGCTCGGACACTTCGGTCCCCGCTGCCATCACACCCACCCACATCCCCCACCGGCACATGGAGCAGGCAATCGTCCGACCAGACCACAGGCAATGTCATGTGCGGCTTGATGCCACCATGGCGCCTACCTTCCCACGCCGCGCCATTCGGCCACTTCCACACCGGGCCCACTGATTCCGTGCTCGGTGTCCCCGCGCGAGTCTGGGGCACGCCACGATCGTGCGGAACGAAGCCGATCCGACCGCGGCCACGCTTGAGCCCGAGAATCCACCACTACCAGGACGTTGTCGACAGACGGCACCTAAACGCCCGATAGCATCCGTTCATGAATGCTCTCCCAGCAGAAGCCTCGCAGCTTCGTTGGCGCTGGCTGATTCCCTTTTACCTGCCCCCCGCCCGGCGGCTGGCATGGACGGACCAAGAGATGGTGAGTGCACTCGAGGAACTATGCCCCCCGTCGAAAGCGAGAAAGCACCCTCTGCATCCCTCTGAGCTCCTTCGCGAGATCGTCACCCGGAGCGGTTCAGGCATCCCGACTGCTGTGAGCATCCACGTAGCCATGGACCAGACCATTGTTCTGACAGACGGCGGAGTCGGAGCGTTGGTGACCGATGGCGAGGGGTCGCTCGAGGACCTATTGACAACGTCGACCTCTGAGGCAGAGATGACCATGACGGCTGCTGGCCTGTCGAACCGTCTCACTAAGGCCCTTGACGCTGCCTCGCCGCCGTCGAACGCACCACTTATACCCCGCGGCGAACCGCTTTGGTGGCATCGGATATTGCTGGATTGCGAGAATCTCGAACAGGTCGAAAGCCTGCAAGTAGCTAACTCAATTGGGGTGCCAGGCACCACGATCCGAGTGGGACATGGGTACTCCAGTTCTCCCAGCGCGGTCGTCGAACAGGTGCAGATGGGAATCCTTCTAGCGCTCGAGGAGTGGCTCGCCGTCCACGACGTCGCTTCGCAAGCCAGCCGCGTCACGAACGATATCTGGATGGAGGTATCTGAATCGGGCGGCAGAAGTGTCCGGCAGTTGCGTCCGCGCCTCGTTCTGCTTTCTGCGGAAGTGGCCGCACGATCGGCGTCTTTTGCGGAACGTAAGCGGGTGGTGCCGGACCTGCCTCTTGCGGTGTGGGAAGCAGCGGGTGAGGCGTGGCGAACTTCAAGAGACCTCGATAGTGCGCTCGCGCGGATTCGAGGTCTTGATGAACTGGCCCAGGGAGTCAATGAGCAGTTCTCCGCTGCGAGCGCCTTCAGGCGCAACACACTCCTTTTCGTGATCACCGCACTCTCACTGCTGTCGCTGATCCCAGTTGCCGGGGATTTCGCTACAAATCCAGACGACAGCGTCGACAATCTCTTGCGGCTTGGGGTCGCTTTGGCTGTGGTGTTAATCGCAATGCTTGCGCTCGGGGCTACCTTGTGGATGACTCGGGCAGATCGGCGAAGACCACCGGTGGAATAGCTCACCGTTCAGGCGGTCCGATCGAGCGGCTTGTGACCTCGATGTCGTTTCCGGGCAAGAGGGTTCCTCCTATGCCGAGTTCGCATGACCGAGTCTGGGCCGGGGCACTGGATTGTGGCGTGGTCTGTCGACCTGACCGGCGCCGAGTACTCGTGGCGTCTTCAGTAACCTGGCGCCCAGTCAGGACCTGCCGGACGAGATGCTGCGGACCTACTACACGGCGCCTGTGACGCCACGGCCGCCGCTGTTGGAACGCGGGGTGGTGTTCGCCCATGCACACGTGCGTGGCGGCGGCGAGATGGGCCGGGACTGGTGGGAGCAGGGCAGGTTGTTGGGCAAACGCACCACCTTCGACGACTTCGTGGACGTCGCGGATGCACTGGCGCACGACGGTGCGCTCGGCCTGGTGGACGGGCGCCGGATCGTCAGCCGGGGGTTGTCCGCCGGGGGGCTGCTGAAGGGCGCGGTGTACTCGCAGCGCCCTGATCGATGGCGGGCCGTTGTCGCCGAGGTTCCGTTCATCGATGTCGTGACCGCCATGTCGGACCCTTCCATACCGCTGACGGTCAACGAGTGGGACGAATGGGGCGACCCGCGCGAGCGTGAGTTCCTGACCTACATGACCGGCTACTCGCCCTACGAGAACCTGCCGTCGGTGGGTGCCCGGCCACCGCTGCTCGTGACCGGCGCCTTGCACGACCCCCGGGTGCTGGTCCGGGAACCGGCGAAGTGGGTGATGGCGCTGCGGGCCAGCGACCCCGGCTGGGGCGAGGGCGCGGATCCGGGCGATCCGACGTCGCCGGGCACGGTGCTGTTCCGGGTCGAAACGGCGGAAGGTTCCCACTCCGGGCCGGCGGGACGTTTCGGGCACCTGGATTACGAGGCCGAAGTGGCTGCCTGGATCGTTGCTGCCCTGTCGGCGTAGTCGCGGATTGGGCGTCACGCGGTGCATTCGATGGGGTTCCGGTAGTCCGATGGGGTTCAGCGCGTCCCGAACCCCACCTAGCCGCCCGAACCCCACCTGGCGACCCGAACCCCACCTGGCGACCCGAACCCCACCTGGCGACCCGAAGCCCACCTAGCGTCCCGAACCCCATCCGCAGCGGCTCTACCCCTGCGGCACCAGCACGATACGGGCACCGTTCTCGACTGCGGGGTCTGCCATGAGGTCGGCCACGGTGGCGCCGACGACGCTGGTGTCGGTGAACGTCGTGAACGCCTTGTCAGGATTGCGCGCACGCATCTCGTCGTTGACGAGTGCGTTGACCGCGAGGATCACCGCCCGTGCCGGCGTGTCGGCGAAACTCGCCCCGAGCGCTTTGGTCCATGTCTCGGTCGCCGCTTTGATGCTGGCGTAGGCGGCGTTGCCGGCGGACGGCGACTGAGCTTGAACGCTCGACAGGATGAAGAAGCGGCCTGATGGAGCCGCGATCAGCGCCTCCCGGAACACCGCACTGGCAATCCGCAGCGTGCCGAAGATGCCTGGCTCCAGGGCGGCGAACTGTTCAGCAGCCTTGCGGTCCACTGTCTTCGAACCCTGCCAGCCGCCGACCAGGTGCACGACCGCGTCGATCCGGCCATGCCGGTCGAGCAGGTCGTCACGAAACGCCTCCACGGCATCGAAGTCGAGCAAGTTCACGGTGCTGGCCTCGGCCGTGCCGCCAGCCGCGATCACGGCTTGAGCAGCGGCTTCGGCAAGGGTTTCGTCGCGATCAACGACGATGACGTGTGCTCGCCCGGCCAGCGCCAGCGACACGCCTCGCCCCCCCATGCCCGCTCCGAGGACGATGGCCACGGGGGTCGATGTGCTCATCCACTGACTCCCGTGATGCCGCTGGTCGAGTCGATGACGGGTGCCAATTTCTTGCGCAGCGCCTCGTAGAAGACGTTCAGCGGGAACTCGTCGGGCAGAACCTCATCAACTGCGAGGCGGGGTTCGGTCGGGAGGGCCTGCGCTCCCTGCGCCCAGACCGACGCCGGTGCTGGGGGGACAAGACCACTGACAAAGGTGTGCGCGGCCATCCAGTGGCCCATCCGGGAACGATCGATGCCTTCGTTGTAGAGCGTCTCGACCTCGCCGCACAACTCGCTGACCGAGTCGTACACGCGCGGCCAGTCCAGGCTCAGCGTGTTGTCCCGCCACCGGAGCACGCCGTTTCGGTGCAGCCAGGCGAACAAGATCTGCCCCCCCAGTCCGTCGTAATTGCGGTTGCGTTCGCCGGTTGTCGGGAAGCGGAAGAGCCGGTCGAACAGGATCGCGATCCGCACGTGCCGGGCGAGCGTGGCCCCTTTGGCTTCCAAGGCGGGGGTCTCCCGGAACGTGGTGAGGTCGCAGCGCAACTCCTCGAGCCCATACATCCAGTACGGCATCCGCTGCTTGATCATGAACGGGTCGAATGGCAGGTCCCCGTGGCTGTGTGTGCGGTCGTGGACGAGGTCCCACAGGATGAAGGTCTCCTGCGCCAGTCGCTGGTCGGCCAGCAGGCGCTCCGCGTCAGGCGGCAGCGACAGTTGCAGGACATCCGCTGCAGCAGCCGACACGCGACGGAAGCGCGCAGCCTCTCGATCGCAGAAGATGCCGCCCCACGTGAATTTGGCGGTCTCGCGGGTCGCCACCGTCTCCGGGAACAGGACCGCCGAATGGGTGTCGTACCCCTTCGTGAAGCCCACGAACTCGATGGGGACGAACGCCGGGTTGTCGTAGTCGCCGGCCTCCAGCCGCGCGATCCAGTCGGGCCATACGGTCCGGGTGACCACGGCCTCGACGTTGCGGTTGGGGTTGCCGTTCTGTGTGTACATCGGGAACACCGCCAAGTGCTCCACGCCGTCTCGACGCTCCTGCTCGGGGTGGAACAGCAGAAGTGAGTCGAGGAAGTCTGGCACGCCCAAACCCGCGTCACGCCAGGACATCAGGTCGGTGACGGTCGCCTCGAGGTGGGCTTGCTGCTGCGGGAATCGAGGACTCAGTGCGGTGACTGCGGCGGCAATCTCGTCTACCAACTCGGACGCACGCTCGCGGTGATCCTCGCCGACCGAGCCGTCTTTGGCCTGCAACGGGCGCAGTTCCTCAACCGCTGCAACCAGCTCGTTCCACGCCTGATCCTGCAGTGCTCCGGAGGCATCGTCCACGCCGGAGGCTGAACCGGCGCTGCCAGTCCCGGCCCAAGTCACGAGGTTCAGCCACAGCCTGCGGTGCTCGAGGTCTTCTATGGAGTCGTCGCCGAACAGATCCGAATCCGCAGCGACCACGACCCTTCCGGATCCGCTGGTAACGGCGGCGACCACAGGCGCACTCGGGATGGTCGCCTCCGGGGAGGTCACAAGCACTGAGAATGCTTGAGGTGCGGTCAGCCGCAGCACGCCGGCGCGGTAAAAGCAGGCCCCGGAGACTTCGGCAAGCAGATCGTGCTCGGTCTTCGGACCGGCTTGGCCCAGCACCCAGGTGCTGACGTCCTTGAACCGATGCACGGGATCCTGAACGGTGGTCGACACCACGTCGATCCCGAACAATGACGCGAGGTCACCCAAAACGTTTCCGTACTTCTTCTGCTCGGTTTCCGCGAGCACGATCAAACCGCCGCCTGCGTCGACGAAGGCCTCGATCGCAGCGAGTTCATCGGGGGTGTGGACCGGCGACCCGACGCCGGTGGTGGTTTCCCATTCCTCCTCGGAGCAGTGCGGGATCACCAGCACGTCGATCTCGGCCAGCGCCTCGGGCGTCAACAGACCGTCCTCGTGGGCGCGCACCTCGTAGCCCGCTGTTCGCAGGGTCTCGGCGGCGGTGACATATCCCGCGTCGGCTGGAGCCTGCGGATTCATCCGCGCCGCGATCTCGGGGCGGGTCGACCAGGCCTGCCGGTGAGCTTCATCTACAAGTACGACACCCAGGTTGCGCATGCAGCCAGTGTCTCACCGTTGCAGAAGGAATTTGGGGGCAATTGGAGCGGATCGTTCTTGCCGCCGCGGGCGCTGGCTTGCGAAAGGTCCTGTTGGTTGCCAAGTGACCCGAAGTTTGGCGGTCATTTGGCAACCAACCGGTCATCAGCGCAGATTGAGGAAGTCGCAGGTCGTTCCGCACCTCAGCGCCGTTTCCATTGCCGTAACAGATGTCCGGCTAGAGTCATTCAGTGAACGAGTGCGTCTCGTATTCAACCCAGGGTCCGATAGCCTCCGTGCACCTGGACCGGCCGCACCGTCTCAACGCCGTGGTACCTGATTTGGTCGACGGCATGCTGGCGGCGTTCGAACAGGCGCGCACCGACGAAGTCCTTGTTGTCGTTCTGGCTGGCCGCGGTCGGGCGTTCTGCGCCGGGCACGATCTGAAGGAACCGGCGCCGGTGGAGGACGAGGCAGCGGCCCGGCAACGCCTGCAGCGGATCCAGGACGTCACCCGCGCGATCCGGTCGTTCCCGGGCCCGGTCATCGCCGCCGTCCACGGTTACGCACTCGGTGCCGGCGCCGAGTTCGCACTCGGGTGTGACCTCGTCGTGGCTGGACAGAACGCTCGATTCGGCTTCCCCGAAGTGGGCGTCGGGTTGAGTGTGACCGGCGGCATCTCGGCGCTGCTGCCCCGCGCAGTGGGTTCGGTGCGGGCCAAGGAACTGCTGTTCTTGGGTGAGCACCTGTCCGCCGATGAGGCACATCGGCTTGGACTGATCAACAGGGTCGTCCCGACCGGAACCCACGAGCAGGCCGCACACGAACTCGCGCAGCAGCTGGTTGGGCAGCCTTCGGCAGCCCTTTCGCTGGCCAAAACGCTGCTCGACCACGGAGTTGATTCCACCGAACCGGAAGCGCTCGACCGGGAAGTGGACGCCGCCATCGCGACGATGGCCACCGGGGAGGCTGAGTCGGCCGCGCTGGCGTTCCAGGAGGAAAGTGGTGGGTGAGCGGGATCTGGTCGCCGCCGTTGACCGTGCCGCCCGCGAATGGCCGGACCGTAGAGCCTGGACGTTCGACCCCGGCGAGTCCCTGACGTTCGCGGACGTGCGCCGTCGATCCGCTGGCCTGGCAGCGACGCTGGCCGATCGGGGAATCGCCGCCGGTGACCGGGTGGCGGTGATGATGCACAACCGGGTGGAGTTCCCGCTGACGTGGTTGGCGCTCGCACGACTCGGAGCGGCGATGGTCCCGCTGAATCCCCACTACCGGGGAGAGGACGCCGGACACATCCTCGAGCACTCCCGCGCCGCCGCTGTGGTCACCTCGGACGACTTGGCCGAACACGTCCACGAGGCGCTTGGCAGCGCGGCTGCGGATGTGCCCGTCCTCGATGTCGAGCAGTTGCGGGGCACCGGGCTCCCGCCCGAGCACAGGGTCGCCGCGGAGGACACCGTCAACATCCAGTACACCTCCGGCACGACCGGTCGACCCAAGGGCTGTGTGCTCTCGCACCGTTACTGGATCGAGATCGGTCGTGGCCTCGTGGAGGGGTTTCCGCACCTGAGCGCCAACGACACCATGCTCACCGCGCAGGCGTTCTCCTACATCGACCCGCAGTGGAACCTGGTCGCTGCGCTGATGGCGGGCGCCCACCTGGTGGTCTTGGACGCCTTCCATCCGTCCACCTTCTGGTCCAAAGTGCGTGAACACGATGTGACGTACTTCTACTGCCTGGCCGCGATGCCTTCTCTGCTGCTGAAGATGCACCCCGACCCGCTCGACCGCTCGCACCGGGTCCGGGTCGTGCAGTGCTCGGCCATCCCTGCGTCGCGCCACCAGGAGTTGGAGCAGCGTTGGGGCGTGAAGTGGTACGAGGCGTTCGGGATGACCGAGACCGGCGCCGACTTGCGGGTGACCGACGAGGACCATGACGAACTTGTCGGCAGTGGCTGCGTCGGTGCTCCGGCGCGTGCCCGCGAGGTCCGGATCGTGGACGCCCACGACGTGTCGGTTCCTCGGGGCGAGATCGGCGAGGTGGTACTGCGCGGACCGGGTCTCATGGACCGTTACGAGGCCGACCCGGAGGCGACCGCGGCAGCCTTCCGCGGGGGCTGGTTCCACACCGGCGACCTGGGGCGGATGGACGAGGTGGGCCGCGTGTATTTGGTGGGGCGATTCAAGGACATGGTCCGGCGTGCCGGGGAGAACGTATCGGCCCGGGAGGTCGAGGACGTCCTGCTCACACACGCATCCGTCCGGCTGGCCGCCGTGGTTGCGGTCCCCGACGAACTGCGCGGCGAAGAGGTGAAGGCCTTTGTGTCCATCTCCGGCGGCTCGGAGCAGGTGATCGTGTCCGAACTGGCCGAGCACTGTGGGCAACGGCTGGGCCGGTTCAAGGTGCCCCGCTATTGGGAGGTATGCGACGATCTGCCGATCACTGCGTCGCACCGAGTGGCCAAAACGCGACTGGTCTCGGAGCCCGGCCGGACGTGGGACCGAGTGGATGGGGTGTGGCGATGACCGTAGAGGGACCGGCCTGTTTCCGGTACGACAGCGCAGTCTATTTCGATGAGATGGACCCACTGGGTGTCATGCACAACTCCCGATTCGCGGTACACGTCGAACGGGCTCAGTCGGCGCTTTTCGAGCAGCTCGGTTACGGCTGGACCGACTTGTCTCAGCGGCACGAGGACATCGGCTACGTGGTCCGTGCCACCGCGATGGAGTTCACCGCGCCCGTGACCTCTCCGGGGGTCATGACCGTCGAGGTGATCGCTGTCCGCCTGGGACGGACCAGTGCTACCTGGGGGTACCGCTGCGCCGTGTCCAGTGGCGCGCAGGAGGTCCCGGTGGCGCAGGGGACGCGGGTGGTGGTCAAGGCGGACGCATCCGGACAGCCGAACGCGTGGACCGATTCGTTCCGGGTCCTATTCGACTGGCTCGCCGCCGGGGCACAGGGGCCGCGGCCATGAGCGCCCCCGTCGCGGATCTCCTGCTGACCGACGCGACCGTCCTCACGATGGCGCCCGACGGCCTCGCACCTCGCGCGGGGGCGGTG
>Ga0116152_10002732_pt1 | contig 14362 bp, 26 predicted proteins | sample AD_UKC119_MetaG_FD_89894 | JGI IMG/M metagenome (GOLD analysis project Ga0116152, IMG submission 89894) | Active sludge microbial communities of municipal wastewater-treating anaerobic digesters from Hong Kong - AD_UKC119_MetaG | ecosystem: Engineered > Bioreactor > Anaerobic > Digestate... | reverse complement strand
GTTTTCAAGGATGTTGTTTAATGGGCGCAGCATCGATTGGTAAAAACATCGCATGGATGGGTAACGATCGTGCTATATGTAAATATACATTAAATCTAACAGATGAAGAATCATTTGAAATTCAGAATGTTTTTGATTATGTAAAAATGCCCAGTTCTCCTCTAGGTGAAGACGTGCGAAAAATTCGAGACATAGTATTCAAGGTATAAAATGTATCTAACTTCGGAAAAAATCGAAAAACTTCTTGTTCTAAAAGAAAACTTTCAACATGAAAAATTAAAAGAAATTCTTTCAAGAGCAATTGAAAATTGGAAAAATGTACCTGTTGCTCGATATACTTTTGGTACCATACGAAATCTATTTTCCGGGAAAATAGAATTTCTAAATAACGAAATAGGTTGTTGTTTAATAGGATCTTCAATACTAGGAATGACAACAAATAAATCATTTGATTATATGCCTGATTTATTATCGTTATCTGACGATGAAATAGACATAATTACTTTAGCTTTTGACGGAGAAAAAGAAAGCGCGTTAAGAAATTGCAAATCAGAAACTGACTTTCTTCTCTGTAATGAAACAGTTAAAATTCAAGACATAATATTCAACAATGAAGACAGTAAAACTAACTCCTGAACAGCTAGAAGAACTTTCAGATCTTAAAAAGAAATTGCGTAACCCAGATCTGAAAGAACTCTTAACAAGGGCAATTGAAAACTGGAAAATATACCCAGCAAAACAAACAACATTTGGAACTAAGTGTAAAAATGATAAAATTCAATTTTTAGACGATGCAAGAGGTTGTTGTTTAATAGGTGCTGGGATTATCGGACGAGAAATCCGATCTCTTGATTATATATTGGATGCTGTAGTTGATACATATCATTTAAATGAAAATCAAATGGAAATTATTACCAACACATTTGATGGAAATGATGATTTTGTAAAAGAACAACTCCTTCAAAATCAGTCTGATATGTTTTTATTTTTTGATGTGGAAAGAATTAGAAAAGTAGTTTTTGGAGAGTAAGATGAACAAAGAAGAATGGTTATTAGAAAATTCTGATTCTGAATCAGATTGCATCTATAAAGATGATCAAAATTACCAAATAAATTGGTTTGAAAAAATTGCAGAAAATTATAAATTAGAAATAGATTATGTCGGATTTCATTATTCAAAATCTGTTAGATTTCCTGTTGTAATTTATACGTTAAAAAATGGTGCTCTGATTTATGTTAGAAATAACTTGTATAATATTGAATGTATATACAAAGGTTCACCAATTAAACTAAATCCTTGTGATTTCTACCATCATGAATCATTTGAATGGTATTATGAACAATTAAATAGAGCGAAGCAATATCATACTCTTGGTAAAGAATCTGATACTACTGATTATTCTAATTTAGATTGGTATATTACCTGGTCGGGTAATAAATTAATCAAAGATAAAAATGGATATTTAATTGTTCCTCGATTATATTTAGAAGGAATTAGTAGAGTTATTTCTACAAAATCAATAATTCCATATTCTGAAAATTCAGAATTATTTGGATGGAGTGTATCAAATTTTAATGATCTAAAAGATCAAATTCAATTCATTATAACATCTCTTTCAAACATTAACTTTAACAAAACTAATAAACCAAAAGAAATTTTTAACAATGCAAACTCTCAGTCGAGAAATTCAAAAACAATTTGATAAAATGTGTAAAACTGGAATTCTATTTAAAGTAGAATTCACAGGACAAGAAGTTTGGGATTTATATCTTTCTACTCTTGTAGAAAACGGAGATCCTATTTTTAGAGATCCTAGATCAACTGTACATAATTGTAAACTTTGTAATAATTTTATCCGTCGCTACGGAAATATTGTTGCAATAGATGATAATTATAATTTAATGTCGATTTTCGATGTTGAATTTGATGAGTTACCAGAACATTATAAGAAAGTAGCAAAACTTCTTTCGAATAAAATTCGATCTTCGTCTATTAAAGATGTTTTCTTTGAGACATTAAAAGATCTTTCAACTCTTTCATATGGACCTGTGGATAAAAAATCCACTAGTTTCAAATTAGGTGTAGCTAAAAATGTAAAACGCTATACAAGAGAAGAAGCAGAAAAATTTGGTATAGTTCGTCCGAATGAATTACGAGAATTTCATCATTTTCACTTGGAACTTCCAACTGCATTTGTTGATAAAAATGGTTATACGATCGAATATATCATGGGGTTTTATAGAGATAACACTCATGTATTTAGACGAGCAATGGAAGAAATTTCATTGTCGACTTTAGAATTAGTTAGAGATCTAATTCAACAAGGATCGTTATTAGATGGAACAACTCATCTTCACAAAGTTGAAGCAATGATTCCATTGAAAAAAGAATATGATGAATTAGCATCAAGTAAAAGACTTAATTGGATTTGGAAAAAATCACATAAATTCCAATTTGCTAAGTTCAAAAATGAACTAATTGGTGTTCTTTGTACAGAACTCTCACAAGGGGAAGAATTAAACAAAGCTTGTGAATCATGGAATAAGCGGGTAGATCCGACAAATTACATGAAAGCAAAAGCCCCAATCACCCAGAAACAAATCAATGAAGCTAGAAAATTCATTGAAGAAAATGGATATCTTGATTCATTTGATAGAAGATTTGCAACTATTGATGATATTAAAGCTTCAGAAATCAAACATATGAATTCTGGAGATGGTCGAATCAGAGAGGTGTCGATCTTTGATGATGTTAAACCAAATAAACATCAACATGTAAGAAATAAGTTTGACGGTATTGAAGAAGTTTCAATTGAAAAATTCATGAAGGATATTCTTCCTTCATGTACTTTAGTTGAAGCTTGGTTGACTAACAAACATGTTAATAACATGGTTAGTCTAACAACTTCGAGCAGAGAAGATAGCAAAAGAATCTTTAAATGGGATAACAATTACAGTTGGACTTACAATGGAAACATTGCAGGTAAATCTCAGATTAAAGAAGCTGTTAAATCCCAAGGAGGAAAAGTTGATGGTGTTTTGCGATTTAGTATTATGTGGTCAGAAGGAGACAATGATGATTCAGATCTAGATGCGCATTGTATTGAGCCAGATGGAAATCGTATTTATTTTGCTAATCATCATAGCTATAGAACAAAAGGTGATTTAGATATCGATATTCGTAACCCTCTCTGGCATAAGAGAAATGGTAAAGAAGTAGTAGAAAATATTACATATCCATCGCTGAATACAATGATTGATGGTGAATATAAATTTCATGTTAATCAATATCATGCTAGAAATTCAAGAGGATTTAAAGCTGAAATTGAAGTTAATGGAGAACTATACTCATACGAATATAATCAACCCGTAAGTGGAGATATTAATGTTGCACGGGTCACATTAAAAAATGGACAATTTTCTATAAACCATTCTCTAAGAGAAACTTCTGTCTCAAGAGAGATTTATGGACTGGATAGTAATAACTTCCATAAAGTAAATCTAGTTTGTTTATCTCCTAATCATTGGGGAGAAAACAATATAGGAAATAAACATTATTTCTTTATGTTAGAAGGATGTAAGAGTCCTACAAGCATCAGAAGCTTTCATAATGAAAATCTAAATGGAGATCTTCTTCAACATAGAAAAGTTATGGAAGTGTTAGGCGCAACTAGAATGATCGAATCCTCTAATGAACAATTATCAGGATTAGGTTTTAATTCAACTGTAAAAGATGAATTAATTGTTAGATTATCAGGAAATTTTAAACGAGTAGTGAAAATTAAATTCTAAATAGAAAGGAAAAAGAAATGAGCATTTATAAAGAAGCAAGTAGAAAAAGAATTCGATTTGAAACAAAAAGAGGGGCTCTTACTGTAGAACAACTCTGGAATTTAGCAGAAAGTGAATTAGATTCTCTAGCTGTTGAACTCAATAAACAGTATAAAGAATCAGGATCGGAATCTTTCTTAACTGAAACAACTGATGGAGATAAAGTACTCAAACTAAAGTTTGATGTTGTACTTGATGTTCTTAGAACTAAAGTCGATATGGCTAAAGCTGCACAAGTTAAGAGAGAAGCCGACGAACATAATCGTCGAATTGATGAACTTATTGTGCGTAAGAAAAATCAAGAATTCGAAGGTCTTTCGATTGAAGAACTTGAAAAAATGAGACGATGAGATAACAAAAAAGTAAACTTTCTTTCTGGTGAAAGCTTGTCAAGGTTCGATTCCTTGAAGGTTTAAAAAACACTACCCTTTAGGAGAATGGAGGAATAAATGTCATTAGATAGTAAACACACATTATTACAAATAGTAAAAAATTTAATAATTGCAGAAACAATTAATTTTCGTTCGTCTGGATGGAATTCACTAAGAATACGCGAAATTTCATTACATTATTTTACATCATACGGAAATAAATTATTATTCTTTGCAACCAAAGGAAAATCAAGATCACTTCTCATCTTTGAAGTTTTCAGAAATGAAAATGAAGATTGGTTGATTAATAAGATTTCATATCCGAAAGAAGAATATCCTTGGTATATTTGGAGAAAAATAGAACAAATAAGAAGTCTTGTTAAAATAATTCCAAATTTTGATGATTGGTTAGTAAAAAATAGTTTAACTGTTTCTAAAGAGAATGATTTATATAAAGCAAGCGGATTTTTCTCTAATACAATAGATTCTATATTTGTTGGTAAAGGTTTTTCAATTGAAGATGCATATTTATCAGCATGGATAAATTTCTTCAGAAGTACTGAGATTTTATCTAGTCTATCATTAGCACAAATTGATGAAATTAATCAAAGAACTCGTCAGGAATAAGAGGAGAATGAATGAGCACGGTTTATATTAAAGATATTCTACCAAATCCTTTATATCTAGAGCATTTAGGAAAATTGATAGAAGCATCCAAATCTACTAAAGCATGTGCATTGTTATATGAAATAACAATGAAAATGTTGCAAAATCCAACAGATAAGAAATATATTCTTGAATTTACTGATATATGCTGTTCTTCTTTTCTATATTTAGAAAAATATATTTGTGATTCTTCTGAATGGGTAATGCAAGTAAGTGAGATGAAAAATGATGGATGTTATATATCTGGAGTTTTGGAAATAGTTAGAGCAAGAGATAAACATCTAGATGAGATTAAAAATCAAATATCTAATAAAATATTAGAATCAATAGAAGACTTACCAATGAAGTATGAAGAATTTCGTGAATTTTTTGATTCTATTAATCAACAAGTTTATTCTGAAAAATTTTTTAAGGGGAAAAAATGAACTTATTTACTACTGATAGATATTTCATAGATAGTGCTAGTAATATATGGAGAGTTGAGTTAGGTGGTGAATCTAACTATCCTGGTACATTACGAGTAATAAATAATGAAAATTACGAATATGTAGAAATCCTTGACAGCGAAGGTGGTACAATAAGTACATATGAACTTCATGAATCATTAACGCATTTAGCGAATAGAATCGAACCATTTATTATTATTCCTTCTTCTGATTTCTTGAAAAGATTTGGTGGGTGTAAATCTCAATCAAAGAAAATATTACAGTCTTTAATTATTGAAATGATCTCTTTTCCTAATAAAAAAGAATATTTTATAGATGTTACAAATATGGCCAATGGCGCTCGCGTTCGAATAGAAGAACATTTCGAAAATGCAAATGATTGGTATTATGATTTCATAGATGGTTATAAAACATTAAGAGTTTATAGAAAAGAAGACGAGGGCTATCTAGAACTAGATAAAGCTAGAGAAGAAATTCTAGAAAAATCAAAACGTTTAATAAAAGACAAACAAATATCTGAAAAGAATATTTCAGAATTTTTGGAATCCTTGCGACAAGATCTGATTGGATTGGTGAGAAAATGAATCAATATTTTGTAGATCCTGATACGTATATTATTTATACGAAATTTAATTCTAAAGAAGGTTATTATACCAATTCCGATCAACATACTAGAGTTGAAAATGATACTGTAGTATTTCTTCGTTATGCTAAAGAAGATGATAGAGTTCCTCTGTTTAATAATTTAGATGATGTTGAGGATTTTATTCTATCGTGTAGAAAAGAAAAAATACTAAGCTCATATTTTTATGAAATTGAAAGAATTAAAGAACAATTAGAAGGCATATATAAAAAATGCCATACATCAGCAGCTAATGTAACATCTCAGTTGTTATCGTTACATAATATTAACGAATTTGAATTTGGTGTGACGACAAGAAGTCATCCATGTTATCATAAAATCTTTAATATTATTAAAGATGTTGGAGATTTAACAGGTATAAATTTTCCATATGTAAAATGGACTAAAGAAAATGGTTGGTCATAATGGATGAAGAACGTTTTTGGATAGATTTCGATCCTGATGATAAACCGTTTGAAGAAACCTATGCTGTTATTGATGAAGAAGAAGGCGGTATCATAGCTTATTTCGGAAGCATTACATTTGCATGGGATTATATTAAGTTTAGAAAGAATAATAAATGAAAGATACATTAATATTTTCAATAGTTATATTTATAGCGGCTATTATAATTGGTGGAATCGCAACCTGTAATAAAGTTGGTTCTACTGTAGTGGAAAGAAAAATATATGAGAATTCATATCAACGAACTGCAAGTATCAAAGAAGAAATTCTATCATTATCGGTTGAGTTAGAAAATATTAATCGAGATCTATCAAACCCAATTCTTAGTGAATTTGATAGATCTGTACTAGAATCTCAAAAAAGAAGTTTAGAAAATAGAATTCAAATAGCAAAAGGTAAATAAATGAAGAATATAAATTTTGTATTATCCGTATTGTTACTTATAAGTTGTTCTTGTACACCTACTCCGAATCAAGAAAGAGAAGATAACGATGCTGTACAAAAACAACAAAGACAATATGCTGTTTCACAACCTCTTCCTCTTTTCGATCATTCGTTAGAACGTCAAACATTAATCAACCTATATAAATTACGAAATGAAACAATTTCTACATTTACTATATGGCGTTCTGATACTGGAAAAATAGAAGGTTATTGTCCTTCAAGTGGATTTGGAATTCCTTATGATATGAGTTTGACAAATCCATTACAGTTAATAGGTAATAACTATGTTAACGGAGTTGTTGGTCAAGCTGAACCTAATGGTGTATTTTCATCACAAAATACTTCAGCGACTTGGGTAATGTGTTTAGATGAAAAAGGTAAAATCCGACCTCATTATATTGAATCAAAAGTAACAGTATATCCATGTTCGCATGTAGATATGTCAGAAGCTTCTGATGGTCCTGTAGTATGTAGTGGAAATGCTAGATTTGTTAATTTAGGATAAATAATACATGTCAGACATGACACCTGGAAAAATATTTGTGTATGGAATTGGAATTTTTCTATTAATTATGGTTTTGAGTATATTAAAGGATTGCAATGATAGATATAATGCAGAAGTGCAAATAGCATTAGATAAATGCGTATCTGCAATCGGCGCAGATGATTGTATGAAATTACGATGGAATAAAGATATAAATTTTAAAATAAAGATACAAAATTGTTTACCACAGCCTACTTGCTCGATAGAATCACAAAAACAACAAGAAAACAACATATTAATTCCATATAAAAGATGTATTGAAGCAATTGGTACAAAACATTGTGATCAGATTTTAAAATGAAAAGTCAACCCATAGTAACATTAGAAATAATAGGTTAATACATTGTTAAGCGAAGAAGACATAATTAAATTTGCCGATAAACAAGAAAGAGAAAGACTATCATTCGAAAAACAAAAATGGAATGATAAACTCGAATTAGTTAAAAAAATTGGGTATTTTATCGGACGATTTTTACTAATTCTAATACTTTTAAGTATTGTTAGTATAGTTAGTTTTTACATACACGATTGTAAAACAAAATCTAAAGCTGAAGTGCAGGTGGCATTAGATACATGTGTATCTTCTATTGATGTAGATACCTGTGTAAAATTACATCAGTATAAAGATGTAGATTATGATACTAGGATGAGAGATTGTTCTCCTCGTCCTGATTGTGTTTTAGATTTAAAACGACAAGAAGAAGAAAATCGAATTTTACCTTATAAAAAATGTGTAGAATATGTCGGTGCTGAAATTTGCGATAAGATTTTGGAATAGAAATGAAAATACAAATAGCAAGCGATCTTCATTTTGAATTTTATGATGATTTTAATAAGATAAAATTCTTCATTGAAGAGTTGAGAAAAAACTCAACTGCTGATATTTTAATACTAGCAGGTGATATAGCTAACGCTCGTAATCTACCAGAGATATTAAATATTTTTTCCCAATTATGGAAAAATATTATTTATGTTCACGGCAATCATGAATTCTATTGTAGAAGAATAGAAGATTATTTAGGTTTAAAATATTCTTCTAATATTCATGTGCTAGAAGATTCGTTTGTAGAAATAGATAATCAAAGATTTATTGGTAGTACTCTTTGGTTTAAACATGAACAAAAACATTATACAGATGGTTTTCTAGCTGATTTTCAAAGAATTTATGATAGTGATAAAATTGGAAAAATTAATAAACAATCTGAAAAATTCTTGAGTCATGAAATTAAAGAAAATGATATTGTAGTTACACATCATTTTCCTTGTTTTCAATCTATTGCTGAACAATGGGTAAATAGCCCGCTTACAAAATTCTTCTATACGCCAATGGAAGAAGTTATTGTTAACAAAAAACCTAAATTATGGATTCATGGTCATACTCATTATAGTTTTGATTATATGTTTGATTCAACAAGAATCATATGTAATCCTTATGGTTATGTTAATAGAGGTATAAATCCAAATTTTGATTATTGTAAAGAAATTGAAGTATGAAATTTAAACGGCAAAATATGAGTAACTATATTACAAAAAAACAAATTAAAATCGCTGAAAAAGAAGGCGCGTGTCTTGAATCTTTAGTTTGGTTAAAAACCAAAAAAAGAAGATTGATTGATATTATTAAGTATCATCGAGAGTGGGTTGAATGGGCACTAGAAAATTTAACTTGCTTGACCGAAGAAAATATAAATTATATTTATAATTTTGGTGATTCTGATTTGAAATCGTTTCTGGTGTATAGTAGGAATTCTACATCTGAAATATTATCAAAAATATTTAATAATAAATCAATTTGCGAATATACAAGATATGAAGCAATTACAAATTCCAATTTTCCTATAAATGATTTTTGGAAAGATTACCAAAACGATGGAGATTTCGTAGAAAATGTAATACGAAATAGAAATTGTTCATTAGACATTCTAAAATATGTTGTCAGAAAATTTCCTGATGATCGAAGACAAGTTATGTGTAATCCTAACTGTTCAGTTGAATTAGTAGAGGAAATAGAAGCTCTTGTTGAAATTGATGATTATGATCGAAGATCTAACCCAAATCTTTCAAGTGAAGAAATAAAAGAAATTTTCAATAAAGGAAAAAGTCAAATAATAACACATCCTAATTGTCCAGTTGAATTAATTGACCACGTAATCGAAACTACAAATAATTCATTGGATATTGAACAGTTACTTTTAAATCAAAAATATTTATCTAAATTTCAAGTTAAAAGAATTAGTCAAAAAATTGATAAATATCCGTATAATTATAATTATCATGTGCGTTTCTATTTAGTAAGGCATAAATACTGTCCTTCTTCTTTTCTTAAGAAAATGTCCTTCCGTCAATCAGGTGATTTGAGATTTGCTGTAGCAAATAATATAAGAACACCAATTTCTATATTAGAAATTCTTAAAAAAGATAAAAATTATGAAGTTGCTAAAAGAGCGAGATTAAATCTCAAATATAAAAAGTTAAAATGAAACAAATTACATCTCTTTTATTATTAGGATTTACAATATCTATTATTGTAACATTAGTAGTATTTGGAATATCAAAAGTAGATCCTTCAAATACTGAAAAACGAAGATTAGAAACAGAATTAGTAAATATTCTTGAAAGTCTTAAAAATCAAGATCTTAGTAATATCGAAGTACAAACCTTAGAAGTAAGAAAAGAAATAATTCAAGAAAAGTTGAATCGTTATGAGTAATATATTAGACGAATTTGATGATTGGATTGAAGAAAAAGGCGTTCATCCTTATAAGTTACTTAAGAAACTTTTTTCTAGGGCTAAGATAAGAGCTAAGAAGCTAGAACATATAGAATATTATCGTAAGATAAAAGAATTTCCTGAAACAAATGAAGATATTTATTGTGAATTTATTGATGATGAATTTATGATGAGAGACGATGGAGGATATATAACAGCTAGAGATGAAAAAGATCTTCTTAAAAGAAAAGAACCTGATTATGATTCAGTTATAAATGGACTTTTGTTAGAGGAAAAACAAAGAAAAGAAGATAGAAAAGCAAGTCTATTTTTCCAGTTAAGAGAATTGGATACAACAAGAGAAGAAATTATTAGAGAATTGGAACATTATGAATCCTAAATTAAAAGAATTTGATGATTGGATTGGAGAAAAAGGTTTTGATCCATATGATGTTATATATCCTCTTTTCGAAAGAGCTAAAGAACGTGCATCAACACTTTCATATATTCATGAAAATTGCAAAATTCCTGATAAAAAAATTTTCATAGATTCGTATGTTAAAGTATATATGTCAGAAAATTTTTTTGGTGTATATGACGATCGTGATTGGTTACTCAGAGGTGGAAAAGAAATTCTGAGAAAAGAAAAACCAGATTATAAACAATTTTTAGAAGAAATTTCTGCAATCAGAGAACAAGAAGCAGCTGATTTAAAAGATCAATTAAAAAAAGATGAATTATTTGTTCAATTAAGAAAATTGAATCTTTCAAAAGAAGAAATTCTAGAAGAATTATCATACAATCCCGATTATGATAATATTCCATTTTAACAAGCGAAAATAAAATGTATGATAAACAAAAAGAATTATTGAGCAAGTTTGATAATTGGATTGAACAAGAAGGTCTCGATCCATATGATATCGTATATCCGCTCTTTCTAAGAGCAAAAGAACGCGCAGTTAAATTAGAATATATACAACGTGATTATCAACGTCCTCCTGATAAAATTAAAATAAACGATGATAATATTTATTGTAACATTTGGAATGATAATCTAGTATTATTTCATTCCGATAATGACAAGGAATTTCTAATTGAAGAAGAAAAGGATTTCTTCTTTCTTAAAGAAGAACCTGATTATAATAAAATATTAGAAGATGCTCTCTCGTTTAAAAAAACGAGAGAGGATATGGATAGAAAATCAGAAATATCAACATTAATTCGACGTTTAAAAGATTTAAATATTTCCGAAGAAGATTTACTTAAAAAATTAAGAGAAGAAGATAGATTTTATAATTTTCTAATAAGTAAAAAATAAAATGCACTACAAACAAAAAGAATTACTAGATAAATTTGATAATTGGATTGAAGAAGAAGGTCTTAATCATTATGATGTTGTTTTTGAGCTTTTGATGAGAGCTAAAGAACGCGCTGGTAAACTCTATCATATAGAGAAATATGACGAACATCCTCCTGAAGATCTAGTATTAGATGAACAGGTTAGTTGCGACATGGGCGGTAATCTTGTGGGATTACATTATGTTCATCGTAGATTTCTAAAAGAATATGACTTCTTTCTTAAGAAAGAAGAACCAGACTACCAATCCATTTTAGATGAATTTCTCGACTCTAGAAAAAAAATAAAACTTGAAAAAAGAAATTCAGAGAAAAGAAGATTGATTTTTGAATTAAAAAATCTAGATCTCTCTGAAGAAGAGATCTTAGAAGAATTAAGAAGAGATAGTATCCCATTTTAATATGCAAAAACTAGAAGAACATATATACCTTACTAGCTATGGTTATCATGATAGTTACAATAGACAACTAGGAATTACTTATTATGATGAAGATGTCTGGCCTGAAAAAGAGGGTATAAATCAAATCCAAACATATTATGTTAAACTAGCGATTAAAAATCCTTTATCTGATTTAGGTTATTCTATGTGTGATATTGGTTATGACAGACATGAAATATTTTCGGTTTTTATAACCGAAAATATTTCAAATTTTATTTTCGAAGAAAAAGTTGAAGACGATGGAGAATTTGATTCTTATAAACAATTTGATTTTATTAAATTGTTAAATAAACATTATCCGAATCTTATTTCTTTTCATTTGGAAAGATTTAAAAGAAAAAATTCTGGAATTGTAAAAGAAACTTATAATGATAAAAATAAAGTCTATCTAGAAGTAGATCATAATTCTGATTTTTATAGAAATTATGAATTTGATGGAAAAGAATATTGTGGATTATATATTCATTATTTTGAACCAAAAAATTATAAATTTGAAATCACTATTGATTCATCAGAATTTTCTAGAAAAAAAATATCTGATTCAATTGAAATTTTAAAAAGAGAAGCTCAGAAATTAGAAGAAGGATGGTATGATACTGCTCCATATATAATCAAATTATATGGAAGCAAAACTTGCTCATGGAGCAAACCATTTTATTCTAGTGAAGAGTTAAATGAAGAATTAGATTTTCTAAAGAAAATGCAACCAATTAGTAAACAATACGATCTTATTTGTAGAGGGTATCATTATGATTGATGCTGAAAAATTAATATTAGATAGATTTGATGATTTTGTAGAAACAAATGATTTAGATCCTTATCAAATAATTTATCTCTTATTACAAAGAGCTATTTGGCGAATTACAAAAACGAACTATAGTTTTCATCTCGAAAATGAATATACTACAAAACCTTATACATTGGATGGTTTTTACTGTGAAATTGATAGAGAATTAATTAGATTCTCAGATTACATAGAAGATGGTTTCTTTGAAAATATCATAAGAAGTGAAGCAGGTTTATCATTAACAATAAAAGATTTATTCGGAAAATCAGGTCCGGATTACAATAAAATTCGAGAAGAAGGTCTTAAAAAAGAAGCGTCTCGTAAGAAAAATATCGAAGATCGTAAGAAACAAGAAATTCAAAATTCTATCCTGAAACTAAAAGATTCAGGTTATACAAAAGAAGAAATTCTGGAGATGTTAGAAAAATGAACCTTCTCGGAGCTATAATATTTACAGCATTGATAACCATTATTGTATGTTATGTCATACCATCTGTTAAAAAAAGACGATTATTAACAATACCTACTCCTAAAGATCTAGAAAAAATTAGAAATAAAAAAGTAGATTTTCTACGTAAACAAAAAATCAATAATCTACATAAGGTAGAGAAAATTATTTCTTCTAATATAAAGAAATGTCAGTTAGTTTTTTCCATTCCAGAAGATTTATTTTCTCCCATAGCAAATGAAATTTCAAATAAATTGAAACTATTAGGTTGGTCAATTGAAAGTCATTGTACTGGTAGTTATACAAAAATAACCCTTTCTCCTTATTATGAAAAAGAAGAAATTTCTTCTACGATCTACCGATGATTTTATCATATAAAGAATATAGTAAAAAACTCAAAAAGAAACATCAACTCCTTCTGAAAAAGGAAGAAACGGAACGGTTCAACAATCTTCTTCTATTCTTAATAGAACAGTTAAAAGAACGTGTCATGCTTGATAAAATAGAATTTCGTTTATGGTATGATTTAGAAAGACTGAATACATTTAAACAAGAAAAAGAAAAAATAATTAATAAGTTCTCTGAAAGAGGATGGTTAATGTCTGTAGTAGAAGTCCCGAGTGATCATCCCGATGATATAGTTTTACATTATGATATTTCTCTTACCCCAAAAGACATAAATGTTAATTAAACAGTTTAAACATAACGATCAAACAATAAAAATCTACTGTTCTGTAGATCATGAGATTGAAGATGATCCCAGAACATTTGATAGTAATCTAACAAAAATGGTTTTATTCAAAACTCATTTAGGTGATTCTCATTCGTATAATTTTTATGAATATGATTCATGGGATGATATTGAAGAAGCAATTGTTCAAAAAGAAAATCCAAAAATAATAAGATCTGTCTATCTTTTAGATCATTCAGGTCTGAAACTTTCAATGAGTGCTTTTAGTTGTTCATGGGACAGTGGTCAAGTTGGATTTATTTATTCTACTGAAACCGATGATATAAAATTACTAGAAGCTGAAATAGAAATATATGATCATTATATTAATGGTAGAATATATGGCTATGTTTTAGAAGATAAAGATGGCGAAGAAATAGATTCGGCATGGAGATTTTATGGTGATGATTTTAACAATAACGGGATGTCAGATTGTTTAGGATTTGAAATACCAAATGATTAAAAAGACTCTTACTAAATGGTCAATTGTTAGAGATAAGTT
>Ga0116152_10002728_pt1 | contig 14374 bp, 5 predicted proteins | sample AD_UKC119_MetaG_FD_89894 | JGI IMG/M metagenome (GOLD analysis project Ga0116152, IMG submission 89894) | Active sludge microbial communities of municipal wastewater-treating anaerobic digesters from Hong Kong - AD_UKC119_MetaG | ecosystem: Engineered > Bioreactor > Anaerobic > Digestate... | reverse complement strand
GCTCTTCACCCGTCTGTGAGCCACCGGCATGCGGCATCACGTTGGGCACCGAAACGGTCACCTGCCTGGGGAACACGGTGGGCGACGATACGTACGAGGTGAGCATTCCGTACACCGGTGTGCAAGTGGGAACTACGGTCCTGAACAATTCTGGTTCCGGGAGCATTAGCGGGGACGACCCTGCCAGCGTAGCAGATGGCACCATCATCGTGACCGGTATCAGCGAAGCTGACGCGTATTCGATAGCCCTGACCTCCCCTTGTGAGGCGCTCAGCGTATCCGGCTCAGCTCCCGTATGCGACCCGTTGCCGACCTTGACGGTGATCAACTTCGACGAGGCAGCCAATTGGACCGCAGGTTCCGCCGCGATCGGTTCTTACGCCAGCGACCATACGTATGTGGAAAGCGGCTGGAGCTTCACGGGTGGTCCGGCACTTCGGAACGGAACTGCTGTCCAGGACGGTGTCCCAGGTGCCTTGGACGTTTTCAGCTGGCGGATGAACCAACTGGCGACCGTCGACTGGCGTGCAACGTACAACGGCACTGAAACACTGACCCAATTCGGCTTCGACGTACGCCGTTGGGATGCCTCGCCGGATCCGAACTTCGAGGTGAGCTACAGTGTGGATGGTGGCAGCAACTTCAGCTCTGCCTTGGTCACCATCAACAACGCCTTCCTCGACAATTCCTCCGCTTGGAAGACCTATAGCTATGCGATACCTGCCCCCGCCCAGTATGCTCCGGGGAATTTCGTTGTTCGCGTGCTGGCGGCTGGAACCACCGAGCGGATCATGATCGACAACTTCAGCTTCGATACGGGTGCGATCGCTTGTGCCCTCGGGCTCGGCAGTCCGTCGGTCAGCTGTGATGGCTTCACCGCAGGTCCGGGGAATGACACCTATACGGTCACGATCAACTATACGGGTGTTCAGGCTGGTGCCACGGTGATCAACAACAGCGGATCCGGCTCCGTGAGCGGCAACGACCCCAGCACGGAGGAGAACGGTACCATCATCGTCAGTGGCATCACTGAAGGGAGCGGCTACTCCATCACCTTTGACGTTCCCTGCGAGACACTCGTGATCAGCGGAAGCTCCCCCAGTTGTGAGCCGCCGCCGAGCCTGGTCATCAATGAAGTCGACTACGATCAACCAGGTACCGATGCTGCCGAGTTCGTGGAACTCAAGAACACCGGCGCAACCCCGGTCGATCTCACAGGGATCAAGTTGATCCTGGTGAATGGAAGCACGGATTCCCCGTATGGAACACCCATCATCCTGCCCAATACCTCACTTGCCGCCGGGGACTACTACGTGATCGGCAGCAGCAGCGTCCCCAACGTTGACCTGGTGGCCTTCACCACCGACGGGATCCAGAACGGCTCTCCGGACGGTATACGACTGCTCACAGCGGATGACAACATCATCGACCAGATGAGTTACGAGGGGGATATGTCCTCCACGGAAGGGACCGGCGCAGGCACCGACCCGAACAATACGGTTGGTGCGAGCCTCTGCCGTATCCCTGATGGAACGGACACGAACGACAACAGTGTCGACTTCGTCCTGTCCTGCTCCACCCCCGGTGAAGCCAACGCCTTCGTGGATTCGGATTCAGATGGTACACCCGACTGCCTTGACCTTTGCCCCGGTGGTCCCGAACCAGGCTCCCCCTGTGATGATGGCGATGAGTTCACAGCGGACGATACCGTTCAGAACGACTGTTCCTGCTTGGGCATCGCCCTGGACTGCGAAGGTGTTCCCGGTGGTCCCGCGACCCCTGGTACGGAGTGTGATGACCTCAACCCCGGAACCATCAACGACGTTTACCAGCTGGATTGCACCTGTGCCGGTGTGGTCGTGGATTGCCTGGGTATTCCCGGTGGCCCGAACCTGCCCGGCGCGCCGTGCAACGATTTCGATCCCAGCACGAACGATGAGACCTACAACGAGTTCTGCGCTTGCGTGGGTACCCCCTGCTCCCAGAACGTGGTGCTGGACCTCCGCTCCGATGTGAACAGCGACCAGATCAGCTGGGAGATCCTCTATCAGAACGATGCGACCGTGGTATGCAGCGGCGGAGGCTACCTGCCCGGCATCACCGATCCCATTGTTGAGAGCTGCTGTCTGCCCATCGGCTGTTTCCGACTGCGCGTATCCGATAGCGGTGGCGATGGCTTCGTGACCGGTGGCTATCAGTTGCGCGAAAGCGGCGCGAACGGACGTCGCATCATCGACAACTTCGGGAACTTCACCAGTGGCAGCACCAGCGCGATCGGTTCCACCTATGAGAACGGTGCGTTCTGCGTGCCCATCGGTGATATCGCACCGATCTTCAGCAGCTGCGACAAGCTGGATTGGGTGAACAACAAGTTCATCGTTTGCCACGCCGATCCGGCCGTCAGCGCCGAGTATGGTGTTAGCAACGCCACGAGCGGTTATGAGTTCTGGTTCTTCGACCCGAACGGCGGGTACAGCTTCCGCCGCTTCCGCAGCCACGCCACCAGCGATGGTTACGGTTCCGGTGCGACGCGCGCCTGCCACTTCAAGATCAATGGCTGGTACAACAGCATCAGCACGCCGCATATCCCGGCAGACATCCTGCTGAACGTGCGTGTGCGCGGTCGTGTGGCCGGCAGCAACCTGCCCTTCGGCCCGGCTTGCCAGTTCAAGATCGACGCCGCACTGGCCGCCTGCCCGCGCGTGAAGCTGCAGGATGACCCAGCCAACACCAGCGATTACAGCTGTGGCGTGAGCCGCAACTTCGGTGGATCGAGCAACCCGAACAACCGCATCTATGCCAACCCGCCCCAACCGATCCCGGTGGTGGCCAGCAGCGCAGTGCGTTACCAGTTCCGCTTCCGCATCACCGGTGAGAACGTCTGCATCGTGCGTCCCCCACAGACCAGCGCCCGCATGGTGCTGAACTGGACCAACGGAACGCCGCTGGAATGCAACAGGACCTACGAGGTGGATGTGCGCGTGAGCCTTGACGGCGGCGCCACCTGGTGCTTCGGGCCGGCCGGTAGCAGCCAAGCCGCTGCCTGCGCCGATACCGAGGACTGGGGCAAGGTGTGCCTCGTGACCATCAACCCCTGCGCACTGCCGAACGGCGGTGGCAATGCACTCGCGGGCAACGACGGTCAGGGCGTGCAAAGCGTGGCCCTGTACCCTAACCCGAACCGCGGCGATCAGCTCTTCGTGAGCCTGAGCAACGTGCAGGAAGGCGTGAACACGGTGAACGTGGATGTGTACGACCTCACGGGCAAGCGGGTGATGGCACGTACCATCGCCGTACAGGATGGCTTCGTGAAGACGAACCTCGATCTGAACGGCGATCTCTCCGGCGGTATGTACATGGTCAACATCACATCCGGTGACAAGACCTACACCGAGCGCCTGGTGATCCAGCCGTAAGGGAGACGACCTCGAAGGGAAGCCCCGCTCCTCCGCCGTCCGGCGGATGGGCGGGGCTTCCTCGTTAAAGGGGATACTGGGCCTTGCGAAGTGGAAGAGCGAGCGTCCGTTCCTTCCCGTCACGGTGCCTTAGCGGGATCGATAAGGAGGTCATTGACCTGGGTACCACGTCACGGCATGGTCTGATGTCCCGTTCTCGACCGCTCCATCCCGGTTGGTCGTACACGCGGGATCGAAGTCCGAAGGTCTTCCATCCAAAGAAAAAGCCGCCACAGGGGCGGCTCTTTCAAAAGCTGGTCCCGATCAGTGCTGGACCTGTACCATCCGCTTGTCGACGATCGCACCGTCCGCATCGATCAAACGAAGGAGGTAGTTCCCGTTCCGCAGGTCGGAAACGCCGATCTGCTGGCGCGGCGATGCGTTCACGTTCAGGGTGCGTACCTGCTTTCCCGCCATGTCCACGAGTTCCAGTCGGACCGCCTCAACAGGGACGCCATCCAGGGTGATCAGCTCCTGAGCAGGAATGGGTAGCGCGGTAAAGCGACCCATGGCGGCAGCTGTGATCGAGGTTGCGTTCACCTGCAGCGGCGCACTGGTCAGCTGGCAGGAAGCTCCGAAACCGGCTACGACGCTATAGGATCCAGGGACCTCCGGCACGATCACCTGGGTGTCGGCATCGGGTATCTCCTCACCATTCAGCAGCCAGGTGTATGTGTCCGCCGGGGAACTGATCAACTGATCCCCGTTCAGGGCGATCGTCGGTGCCGGCATCGGGCATTGGTCCACGATCCGTTTGACCGTGCCCGCATTCGTGTTGGCAACGAACAGTTCACCGGTACTGTTCTCGGCGATAGCGGAGGTGCCGGTGCCGCCATTGCTCGCACGCACCTGCGTTCTGATCCACCCTTCTTCACCATCCGGTCGAATGGCATAATATGGAGCAGGGCAATAATCGGTGTAGATGTACAGGCCAAACAACCGCGGGAACTCCGCCCCCCGATACACGCGACCGCCAATGACCGAGCACCAGCCTTCAGCGTGGGTGTGCACACTGATAGGCGGAACGAAGGCACTTGCAGGCGGGCAGTCATCGTTGATACCCGGCGTGGGGATGTTGCCTTCATAACAGCGCCAGCCGAAGTTGGGACCGCTATTGTCCCCGGCAGGCCAGAAATCCACTTCCTCCTGCTGTCCCTGGCCTACATCCCCTATCCAAAGGTCGCCGGTCAAGGCATCGAAACCGAAGCGCCACGGATTGCGCAGTCCACTGGCCCAGATCTCCGGCAATGTGTCATTATTCAGTCCGACCCAGGGATTGCCCGATGGCACTACATACCCGCTCTCTCCACTGACATCGAGTCGGAGGATATCACCCAATGGGTTGGTGAGGGTCTGACCGTTGTTCCAGGGATCGTTGGCACTTCCGCCATCCCCGAATCCGATGTACAAGTATCCATCCGGACCGAATGCAAGGTCTCCCCCATTGTGGTTCGATGCTGGTTGAGCGAAGGTGAACAGGATCTCCTCACTGGCTGGATCGGCCAGGGCAGGATCCTCCGTTACCGTGAAGCGTGATACGCGAGAGCTGCCATTACCCGAGCCTGCCGTGTAGTACACGTAGAAGCGTCCGTTCTCCTGGTAGGCAGGATCAAAGGCCAGGCCCAACAAACCCTGTTCCCCTCCACCATCATTCACCCGGTCCACAATGTCGAGGAACGGTGTAGCCACCACCACGCCCGTGGGCAGAACGACCCGGATGGTCCCCGCCTGCTCCACCACGAAAAGCCTTTCATCACCGCAATGCGCGATGTCCACCGGGGAGTCCAGGCCTGTGGCGAAGTTCTCCAAGGCGATGGTCACAGGGTCCTGGGCGAAGAGCAGATTCGTGAAGAGCAGCGGGAGAATTACGGATCGTCGGTTCATGCTGTTGCAGGTTTGGTCCAAAATTACCGGAGCCGACGAACCTATCACCCCGCTTTCGACCAAGGGCTACTTTTGCCCGCCCCATGCGTGGAATGCTTCCGGTATCGGGTACGAGCCATGTCGCTGAAGGAAGAGATCGAACACCGGCGCACCTTCGCCATCATCAGCCACCCGGACGCGGGTAAGACCACGCTCACGGAGAAGTTCCTGCTCTATGGCGGAGCCATACAAACGGCGGGGGCGGTGAAAAGCAACAAGATCCGTCGGGGTGCCACCAGCGATTTCATGGAGATCGAACGCCAGCGTGGCATCTCTGTGAGCACCTCGGTGATGACCTTCCACTACGCGGGTAAGCTCATCAACCTGCTGGACACTCCCGGGCACCGCGATTTCGCCGAGGATACCTATCGCACCCTCACCGCCGTGGACAGCGTGGTGCTGGTGATCGATTGTGTGAAGGGTGTGGAGGCGCAGACCGAACGGCTCATGGAAGTGTGCCGCATGCGCAACACACCCGTCATCGTCTTCATCAACAAGCTCGACCTGGAGGGACGCGACCCCTTCGACCTGCTTGATGAACTGGAAGAGAAGCTGTCCATCAAGGTGCGGCCCATGAGCTGGCCCATCGGCATTGGCGCCACCTTCCAAGGAGTGTATGACCTGTACAGCAAGGGCCTGCGCCTGTTCGACCCGGGCAAGACCAAGGTCGAGGCGATCAGTGAACGCATCGAGGACCTCCATGATGATCGGCTCACTGCGCGGATCGGCGTCGATCCTGCTGACCAACTGCGTCAGGATGTGGACCTGATCGAGGGCGTGTACGATCCGCTCGACATCGACGCTTACCGGAACGGCAGGATAGCGCCGGTGTTCTTCGGCAGTGCGTTCAACAACTTCGGTGTGAAGGAGGTGCTCGATGCCTTCGTTGGCATCGCCCCACCGCCCGGACCACGACCCACCGATCAGGGAGAAGTCCATCCCGATGACCCCAAGTTCAGCGGGTTCGTCTTCAAGATCCACGCGAACCTTGATCCCAACCACCGTGACCGGATCGCTTTCCTGCGCATTTGCTCGGGCCGCTTCCAACGCAACACCTATTACAAGCATGTGCGGTTGGACAAACAATTGCGTTTCGCCACCCCCACCAACTTCCTGGCGGCCCAGAAATCGATCGTGGAGGAAGCCTGGCCTGGCGATGTGATCGGCCTCTTCGACACGGGGAACTTCAAGATCGGGGACACCCTTACCGAGGGCGCCAACTTCCAGTTCCGCGGCATTCCGGCGTTCTCTCCGGAACTGTTCAGGGAGTTGGTGAACCTGGACCCCATGAAGACCAAACAGCTCGACAAGGGGATCCGACAGCTCACGGATGAGGGTGTGGCACAGCTCTTCACACAGCAGCCCGGCAATAAGAAGATCGTGGGCTGCGTGGGCGAACTGCAGTTCGAAGTGATCGCCTACCGCCTGGAGCACGAATACGGCGCCAAATGCAGCTTCCAGCAGATCGCCGCACACAAGGCCTGCTGGATGACCACGACCGACCAGCACGCCCTGGACCAGTTCATCCGCATCAAGGCGCAGCAGATCGTTCAGGACAAGGACGGCAATCCGGTGTTCATGGCGCCCAGTTCCTACATGCTGGACCTTGAGCGACGCAACAACCCGGAGATCACTTTCCACACGACGAGCGAGTTCAAGACCGAAATGGCCTGAACCCATTAACAAGCCTTAACCAACCAGGCGGCCAACCCGCGCGTACCAGCGGAACGTCCGCAGTTGGAACAGGTTTTGCTCTTCTGAGACGCCGTTACTTTTGCACCCATGCGTGGAACGTTGACCACCCTCCTCTCGCTCTTTCTCGGCATAGCCTTCACTTATGCACAGGATCCCGTGCGGGACATCGAGGTGACCATCCCCGGAACCGAGAAGGACACCATCTACCTGGCCAATTACTACGGGAACAAGTTGTACTACGCGGACACCGCGCTGGCTGATGCCAAGGGCCGCATTGTCTTCAAGAACAAGAAGGGATACAAAGCCGGTGTTTACGCCGTGGTGATACCCGGTCCGCGGTACTTCGAGATGATCGTGAATGAACCGGTGATCCGCATGGCATCGGATACGGCCGATCTCATGGGCAACCTCGTGGTCAAGAGCTCCAAGGAGAACCAGGTGTTCCTGGATTACATCCGCTTCCTGAACGACCGGAAGAAGGAGAGCGACCAGATCAAGGCCCAGTTGGATGGTCAAAAGGACCCGCTGGCCAAGAACGGACTACGCGCCAAATTGGAGGAGCTGGACAAGGCGGTGAAGAAGTACCAGAACGACCTGATCACTACCAACCCAGGACTTCTGGCGGCTGCGTTGGTGCGCATGAGCATGTCCCCTGAACTGCCCGAGATCCGCAAGGAAGACGGTTCACTCGACAGCGCGGCACAGTACTACCAGTACCGAGACCACTATTGGGACAACTTCGACCTGAAGGATGACCGGATCGTACGTGTACCGGTGTTCGCGAACAAATTCGAGGAGTACTATACCAAGACCCTGCCGCAGGTGCCGGATACCTTGAACGCCCAGATCGACCGGCTGATCGCACGCACCGATGGGAAGAACGAGGTGTTCAAGTACCTGGTGAACACCGTCACGCACAAGGCGGAGACGAGCGATATCATGGGCATGGATGCGGTGTTCGTACACATGGGCCAGACCTATTACTGCCCCACGAATGGTCAACCAGGCCGGGTGGATTGGATGCCGGACGACAAATTGGAGAAGCTATGCGAGCGGGTGAAGAAACAGGCCCCGCTGGTCATTGGTAACAAGGCGCCCTACCTGAGCCTGCCGGATACCACCGAGCAGAACTGGCTGAACTTCTACGACCTTCCACAGGAATATGTGGTGATCCTCTTCTGGGACCCGCATTGCGGCCATTGCAAGAAGGAGCTTCCCGAGATAGCCAAAGTGTACAAGGAACGGTTCAAGGAACTTGACATCGAGGTGTTCTGCGTGGCCAAGGCAGTGGACTCCATCCTCATGCGCGACTGGAAGGCCTTCATCCGCGAACACGACCTCAACTGGGTCAATGTCGGGCTTACCCAGCATGTCTTCGAGGAGGCCAAAAAGGACCCACGCAAGTTCATCCCGAAGCTCACCACCATTGAGAGCCTGAACTACGCCGATACCTACGATGTCTTCTCCACCCCGAAGATCTTCCTGGTGGATGGGGAGCGCAAGTTCCGCGGAAAACAATTGAGCGCGGAGCAGATCGCGGACCTCGTGGGGCAGCTGCGCAAGCGCAAGAAGAACTGACGACGACCGGCCCGGGCAGCAGGGATCACTCCGTTCCCGCCCGCCATCGTCTCGGTGATGCTCTGGCCGTTCTTGAAGTAGAACGTGCCCCACTTGGCGATCACCTTCGAGTATTCATCCGCCTTGTTCCCGTTGACCACCACGCGGCGGATGATCACCTTGTTGCCTTCGGTGTAGCTTTCCTCGGTCACCCCTTCCGGGTATTCCTGGGCCAGCTTGGAACGGTTGTGGTCGGCGAAACCACGAGGTTGGTTCAAGGGAATATCGTCCAGTCGTTCCTTGGCGGCATTGCGTGCATTGGCGCTGTTGCCGGTGTAAACGGCCTCCCGCGCCTGCTGGGATACCTTCTCGTCCTCCACCTCCCGCTGCCGCAACTCACCAGCCGCCGCACCGCGCGAAACCATGGTCTCCTGCTGCTCCCGAAGCGCCTCCGCATCTGTTCGAGCCTGGGCCGAACGCTGCTCGCCCGCCGTCATCCGTTCGCGCTCCATCGTTTCCAACTCCGCCTTCCGTTCCTGCACGGACTCTGTGCGCTGCTCCTGCTTTTCGTTCCAGGTACCCGTTCGGTCATCTGCGGCCTGCTCCAAGGCCAGCTTGCCATCATACTCCGCCTCCCTCACTTCCTTGGCCCGCTCCCGACGGGAGGCCTCCGTCCGTTCCAGCGCTTCGCGATAGGTCTCCACCTCCTCGGCTCGCTGCAGACGCGAAGACTCGCTGCCTTCGTACATGCGTCCGGTCTCCGCCACCGTCCGTTCCTTCACCGTCACCTCTGACTGCCTGCGTTCCGCCGCCTTCTCGCTCATCGCAAGTTCCTCCTGGTCCAAGGCAGCACGCAGCTTCTTGATCCGCTCATACTTCTCCGCCTCCTCCCGTTCACGTGCCTCACGCATGAAACGCACCGCCTCATCCTCCTGGCCTCCATCGTTCCGTGTCTGGGTGCGGGGCTCCTCAACCCTGGTCGAGTTGCGCCGCTGTGCGGCAGCCTCGGCTTCCGCGCGCAGCCTTTCCTGTTCGGCCAACAACCGGTCGATCTGATCGATCTTGGCCAGCGGATAGGTCTCTTCCGGCCGCATGTCGCTCGCTTGCGCGTAGGTCGATCTCGCGCTGGCATACTCCTTCGCAGCCAGGGCCTGGTCCGCGGAGGTGATCAAGGCCCTGTACTGTTCATCCAGCGCGCGCGCATCCTCACGGGCGAGCCGCTCCCGTTCCTCCGCAGCCAGTCGTGCGGCTTCGGCTTCCTGTTCACGACGGCGGCGTTCCGCTTCCGCCCGTGCCTGATCCGCTTCGGCTGCGAGGCGCGCGGCCTCCGCATCAGCTGCTTCCTGTGCGCGCCGCTCCGCCTCCATCCGTGCGCGTTCGGCGGCAAGCCGGTCCGCCTCCGACCGTTTGGCCGCATCAGCCGCCAGACGAGCCTCGATCTCGGCGAGCTGGTCCTTCGGATATTGTTCCATGGGCTTCACCCCCAGCGCAGCATTGTACTTCTCGCGCGCCTGGTCGAACCGGTCACCACGGTAGGCCAGGTCCGCCTCGGCGATCAGTTCGCGGTACTGGGCTTCCACCTCTTCCGCCGCCATCCGTTTCCGGCGCTCCTCCTCATCCCGCCGGGCTTTCTCCTCAGCGGCAGCTTCGGCGGCAAGGCGCTGTTCCTCGGCCAGCCTGGCTTCTTCAGCGGCATCCTGTTCAGCCTTCAACCGGTCCGCCTCGGCTTTGCTGGCGGCATCGGCCAGGAGCCGCTCGATCTCCGCCAGACGGTCCTTGGGGTGCTGTTCCTCCGGCTTCACACCGGAAGCCGCACCATAATCCGTTCGGGCCTTTTCATAGTCCTTGGCCGAGAACGCCTTGTCCGCGGACGTGATCAGGTCATTGTAACGCTTGTCCCTTTCCTGACGCTCGCGCAGGAGACGCTCCTCCTCAGCCTTCGCCTGTGCGGCAGCGTCCAGTTGCTGTTCGATCTCGGCGATGCGCTCCTTCGGATAGGCTTCGGCGGGCTTCAGGGCCGAGGCATCCTTGTAATCGTTCAGTGCTTCGGAAAGCTTCTTTCCTTGGAACGCCTTGTCCGCCGATGCGATCAGGGACTTGTACCGTGCCTCCGTCTCGGCTGCTTTACGCTCTTCTTCCGCCCGCCGTGCCGCCTCCGCGATCAAACGATCGCATTCGGCCATCCGATCCTTCGGGTATTGTTCAGCGGGCTTGATCCCTGCGGCGTCAGCATACTTCGCCTTGGCCGCTGCATGATCCTCTTTGTCGAACGCCGCATCGGCCTGTTCGATGGCAGCCTGATAGCGTGCGTTCAATTCCTGTTCCTTCCGCTCCGCCTCGGCTTCGGCCTTGCGCTTCGTGATCAGCGCCAGTTGGTCCTTGGGATAGGCCTCCGCCGGCTTCAGGCCACTCGCCTCGGTATACTTCTTCGTGGCATCCTCCCAGGACTGCTTGCTGAATGCGGCATCGGCAGCAGCGATGGCGGCCTGGTATTGTTCATCCAATTGCTTCTGCCTGGCCGCTTCCGCTGCTGCTTTTTCGGCCGCCGCCTTCCGGGCCACAATGGCGGCCAGCTGATCCTTGGGATATTTCTCAGCGGGTTTCAGACCGCTGGCCTCGGTGTACTTCGCGGAGGCCTCCTCCCATGATTCCTTTCCAAAGGATGCATCGGCTGCGGCTATCGCGGCCTGATACTGAGCGTCCAGTTCCTTCGCCTTCCGTTCATCCTCCGCCTTCCTGGCCAGTTCCTCGCGTTTCTTCACGATCGCGGCCAGCTGGTCCTTGGGATACTTCTCCGCCGGTTTCAGTCCACTGGCCTCGGTGTACTTCGCTTCGGCAGCATCGTAGTCGGCCTTGCTGAAGGCCGCATCCCCGGCGGCGATGGCGGCTTGATACTGCTCCTGCAATTCCTTGGCGAGCCTTTCCTCCTCCGCCTTCCTCGCAGCCTCGTCCTTCTTCAGAAGAATGGCGGCGAGCTGATCCTTCGGGTATTTCTCCTCCGGCTTCAGGCCACTGGCCTCGGTGTATTTCGCCGTGGCCTCATCCCATTTGCCGCCTTTGAACGCCGCATCGCCGGCAGTGATCGCAGCCTGGTACTTCTCCTGAAGTTCCCTGGCCTTCTTCTCCTCCTCTGCTTTTTTGGCGGCTTCAGCCTTTCTGGAAGCCACCAGGGCCAGCTGATCCTTGGGATATTTCTCCTCCGGCTTCAGGTTGCTCGCGTCCGTGTATTTGGCCGTTGCCTGATCCCAGTTCTCAGCCTTCAATGCAGCGTCCGCCGCTGCAATGGCAGCCTGGTATTTCTCCTGAAGCTCCTTCGCTTTCTTCTCCTCCTCGGCCTTCTTTTCCAGATCCGCCAGGATCACATCGATCTCCCGCAATTTCTGTTTGGGGTAGGCTTCGTCCTGGATCCCGAGCGCGGCGTTGTACTTGCCCTTGGCCCCGGTGTAATCCTTCTTCCCCATGAGCCCATCGGCTTCCTTGATCAGGGCGGCGTACTCCTCCTTCCGCTTCTTGTCGGCATCCTGGGCATCCAGGCGCATCTTGGCATCGCTCAGCTTGGAGGTGGCCACCGCATCACCGGGCTTCAAGGCCAGCGCCCCGGTGAAGGCGTCCACGGCCTTCTTGAAATCGGAGGATGTCATGGCGTTGGAGCCATCCTGCATCAACTTGTTGTACTTGGCTTCGGCGTCACCCTCGCGCTTGCGCATGTCCTCGTACTCCTTCATCAGGCGCGCCTGGGCATCGCGCATCCTGTTGGTGTACTCCAGGTCCCAGGTGAAGGTGCCCCCGGCGTAGTTCGCCATGCCGAAGGGCTCATTCAGGATCGAATAGTCGATCCCGGGCAGGTCGGACATGATCGAGAAGTCGATGTTCATGCCGTGTCCGCCCTGGCGCTCCTCTTCGGGCACGTTCCGCGTATCGATGGTGATGTTCTTGCCCACGAAGCCCGTCTTGGCCACCTGGATCTTGTAGCTGGCACCGTAGTCCAGGTTCACCTCGTACTTACCGCTCGCATTGGTCGGCACCTCGATCAGTTTCGCACCGTTCTTGAAGACGATCACGCTCACACCGTCCATCTTCTTGGAGCTCGTGAGGTCCTTCACGGTGCCGTAGATCATCACGTTGTCCACCTGCGCATGCACCATGCCCAAGCTGGCCATGAGAAGCACGGACCAGCACCAACGTGCCAGCACGGATCGTGGGGATATCATTTGACGCTGAACGACTTGCAGGCGGCTCATCGAACGGGCTAATTTACGACATCTTTGGGCGCGGCCCGGATGGATGGACCACCGACCGTAGAGAATGGTCAGCATTTGGGAATCCGAACAGTTCCGTGCCCAGCCCGATCTGGTGGTGATCGGAGGTGGTATCGTGGGCCTTTTCACCGCCCTGCTCTACAAACGGGAGCACCCGGGACAACTGGTGATGGTGCTTGAACGCGGTGCCCATCCGAGCGGAGCCAGCGTAAAGAACGCGGGGTTCGCCTGTTTCGGTAGTCCCAGCGAACTTCTCGCTGACCTGGACAAAGAGGGCGAGGAGGCCATGCTGGCGCGCGTGGAAGAACGCTGGAAAGGGCTGCTTGAACTCCGGTCCGAACTCGGTGATGCCGCCATCGGCTTTGAACCGACGGGGGGGCATGAGATCTACCCATCGCATACCCACGGATACACGGCAGTGGCCGATCGGTTCAATGCCTTGAACGATTCCCTGCGACCGATATTCGGCGAGGCGGTGTTCGCTTGGGACGACGCGGCGATCAGCCGGTTCGGACTTGCCAATGTGGGGCATCTGGTGCGCACCCGTCTCGAGGGCCCCTTGGACAGTGGCCGGCTCATGGCCGCCTTGCTGAGGAGAACGTTGGCGGAAGGTGTGCTTTTCCGCCCCTTGACCGAGGTGGCCAGCATCGAACCATCACCCGGGCACGTGTCCGTTCGAACGAAGGATGGACAAGGGATCCGGGCCGCCATGGTCGCCATCTGCACCAACGGCTACACGGGCCAGTTGCTGCCCGAGCTCCCCGTGGAACCGGCACGTGGCCAGGTGCTCAAGACATCCCCTATCCCCGGACTGCGGCTGCGCGGGACCTTCCACTACGGGGAGGGCTTCTACTATTTCCGCGATCATGCGGGAGGAGTGCTGCTTGGTGGAGGCCGCGATCTGGATATCACTGGTGAACGGACAACGGAGGACGGTACGACGCCGCTGATCCAGGAAACCTTGGAGGCGTTGCTGCGAACGGTGATCCTACCAGGTCAGCCTTTCAAGATAGAGCGTCGTTGGAGCGGGATCATGGGCATGGGGCCATCGAAGTCCCCCATCGTCGAGCGCCTTTCGGAGCGTGTGGTGGTGGCGGTCCGGCTCGGTGGCATGGGTGTGGCCATCGGGATCCGCGTTGCGCGCAGGGCCGTGGCCCTGCTACGCCAATAAAAAAGGGACCACAGCAATGGTCCCTTTCAGAGCCCCCCGCCGGATTTGAACCGGCGACCTGCTCATTACGAATGAGCTGCTCTACCGCTGAGCTAGGGAGGCGATACCCCGAAACCTTCGGGGCGGCAAATGTAGAACTCTTCGTTGTTCCGCAGAAGACCTATTGCTTCATGAAGCGCACTCCCTGACCGCCGCTCAGTTGCACGGTGTAAGGACCGGAAGCCAGCCCAGTGAGGTCCAGGGTGGATGAACCCGCTGTCACCACAAGGTGATCCTCAATGACCGTGCGTCCCGTGACGTCCAGAATTTTGAAG
>Ga0116152_10002725_pt1 | contig 14380 bp, 6 predicted proteins | sample AD_UKC119_MetaG_FD_89894 | JGI IMG/M metagenome (GOLD analysis project Ga0116152, IMG submission 89894) | Active sludge microbial communities of municipal wastewater-treating anaerobic digesters from Hong Kong - AD_UKC119_MetaG | ecosystem: Engineered > Bioreactor > Anaerobic > Digestate... | reverse complement strand
GGGATATGGCGCGGGGCCCAAACCGTGGAAGCCGGACGGCATGCTGCTGTGCTACCCCGTGCTCACCCTGGGCGCGTTTACCCACGAGGGCTCGCGGGATAGCCTGCTGGGGCCCGACGCGCCGCAGGAGAAAATAGCCGCCCTGTCGCTGGAAACCCGGGTGGACGCGTCCACCGTGCCCGCGTTTATCTGGCATACGGAAAACGACGGCGCCGTGCCGGTGGAAAACTCGCTGCAGTTTGCCGCGGCGCTGCGTAAGGCGGGCGTGTCCTTCGAGCTGCATATCTATCAGTACGGGCCGCACGGCATCTCGCTGTGTGACAAAACCACATCCTACGAGGAAAAACAGCTTGTGCCCGATGCCGCCGGCTGGATGGACCTTGCCATCCGCTGGATCACGCGGCAGCAGGCGTAACGCCCTGCGGGCAAACGCCGCCCGTATACGCGCAAAGGCGCTGCGTCAGCCCTGATGGTTCAGCTTGCGGAACATATCGTGGATTTCCATATCGGTGATCGGCTCCTTGGCCCGCAGTTCTTCATAAAGTTTATTGAACAAAACAACACAGACAAAGGTGTTGATCTGGTCTTTCTTAGCGGAATGCAGATGCGCCAGCATGTAGTAATCCGCCATCAGATCCTTGACAAACATCTGGGTCTTGAAGCCGCGGTCGAGCACCGACCGGTGCAACTCCTTGGCCTTGTCATAGCAGGCGATGGCGTCGTCCAGCCGGTTGCGGTGGTGCAGTACCAGCCCCATGCGCTGATGGCTTTGCGCCAGCCCGCGGGCCAGCTCAAAGTTGCCGGGGCGCGCGTCGTATTCCGCCTGAAAGCCGTTAATGCAGGTCGTAACCAGCGGCTCGGCCTTGTCGTATTCCCCGACGTTGATCGCGTTGTCGGCCTCCAGCAGAATGCGGTGGTACTTGAGCAGCGCGGGATCGTCCGGCATGCCGCGCACCAGCTCGTTGCCCTTGGTGGGGCGGAAGGCCGAGCGGCCCGTCGGCAGCCCCGACGTGTGGCCGGACATCTGCACCGTGGGCGCTTTGGTCGGCGGCGGCGCGGCGGAAGGCTGGGGCGACGGCGCGGTGTGCATCAGCTGGCGCTGCCCGCTCGGGGCTTTGGGCTTTGGCAGGGCTTCCAGCTCGCGCATCTTTGCCTCGTACAGGGCGTAGTTTTTGCGCAGGTTCCGCCGGCCGTACTCCTCCATCATGCGGTTGCACAGGTCGATATACCCCTGCCGGTACAGCGGTGTGTCCGGCGCTTTGATAATGCAGGCCTTATATTGGTTGAGCGCGTTTTCATAGCATTTGTCCGCGAAGCCCGCGTTGTTTTGCAGGAAGTAGTTATCGCCCAGCAGGATAAAGTATCCGATCAACGTCTGGAGATACACGGGGATCTCCAGGTTTTTTTCGGTTTTGATCGTCATAAGTACGTTGTATATTTTGCCGGAATAATCATGCGCCGCGCGGGTTTCCCCGGCGTTGTTTTTCAGCATTCCCATATGCAGCCAGGCGGAGGCGTACTCCAGCCGGTTGCCTTTTTTGCTGATCGTTTCCGTGGGCAGCAGGCGCTCAAGCTCGGTTACGGCGGTCTCCACAAGGGGCTTGGCATGTTCAAACGCATGCTGCATCAGGTACACGCCGCCCAGCATATCGGCCGCCGCCGCGGTGCTATACGCAAAGCCATTGTTCGTGTCGTGATGTTCGGCGTAGTGCTTGCGGGCCTCATACAGCCGCTGGTAGCTGCTGCGGGCCATATCCAGGTGTAAAACCTCCACCGCATACCGGCCCGCGGCCAGGCACACGGCGTAGTACGCGCCCAGATAGTCGGGCTGGTGATAGTTGACACGGCGGAAATTCTGAAACTGTTCAAACAGCTCCCCGTGCAGTGCGATCGATTTTTGATACCAGCGCAGGCTTTCGTCCACCGCGCCGGTGTCCTTGCTGGTTTCGGCCAGCTGCTTGTAGCTTTGCGCGCACTGGTGTGCCGGCATACCCTCCAGCGTGCCGTCGTCGCGGCGGATCCGCTTTTCCTGCAGCTCCACGGCGCGGCGCAAACAAACGTCCGCCGCCCTCGTCACCTTGCGCTGTTGGAACAATACCGAAAGCTGCCGGTACAGCTCCGGATTGAGGATATCCTGCGGCGGTACAAGCGCCTTGGCGGCTTCTTCCGCCTTTTCCATGGCCGCGTACGCGTTATTGGGCAGCTTGCTGTCCAGCGACAGCCGCGCGATATCCTGGTGCAGCAGGCAGATGACCCGCTGCGCCTCCTGCGAGGCGCCGGGCAGCGACTGCAGCGCGCTGATGGCGCGCTCGTAATAAATCTGAGCTTGCTCGGTATCCACCATCTGCTTGCTTTGGAAGGCCAGAAACTTGCATACCTCGGCATGCCCCAGCAGCAGCGCTTCGTCTGCTTCGCCCTTCTTGAGCAGCGACTGTGCCAGCACATAGGCGGCCAGGTCATAGCGTTCCTTTTCCACCGTTGATTTTGCGGCGGCGCCGGTCTTTTGGCATTCCAGGCAGAACGCGCGGATTGCCGCCGTATCCCCGGGCGTTTGCTGATAGCGCGCCAAGGCTTGCGCAAGCGGCGTGTCCGGCACGGGCGGCTGCTCCAGCAGCTGCAGGGTGTTTTCACAGTTTTTGACAAGCACGGTTTTATTGCCGCGCCGATAGCCCTCCGCAAGCGCCTTTACCGCGGCAATCCGTTCTTGCGTATACGCGGGATCATCCGGATAGGTCAGCTGCAGCGCTTCCCAGGCGCGGCATGCTTCGGACAGATAGGCAATCGCCCGGGGCGCGGTTTCCCGCTGGGCCAGCGCATGGCAGCACCGGCAAAACGCTTTGGCCGCGCCGGCGTCGTCACGGTGACGGGTATACAGCAGCTTGCGGATGTCAAACGCCTTGCGCTGGAACTGCAGCTGGCTTTCAGGGATGGAGCAGAACGTGGCCGCTGTTTCGTAGTCGATGGCGGCAAGCTGCCAATCGGCCTTGCATAAGGAGGGACCCGCGCACCATTTGTCCATAAAATGCATGCCGTACAGCCAAAAGGCATCCGCCTCCCGGCGCAGCGCGTCGTTGTTTTGCATCGCAACGGCAAGATCGACATAGAACAGGGCGCAGGCTTTACTGTTGGTATAAACCTTCGGGTTTGAAGCCTGCTCTTTTTTTAGCGCCGCGGAACGCTTGTAATACGCAAGCGCAGCCTGCACCACGGCCTGGCTGCGGCGCTCGTCCGGCAGCGCCAGGAGCTGTTTGGCCGTCAGGTCCAGCAGCTCGCACAGCGGCCGCATGTCGTGGCTGCCGGACATATCCTGCTTTATTGCCTGCTCCTTGCCGTCGAAGCACTTTTGGTACAATGGGATGGAAAACGCCGGATCATAGGGATAGAGCATGTCGGCAGCCCGAAGATACAGGTCCACGAGCTCTTTTTGGGCGTCTGGGTCCCGCGACGGCTGGTCAATCGGCTCCAGAATATGGATCGCGGCCTCCAGCAGCGGGCGGGCGTCCGGCGGCGTGCCGCCTAAAACGCGGTTTTTGGCCAGCGTCTGGCAAAGTTCGGCCAGCGCGCGGGCGGCCTGTGCGTCGGCCGGATCGGCCTCATAGCGCGTAACGGCTTCCTCCAGCTGCGGGTATACCGGCAGGCCGCGCAGCGGCGCGCACGACGACGCGGCCGCCAACGGCGGAGGATCGGCAGGCGCGGCGGGCTGCGGCGGCTGAAACAGCTCCGGATGGGACCGGATATCCGCCAGCATGTTTTGCAGCAGCTCATTCGCGGGCATACCGGTATCGGTCAGCCGGCTGAAAAAGGTTTCAAATTGCTTTTGATACAGCGCCGTAACGGGACCGTCCGCCAGCGCGCCGTACAGGCGGGCCGCCCAGTAATAGCCTTCCGCCAGGGCGCGGAGATAGACGGCGCTGTCGGCAACCTTCTTGATGAAGCGCTCGCAATCGACCACGCCGGAGAGGATGCAGGTCTTGCTGTTTTCCAAATCCTGATTTTGCAGCAGAAGGCTTCCATAGGCGATCCGCTGGCGCGCAAGATCAAACCGGTACTGCGCGTCCGCCGGATCCTGCAGATACCGCGCCATGGCGCTGTCCATGGCAAACTCGCCCAGGCGGACGGCTTCGGACAGCCGGCCCTGCCGGGCACGAAGCGACGCCAGGCCGGCGCCGGATTCCATAAACATCATCTGCTGCCAGGCTTTGCCCACGGCGGCTTCGTCCGATTCTTTGATGAGGCGGTAGGCCTGCTGATAATACGCTTCCGCGCTTTTGTAATCCGGCTGCAGGAGGCACACCTGCGCGAAGTCGAGGTCCGCTCCGCAATGCAGCCCCAGGCATACAGCGCTGTCCGGATGTGACCGGTAGGCCGAGGCCGCCGTGTCAGAGGCCAGGCGGCTGTAGCGGCGGGCGAGCAACGCCTGATCGGTAAGGAGGGCATAGTTCGTCAGCTTGCGGCAGGCCGTAACGTAGTACGCGGTGCAGTCGATGTTCGCCGGATCGTCCGTATGCAGCTTGTCCGCAAGCTCATACGCGGCGGTAAGGGCCTGCCTGGCGCCGTCGGCGTCGCCGCTGCTGAGCCGCAGGCCGCCCAGGATAAGCTCGGTGCGCAGCCGCGTAACGGTGCCCTTGTTCAGCTGGTCGTTTTGGATAATCGTGCTGCGCAGCGTTTCGATCAGCGTGATGCGCGTGTGCACGTCCACACGGTCGCCCAGCGCCGCCAGCAGGCCGTAATTGATGTTATCGGCCAGCGCCATGCGGGCGTCGTTGTCCAGATAGCGCTCGTTGAGCAGGGAGCACACCCACGCGATCCCGGCGTTTTGTTTCAGCGGCAGCGGGCGCAGCAGGGAGGGCTTTACGGTGGCGTCTTCAACAATCCGGTTGGCAATCGCGCGGGTAGCGCTGTCCCTGCCGGTCCAGTCCTCCCGCCTGGCGTAGAATTCCGCGGCGTTGAGACGGTCGTCCGAACAGATACAGTGGTACATCATTTCGGATTCGCGCACGGGGTCGCCTGCCGGCAGATGGCCCAGATAATACGCGATATACTCGTTCCAGCGCTTTTGCTCGTCCGGCATAAAGGTGCTGCGGACATATTTGCGCAGCTGCGAATGGGCAAAATCCCACTGCCCGCTGCTGCCCCGCTGCACGATATGCGCGCGGAAATAGCGCCGGAACACCGCAAACTGCAGGTCTTCCCACGGCTGATCCGTAAACTTGGGCAGCAGCTGCTTTAAGTCGGCCTCCCGAAGCCCGTAGCGGCTCATCGCGATCAGCCCCACCAGTCCGGCGATCAGCTTGTCGCCAAAGCGCCGCTTGGCGCGGTCCAGCAAAAAGCCGTAAATGCCGCCGATGCTGTAGGGCATCTCGGTCACGGTGTCTTTGAGCAGGGCAAAGAGCTTTTGCTCGCCGGTACCGGTGTAGGTGCCCAGCTTGCGGAAATCGTCCTCGTCCAGCAGCAGCAGCTCCTGCACGGCGATGGACAGCCACAGCGGATTGCCGCATGAGGGCGCGCTGTGGGCAGAAAACTTTTTGGCGGTCAGGATGGAGATGATCTCCGGATTGAGCGTTTTATGCACGCATTGCGAGCGGATAACGGCCGCCGCTTCCGCAACGGTCAGCGCGGGCAGCGCAACCTGCGTTACGTCCGCGCGCTTTTGCAGGGCTTCGGTTTCCGTGCCCGGGATGGCCGACAGCAGCAGCACGCTGTTGTCCGGCCACGCCTGCGGCAGCCAGGTCATCTGCGCCGCCTGCGGCGCACGGTCCAGTTGATTGATGGCGTCGAGCACGCATACGACGCGCTTTTGCCGCGCGGCACGCTCCAGCAGCGAGAAAAACCGGTTTTGGATGACCGCAAGCGAATCGTTCCAGTCCACGCCCGCCGCCTCGCCCAGATCGCTGCCAAGCTCCTCGCACCAGCGTGCCAGAATGGGCTCCAGCGCGGACGATCGGGCGCTGATGCCCGCGGTGGCCGCCAGCAGCGTTACGTCCGCGGAGGACAGCCCGTCGCACAGCTTGGCCATCAGCGCGCTCTTGCCGGCGCCCGCGTCGGCGGTGACGACCGTGATGCGCTCTTTGCCGGCGGTCAACACCGCGGCTTGCAGCTGCTTGAGCAGGGCGTCGCGCGCGGTAAAGCCCGCGGTTTTTTCGCGGATAAACGCGTCCAGCTCCATGCGCTCCTGCGCCTGCCATGTCTGCGGCGCGGCTTGTTCCTCGGCCTTAAGGTCGTTTGCGATCAGCGTCCACAGGTCCAGTGACACCATTTGGCCGAAGGCTTCCAGTCCCTTTACGCGCTGGGCCTCGCCGTCCCATTCCACCGCGTAATGCCGCACGCGCGCGGCGGCCAGCCGCTCGATCTTCCGCTTGAGCAGGCGCAGCTGCTCGCGGGGATTAAAGCCGTTTTGATCGGTTTCGTCCGCGTCGCGGTATTTGGCCGCGGTGGCCGCGTCCATTTCGGCGTAGGGCAGGGGATCGCGGAAGTAAAACAGCGCGCGGTCGGCCGCGGTATCGCCGGCAAACGCGCCAAACTCGATCTCCAGCGCGGTAATGCTCTTGTGCCCGATGTCGGCTTCGATGCCCTTTTCCTGCGCAACGGCGCGCATGCGCGCGGCAGGCGGAATCCAGCCGTACCGATCGCCCAGCAGCACAAGGATAAACGGACGGCAGCGCTCAATCTCATCCAGACAGACCTTGAGGATCAGGAACTCCTTTTCCTCTTCCCTGTCAAGGCCCAGCGTCTCCACACCCCAGCGCAGATCCACGATCGACAGCCCCATCCGGTACGCCGCCAGTTTTTCGGATATTGCGGGCATCACAACGTCCCGCAGATAATCGCGCTCCGACTGCATATCCGTAAAGGTGCTCGAGATAAATACCGGCTGATCCGCATGATGGTGAACTTTCATAAGCGCCTCCTGTTTATCAGCGTATGGATTTTTGATTCGATCGGGATGCGTGCCGCCGCGGGCCATAGCAATCAGTCTGTCAGGCGGCAACGCGCCGCCTCCCGGCTATGTGTACGTCCAATGGTTTATTTATACAGGAAAATGCTGGCGTTGTAAAGGTGAAAACGGGCAGAAAAAAGCCCGCTGTTCCAACGGGTTTTCTAGGCGGAATACCTTTGTTACAGGGGACTTTACGGCGTCAGCTCCATCAGCGTATACCACAAATCCGTTTCCTGTGCCTGCATGGCGAGGGCCACGCCGGGCGTGCCGGTGGCGGGATTGAGGATGGCGGCGGAGAGCGTGTAGCTTTGGACGGCCAGATCCAGGCCGGTAAGGGTAACGGCGGCTGTGACGGTGGTATCGGGCAGAACATCGAGCAGGGAAAGGGGCAGCGGGTACAGGGTCTGGCCGCCGTCCGCCGCGGTGACGGCAAGGGTGGGCTGCCAGTCGAAATAAAACGGCGCGATGCCGTCGTTGGTCCAGGACAGGGTGACGCGAAGGCCGTCTTCGGTTTCCGCCGCATCGCAGCGGGTGATGCGCAGGCGGTAGCCGACGGTGCGGTTTATAGTGTCTAGCGCCGCTTGCAGCGCACCGCCGCGGGGAATATCGGAAAAACTGCCGGGACCGATCCAGCTGGTGTGGGATTGCTGAAACAGCGACAGCGTCTGGGTAAAGTATTCGTCCAGCAGCGCTTCCCGTGCGACGCTGGTGGACAGCTCGCCGCCGATGGGCGCGGTCTGCCAGGCGTCGGGCATCGGCACAAGCGCGTCAACGCCGTCCGAGGTCTCAAAATCACCGCCGCTTTCTATCCATTGCAGCCAGAGCTCGGTTGCGTCGCAAAGGCCCGCGGTATCGTTAAACAGGCCGAGGCTGTATTCCGCGGCGATGGCAAAGGGCCGGCGCATGAGCAGATAAGCGCTGTCAAACGCGTCGATATAGGGAAGCACATACTGTGCCTGCACGGCTTCGGACGGCATATCGCCGATTTTGTCGTAGACGTGCCATTCGCCCCAGTGCCCCAGCGAGCCGATCTCCACATAGGCGATAAAGGGGTCGTCCCCATAGCGCTCGCCCAGCGCCGCGATGGCGGCGGCATGCGCCTGAATCAGGATCGGGTTTTCGTAATCGGGGCTGAAGCCGCGGCCGTAGGAGATGTTATAGGTCCTGCCGGCGCCGTCGGTAGCCTCGTACAGCCAATCGGGGATATCGCGGTGGCGTTTGTCGCCCGGCACATCCATCACAAAGCGCAGGATGACGTGCTTGCCTTCCGCCCGCCAGCGCGCAAACTGGTTTTCCGCTTCAAAGGAGGCAAAGTCGTACACACCCTGCTCGGGCTCAAAGTCGGCCCAGGTCAGGTTGGCATAGACAAGCGTAAAGGGCTGCTCATGGTCGGATGTGTCATTGGCCCACACCGCGCTGCCGATAAAGGGGTTAACAAGCTCGGCGCCGCTTGCCGGATAGCTGACGGATTCAGACAGCGCAAAGGCACGCGTGCAAAGCGCTGCGAAAAGCAGCGCCGCAAGCAGCCCCGTGATCCGGCGTACATGTATATTTTTCCCCATGATCAGTCGATATAATCGCCGTCGTACTGCACAATGGTAAGGTCGAACACCTGCTCCAGATTGCGAATCTGATCCACAAAGGACAGGTCGCCCTTGTGCACGCGCACCTCGACCGCCATTTCCATGTCCTGCTTGCGCATGGTTTTGGACTTGATCTGGTAGGGCCGCGTACCCAGCGCGCGGCGCACCTCGCGGTCCACGCAGTCGCCGTTGTAGTGGATGAGCAGGATGTACATCTCGTCGCGCTTATGCTTGTGCCGCGTGATGATGAGCAGCAGTACCAGCATCACCACAAACACCAGCACCGAAATGTAGAACATGCCCGCGCCGATGGCGATGCCGGTGGCAACCGTCCAAAACAGGTACAGCAGATCCAGCGGATCCTTGATGGCGGTGCGGTAGCGCACGATGGACAGCGCGCCCACCATGCCCAGCGACAGCACGATGTTGGATTGGATGGTAACGATGATGGAGCAGGTAAGCACCGTCATGCCCGCCAGCGATACCGCAAACGCGCGGCTGTACACCACGCCCATATAGGTTTTGCGGTAGATCCAGAAGATAAGCAGCCCCATCAGCAGCGACAGGAGAATGGTCCCCGCGGTATTGAGCACCGATTCCCATGTTACGCCCTGCAGGTAGCCGCCCGCCTCCAGCACCGAGTTTTTAATAATGTCCTGAAATGTTAACGCGCCGTCCATTGCAGTCCCTCCGATCGATCTAGGTTTTTATCACGCGCCGCCGCATTGCAGCAGAGTACGTATTTGGAGGCCGCCGTCAGGATGCTGGCGCGTGGCGGCAGCAGCCTGCGTACCTGCGGCGGCAGAAACTCCGTGTATTTGACTTCCATAATCATCTGGTTGGCCGGCAGCACCTCCAGCGTGGGCAGCTCGGGATCAAACAGCGCCATCTTCCCAAAACCGGCGCGCACATGCTTGTCAAAGGTGATGCGCACGTCGCCGGCGGTCATTATAAACGGCTCGCGGTCGTAGTCCACAATCACGCGGGGACGCAGGATGCGGGAGGTGCACTCGTAATAAAACTCCTGCAGCAGCCGGTGCGGGCTTTTTTCCAAAAAGGCATAATCGCCGCTTACAATCGCCTCGGCCTCTCCGCGCGTAACGGGCGCGCTGACCTTGCGGATGTACGGGCCGTACTTGCTTTTGCGCTCCAGATGGATCACTGTGTCCTGACAATCATAGATGCGCAGGCGATACTTGCGGCGCAGCAGCATGCCGCTTTCCTTGTCTTCGTAGGCGGCGTTCCAGTAATCGTCAAAGTACAGGCTGCGGATCCAGTACTCGCCGTATTGGTCCGTATTGGCGTCGCGCCGCATCACGTCGGCCATGCGCATGCGCAGCAGCGCCCAGTCCGGCACATTGATCAGGTATTTGAGCTCGTGGCGGTAGATTGCTTTAGGCATTTATGGATTGAGCACCTCCCCGTCGTCGGTAATGGAGAAGGCCCGTATGCCGTAATGAGTGGTGCTGCCGGAGCTGTAGCCGTCAAAGGCCATCTGCGTATATCCGCTTTCGTTTTGCGCAATCACGCGCCAGCAGTAGTCGCCCGCCGGCAGCATGGGGATGGTTGTGCTTAGCTGAAGCTGCGGCTCGCTTTCGTACACAAGGCTGTCGTCGGTAAACGCCCAGTCCGTGGCCACCTGCACGGTATAGTGCACCAGCTCGTCGGTAAAGCTGTAGGCGTCGCTCCACACCAGGTCAATCCCGTCGCCGTCATGCTGGGCGTCGCCCAGGAAAAACGGCATCGGCTTTTGCATGGAAGAGAGGAAGCACTGATAGGTGGTCTCTACATCATAAGGCATGTTCTGGTAGATCAGCTCCAGCTGATCCAGCGTGCAGGTGAGGTTGACCAGGTCCGGCATGCGCTGGGTGAAGGTATCCACCACCGTGCGGTACTTGGCAATCTCGGCGGCGATCACCTCGGGGGTGATGATGGCGTGCAGCTGCTCCACCCTGGCGACCAGCGCCTCGCGATACTCAGCCACGCGGAACATGCGGTTGAACAGCCGCATGTTCCAGTAGTTGGAGATGCCGGACTGCCAGGAGTTTACGTAGTCCTCCTCGCCCAGCAGCTCATCCTCGTAGAAGGTCAGGCAGCCGTCGCCGTCCCAGCAGAGGAAGTACCACGTATCGCTGTTGACCGGACTGTACAGCAGGTAGTTCTGGGAGTTGGTGTCCATATTGCCCATCAGGATGTTGTAGGCAAGGAAGCTGGTGATGTTATCCAGATTGAAATAGGTGTCCACCGTCTGCTCGATGGGGACGGTGTAATCGTTCACCGCGTCCAGCATCTCCAAAAGCTTGGTGTGGTCCTCCGAGGTTTTGGGCTCCAGCACCTCGGAGAAGGCGGCCAGATCGTACTGCGGATCGGTGGCCAGGCACAGCTGGTCCTCATAGCGGTACAGCTCGCAATAGTTGGCCTTGTACAGGTTGCCGTTGCGGCTGAGGTTGTGGTTGCGCAGATAGCGGCCGTTGGGCAGCTCCACCTGCGTATACAGACCGTAATCGGTAAAGGCGGTCTCGCCGGCGGTTTCGTCCTTGATAAAGACCTGTACAAACTGCGTGCGCAGGCTGGTCATGTCCGGCACCTGCTGCAGCAGGGTGAAGTACAGCATGTTGCGCAGGCGCGTGGTGTCGTAGGGGTGCTTGTTGATGGCGATGGCGCGCTGGCCGCGCCACAGCCCCGCGGTGTCGAACAGGTCGATGCGGTAGGATTTTTGCGGCGCGAGGGTGCTGGTGCGCCCGCGCACGTTGAGCGTAGCGTTGTTGAGGATCGCGTTATAGCCGATCTCGCCGGGCAGCGGACCGTACGCGTCGCCGATCTGGAACACGATGCCGGTGCGGATCTTTTGCACGTTGTGCATGGTTTGCAGGTTGATGTAGCCGTTGACCTCGGCAAAGGTATGGTCCGTGCCGTCGGCCGCGTTGCCGCCCCGCACCGTGATATAGAAATAGGAAAGGGAGGCGGGGTCCTGATCGGCGTAAAGGGACGCGTTATCCGTCAGCGCCAGATCGTTGATATCCTCCACGGCCACCTTTTCCACGGTGCGCGCGGCGTCGGTGTCCGGCTGGACATCGGTTTGCGTGTCCGTATCCGCCACACATCCGGTCAGCAGCAGCCCCAGGGCCAGTACACCGATGATGACGGGCAAGCGTTTCCTGATCATCCTTGCATATCTCCTTTACCGTACGGGGGATTTTTCCGCGGCGCTTGCCCGTGCGTTGAGACGGGCGGCCAGCTTTCCAAGCGGGGTGGTGCTGTGGACAGCCAGGATCGGCTGCCCGCAAAAGACGTGGTAATCGATGCTGCGGATGTAGCGGATCAGCCGCAGCAGCCCGAACAGATACATTACGATGCCCGCGCAGGTCATCCCCAGCCCGTAGAACATGGGGTCCTTGTTAAGGGTGTACAGCGTGCCGATCAGGTTGAGCGAAAAGTAGATCAGGCAGGTCAGCAGGGCGTCGCGCCGGTCGTTGAAGTACAGCTGCAAAAGCATAACGCTGTTGCCCAGCGCGTAGGCGCTGTAGCCGATAGACATCACCTGGAACATGCTGATCATATCGCGCGTGAAGGACAGGTATTCCAGCGCGTAGCGCATCAGCACCGTAAAGACGACCATCACAAACACCTGCGTCTGCGTCAGGCGGAACAGCTCCTGCATGAGCACCTTTTTCATGCCGTCGCGCGCCAGGCGGATCTCCGCCAGCGTGCCGCCGCCGGTGATGGCCGAGAAATACTTCTTGTACCGGTCGTAGAAGTTGACCTCGACCGAGACCACGAAGTTGATGCTGGTGGGGATGGCGACCAGATAGGCGAAAAACGCGGCCGAATCATGCAGCGGCGCGTAGCGGAACTCGCCGGCCACAACCTCGCCCAGCGGCGAAAACCACATTACGATGATGTGCACAAACGCGCCCGCCATGCTCAAAAAGCCGGTGATCACCAAATCGGGATACGTGCCGATCCACTCGACAAACGCGAAAATGCTGCCCGTGCCCACCGGAAAGATGGACAGCAGCACGCGCGTAAACGACACCAGCATGATGCCGTAGCCGCAAAACAGCGACAGCATGATCGCGGTCACGGGACTCATGCCCACGGCCAGCAGCACCGCGCCCAGCCCGAACACCGTGGCTACCCCGCCGGTGAAGCCGATGAGGATGCGCCGGTAGTCCTTGGCGGCGGTGATGTAGGCCATTTGCAGCCAGACCATGATCAGCACCAGGAACAGCGCCAGGTTGAGTGCCTTGTCAAGCAGCGTGATGTCCTGCGCGCGCCATAAAAACATGCCGTATACCAGCCCGCCCGGGAACATCAGCAAAGCCGAGCCCCCGAACAGGGACGGCATGATCTTGTCGGGCAGCTTTTGGTACACCATATCGGCCACGTAGCGCGACAGCAGCATTTGCAAAAGCGAGGTGAGGATCAGCGAGCCGAGCATGGCGTAGACCATCAGCACCACCATGGTCTCGGTCTGCGTGTCCGTGGCGCCGAAGGCGCGCGTCATCAGCTGCACGCCCAGCATCAGCACAATCGCCAGCACCATCGTGCCGGAGGTGATAATGCTGGCATAGGCATACGCGCGCACCTTGGCGATGGCGCTGCGCCCCACAAACAGCTTTTTCAGTTCAAATCCGATCCCCGCCATTTATGCCTGCCACTTTTCTGCCGCGCAATCGCCGGCGGTCCGATAGGTGTCGAGATAGTTTTTAATCATCTGCTCATGCCCGTAGAGGGCGTGCACGCGCCTGCGGCCGTTTTCACCCATCTGCCGGCGCAGCGCTTCGTTTTGGCACAGCGTCAGCATGGCGTCGGCCAGCTCGCCCTGGTGCATCACCGGCACGCACAGCCCCGCGCTGCCAAAGCCGTCGTCCACGCCGTCCAGCAGCTCGCGGCAGCAGCCCACGTTGGTGGTCACCGCGGGCCGGCCCGCGGCCATGGCCTCCAGCACCGCCAGCGGCTGCCCCTCCGATATGCTGGTCAGCAGCGTAAAATCGATCTTTTGCAGGTATTCCTGCACGTTTACCCGTCCGGTAAAGGTTACGGTCTGCATCAGCTCCAGATCCTGCTGCAGCTGCAGGCATTCCTCGTAGTATTCCTCGTCCTCGTTGGTGGGGCCCATGATGTGCAGATGGACGTTGGTCAGCTCCGCGCAGACCCGCGAAAAGGCGTACAGCATGGTTTTGATGTCCTTGATGGGCACGATACGCACGATGGCGCCGATGTCAATGCGGCCGTCGGGCACCTTGGACGGGATATTCGCAAACCGCTCAATGCGCACGCCGTTGCGGATCACCCGGCACTTTTTGGCGTCGCAGCCGATCTCCTGCTGGATTTGGCTGGCGCGCAGGAACAGCGAGGTCACCTGGTCGGCATAGTGGTAGGCGCAGCGGGTGAACATGTAAAACATGTTGATCCACAGATCCTTAAAGTGGGGCGGCACCCAGTCGGTACGCAGAATTTCCTCCTCGCGCTCGCGGGTATAGATGCCGTGCTCGGTAAGCACATAGGGCTTGTGATAGTATTGCGCCGCCATGCTGCCAAGCACCCCCGCGTAGCCCGCCGATACCGAGTGGTACAAATCCGCTTCCGGAGGCTTGCCGCCCAGCAGGTATAACAGCGGCAAAAACATGGACCGCACCGTCCAGAACAAATCCGTAAAGCCGACATAGGGATAACGCTCGCGGCAGATGTCCTGCAGGATGTCGAAAAAATCGTGGTTGAGCAAAAACTCCACGCCCTTGAGCCGGTCGTTTTCAAAGAGCTTGAAAATCTCGTTCCAGTCGGGGTTCTGCGAGGAGAGCATTTCGCGGATCGCCTGGTGCTGCGCCGGTGTCAGGCGGTAGGGGCGCGGGCTTTC
>Ga0116152_10002722_pt1 | contig 14386 bp, 10 predicted proteins | sample AD_UKC119_MetaG_FD_89894 | JGI IMG/M metagenome (GOLD analysis project Ga0116152, IMG submission 89894) | Active sludge microbial communities of municipal wastewater-treating anaerobic digesters from Hong Kong - AD_UKC119_MetaG | ecosystem: Engineered > Bioreactor > Anaerobic > Digestate... | reverse complement strand
TGCTTTAAATTCCGCACTGAATTTTCTTCGTTTTGCTTTCATCTTTTCCACAGTTAAAGTTAATCACTTTTTTCAACTTAACATGTGGTCCGAAATCTGGGGAGTATTATATAGAAATCGCCTGAAAATTACCAGAATTTACTCGGATTCACCTGAAAATTACTCGATTTTTACTAAAAAATGATCCGGCGGAGGAAAATGCCGGGAAAAATAATGTTTTATATCGCATTTGTCAGGTTTGAGCTGGCAAGATTGATATAACAAAAACTGATAAAAAATCTGATAACCCATATTCATTCCGGATTACCAGCACGCCTGCCAGATAGATCCATCGTACACCATGAGTTTATGTGTTGTTGCATTCATGTACATATCGCCTTCAGCGGGGCTGGCTGGAGCTATTGCTGTCGGCTGAAGTCTCATCACAGAATTTACATGCAGTGTCCGTGCCGGAGTGCTGATTCCAATTCCAATATGGCCATTTTTTAAAACAACCATGGCATCGCTGAGATTTGATGGACCTGCGCCGTTTCCAATTACGAACAAACGGTCGGCAGCATCCCATCCGGTTACATTGAGCGGTGAATAGCTTGTATTGTATCTTCCAAACACATGTTCATTGGCGGACAGAGCCGTTATTGAATACCCCATTGCCGTGGAGTAACTTCCAGACGCGGTAGAATAATATCCCATTGCCGTGGATGCATTTCCAGACGCGGTAGAATAATACCCCAATGCCGTGGAGTAATTACCGTATGCACTTGTAACATAGCCCATTGTCATGGAATAATCACCGGACGACATTGACATAGCACCCATTGCAGTTGAACAATCACCGGACGACATTGTTAAACTACCCAGTGCAGTGGAGTAATCTCCGGAGGCGGTTACAGAATATCCAATTGCAGAAGAATTATAACCAGTCGCAGAGGAATTATTCCCTGTTGCAAAAGAAAAATCACCGTATGCTACTGAAAAATATCCCATAGCTATAGAGCCAGATCCCTTTGCTTTTGTGGTGTAACCAGCTGCAAAGGAAAAATTTCCAATGCTGTCTTTATTCCAGATATCACCATTTACTTCGCCAACTCTGAATGCAGCTTTGTCGGGATACCACATCATGCGCGTACCAGAGCCGCTTGCAGGCGTATTGCCACCTGAAGAACCCTTGAATGAACCAACAAATAACACATTGCCACCACCCGTACCATCGCCATAGGTATAAAGGAGAGCCGCAGTATCTGAACTCCCGATACTTACTTTTCCTGTTCTGAAAATATTACCCGTTGAATCATTCGTTCCAGCCCAGGATGGATCGAGCTCTGCACCATAATCCGCCAGCGATGCAGGTTTGTTTGTTACATTATCCCAGTGCAGTAGCGACTGACCGCTTGTTTGCATCTGCGTTTTTGTGTAATAACCAGATGATGCTGCCATCCACAATGGATCGGTTTCGGAGTAACTTGTCAGGTATCCAGCTGCAGAATGATCGCCCCAAGCATAAGCATTATTCCAATTGAGAATATCACTGCCTGCGATGCTGCCAGAAGGCGAGGCGCCGAATACCGGATCCGTTTCTGTGATTCCCCCAACAACAGTGTCAGCTGATTTTGCATGCAATGCATACGGAACGCTCAGCAATTGGCTGGTGCCGGTAATGGTGTAGTTTGTACCACCTGCCAGATCTGTTTTTGTTTCAAGAAAATATGGACCCACCGACCAGTCAATGGTATTAAAACCTGGGCCGCCACCAAATTCAATGCTTACCAGACCATTGTCATTGGTTGTTGGAGTTTGGGTTTCGGTATATACCACACTTCCTGATACAGAACCCTGACGGATATTTATCTCCATTCCAATTTGCGTATTCGTAACCAAAATATCAGTGCTGTTACGGATCACTGCCTGATAACTCATTTTGTCAGGGACTTGTGCAAAAAGTAATGTGACAGCCGACATTACTACCAGAAATGCAAACAGTCTTTTCATGATTATTTGTTTTTAATAATTTTATACGTTTTTACCATTTGGTTGTCCTTCAATATTTTCAAAAAATAGGTGCCAGAAACAAGTCCATTCATGTCAATCATGGTTGTGGCATCCGTCACTATCCGGCTGGCAACAAACTTTCCTGTTGCATCATACAACTGATAAATCACTTCAGCAGCGTTATCGATTTCCAGCACCAAAAAATCCGTTGTTGGATTTGGATACACAGAGCAATAGAGGTGTTCAGAAAGTTGTTCATAACCATCAACAACTTCCGAAATTTCATATGGCTGTTGAATTCCCTGTGCAACAGAGCCACTTGTCGATGAATTCGTTGAATAAACTATCTGACCAACCGTATAGCTTACCGAACCGGCGGATCCAATTGCGTTACCACCTGATGCCGAAATCGATTCATGCATGTTTTGGGTGAAGCCCGTCATGAAAAACAAGGACATCACAACGGAAAAAAAACATCGTTTTACCATGTGCAGACTATTGAATAAAAAAAAAGGAATAACGCCAACAAATATATTATAATTATTAATTATAATCTGCATAAAAACTAATATAAGCTTATACGAAATTATACCAAAGTGATTTATACATCGGTTCAATTATTTTTGGGAGACTCCGGAGGTTTCATTGAATAAACCATTCCGTACCTGACGGCACGGGCTGGCGTTCTTTTACGTGCTACCAATATTTTGTCCCTACGGGACAATTGCAGCTATGTGTGCTGTTTCCCTTGTGCTCCGAATTCCGGGAAAATCACGCCGATTTTGCAGATCTGAAATAACGCCAAAACAATTGATTCATCGGCGCAATTATTTTTGGACGACTCCGGAGGAGTCACATATCTGTAGATAAGATCAAACAAAGCTACGACTCCGGAGGAGTCGCATATAAAATGCTTCGTCTTCTGATAATACACGTCAATATGCGCCCTCTCTGACATCAGCCAACAAAACGTTCAATGAAATTGCTACAATTGACTCTTTTATATTTTCATTTGGTATTACTTCTCCCGCTTTTTTTGGAGAAACGTCCGCCACATGCCTTTAGACGCGGCGAAACGAAGTCGTCATTGCCGTGTTTTTATGCAGCCAAAGACAGGGCACATTAATTTCCCGGGGACAACGGAAAGCGTTTGTAAATGCTAAAAAAGAGGAAACATTGATGTCGTTTCGGTGTTATTTCTTTTTAGGCGCGAAGCGGTGTATCACAGCATGCACATGCACGATCCGCGCACCATCAGCAAGGAAGAAACCTGGTGGAGAATGAATAATGTGGAGAAATTCAAACGGCGCTGATCGTGTAATTCGCAGCAGAAAAATGAAGAGGCTGCGGAGGCAAACACCGGATCACTTTTTATACCTGCCATCGTTAGGAAAAGAATTAACTTATTGCTAAATTGTGGTGATGAATTTCAGAATTCACATAGAATTATCCTACCTGAGGTTAACACTATTTGGGATCTTAACCACTTTTCAGAACATAACGCCAAAAACCTTCCAAAATTCCCCCGTCATTTTTCGAAATCGACCGGAATCGCCTGAAAAACTCCCAAAATCACCTGGAAATAAACAAAAAAATGACCCGGCGGAGGTAAATGCCGGGAAAAATAATGTTTTATATCGCATTTGTCAGGTTTGAGCTGACGTACCTGATACAAATAATGAACAAGGAATTCGCCGCGGTGGAATCGCGTATAAGCGGAGAGCCGAGATTGTTGCTTTGAAGGTTTTCCACGAGATCCCGGCACAGTGAGCAAAGCTGTGTCTCAATCAATGACCGGGAACTCAGTGGTAAAAAGATTTTGGTGTCTTTGTGTCCTGGTGGCAAAATCCTCTGCGCCTCTGGTCCGCCTTCGTCGGACTAAACTCCCTCTGCGCGAAACTCATGTGTTTTCTCTGCTGAAAGCAGCTTAGCCTCAACCTCAACCTTAACCTCAACCTTAACCTCAACCTTAACCTTATCCTCAGCCTTATCCTCATCCTCAGCCTTATCCTCATCCTAAACCCTATCCTCTGCAAATTCCCGCTCTCCATCCGTATTTTTTCAAACATAGCAGACAAATTTCCAATTTTCGTCTTTAACACCCCTACCCATTTACTGATATTCAACAGTTTTGGTGCAACCTTTCAGACCTTTGCCGTATCTTTGCATTAAATTTACAGTGATGAAAAAGTGGTTATTTGTATTGGTGCTGATGATTTCTTTCAACGGACTGAAAGCCGAAGGCGGCGACACGATATACGCAGGCGTGAATCTTTCTGAAGAATTTCTTTTATACATGCCCAATGCCTTTTCGCCCAATGGCGACGGCCACAACGATTATTTTTCGCCCGTTGGCGCAGGTATTACGCTTGATTATTTTGAAATGCGAATATACAATCGTCGCGGAAAACTTGTATATTTGACCACCGATATCAACCAACCCTGGGACGGTGACATTACAGGAAAACGTTACGATGAAACCTCTACAGAAGTTTTTGTTTATCACATTACTGTAAGAACATACAAGGGCATTGAACGGGATTATTACGGCCACGTTGTACGATTACCTTAATACATGAACCGATTCAAATTCTTAAAGGAATTTCTGAATTTATCCAAAACCGAAAAAGCCGGGATCTGGCTTCTGCTCACAATTCTTATAAGCATTATTTTGCTTTCCGTTTTCCTCCACAGCACAAAAACGGAATTGGCTGATTCTGATTTTTCTGATTTTGAAAAACAGATACAAACATGGGAAAGCAGCATCAGTAGCGACAATCAGCAATACAGCAATGTATATAACGACCTTGATGCGCCGGCATATTCTGCAGCAAAATCAAAGCTAAATCCATTTCCATTCAATCCCAACGAACTTGATGCAGAGGGCTGGAAACGGCTTGGCCTCACCGATAAGCAAACAAAGTCCATATTAAATTACCGGCAAAAAGGCGGTGAATTCCGCATCAAAAGCGATTTTTCGAAAATGTACACCATCAGCAAGGAAGAGTTTGCAGTACTTGAACCATTCATCGAACTACCTGAAAAACCGCAGCAAAGGCCCGATTACAGCGCCTCGACCTATGAAAAAAAAGAAGTGATACGTGTTGAAATCAATTCGGCCGACACTGCTGCATTGAAAAAAGTAAGAGGCATCGGACCCGCTTTTGCATTGCGTATAGTTGGCTACAGAAGCCGGCTTCACGGATATATTTCGATAGATCAATTGAAGGAAGTGAAAGGAATCGACTCGCTGAAATTTGCCGAAATTTCTCCGTACATGTTTGTAAACCCGTATCTGGTGCGGAAAATCAACATCAACACCGCAACCTTTGATGAATTGAAAAGTCATCCCTACATAGGATACAACATTGCGCTGTCGCTCATCAATTACCGCAAGCAGCACGGCGATTACAAGGTGCTCAGCGATATTAAAAAATCGGCGCTGGTCACCGAAGACATTTATAAAAAAATCAGCCCGTATCTGACGGCTCAGTGATTTAGACTTCGTTCGGCGTGGAATTTATCCCGACGAAGGCGGGACCATGGAATGCAAGCCAGGTCCTTGTTCTTGTCCTCGATCTAAAATCAAAAATCACCGATCGATATTCTTAAATCAAAAAAAGGAGGCCCGTATCGATGCCTCCCTTTTGTTTTTTTCCGTTAAAAAAGACGGAACGTTCTTATTCAAATTCGACCATTAATGTGTTTTTTGGAACACGTTCGCCCTCTTTCACATGAATAGCTTTTATTTTCCCGCTCATAGGCGCAAGAATTTTATTATGCATTTTCATAGCTTCAAGTTCCAGCAAAACATCGCCTTCAGCCACTTCGTCGTTTACAGCTGAAAAGAGCTTTATAATAGTTCCGGGAATAGCTGAAATCACATGTTTGATATTTAAGGGAGCATATGATTTCCGGTTGAGATATTTCTTTGAAAACCGTGTTTTGTATTCGCCTTGTTCTGTTACCAGAATATCAAACTGCTCTTCGGCAATTTCGGGCGTTTTGGTAGTTTTCTTTGCTTTTCGTTTTGTTGTTAATTTCATAGCTGCATGTTTTTCAGAATGGAGGAATGCCGTGTTTTTTAGTAGGACGGGTTACCATTTTCGAAACAGAAACCTCGAGAGCATGAGCAATAAAACTACGGGTTTCGGCCGGGTTGATAACAGCGTCAACATAACCGTAAGCAGCGGCCACATACGGATTGGCAAATTTTTCCTTGTATTCCTGAACTTTCTTCAGACGCATTTCTTCAGGATTTTCGGCTGCCTGAATTTCGCTGCGGAAAATAATGTTGGCTGCCCCTTCAGGACCCATTACTGCAATTTCGGAGGTGGGCCAGGCAAACACAAAATCGGCTTTCAGGTGGCGCGACGACATGGCGATGTAACCTCCGCCATATGCTTTACGCAGAATGATGGTAATTTTCGGAACAATGGCTTCGCTGAATGCATACAACAGTTTCGCTCCGTGACGGATGACACCGGCAAACTCCTGATCAACGCCCGGCAGATATCCCGGAAGGTCAACCAATGTAATGATCGGAATATTGAAAGCATCGCAGTAACGAACAAAACGTGCTGCTTTATCGCTGCTATCCACATCGAGCACGCCGGCCAGCACCAGCGGCTGATTGGCAACAAAACCAACGGTATCACCTTCGATGCGTGCAAAACCAATAACAATATTGGGTGCAAAAAGCTCCATAATTTCGAAGAAATCGCTGTCATCGGCCAGAGCGCGGATAACTTCACGCACATCGTAAGGTGTTTTCGGGTCAGTCGGAAGGATAGATGTAATCTTGTAATTTTTGTTTGGCTTCATCGGTTCAAAGCGATCCGCTTTCTTTGTATTATTCCATGGAATAAACGAAAGCAGCGCTTTTATCTGCGCAAAACATTCAAACTCGTTACGGGCAAAGAAATGGGCGTTTCCGGTAATTTCGGCATGAACACGGGCACCACCAAGATCTTCCATTGAAATTTCTTCACCAAGAACGGTTTTGATTACTTCGGGGCCGGTAATAAACATCTTTGAAATGTTATCCACCACAAACACAAAATCGGTTAAAGCCGGGCTGTAAACAGCGCCACCGGCGCAAGGACCCAGAATGACCGAAATCTGTGGAATTACACCCGATGCGAGTGTATTGCGGTAAAAAATCTCACCATAACCTGCCAGAGAGTTCACGCCTTCCTGAATACGGGCACCACCGGAATCATTGATACCGATAAGAGGCACCTGCATTTTCATAGCATGATCCATAATTTTGGTAATCTTCATGGCATGCATGTAACCCAGCGAACCGCCGGCCACTGTAAAATCCTGAGCATAAATACAGATCGGATAACCATTGACGGTTCCGGTACCTGTAATAACACCATCTCCGGGAAGATGTTTTTTATCCATGTCAAAATCTCTTCCGGCATGCTCCACAAATAAATCATATTCGTGAAATGAATCCGGATCCAGAAGGGCCAGAATACGCTCACGGGCCGTTAATTTTCCCATGGCTACCTGCTTGGCTATGGCTTTGGTACCACCACCCTGACGCGCATCAAGTACACGCTTCCGAAGGTCCATTGATTTCGATCTGATTGACATAATTTGTTTTTTGGTTTTACTTGCTTTTCTTCAAAATTCCGGCAAAGTAAAGCATATTATTGCGTACCATGTGTGAACAACTCTCTGACAAATTGACAGCAGCCAAGCCTCTAAGCCAATCTGGATGCACTTATTAAGCCATATCAACACCCTCTTCCAATTAACATTTTTTAACTTTGAAAACCCCAAATAAAAAAAGGGCAGCAGAAAAAAATTCGGGCATTTTCATTTTTATTGTTTTTTTGTATTACCTTGCATATTCTTTTTACGGGTTAACAATATTATAGGATGAAGCATTTTTATCTGTTCTTGTTTCTGATGGGGGGGCTAATTGCAGAAACAGCTGAAGCACAGCACTTTTCCTTTACCCCGCCTGAAAATTTTGTTGCAGACACCCTCAACAGCGGTTCTACCAACTGGTTCAACAAAGAAGCCGGCAGTGTTATACAGATTACCGAAACAACCGGAACGGCCTTCAACACCTTCAAGGAAAATTTCAATGAAGAGCAGCTTACAAACAACAATCTGGTTATCAAAGAAAAAAAACCGGCCGGTCCCGCCTTGTTGTATATTTGTTCATACCGGACAATGGCAGCCGATGGAAGTCGCGATGTTGAATTCACTCGTGTCATTTTTTTCACGGGAAATGCAAATGCCGTTGTAATGGCTGTAGCCACCATTCCGGCCATGGCTGAGCCGGTTTTACTGGAACCAATCATTCAATCATTTGTCAAAGATTTGATTATTCGCTGATTATAAAAAAGTTTTTCAAAGGGGGTTATGAAAAGAATTTTACCAGTCTTATTGTTTTGTGCATCATTGTTTGCTTTTACGCATTCAAAAGCACAGACTTTTACGGTCAACCACCAGATACCCTGGAGCACCGATTATCAGAACATGTGGGGACCCAACGGAAGCCCATTTTCACTAAACTTCGACTACAGTCTGTTTCATTTTATGTACGACAGCACCACAACTTTTGGACAAATCGAAAACATCCTTGGCGGTGATTTTGGAGCTGAATTCGATCTTGATATGTACCTTGAAATGGGCTCTACCTTTTCAATTCATGGCTTCACTACCGGCTGGGTCGATGTGGATTACCCTGTCGATATCGAACTCACTTTCCCCGACCCTGGGCTACCCGTTCCGGGACAATACATGACCGTCAATTCTGACTATGATGTTCTTCCGGGCTGGGATCTGAGCTCTCATTTCCCTCAGGCAGGTGTTGTTACACTCGATCTCGATTTTGGCATGAGCATGGATTTGTCCGGACAGGTTTGCTTTATCGGATGTACACCGGTCAATATTGCCAACTTCGATATTCCACTCGACTCCATCATTATTTTTGAACTCAACTCCATTACCGGCGAAGTTACCTATCCCTGCATCAACGGCTTTCTGCCTGCCATTTGCCACGACACCATACTTCCGCTTATCATCACCAACATCGGAGGCATCGGACTCGATCTTACGGCCGACATACCCTATATTCAAACCATCGACTCGCTTGGAAGCGACAAATGTCTGTATGCCTATGGCGATGATTGGTATCTGGAGCTTTCGCTCGATATTATTGAATTTCTTTCTTTTATTGCCAACATCATTCCCCCACCCGCCGGACCGGCCATTGCTTCGGTATTGTCCATGCTCAATGGCACCTATGATCTGGGGTATGGAATTTCCATTGACTACAGTTTACTTTCGGCCTTTCTCACACTCAACAATACGTTGCAACAGGATCTGACCTTCTGTCCCGATGTGTGGACCGAACTTACCTACCCCATTGCACTTGACTATTTCATCACAGATCCCATTGCCGGCGATACAGTCGGAACGGGAACCAATGATTCCATTTCATTCATGGCCGGACACGACCTGCATGTAAAATGGCCCTGTTTCGGCTACACTGAATTTGACCCGGGAATACGGCATTTTCTCACCAATGATTTCACAAATCATACCTGGGACTCCATGGCGTTCGATTTTTCAATTCAGGCCTTTGAATTCACCATCAATTTTCCATCATTTCCCGTAGCTCCCGCTTCTGATCTTCCGGAACTCTGTGTTGCAATACCACAAAATGACAGCGCTGCCACTCGGGCGCTTTGTGTCGATCCGGTACAAACACCCGAAGTTTATCTCGATATGAGCAAACTTTCATTCCATATCGGACCACTGGTCGATTACACCATTCCGCTCGGTTATATTCCGCTTACATGGTATCTGAACACCTGGGAACTCGATGGATTCCACGACACCATTTTCCCATCCGTTCATCTTGAGTCGGGACCATTTTTCCAGATGACCATTCTTGGCGACACAACCATTTGCTATGGCGATAGTACGGGAACCCTTATTGCAACAGGGATCAACGGTGCATCGCCCTATTCTTTCCAATGGTCAACCGGCGAAAACGATTCACACAGCTGGCCTACCGACTCCATTTTTGTTCCTTCTGGTCTTTATTCTGTTACAGTAACCGATGGCGGTGGATGTACACTAAGCGACGATGTCATTGTTGTTGACAATCCGCAGATATTTGTCTCTCTGTCCAAAACCGATGTCAATTGTTTCGGAGACTCAACCGGTACAATATTATCCACTGTTTCGGGCGGAACACCCGGAGTTGCTCCCGGCTACAACTGGCTCTGGATGCCAGGTAACGCAAGCTCTCAAAACATCACCAATATTCCTGCAGGATTCTACACCCTTGTTGTTACCGATTCGCTCGGATGCACGGCAAGCGATACCATCACGGTAAATGAGCTTCACCCACATCCACCGGTCGATGTCATGGCTGATCCGTCCGTTGGTTGCCAACCCCTGCTTGTACAATTCGACGAAATCAATCCTTCAACAGGCAACAGTTATAACTGGGACTTTGGCGACAATTCCACATTCAGCATTGCCGAAGATCCGCTCCACGAATACGATACAGCTGGCACATTCAGCGTAACGCTTACTGTTACGAATGAGTGGGATTGCGCTACAACAGAAACCTACAACGATCTGATAATGGTGTATCCCAAACCCGCTGCATCTTTCTATGCTACACCCGATCTGGTTTACACCAGCGAAGACCCATCCATGACCATTGATTTTACAAACACAAGCAGTGGCGAAATTGCCTGGTTATGGAACTTTGCCGACTCAACCTCAGCAAATAATACATCAACATTCGAAAATCCATCTCATTCATTTTCTGACGAAGGCCTTTTCAACGTAATGCTGATTGTTACCAGCGATCTGGGCTGTATGGATACAGCATGGGTTTCCGTTGAAGTCATTGACGACGTGCTTGTTTTTCCAAATGTGATTACACCAAACAACGACGGATTCAACGATGTGTTTGAAATCGTCAATGTGGAAAAATTTCCTGAATGCAAGCTGACCGTTTTCAATCGTTGGGGCAACATCGTTTATATGGCATCGCCCTACCGGAACGACTGGGATGGAGAAAACTCAGCTGACGGAACATATTTCTATGTGTTCATTTATGGAAAAGATTCGAAAGAGTATCGTGGTTCACTAACGATCATCAGATAATTTGGAAAAATATTGTACTTTTGAAAAAAAAAGAGTATGAAAAACCTGTTTGCATTCTTTTTCCTGGCACTTTTTTCTGTGACATTGCTTGCACAGGAAGAAGATCTCGAACTATCAAACCGCTTTGGAAAAGCCGACCGGCTAATGATTGATCTTTATAATGATACATGGCTTGGAGCGCCTGACAGTATTGATTTCAAAGGATACAACCCTGGTGTGGCTATAAATCTGATGAAAGACTTCCCAATGGGAGCCACCAATTTCAGTTTTGCCATTGGAGTTGGAATCGGCACACACAACATGAGATACAATGCTACTATTTTTAACGATCCCGTTACTTTCGAAAATTATTTTGTAAACCGTCTCGACACGCCATCCCAATACAAAATGGTTCTTTCTTTTATTGATATTCCTGCCGAACTACGCTTCAGAACAAAACGTGACAATGTTTTCCGCATTGCAATAGGTGGTAAAATCGGCTACAACATCAACAACCATATCAAACATGTGGATGATGATTTCAAAATCAAAACATACAACACGGAATACATCAATAAACTCCGTTATGGTGTTACAGCACGCATCGGATATAAAATGTTCAATCTGTATGTGTATTATGGTTTATCAACATTGTTTGAAGAAAAACATGGCCCAGAAATGGCGCCACTATCAATAGGAATTTCTCTGATTCCATTCTGATAAAAAATCCTATAAAAAAAGGTCTCCCAAAAAGAGACCTTTTTTTATGCAGGGAATTTTTTCTAATTACGCCATTCATAATAATAAACCGCTTTAAAACCACATCCCAGATTAACTGTCAGCTTTTTCATCTCCTTATCTTTTGTCCCTTTCACAATGGGTTTTTCGCTCACAATATCAGCACTGAAATCCTTTTTAAAATAATTTTCTCCGGCAGGATTGCGCAAGAAATTGCCGGGATAACCTTGTTCAAAAAATACAGATTGAGCTTCGGGGGTCCAGGATGCAAATGTTGAAATGGTTTTAAGGGTGTATTTCATTTTAAAAGACCCTCCAGCAGCCAGATATGCTTGCGGATCAGTCCAGGTAACATTATAGGTTGTACCCGCCAACAATTTTCCACTGCTCTGGTCGTTGCGGTTTTTTGTTATCTGAATATTTCCCTTGCTACCGGTAAATTTTGATGCATCGACCATATAATCGACTGTACCGGCCAAGGGTTTCACCGACGAAGAGCTTCCGTCAATAAACTCGTATTTTACAAAATACCAACCAGGTTGATTACCACCGACGGCCTGTGATGTAGTATTCATAGAGGTTCCGGCTGTGTAATCAGGTAGCCATTCATATACATATTCTGCTTTGAATCCACAACCAAGATTTACAATAAACTTTTTTTGTTCATTGTTTTTAGTGCCTTTTACAATGGGTTTTTCACTAACAATCGCAGCACTGAAATCCTTTTTAAAGTAATTTTCTCCGGCAGGATTACGCAAGAAATTGCCGGGATAACCTTGCTCGAAATAAACGGATTGAGCTTCTGGAGTCCAGGATGCAAATGTCGAAATGGTTTTTAATGTGTATTGGATTTTCATTTTTTCACCAACCACAACAATATCAGCCGGATCAGTCCATTCCACCTTATAAGTAACACCGGCCAATAGTTTCCCGGTGCTTTTGTCATTGCGGTTTTTCGTTATCTGTATGCTTCCTTTTCCGCCAATGAATTTAATGGCATCAATCATATAATCAGCCGTTCCCATCAATGGTTTTTCGCTCGACGATGTGCCATCGACAAACTTGTATCCAACCAGTTTCCATGCGCCCTGCGCAAAGATGAAGTTTACGGATAACAACAGGATTGAAAATATCAGAAACTTTTTCATAGCGTTATATTTTAGGGTTTATTGATTGCATGTATGAAACAAATATAAACAATTTTTTCAATTAATTGATTTCGAACAAAGATCAAGATAATGAAATTCAAAAAAAACAGGCGGAGATTATCCGCCTGCCAAACAATGAATAATGTTTGATTTTTATAGAGCGCCTTCGTCGTAAGCTGTTTCGCCATGTATTGAAACATCAAGGCCTTTTCGTTCATCGTCTTCGCTGACCCTTACTTTCACAACCATGTTGATTAAAATCAGCATAATATAGGTGAAAATAAAAGCGTAAGCAGCAGCAGCAGCAACAGCCACAATTTCTTTAAAAAAGAAATCACCGCCACCGAAATACAAACCGTCGGCGCCGGCCGCATTCACCGCCGATGAAGCGAATACACCCAGCAGTATGGTACCTATTACACCGCCGATTCCGTGTACGCCCCACACATCAAGCGCATCGTCCCATTTCATTTTGTTTTTAAGCTGAACCGCCAGATAACAAACGGCACCGGCAGCGACTCCGATAATAGGCGAGGCCCACAACGGAACAAATCCGGCACAAGGTGTAATGGTTGCCAGACCCGCAATGGATCCGGTCAGTAGCCCGATAAATTTGGGCCGGCCCACATGAATCCATTCAATAACTACCCAGGCCACCGTGGCAAATGAAGCTGCAATATCCGTATTCAGAAATGCCAGCGAAGTAATATTATCTACCGCCACTTCGCTGCCGGCATTGAATCCATACCAGCCGAACCACAGCAATCCGCTTCCGATTGCTACAAGCGGAATGCTGTTGGGGGTGCTGTTTTTGTCAACGCGGGCACCAACATAGAATACAGAGGCCAGCGCAGCAAAACCTGCTGTGGCATGCACCACAATACCGCCTGCAAAATCAAGCACACCCCATTCAGCCAGCATGCCTCCCCCCCAGATCATATGTACAAACGGGTAATACACCAAAATCTGCCACACGGTTAAAAAGATCATATATGATTTGAAAGTAACACGGTTTGCAAATGCTCCGGTAATAAGTGCCGGTGTGATAATGGCAAACATCATCTGATAGGCAATGAAAACGAATTCAGGAATTTTCCCGTTTGTGTACATCGAATCCATGCCGACTCCGGCCAGAAAAGCCTTGTCGAAGTTTCCGAAAATGCCGCCTGCGCCACCGCTGAAACAAAGCGAATATCCGAATGCAACCCATAAAACCGTTGTCCAGCCAAGCGAAACAAAACTCTGGATCATAATACCCAGAATGTTTCTTTTGGTGGCCAATCCTCCGTAGAAAAATGCCAGACCCGGAGTCATAAGCATTACAAGGCTTGTTGCAAGCAACATAAAGCCGGTTGAACCTGTGTCAATCATTTTTT
>Ga0116152_10002721_pt1 | contig 14386 bp, 12 predicted proteins | sample AD_UKC119_MetaG_FD_89894 | JGI IMG/M metagenome (GOLD analysis project Ga0116152, IMG submission 89894) | Active sludge microbial communities of municipal wastewater-treating anaerobic digesters from Hong Kong - AD_UKC119_MetaG | ecosystem: Engineered > Bioreactor > Anaerobic > Digestate... | reverse complement strand
GTCCAGCGCCAGCTCGATCTTGGTCACATGGTCCCGGCCATGCGCATCGCTCATGAAGGCTTCCGAGCGGGTCGAGGTCCATTTGACGGGTTTCTTCAGGGCGCGCGCGGCAAAGGTGCAGAACGCTTCCTCGGCGTAATGGAAGATCTTCGAGCCGAAGCCGCCGCCCACGTCGGGCGCGACCACGCGCAGCTTGTGCTCGGGGATGCCCAGCACGAAGGCGCCCATCAGCAGGCGGATCACATGCGGGTTCTGCGAGGTGGTGTAGAGCGTGGACATGTCGTTCCACGGATCGTAGTCACCCACCGCCACACGCGGTTCCATCGGGTTCGCGATCAGGCGCTGGTTCACCAGCTCAAGCGTGGTGACATGCGCCGCTGCCGCAAAGGCCGCGTCCACGGCGCCCTTGTTTTCTTCGACAAAACCCCAGTCGTAGCACAGGTTCGAGGTCAGGTCCTCGTGCACCTTTGGGGCGTCCGCCGCAAGCGCCGCCTTCATGTCGATCACCGCCGGCAACTCGTCGATGTCAACGACGATCGCCTCGGCCGCGTCGCGCGCCTGTTCGGCGGTTTCCGCCACCACCACGGCAATCGGGTCGCCGACATGGCGCACCTTGCCCTGGGCCAGCACCGGGTGCGCCGGTTCCTGCATCGGCTGGCCGTGCTTGTCCGTCACCTGCCAGCCGCAGGGCAGTCCGCCGACCCCCTCGAAATCCTTGCCGGTGAAGATACGCACGACGCCGGGCATCGCCGCCGCCTGGGCCGAGTCGATGCCGTTGATCCGGCCGTGGGCCACCTGGCTGCGCAGGAAATAGGCGTATAGCTGGCCGCGCAGGTTGATGTCGTCGGTGTAGCGTCCGTTCCCTGTCAGGAAACGCAGGTCTTCGCGCCGCTTCGTGCTGGCGCCGATGCCGCCGTCCATGGGCATGGTGTCCTCCCTGAGTTCTGTGACCGGCGGGGCGTGTTCCCGCCGCGTGTCCGTGTCCTCGGGCCCGCGGTGCAGGCCAGGGGCGGGTTTATTTGCCGTTGCTCATGCCGTTGTTGTCCCAGATCTGGGCCAGGGCATTGACCACGGGTTCGGCGGCGTCGCCGGTGGTGTCGCTGTGCGCGACAAGGATCGTCACCGACACGTGCGAATCGCGGTAGGGGCACAGGAACTGCACGGCAATGTTGCCGGGTTCCAGATGATAGCCATCGACCGACCAGCTGCCGCGCGCGACATAGATGTCGGTGCTGCCGCTCGCGCGCCCGTAGGCGTTGAGCGTGCGTTCGGCGCGGTCCATGCACTCGGCCGGGCTGCCGCCATCGCCGAGGTCGCGGTCGAAGAAGCCTTCGGCCAGGGCGAGCGTCGGCAGCAGCGTCAGGCCGGCGGCCAGGGCGAGGGTGCGCGCGCGCATCATTCCGCCGCCACGCCCAGCCCCGAGACGTCCTGTCCCGATGCCGCAAGCACCGCCTTGACGATGTTGTGATAGCCCGTGCAACGGCAGATGTTGCCCTCGAGATGGTGGCGGATCTCGGCCTCGGTCGGCTTGGGGTTCTCGGCCAGAAGGGCGGCGGCAGACATCACCATGCCGGGCGTGCAGAAACCGCACTGCAAACCGTGGTGATCTTGGAACGCCTGCTGCACCCGGCCCAGCGTGCCGTCGGCGTTGGCCATCCCTTCGATCGTGGTGACGCTGGCGCCGTCCACGTCCTGCACCAGAACGGTGCAGCTTTTCATTGCCAGACCGTCCACATGAACGACGCAAGCGCCGCACTGGCTGGTGTCGCAGCCCACATGCGTGCCGGTCAGGCCCAGTGTGTCGCGCAGGAACGACGACAAGAGCGTGCGCCCCTCGGCCTCGCCCGACATGGACCGGCCGTTCACGGTCAATGTTACCTTGGTCATGAAATCCTCCCTTGGATGCGGTCATGAAAGCACGATGCGCCCCTGAGGCATATGCCACCTTAGGATTAGTCCGCCGGGCCCCCGCCAGCGTTGGCGAAAACCGCTTTCCCCCGGCGCGCGGGCGCAGTAAAGGAGGCCCGAACGCACACGTCTGGAGGCGCACATGAAGGCCGCGGTCATCACGTTCCCGGGTTCCAACTGCGACCGCGGCCTTGCCGTCGCCTTCGAAGCCGCCGGCGCCGAGGTCACACGCGTCTGGCACAAGGACGCGGCGCTGCCCCAGGGCACCGACGTGGTCGGCATCCCGGGCGGGTTCTCGTTCGGGGATTACCTGCGCTGCGGCGCCATCGCCGCGCGCTCGCCCATCGCGAACGCGGTGCGCAGCCACGCCGAACGCGGCGGCTATGTGCTGGGCGTGTGCAACGGATTTCAGGTGCTGGTCGAATCCGGCCTGCTGCCGGGCGTGCTGATGCGCAACGCCGGGCTTCGGTTCCTGTGCAAATCCGTCACGCTCGAGGTCGCGACGACCGACAGCGCCTTTACCCGGGGCTACGCGCCGGGCCAGCGGATCGCCATTCCGATCGCCCATCACGACGGCAATTATCAGGCCGACGCCGAGACCCTGACGCAGCTTCACGCCGAGGACCGCGTGGCCTTTCGCTATGCGCAGAACCCGAACGGGTCGATGGGTGACATCGCCGGCATCCTGTCGGCCAACCGCCGCGTCCTGGGCATGATGCCACACCCCGAACGCGCGATCAGCGCCCAGCACGGCGGCACCGATGGCGTCGCGCTGTTCGAGGGGCTGATGGGCGCTTTGGCGCTGACGTGATCACAACCGCTCGCGCCGCTGCTTGAGCCCGCCCGCGCGGCTGCCTACACTGACCGGCATGAGCCAAGACCCCGCCCTCTCGTCGCCCGTGGCGGCCCTGCGCACCGGCGTGCCCGCCTGGGGCAAGGTGCTGGTCGGCGTGCTGCTGGTCGCGGCCGTGGCGACGGTCTGGGTGATGGATGGCTGGCTCGGTGACAGTTTCGCGGTCGATACGCGCAACCGGGCCGAACTCAGGCTGGTGCTGTATGCCGGCAACATCGAGGCCGAGTTGCAGCGCACCCAGGTGGTGCCGATCCTGCTGGCGCGCGACCCGGTCCTGCGCGAGGCGCTGCAAAACGCCAACTACGCGTCGATCTCGCAGGTGCTGATCCAGTTGCAGGGCGAGGTCGGCTCGGCGGCGATCGAACTGCTGGATACGACCGGACGGGTGGTCGCCGCCACGGATCGCAACCGACTGGGCGTGATGCGCGCGACCGACCCGCTGTTCGTGGATTCGCGGCGCGCCAACGACACGATCTTTTCCGTGCAGCCCCGCGATTCCGGCGGGTATGGGTTTTTCTATGGCCGCGCGCTCAGGTCCGCCGGGCAGGTGCTGGGCGTCGTCACGGTCGAGGTGGACCTGGCCAAGTTCGAACGCTCGTGGGCGGGACTGGCCGACGCGGTGGCGCTTCTGGACAGCGAGGGGCGGATCATCCTGGCCACCGAACCGCGCTGGCGCGGCCGGACCGAGGCCGAGGCCCTGGCCCTGCGCGCGCCGCCGACGGCCATCGAGCGCGCCTTGCAATACACCGCCGACCTGGCCGGGCGCGGGCCCGACGCCTTTGTCAGCAACGCCGCCGTGCTGCGGTCGGAAACGCGGGTGCGCCACCGTGGCTGGCGGTTGATCAGCTTCACCACCTACGACGGCGTGCGCGAAAAGGTGAACGGCGTTCTGGCGCTGGTCATCATGGGGTTCGCGCTGCTTCTGGCGATGGTGTTCTACATGCTGTCGCGCCGGGCGTGGTCGCTGTCGGCGCGGTTCGAACAGGAATCCGTCGAACTCAGGCAGTTGAACCTGCGCCTGCAACGCGAGATCGCGGCGCGCGAGAAAGCCCAGCAGGACCTGACCGTGGCCGAGCAAACGCTGGCGCAATCGTCGAAACTGGCGGTTCTGGGCGAGATGTCGGCCGCCGTCAGCCACGAGCTGAACCAGCCGCTGGCGGCGATGAAGACCTATCTGGCCGGCGCGCGGCTGCTGATGAACCGGCGCCGGTCCGAAGAGGCGCTGGTGTCGGTCCAACGCATCGACGACCTGATCGACCGGATGGGCGCGATCACCCGCCAGCTCAAGAGCTTCGCGCGCAAGGGCGGCGACGCGTTCCAGCCGCTGGATCTGCGCGACTGCGTGACCGAGGCCCTGACGATGATGGAGCCGCGCCTGCGCGAGCGCCGTGTGCTGGTGGTGCGGACCCTGCCCAAGGACCCGGTTCGGGTGATGGGCGACCGGCTGCGGCTGGAGCAGGTCATCATCAACCTGATGCGCAATGCCGTCGATGCCACGCGCGGGGTGAACGCGCCGCAGATCGACCTGATCCTGACGCAGGGCGACACGGTGACGCTGACGATCCGCGACAACGGCACCGGCATCGCCGCGATCGACAAGGTGTTCGAACCTTTCTACACCTCGAAGAAACCGGGCGAGGGGGTCGGGCTGGGCCTGGCGATCTCGTCCGGCATCGTCGCCGACCACGGCGGCCGCCTGACCGCGCGCAACGTCCCCGAGGGGGGCGCGGCCTTTGACATCGCGCTTCCGGTGCTGGAGCCTGCGGGCGAGGGCGCGGCGTGACCCTGACCGACCTGACCACCACGAGGAGAGTGCTTCCATGACCCCCAGCGAACTGGCTTCCCCCGACGGGACCCATTCGGGGCGGACCCCCTCGCGCATCGTCGTGATCGACGACGAACAGGACATGCGCGCGTCGATCAGCCAATGGCTGTCGCTGTCGGGCTTCCAGCCGGAAACCTACGCCAGCGCCGAAGAGGCACTGGCCAATCTCGGCGCGGATTTCCCGGGCATCGTCGTGACCGACATCCGCATGCCGGGCATGGACGGGATGGTTCTGCTGAAAAAGCTGATGGGCATGGACGCGACCCTGCCGGTTATCCTGATCACCGGGCACGGCGATGTGCCGATGGCGGTCGAGGCGATGCGGCTGGGGGCCTGGGACTTTCTGGAAAAACCCTTCGACCCCGAGCGCATGGCCGACCTCGCGCGCGCGGCGCTCAAGGCGCGCGCGCTGGCGCTGGAAAGCCGGGCACTGCGCCAGGAACTGGCCGACGGATCGACGCTGATGCGCCGGCTGGTCGGCAACAGCCCCGAGATGGTGCGCCTGCGCGAGGATATCCTGGATTACGGCCAGGCCGACGGCCATGTGCTGATCGACGGCGAGACGGGCACCGGCAAGACGCTGGTGGCGCACGCCCTGCACGCGGTCGGTCCGCGCGCGGGACGGAAATTCGTGACGGTCTCGTGTCTGGGGCTCGATGACGAGACGCTGGCCGCGCGTCTGTTCGGCCCGGTCGAGCAGGGCGGCCTGCCCCTGGTCGAAGAGGCGCGCGGCGGCACGCTGTGTCTCGAGGACATCGAGGCCCTGAGCCCGGCGATGCAGGGCCGCCTGTTGAGCGTCATCAACGACCAGCCGACGCCGCCCGCCACCCGCATCGTCGCGATCTGCAACGATCACAAGCCGGGGCGCACCTTGCAGGACGTGCTCAGGCCCGATCTCTACTTTCGCCTGGCGGCAATGACGCTGACCCTGCCGCCGCTCAGGACGCGCGGCGAGGACATTCTGGCGCTGTTCAAGTCCTATGCCGAAGATTACGCCGAGGAATACGGCAGCCCCGCACCCGATCTCAGCGCCCAGGACGCGGCCTATCTGTTGCAGGCGCCCTGGCCCGGGAACGTCCGGCAACTGATCGCGATCGCGGAACAGGCGGTGTTGCAGAACCGGCGCGGAACGGGCTCGGTCGTGTCGCTGGTGATGGCGGAAAACGAGGCCTCGGGCGGGGCGCTGACGACCGAGGGCAAGCCGCTCAAGGATTATGTCGAAGCCTTCGAGCGCACGCTCATCGACAACACGATGCGCCGGCACAAGGGCTCGATCGTCGCGGTGATGGAGGAGCTCTGCCTGCCGCGCCGCACGCTGAACGAGAAGATGGCAAAATACGGCCTGAGCCGCGCCGATTACACCTGACGGCGCGCGGAGGAGGCCCCTTGCACCGCTCAGCGCACGGGATCGACACCCCAGCGCCTTGCCGGGCGGTCTCGATCTGGTTGACGCAGCCCCGGGGCGCGCGGCTGTCCACCACGGGCGGCGTGGGGCCGGCGGGGTGGGCAAGGGGATCCACCGACCCTTGCCCTCCCTTCAGATCCGGGCACCGATCCGTTTCAGCCGGTCGGTCCGCACGAAGGCCGTGACCTGCGCCCCCGGGATCGGTCCGGCTGGTCCCGGGCGGGGCGACGCGGTGGACTGCCTCGTTCCGCGCCTGGTCGCTGTCGTCGGCCTCCAGCGGGTTCGCCCTGCGTTCGACAGGGCCCGCGCCAAGGTTTCGGAGCCCCGCCGATGTCAGATCGTCGCGTCCGTCACCGCCCGATTTCCGAGGCGGTGCTCAGAGGTCGCGAAAGCAGCGGAATCCCAGGTGATAGTTGGAATGGCTGGCCGGTGACAGCACGCGCGAGCCATGCCAGAACGGCGCCCGCCAGCGGGCCCAGTGTTCATGCGCGCGCACCGTGTCCCAGATGAACCACGATCCTTTCATTTCGGTCACACCCAGCGTCGTCGATCCGCGCGAGGCCATCTGGTCGGGCGCCAGCGGCAGGTTCATGTGCTCGGCCGCGTTGCCATCGATATCGTAGACCCCCAGCGGCGAATGGCATTGTGGAAAGGACCCCGCCGGATAGGTGTTCGACCCGCAGCCCGACCACGAGCCGCCGTTGCAGCCCGGGGTCTTGAAACTGCCCGTCGCGCAGACCCCGCGCCGCCAGGTGCCGATGGAATAGACGTTCGACTGGCTGGCGTAATGCTGGTTGTGCCAGGCCCGCATCGCCTGCTGGCTGCCAAGCGCGAAATTGTAGTCGGGCGGCAGCAGGGCGCCGGCCGCCGCGCCCTCCCATTCATGGGCGTCGCCGATGCGCGCACCCTCGGCCGCGCACAGCGCCACCGCCTGGTCGGCGCGCACCCAGGTCACCGGATAGACCAGCGGCACGTTTGGATATTCGAACATGAAGGCGCAGACGGTCGCGTCCTCGGGCGTCTGGGTGGCGGGATCGTAGAGCGGCACCTCGTAGGGGTGGCCGCAGATCCGTTCGAAGCGCGCGTTGCGATAGGCGCGGCGAACGCTGTCCACCGACCCGCCCTGCCGCTGCGCCGCCTCGTCCGGGGTCAGCGGGTGGCGGGTCACGGCGGGGTTGCCCTGACCCATGTGCGGCGCGGTGGCAAAGATCGCGCGGATGCGGCTCATGGTGGCGGCGCTCAGGCCACGCCACTGCTGCATCTCGCGAAACATCGCCTCGTTGTTCTGCTGGAGCGTCTGCGCGCTCGCGCCCAGCGGCGCCAGGGCGATCCCCAGCGCCAGAGCCAGCCTTGCCAGCCTGTTCATGACGGTTCCTCCCTCAGCGGCGGAGCAGGTAGAAGAAGTCGCGATTGTCGGAGAACTCGATAAAACGCCCCATCGGGGTGCCGTCGCGGTGGCGGGAATCGCTTTCCGCCATGCGCCGGTCCAGATGTTCGATGGTAAAGGTCTGCGATCCCGGTTCGCGCGCGTAGACCGCAGAATAGGTCAGGTCGAGCGAGTTCATGTCCAGCAGCATCGCATAGTCGCAGTGATAGGCCTGAAAGGTGCGCGCCATGCCCGAGGGGGTGGCGGACATGAACACCGCGTAGATCAGGATCTGGCGGCCGTCCACCGCGCGTTCGCACAGCCCTGAGCGCAGGGTGCGAAGCTGTGCCTCGGCGCTGCCTGACCAGTTGCCGCCCATCCAGCTGCGCACCTGCGCGCCCGGAACGCCCACGCCCTCGGCATCGGGTTCGACCAGCGGCGTGCCGTTCTGGCGCGCGAAGCGGATATGCGGCAGCAGGGAATTCAGGTCCTCGGACCAGGTTTCCATGTGCACGCTGCCGTCTTGCAGCACATAGATCGTCGCCAGACCCGGTTGCAGACGGCTGAGGACCACGCCGTTCACCACGAACCCATAGTGATGGCCGTGGTTGGTATAGGCGAAATCGGTCAGCCGCCAGGCGCCGTGGTCGCGCTTGAACCCGCCGGCAAAGATGCCCGCGACCCGGTCGATGAAGATCGGGTTCAACATGCCGGTCATTTGCAGGGGATCGACCGTGCCGAACCCGTCGGGACCCGGCAGCGAATAATCGCGGCCCTGGCCCGAGGGGCGCGGCGACCAGTCCACCTGCGGGTGATCGGTGCCGACCTCGTAGCGCAGATCGAACCGGCTGAGATCAAAGGCGAACATGTGCACGTCCGAACGGTTCTCGACCCCGTCCAGACCGTTCGCGCCGGGCACGTTCAGCACCGCCTGGCTGACCATTCCGGGCTGCACCACGCTGGCGTAGATACCAGGCGCGTTCTGCACGGCATACCAGCTTCCGGCCTCCATCTGGGTGGCTTCGGCGCCGACCAGATCGACCCGCAGGTTCGAGCGCATCACCGGGTGCGAGCGCAGGTCGGCCTGACCCAGCGCCGCCACGACCGAGCCGGCCTCGGCCTCGTCCATGGTCTGGGCCGAGGTCAGATAGGCATCCTCGTAGAGGGTGTCCTTGATGACGTTGATGAGGCTTTCCCCGAACGGGACATAGCTGCGCAGGAAATCCGTCACCGCCTCGCGCGTGGTGCGGCTGCCGGACCCGTGGTTGCGCACGAACAACCGCTGGTCGCAGATCGGCGCATAGGGCAGGTTCGACGCGCGCGCGGCCTCGAGTTCGCCGTCCCAGGGGGTGCAGGTGGTGGTGCCGGCCTCGCTGTCGATGGTCAGCGTGCGCCCATCGGCGCCCAGGGACACGGTGAACAGCTCGGGTGCGGCATTCTCGAGATGCCAGCTTCGGGCGCTGCGCCCCTCGCCGGTTTCCAGCACGAACCAGGCGTTCACATAGGGGTTGAGCGAGGTCAGCCTGAGCGCCGTGCCATCGGTTGCCGTGCCCAGCAGTTCGGCCCGGAAGGGCTGGAATTCAACCACGCTGCGGCGGTGATCCTCGCGGAAATCGGCGAATTGGGCGGCGCGGGTCGCGGCGGGCATATACCACGGGTCCATCGTGTCGGCCCGCGCGGGCAAAGTGGAAAGGGTCGCGGCCCCGGAGCCCAGCACCGCGATGAAAAGGGCGGTGCGCCGGGCGGCCTTAAAACCGTCTTGAGGCAAAGTCTTACTCCTGAAATGTCGTCGTCCCTCGACCGGGGGCGGGCGAGCGCCGTGGCGGCAGCCTGCAACAAAGCGGCGATTCAGGCAACACTCCGCCGGGTCGCGGACCGCGCGCATCAACTCTGTTTGAACGCCGGATGCCGCCTGCTTTGCATACATCCGCATACCAATTGCGTTTTCGCCCGCCGCTGGCTAAGAGACGGGCAGATCCATCGCAGGAGAGCCTCGCCATGACCGCGACCCGCACCGAGACCGACAGCTTCGGCCCGCTGGACGTCCCCGCCGACAAGTATTGGGGCGCGCAGACCCAGCGCAGCGTCATCAACTTTCCCATCGGGTGGGAGCGTCAGCCGGTGCCGATCATCCGCGCGCTTGGCGTCATCAAGAAGGCCTGCGCGCTGGTGAACAAGGCGCAGGGCGACATGGCGCCCGAACTGGCCGACGCCATCGCCGCCGCCGCGACCGAGGTGATCGACGGCAAGTTCGACGACAACTTCCCGCTGGTGGTCTGGCAGACCGGCTCGGGCACGCAGTCGAACATGAACGCGAACGAGGTCATCTCGAACCGCGCCATCGAGATGCTGGGCGGGGTCATGGGCTCGAAATCGCCGGTGCACCCGAACGACCATTGCAACATGGGGCAGTCGTCGAACGACACCTTCCCGACCGCGATGCATGTCGCCATCGCCATGCAGGCGCGCGACGTGCTGATCCCCGGCCTCGAAAAGCTGCACCGTGCGCTCGCCGCCAAGGCAGAAGAGTTCAAGGACATCATAAAGATCGGCCGCACCCACACGCAGGACGCGACGCCGCTGACGCTGGGCCAGGAATTCTCGGGCTATGCCAAGCAGGTCGAACGCGGGATCGAACGGGTGACCATGTGCCTGCCGCATATCTACGAACTGGCGCAGGGCGGCACCGCGGTCGGCACCGGGCTGAACACGCGGGTCGGCTGGGATTCGCGCGTCGCCGCGCAGATCGCCGAGATCACCGGCCTGCCGTTCGTCACCGCCCCGAACAAGTTCGAGGCGCTGGCCGCCCATGACGCGATGGTCATGTTCTCGGGCGCGCTGAAGACCGTCGCCGCCTCGCTTTTCAAGATCGCCAACGACCTGCGGCTGCTGGGCTCGGGCCCGCGCTCGGGTCTGGGCGAGTTGATCCTGCCGGAAAACGAACCCGGCTCGTCGATCATGCCCGGAAAGGTGAACCCGACCCAGGCCGAGGCGCTGACCATGGTCTGCGCGCATGTCATGGGCAATGATGCGGCGGTGGGATTCGCCGGCAGCCAGGGGCATTTCGAACTGAACGTCTACAACCCGATGATGTCCTACAACGTGCTGCAATCCATGCAGCTTCTGGGCGACTCGGCCAGCGCGTTCACCGACAACATGGTGGTGGGCACCCAGGCCAACACCCAGCGCATCGACAAGCTGATGAAGGAATCGCTGATGCTGGTCACGGCGCTGGCGCCGACGATCGGCTACGACAACGCGACCAAGGTGGCGAAGACCGCGCACAAGAATGGCACCACGCTGAAGGAAGAAGCGATCGCCCTGGGTTTTGTCGATGCCGAGACCTTCGATCGCATCGTTCGGCCCGAGGACATGATCGGCCCCAGGGGCTGATCCCGGGGGTGCGAAACGCACAAGGGGCGGTCCCGCGGGGCCGCCCTTTCGTTTGACACCCGCCGCGGCTGCGGCAACATGGCGCACAGGTGAGCAGGAGGGCGTGCGATGGAATGGCGTGGCAGACGGACCAGCAGCAACATCGAGGACCGGCGCGGCCGGGCCGGCGGGGGCGGTGGCGGCGGGCGCGGCCCCGGCGGGGCGCTGGGGATCGTCGGCACGCTGGTCGTGCTGCTGGTGGGCGCGTATTTCGGCGTCGATGTGACCCCGTTCCTGAACGCCTCGGGTGGTGGTGGCACGGTCGCCTCGGCCCCGGCGCCGACGGGCCCGAACCGGATCGACGACGACCAGGAGGCCTTTGTGGCGACCGTCCTGGCGGAAACCGAACAGGTCTGGACCGAGATCTTCCGCGCCTCGGGGCGACGGTATGCGCCGACGACGCTGGTGCTGTATTCCGGCGCCACCGGGTCGGCCTGCGGTGCCGCGCAGGCGGCCATGGGTCCGTTCTATTGCCCGGGCGATACCAAGGTCTACCTGGATACCGATTTCTTCCGCGTGATGCGCGATCAGCTTGGCGCGGGCGGCGATTTCGCCAATGCCTATGTCATCGCGCATGAGGTCGCGCACCACGTCCAGGACCTGCTGGGCACGTTGGGGCAGGTCAACGCGCAGCGCGCGCGCGTGTCGGAAAGCCAGGCGAACGCGCTGTCGGTGCGGATCGAATTGCAGGCCGATTGCTATGCCGGCCTCTGGGCGCAACAGGCATCGCAACGGCTGCGCGTGACCGATGCCGACATCCGCCAGGCGCTGGAGACCGCCGCGCGCATCGGCGACGACGCGCTGCAACGCGCGGCCGGCCGCCGTCCGGTGCCCGACAGCTTTACGCACGGCACCTCGCAACAGCGGCAGGACTGGTTCTTTCGCGGCTACCGCTCGGGCGATCCCGGGCAATGCGACACGTTCCGCGCGCAGAGTCTGTGATGGCAAAGATCGTCAATCTGCGCACCCGGCGCAAGCAGGCGGCCCGCGAAGAAGCCCGCGCAACGGGCACCGCGAATGCCGCGAAACACGGCCTGGCCAAGTCCGATCGCGATCTGGCCCGGGCGCGGGCCGAAAAAGCCCGGCGTGACCTTGACGGTCACGCCCGCGAGACGCCCGGCGACTGATCTCAGACGCGCCGCTGCCAGTAGACGCCGGTGCCGTCGATTTCCTGGATCTCGACGGTCTCGCCCTTGGCCTCGGCGTTCAGGTAGTCGTGCACGGCGGCCTTGCAGGCGGCGACGGCGTGATAGTCGTCCACCACCACATAGCCGCCCGGGCTGACCTTGTGATAGAGGGCCTTGAGCCCGTCCATCGTGCTTTCATACATGTCGCCATCGAGCCGCAGCACGGCCAGCTTGTCGATCGGCGCCGTGGGCAGGGTCTGGCTGAACCAGCCCTTCAGGAATTTCACCTGATCGTCCATCAGGCCATAAAGGCGAAAGTTCGCCTCGACCTGTTCGCGCGAGATCGCCAGGGCGGGCAGGGTGTAGTGCTTGTCCCCCTTGTCCAGCGCGTAGGCCTCGGCGTTGGGCGGCGGGAGCCCCTCGAAACTGTCGGCAACCCAGACCGTGCGGCCGGTATCGCCATAGGCCTTCAGGATCGCGCGCATGTAGATGCACGCACCACCGCGCCAGACGCCGGTTTCGATGAAGTCCCCCGGGACCCCGCGTTCGATCACGTCCGAGCAGATATGGCGCAGGTTCGACATGCGCCCCTGGCCGATCATGGTATGCGCGACCGAGGGCCAGTCCAGCCCCTTGGTGCGACGGCTGGGGTCGAATTCGGTCCCGGTGACATGCTTGGCCCGCATTCCCAACGCCTTGAAAAGGCGGGTCAAAGGCGTGCGTTTCAGCGGCGGGTCCTTGTAGATTTCGTTGATGAGAACGTCTTGAATCAGGTCGAGGTACAAGTTACGCAACACAATATCGGAGGCGGTCATGGGGTAATTCCGTAAGGAAAGGTAAATTCCCTTAACGGAACTCCGACATCCGATCAAGGCTCAGCATGGCTGCCGGATCGCCCGCGCCCGAGTCCCTGCGCCCCAGTCCCTGTGTCGCGGTCTTGAGCGGTCGGTCAGCCGAACACCCGGCGGAAGATCGTATCGACATGCTTGGTATGATAGCCCAGATCGAATTTCTCGTTGATCTGGTCCTCGGTCAGCGCCTTGCGCACCTCGGCGTCGGCCAGCAGTTCCTCGCGGAAATCCTTGCCCTGTTCCCAGACCTTCATCGCGTTGCGCTGCACCAGGCGATAGGCGTCCTCGCGCGAGACTCCGGCCTGGGTCAGGGCCAGAAGCACCCGCTGCGACATGACCAGGCCCTTGAACTTGTTCATGTTTCTGAGCATGTTCTCGGGGTAGATCACCAGTTTCTCGATCACCCCCGCCAGCCGGTTCAGAGCGAAGTCCAGGGTGATCGTGGTGTCGGGGCCGATGCCGCGTTCGACGCTGGAATGGCTGATGTCGCGTTCGTGCCAGAGCGCGACATTTTCCATCGCAGGCACCACCGCCATGCGCACCAGACGCGCCAGACCTGTCAGGTTCTCGGTCAGCACGGGGTTGCGCTTGTGCGGCATCGCCGACGAACCCTTCTGCCCGGCCGAGAAGAACTCCTCGGCCTCGAGCACCTCGGTGCGCTGCATGTGCCGGATCTCGATGGCGATGTTCTCGATCGACGCGGCAATCACGCCCAGCGTGGCAAAGAACATCGCGTGGCGGTCGCGCGGGATCACCTGGGTGCTGATCGGCTCGGGCGAGAGGCCCAGCATCGCGCAGACATGCTCTTCGACCGCCGGGTCGATGTTGGCGAAGGTGCCGACCGCGCCGCTGATCGCGCCGGTCGCGACTTCGGCCTGGGCGGCCTCGAGCCGGGCCTTGCCGCGCGCCATCTCGGCGTAGAACCGCGCAAAGGTCAGCCCCATCGTCGTGGGTTCCGCATGAATCCCGTGCGAGCGGCCGATGCGCACGGTGTCCTTGTGTTCATAGGCGCGCCGTTTCAGGGCTGTCAGCACCTTGTCCATATCCGCCAGCAGGATGTCGGCGGCGCGCACCAACTGCACGTTCAGCGTGGTGTCCAGCACGTCCGAACTGGTCATCCCCTGGTGGACAAAGCGCGCGTCCTCGGCACCGACATGTTCGGCCAGATGGGTCAGAAACGCGATCACGTCATGCTTGGTGACGGCCTCGATCTCGTCGATGCGGGCAACGTCGAATTCGACGTCCTTGGCGCGCCAGACGGCTTCGGCGTTGGCCTTGGGGATCACACCCAGCGCGGCCTGCGCGTCGCAGGCGTGGGCCTCGATCTCGAACCAGATCCTGAACTTGGTTTCCGGCGACCAGATGGCGACCATTTCGGGGCGGGAATAGCGGGGGATCATGGGCGGACCTCGGTCTCTGGGGGACGGCTGAGCGCCTGATAGACCGCAGCGGCTGGGCGTGCAAGGGCGCCCCGGCCGGTGTCAGTCGGCCTCAGTCGGCATAGACCGCGAGCGTCGCCAGATCGCCCAGCGAAAGCCCCAGCGCCTGCATCGCCTGCAACGAGATCTGGCTGCCCGCCGTCGCCGCCGCGCCCGAGGGGCGCAATTCGACCGCGACCG
>Ga0116152_10002719_pt1 | contig 14391 bp, 9 predicted proteins | sample AD_UKC119_MetaG_FD_89894 | JGI IMG/M metagenome (GOLD analysis project Ga0116152, IMG submission 89894) | Active sludge microbial communities of municipal wastewater-treating anaerobic digesters from Hong Kong - AD_UKC119_MetaG | ecosystem: Engineered > Bioreactor > Anaerobic > Digestate... | reverse complement strand
GATAGGCGATGGTGCGCTGGAGGCTGCCATCCTTGTTGAGGACAATGCCGGGCGCGATCAGGCAGGCCCATTTGAGATGGTCTGCGAGAGAGGCCGGGCGGGCGCGGTATTCTCGGAGGTTCAACATGCGTAATAGGCTTTCTGGCGGATGTGCCGGATCAGCACGTCTGTGAACTGCGGATCGCGCCTTGCGGCGAAGACGCAGAGGCCCTGCGCGACGATCCAGAAGATGAGCCCCACGACCCAGAGCTGCAGGCCGATGCCGAGCGCGGCGGCCAGCGTGCCATTGACGATGGTCGCAAGCCTTGGCGCGCCTGCCAGCAGGATCGGCGCGGTGAGCGAGCGATGCACCGGCACGCTGTAGCCGGGGGGGAGGAGCGTCGCCTCAGCCATCAGAGCGTTGCCCCACCGCCGAAGGAGAAGAAGGAGAGAAAGAACGAGGTCGCGGCGAATGCGATGGACAGGCCGAACACGATCTGCAGGAGCTTCCGCATGCCGCCGCCGCTCTCGCCGAAGGCAAGGCCGAGACCGGTCAGGATAATGACAATGGTCGCAAGAATCTTGGCGACCGGGCCCTCGATGGATTCGAGGATCGATTGCAGCGGGGCTTCCCAGGGCATGCCGGAGCCGGCGGCATGGGCAGGGAAGGCAATTGCCGCGACTAGCAAACTCAGGCTGATGCCCTTGATCATGTCTCTGTTCATTGGGTGGGTGTCCTTTCAGGTGCGGTGGAGAGAAGCGGTTCAGAAAAAGGCAGGCTCGGCAGGACGAGCTGCAGGTCCGGCTGGACCGGTGTGAGGTCGTAGCCTCCGCGCCCGAGGCCATTCATGCGCGCGACCGTCCCGACCCTGTGGGTGCCGGCGCGCCGCGAGATGTAGACGACGCAATCGATGGTTTCGACGATAAGGTCGTGCGGCACCTGGGCCGATGCCTCGCCGATCAGCTGTTCGAGCCGGGAGAGGCCGCCAAGGGCAGAGTTTGCGTGCAGGGTGGCGATGCCGCCCGGATGGCCGGTATTCCAGGCCTTCAACATGTCGAGCGCTTCAGCGCCCCGCACTTCGCCGATGATGATCCGGTCGGGACGGAGGCGCAGTGTCGAACGCACCAAGTCTGCCAAGGAAACCGATCCCGGCTGCGTGCGCAACTGCACCGAATCCGCTGCCTCCGAAACAAGCTCGCGCGTGTCTTCCAGGATAACGAGCCGGTCTCCGGTCCGGGCGATCTCGGCGAGGAGCGCATTGGCGAGCGTCGTCTTGCCGGAGCCCGTGCCGCCGACGACGAGAATGTTCTCGCGCTCCAGCACCGCGCGCCGCAACGCCTCGGCATGATGGGCAGCCATCACGCCGGAGGCGACATAGTCATCCAAAGCGATAACCCGGCCCGCGGGCTTGCGGATCGAGAAACATGGTCCCGGCGATACCGGCGGCAACACGCCCTCGAACCGTTCGCCACCCATCGGCAGTTCGGCCGAGACAATCGGCGAGGCCGTATCGGCGCGCCGTCCCATATGGCTCGCAACCAGGCGGATGACGCGCTCGGTATCGGCGGGAGAAACCAAACCAAATTCAACGCGCCCGCTCCCGTGCCGTTCGACCCAGAGCCGTCCGTCGGGGTTGATCATGATCTCAACGACGGCGGGATCGTCCAGCGCTGCGACGATCTCGTCTCCAAGCGCCGTCACCAGCATGGCGCGGGTACGCCCAAAGCTTGCGGCATCACGCATCGGCCCGCTCCCCACTTAAATGCTCAGAGTTGCCTTCGAGGCTCGCGGCTTCCGCCGTCACATCCTCTACGGCGTTCTGAAGGATGCGCTGTCCGGAGCGGAGGGCTTCGGCGACCTGACGGACAAAGAGATCGAAGCGGAGGTCGCCCTTGGCGCGCGCCGCCTCCACCTGGTTGGCCGGCACCGGCGGGGTCACCGTCAGGAAATAGTGCACGAAGGTCGCGAGCGTTTCGGCAAGGACAAGATTGTCCCGCTCGATCCGCCCGAACTGGCGCGTCAGACGGTCGAGCCGGCGATTGATGGCGGCCTCGCGCTGATTGTCCGCCTCGCCGGAAAAGTAAGCGACGAGCGCCCGGTCGACGATCGCGCTTTCAGAGAGGCCGGGGCGTTTCGCCATGGCCTGCAGCCGGTGATGTGTCTCGGGCGAGATATAGGGCTGGATACGGGGTTTCATTGGCCATTCCCCGTGAGATCAATGCCGGTCGCCTGTTCGAGACTGTCGGCCTGTACCAGCGCATCGAAGAGGCTGGGCTGAGGAGCGCCACGCGACTTAGACTGCGATCTTCCGGTTCTGGAGACCTGCGCACGATCCCTGGCGGCATCCCGCGCCTTCTGAGGCCCGAGGCCCTCACCATCAGGCTCAATCTCCGAGGCCCGCATCAGGTCTTCATGGATCGACCGGACTGCCGTGCCCCAATCATCCTCCCGCGCACCCGGAATGCAGGTCGCAAAATCCGGCGCGTCTTTCAGCCGTTCCGTGAAGTTCTGGTCCTCATAGTAGCGGAGCTTCATAGCCCGCACGGGTGGGGAGCCTGCAACGAGGACAAGTTCCTGGTCCGCGGGCAACTGCATCACTTCGCCGGGCGTCAGCAGCTGGCGGGCGGTTTCCTGGCGGGACACCATCTTGTGCGAGAGCCAGGGGGCGAGCCGGTGGCCGGCATAGTTCTTCATCGCCCGCTGCTCGGTCTTGGTGCCGAGCGCATCGGAAATCCGCTTCGCCGTCCGCTCGTCATTGGTCGCGAACGCCACACGCACATGACAATTGTCGAGGATCGCGTTCGATGGGCCATAAGCCTTTTCGATCTGGTTGAGCGACTGCGCGATCAGAAAGGCCTTCAGGCCATAGCCGGCCATATAGGCGAGGGCGCTCTCGAAGAAGTCGAGCCGGCCGAGGGCGGGGAATTCGTCCAGCATGAACAGGACGCGCCGGCGGGACTTCGGCCTGTCCGAAGGGACCTGCCGCGCCAGCAGTCCGCACGCCCCGAGAATGTTCAGCGCCAGCGACTTTCCGCGCGCAATCACAGACGGACGCACATCCAGGTGTTCCGTCAGCCGCCGGCCGACCTGGTTCAGGATGAGGCGCATCAGGGGTTTCGTGCGCGAGAGGTCTGACGGCGGCACGACCAGGTAGAGCGACAGGGGGCGGTCGCCGGACACCATATCCTCGATCCGGAAATCGCTCCGCGAAGTCACTTCGGCAATCACCGGGTCGCGATAGAGAGACAGGAACCTCAAAGCCGTCGACAACACGCCTGAGAGTTCATTTTCCGACTGGTTCATCAGCTCGCGCGCTGTCTCCGCGACCACGGGATGCACCTTTGGCACCTCGCCTGTCCCGAGATGGTTTGTGCGGAGCATGATTGACAGGGTGGCGCGGAACGTCCGGTCCGGATCGGCAAGGAAGCTCGCCACCCGCGCCAGTGTCTTTTCCCGCTCGGCATAGAGGACGTGCAGGATGACGCCGACCAGCAGCGAGTTCGCCTTATCGACCCAGTGCCCGAGATCACCGAGCTTGCCCTGCGGGTCCACGAGGATGTCCGCAATGTTCTGGACGTCCCGCACTTCGCAGGGGCCCTTGCGCACTTCCATCAGCGGATTGAAATGCGCCGAGGTCACATCTGTCGGATCGAACCGTAAACAGTGAGAGAATTCTGACCGCCAGCCGGATGTCAGCTGCCAGTTCTCGCCCTTGATGTCGTGCACCAGAACCGAATGCGGCCAGGAGAGCAGGGTCGGCACAACAAGGCCCACACCCTTGCCGGACCGTGTCGGCGCAAAAGCCATGACATGATCCGGACCATCATGGCGGAGATAGGATTCGTGCGCCTGACCAAGAAAAACGCCAGCTGGTTTCAGCAAGCCTGACTTCCGCAGATCCCTGCCTTCCGCCCACCGTGCCGAGCCGAAGGTCGAGACCCGCTTGTCCCACCGGGCCCGGAGGATCGATCCCGTCACCGCAATCACGATCGCAGCAACCCCGCCCGAGCCGGCGATCAGTCCGCCCCGGTCGAACACATCCGGCGCATAGGCATCGAAGGAATACCACCAGCCAAAGAAGGCCCATGGCACATAGACCGGCATGTCCAGAATGACGAAGATTGGCTCGCCAAGACGGGGCGACCAGCCGAGCGACCAGGCCGTCCACTCGGTCGCGCACCAGAGCGCCACCAGGACGACAAGCAAGACGAGGATGATCTGCCAGAAAAGGTTCGTGCCATGTTTCATGACACAGAACCTGACCAATCACCGCATCAGTCTCCAGAGAGGTAATTGGGGGAAATCTATGGTGGATTCAGAAGGCTTAGGAACAGGTGAGGGGTATGAGTGAAGTTTCGGGAAGAATTTGTAGATGGATGATTTCTAGTGGCCGCATGAAGTCTCAAGCTTCTGGGGGTGTTGGCGCTCGGAAAGCCTACAAGGGTATGCTTGACGACGAGGCGTAGCAGCTGCTGGATGGCGATTCGGAATCGATGTATTTGTCTTCTACTTATCGTCTTATGGCCGCATACAAGGGTTCGTACCGAAGTGGCATGTCGGTGATGTCGAAGGTGCCTAAATGTCTGCCGATGAATTACCAGAGATACGCCCGACAGATCTGTCGGATCTAGCTACCTTCCTGAGGAAGTTCGAGCAACGCGCATCCGGAATGATGTGGCTTCTCGGAGCCGGAGCATCACGTGCTTCCGGCATCAAGACGGCGAATGACATGATCTGGGATTTCAAGGCCAGGCTATACCGATCTGCGAAGAGTGTTCCTGCCTCAGCTGTTTCTGACCTTGGCGATGAGCGCACACGCCGCATTCTTCAGACCTATTTCGATAAGGAAACCAGCAATCCTTCGGGTGGAAGTGAAGAGGAGTATGCTGCGTATTTTGAGCTTACATACCCGGAGGCGCAGGATCGCCAGAGATACATAGCGAACGCAATGCGCGATGCGAAGCCAAGTTATGGCCACCATGCGCTAGCACACTTGGTCAAGAAAGACTTGGTGCGGATAATGTGGACAACAAATTTTGATAGACTCGTCGAAGACGCCGTCCACACCGTATTCGAAACCACAACAATTTTGACTGTTGGTGATCTCGGAGAACCAGGTAAAATTTCTCGCGCATTCGCCGACCAGCAGTGGCCAATCTACGCCAAACTCCATGGCGACTTTCACTCGACTGCGCTCAAGAACACTCTTGGCGAGCTCTTGGCCCAGGACAAGGCCATGCGTCGCATTCTACTGGATGCTTGCCGAAATCAGGGATTGGTCGTGACGGGGTATAGTGGACGTGATGCATCCGTAATGGATGTGTTGCGAGAAGCAATCAGTGACGGTGCGGGTTTTCCCAATGGTCTATTCTGGTTCGTGCGTGAGCAGGACACGCCCTACGCCAGCGTGCGGTCCCTAATAACGAGCGCCAAGGACGCCGGCATCGACGCAAGCTTTGTTCGATATGGTGGATTTGATGAGTTGCTGTCGGACATAGTTCGGTATCTGCCCCAGACTGAGCAATTGTCGATCAAGCTGGACGACAAAATGAAAATCAGGCCGCGTCCTATCGATTTGAGTGCGCGAGCGGGACGCGTGCCCTTCGTGCGAACGAATGCGATTCCAGTTCTTGAATATCCAAGAACTGCGCGGTTGGTAGAATGTGACATCGGGGGCGCAAAGGAAATTCAAGCGGCTATCTCCGAGTCCGGGTCTAGTCTTCTGGCGTCACGAATTGGAAAAGGAGTCCTTGCATTCGGCGATGATGGTGAAATCAAACGGGTTCTAGGCGGTCACAACATTGAGCGTTTCGACACACACGGGATTTTGGCTGATCGGTTGGAATTCGAATCTGGAGAGCGCAGCCTACTTCGAGATGCGCTGTTCAGGGCGCTTTCTGTCCATTGCGGTCTCAAACTCGTAAAGAGAGGCCCACGTTCACTCTTCAGAACAGATCGAGGAACACCAAAGTTTGATGCGCAGAAGCTGACAAAAGCAACGGGGCGCCTCAATGGAGAACTAAGCAGCGGAAATATTCCTTGGGCTGAAGCATGCGATGTCCGGCTCGACTACCGCCTGGATCGGCTCTGGGTCATGCTTGATCCCTGCATAGTGTTCGACGACGATGAAACTACCGCGCCGGAGTATTTGTTGGCCGCAAAGGATTTTGTCCGAGAAAGGCAGGTCAGGCGCTACAATAAAATTTCAAATGACATTCTCGATGGCTGGATAGAGGTCTTGTTCGGCCCTGGGAAAGACCCCATTCAGCTCGGTATTGAGGGCGGGACGGGGATCGGGGCGCTCTTCGAAATCTTACCTGTAACTGCTTTCAGCGGACTTGCCGCATGACATCAGAATTTCATCCCTACAATTTGCCGCAACACGTTCGCCTGGGCGAGCCGGAGCTTAAGTTTGGAAATCCGAATCCGACGGCTACGGACGTTCATCCGCTGCGAGGCTTGCTCGACCATGGTCCGTTTGGGAGACTGCGGCTCGCGAGTGTCCCCAATCCCATACGCATCGCATTCATCGGTCAAGCGGCCATGCTCGCTAGGTTGCGTCAGCTTGGTCGAGAATTGCAAGGCAAGCATGAACCAAAAGAGCGAAGGCAATTCTTGCCCACCTATCCCGGTTTCACTCGCGTCTTCGAGACATCTATAGCGCCAGCCGATGAGAAAACCACGATTACGTTACCCGAAGAGCTGGACCAAGAACTGGCCGGTTCACATGCACCTCATCGCATTCTGGCAGACGTCTTGACTCAAGCTATCTCTTCCCTTCGGTCGCAGAGACACGCTTTCGATGTTGTGTTCCTGGGCCTTGATGAGAAATGGGCGGATGCATTTGAGGGAAATGATGCCGATGACTTCGACCTGCACGATTATCTAAAAGCCTATTCAGCGTCGGCCGGTGTGGCGCTCCAGATTGTCCGTGGAGGACAATCACAGCGGGCGCTCGATTATTTTTGCCGTTGCAGTGTTATGTGGCGGCTTGCGATTGCGACATACACTAAGGCCGGCGGGGTACCATGGGCTTTGGCCGATACGGTACCAGATACTGCTTACATCGGAATCGACTACGCCCTTCGCCCGAATGCAGATCCAAATGAGCGCTTCGCGATATGTTGCGCGCAAGTATTTGATTCGGATGGCGCGGGGCTCGAATTCATCGCTTATGAAGCGGACGATATCCGCGTTGATCGACGCAATCCCTATCTTAGGGAAGATCAGATGCTTCGCGTCATGTCTCGCAGTTTACAAATTTATCAGCATCGGCATGCGGGGGCAGTGCCCGGACGAATAGTTGTTCACAAAAATACCGAGTTCCGGCGTGACGAAATCAGCGGGTGTATGGCGGCCTTCAGTAACGTAAAAGACGTCGAGTTGCTTCAGGTTCAAACCCGTCATGGTTGGCAGGGAATGTTGTTTAACGAACCTGGCAAAGCTGATGGCTATCCTTCGCATCGGGGCCAGGCGCTGGCAATTGGCGAAAACGAAGTGCTGCTGTGGACTCAAGGAATCATCCCGACAATTGGCCAGGGAAGTGGTTATTACAAAGAGGGAAAGGGCATACCTCGTCCGCTTCTGATTACCCGTTTCGCGGGACGGGGGGATTTCTATGATGTTTGCAGGGAGACGTTGGCTCTGACGAAAATGAATTGGAATAACGATGGCCCTTACACTCAGATGCCGGTCACCCTCGAATACGCAAACGTACTTGCTCAGGTTGTGAAACGGATGCCGAAGCTCGAGGCGCGACCATACCCAGTTCGCCTCTTCATGTAGGGGGCTTGCGAAACCGAAACCGGGTTTGTGTTCAAAATTGCTTCCAAGTCCTTTTCAACTAAAGGCATTCGATATGTGTTGAGGTGCCCAAGCCACAATTTCTTTGGCTGCACCTAGATGTTGTTCGTTGGCGGCATCTGAGTTTTCTTGGTCGCCAGTCTTGACCCAGCCAATCCCATCGAGGCCGGTTGGTGCACGAGTACGCAGGATTTCAATTGCGTCCGCTTAATTACCAAAAGGAACCCTGACAAATTGCAACGAAAAACTTGTGGCCTACCTCTCAGAGGTGGACTGCGAGAATTGCAGGCCGGCGGCTTTTCGAGGCGCTGGCGACGTCGGTTATCTCAATTGGCGCTATAGTAGTAGTAGGAAGAAAAAAGTGATTCGGTAGAGCTTGTCGCCGAAGCAGGGCCCGTTGTGTTGAATGAGTTATTCAAAGTTCCAGATCACGCCGATTAAAGGCGAGGTAGAGTTCCAAAACTTCTGCCTCAAACTGGCGCGTCGAGAATGGAACGATAAACATGCACAGCTCAATGGCAGAAGGGGGCAGGGACAGCATGGCGTTGACATCAATGGCCAAGACAACACCGCTAGTGGCGAGTTCTGCGGTGTTCAGTGCAAAGGTTCTGAAAAGAACGCGCCGCGAAGGCTGACCAAGAAAGAAGTTCAAGATGAGGTTGATGCGGCGAAGCAGTATAAGCCGCCACTGTCTCTGCTGATTATCGCTTATGCAGGAGACAGGGATAAGAACCTTCAGGAGCAGGTCCGTCTAATAAATGTCGAGCATAAGACGAAAGACCTGTTCAGGGTCGTTCTTCGGTCTTGGGACGATATATTAGATGAATTGGAAGCCTATCCGGACTTGCAAGGTGAGCTCCTGGCGCCTCTAGTCCTTGCAGAAGTCCCGACGCGATCCGACGTTGATCCGAAACGCCCTCGAAGTGGTTCGTCTGACCTAGGGGATGGATGGGCTTCTGAGCCACCAGCGCGATCAGCGCACTTCTCTGTAGGTTCGGAAGCGGCGAATTCCGAAGATGCCACAGCAAATGCAAAGCTCGATTTGTTGAGAGATCAAGTTTTGGCTGGTGATGCTCAGGCAGCATTAAAGGCACTTGCACGTTTTGTTGAGGAGGTAGCACTCTCCGGATCAGAACGCGTCAAATTTCGTGCTCACGCGAATTACGGCTCAGCATTAATGAGGTTGGAGCGGTATGATGAAGCGGCCGTTCAATTTGAGATCTCTGGAAACATAGAAGGGGACACGGCAGATGGGCACGCCTACTTGGCGAATGTCGCTCAAATTCGGGGCGACGGGGCGACAGCATATCAAGAAGCCAAAAGAGCGATCGAATTAGATAGCGGGCATGCTCTTGCATCTGCGCTTTTGATTGAATCCGCTCCAAAAGAGATTAGCCCCGCGCAACTTGAGGGCCAAATTGGACCGGTATTGGATGAAATTGACGTTGGTTGGGCGTTGGCGCGCCGCTATGCAGAAGTTGGTCTTTATGCGGACTCAATGCGGGCGGCTGAGCAAATAGCTGAGAAAGAAGAAGCGTGGGCTAGGGACATTGTCATCGGGGAGGCTATTCTTTCCTCTTTTGAGGATGATGAGAAAGCGCGTATTGGTGCCCCACTAGACGAAGAAAAGTACCAGTTGATCGAAAAGGCAGAGCGCCACCTTCGAAAGGGCTGGGAGACAGTCAAGTCTAGGGGCGACGGGAAGCTGTGGGCGCATGTGGGGGCCAATCTTAGCGTGGCGCTTCGGTTGGCTGGGAAAGTGTCTGAAGCAGATCAGGTCGCGATCGAAGCTTATGAACTTAATCCCGGCCCAGCCGGGATCAGGGCAAGAGCGGCGCTATCGCTCATGCATCAGGGAATGCTTAAAGAAGCCGCTGAGCTAGCAAAGTCAGTGGCAAAAAGCGATGAAAGCGAGGATTTGTTGTTCGCGGCAGGAATATGCGCAACTGCAGATCAGTATACTGATGTACTTTCTCTCTCAGAAAAGGCGTTTGCTGGATGTTCGGGAGCGGAGAGAGGCAGGGCGGCTGAACTCATTATTCTGGCGACGGCGAAAACCAATAGTATTCCTGCTGCAATCGAACGCGCAAAGAAGGTGCAGGAAGACATTGGTCCTAACATCGCCTTTCTGAGCCGTCTTGCGGAACTGGCAAGGCGAGCCGAGGATGTTGCGACGCTTGAAGGGGTCAGGCTAAAGCTTGCAGAGTTTGATTGTTCTGGGCTGAGCGAATTGGAGCGCTTCGAGCTCTCCGAAGCGCTGGCGGATGACGCGCAGTGGAGCTCTGCGGCGGACCTTTTGGATGGATTGTACACTTTGGATCGGCCGTCCGAATTGTTGAGGCGGAGGCTATTTTTACTTTATCGCGCCGATCGTCGCCGGGAAGCGCGTGACCTCTACCGATCGCTGTTCGGTCCGGCACTCAAATCGCCGGAAATTCGCAGGCTCGGCGCGGCAATTTTCGAGCGCTCCGGCATGCTTGATGATGCCGTTGTGGAACTCAGCGAAGCGCTCAAACTAGACTCAAACGACCTCAGAAGCCGCCTGGATTGGGTTAAGCTTCAACTACGCAACGGCCAGGAAAGAACGGTCGAGCGGTGGATCAAGGCAGCGCCAATCAACGTGGGCGGCGCGCCTGAAGAGGTCTTGGAATTTGCGCAGGTGTTAGATCGCTTCGGTCGCAGGCAGGATGCGCTAAGAATCGGATACGAAACAGTTCGGCGGAACTGGGGGAAAAGGGAACAAGCGCATACAATGTACATGTCGCTGTTCTTGCTTCGGGGGACTCAGAAGGAAGAGTTTCTTTTTCCGACTGAAGTTTCCGTAGATACTGTTGTGTTTATTGACGATCAACATGGCGAGAAGCGACGTTATCGGATTGAAGACTGGCCCGAAGTGGACGACGAAGTATTGTCGCCGGACCATGCTTTCGCAAAGGCGCTGATGGGCCATGGCGCCGGAGATGTTGTTACTTTTGCCAGAGGATTGGGAGAAGCTACCGACTGGAAGATCGTTGAACTGAAGCATAAATATCTCGATCTTTTCCACAGGGTCATGGAGGAGCATGAAACTCTTTTCCCTGACAATCAATCGTTCACAAGATTTCGTATTGATACCACTGCAGAAGTGTCGTTCGAGCCTGTTTTTGAGCAGGTACGGGCGAGGGCCCGGTGGGTCGATGAAGTGAGTAAGCAGTACAAGGAAAAGAATATCCCAGTTGATCTGGTGGGTTCGACATTGGGCATTGACACTATTGATGCGTCCTTGGGCCTCCGGTTTAATTCGAACATTCGTTTGCAGTCTTGTGTCGGATCTCCAGCTGAAAAGAGGACTGCGCGTTCCGCAATAAAGTCTGCGCAAGGAATCATTCTTGATCCCCTTACGCTTGCATTCTGGCAGGACATTGGCCTGCTAGCGCACTTGGAAAACCATCCAAGCCTACGGCTTGAGGTTGTTCAATCCACCATAGATGCTTTGGCGTCGCGTGTGGAAGAGGCCCGTCTTGCAGAAAGCCAGGAAGGTGGATCTCTCACAGCGAATGGTGAAATGATCACGCTTATTGATATTCCGAAAGATATACGAGAACACACACTCTGCGTCCGCGAGTTTCTCTTGGCTTGGGTACGTAAACATTGTCGGCTTATTCCGACAGAAACTTTGTCGCTACCGGAGGAAAAGGCTCTCGTTTCTGAAGTGCTGTCTGCTGCAAGTTTTGACGCCATTTGCACGGCTGCGCGGGCCGGGAAATTGCTTCTCTCTGAGGATTTGAAGCTGCGGAATTTGGCAAAAGAACTTTGTGTTCAAAATACTGCTTGGACGCAGCCTCTCTTAATGGAGCTACATGACCTTAAAGACATTTCAGACATTGAATATGCGCGGCTGTTGGCGAGCATGCATCAGAACAAACTACAGTTCGTTTCTGTTGGTGTGTCCGATTTGCTTGCTTCAGCAAAAGAGGACCCAGAGATATTCGAGCATTTGTTGGCGGCTTTGTCTCTCCCAAATGTCGAGCCGGGTTCTTTGATTGTTGTGTCCTCGCAATTCTGCGAGCAGTTGTGGGTAGACCCGTCTTGTCGAGCAATACGCGAAAGGCGAACGAGTCAAATGTTCTGGGCTTTGCTGATGGGGCGGCCAGATGGCTTATCACTTGTTAAGGTGCTCATACGCGAGGTGTCGGATTTGTTGGGAGTACGGCGGATACCTGATTCATTCTCTCAGGGACCTTGGAACAGTTTTGGCTACGGATTTTTCAAAGGTCATTTTCTGTTGGTTACTGGAGCGCAAAGAAGGACAAACGATCCCACAGATTTGGCAACGTAGCGCATCATATCTTGGGCTGGCTAAGTTGTCCTGATTGCATAGGCCTCTTTTCGAGTCCATAATTTTCAAGGGTTGGTGTAATGTCCAAGCTTGGTATTGTCCCGCCTTTTTCATTTCAATCACTAGTGCCGATACCGCGCCCCAACGTCCACGAAATCCTACCCCCGCGCACGACCCCGGACACCGCCATCCCGCGCCGCTGTTCAAGCACTTGCCGCCAAGGCACCATCGTAAAATCCCGCTGCCGCTCAATAACAGCGAACTTCCCGCTCACGCGCGAGACCGGCTCGCGGTAGGTGCCGTCCACATGGCCCCGATCCGGCGCCGGTGAGTAGGGCTTCCCAATCTCGTCACTCAGAGACCGTCCTGTCTGGGCTAGGTCGCGCTTCAACAGCTCAGATTTCTGTGCCGCAGATAGCCCTGTGCCTGAGTCCATCCTCATTCCGATACCCGCCAAAAACGCACGCCGCTTCACCTGCGCCTCTGCGACCTCTTGGCCAAACCCAATCGGTACGCCGGATGGAGGAGGCGCTTCGTCCAGCCAGGTGACACCCAGCGCCGTCTCCTGATCCTTTAGCCCAAGCTCTGTTTGCACGAGCAATTGCGCCGACCTGAACCGCGCTTGAGTCCGTTCATAGGCCTGAACGCGATCCAGATAGTCCGGTGGGATTTTCCAGTCCGCCTCTGCCGTCCGCTCTACATGACCTGCGCGCCGCAAGGCTTCCAGTCTCCTCACATGCGCCGCGACAAATTCTGGACCGGAGCGTGGGTCATCGGCCTGATGCAGGCTCGCCGAATAGGTCCCGCCATTCGCGCGTGCGATCCGATCAATCGTAAGGTCCGATGGCTTCGGCTCAAGGTTTGGCGGCGATACTGTGATGATCGTGCCACGTTTTGGTTCCTCGACTTCACCGGCAACACCCAATTCGACAAAGACAGCGCGGCCGTCGAGACTGTCGATAATGGCATAGGCCCGGTCATGTGCTTCGCCTGTAAGGCCCGTCTGCAAGACCGCACCTGTCACGCTCCGCCCGTCAGGATCGGACTTATCGAAGATCGCATCTGCATCGAGCCGCCGGTCTCCATGGCCGGCAAGCGCACGGTTCATCGTCTTGATGATGTCATGGCGCTCGGACAAGTCTCGCAACACATCCCGGAAATTCTCCCGTATCTGCCAGCGTCCAGCACCGAGTTTTTGGGCAAGCCCAAGCCGCTCCAGTGTCCTGAGGCGGGCGGCATGAAGGGTGCGATAGTGTGAGGGGCTGTCCTTCAGCCGGAACTCCCCCTCAGGATTGATCTGCCGTGCGATGAAATGGTCGATCCGCGTCACCCGTTCGGCAGCAACTTCGGCATTGAGTTTCCGCTCCTGTTCGAGTCGGGTTTCCGGCCCAAGCTCCAGCGTCACGAGGTCCTCCGCGTGCTCCCGGATCCCATGCGAGATGTACGCCCGTGGTATGACAAGGTCTGAGCCATCCTCACGGCGCCCCCGGATGACGAGGTGGGCATGCGGCCTACCCGTATCATGATGCACGGCGCCGACCCATTCTAGCCTGGTATCGAGATCGGTTTCCATCTGCGAAACGAGGTCCCGGACGAAGGGCTTGAGGTCTGCCATCTCAGTGCCGTCCTCGGGCGAGACGATGAACCGGAAATGATGCCGGTCATCCGCGATGGACTTGGTTAGATCGGATACGCCCGCATCCTCGCTCATGGCGTCGAAGAGTTTACCGCGATCCTTCTCTTCAAGCGCAGCGTCTCGGCGGATGTATCCGATGTGCGCGGCGAGCGCTGCCGCGCTGGATGCCGACATGCGCACAATCCGCGCCTTGACGATGACGCGCCGTTGTCCGCCACGCGGGGCAGGCCGCGGACGAGCGGGCAGGGTGGTGCGGCGAACGCCGCCGGCAGAGGACAGGGCTTTCGTCATCCGCGTGAGGTAAGTCTTCGCGCGGCCTCCTGACCCGGCAGACCGAATCCTGCCAGGTCTCGGCGTGAACGGATTGTCCGGCGGCGTGCTCATTCAGGCTGCTCCGGCAGGAAACAGGCTAGATTTTCGGAATGGAGCCACCCGATTCTGTAGTCTTCATTGAACATTCGCTCAGTCGACGGAGCTATGTCTTCAGGGATAGAGCCATAAAAATCGATGTGCAGACAAGGCGGTGACCCTTCATTGGCTCCATGAGCTTTTATCTTGCATTCCGTTCCGCCCCCTAATTGCCTTCTCATTCCCTCTGATCGCGCTTGGACTGCGGAGCCCATCCAGATAGCCCGGCCGATGATGTCGCTCTTC
>Ga0116152_10002716_pt1 | contig 14396 bp, 12 predicted proteins | sample AD_UKC119_MetaG_FD_89894 | JGI IMG/M metagenome (GOLD analysis project Ga0116152, IMG submission 89894) | Active sludge microbial communities of municipal wastewater-treating anaerobic digesters from Hong Kong - AD_UKC119_MetaG | ecosystem: Engineered > Bioreactor > Anaerobic > Digestate... | reverse complement strand
TTTCTTTGATCAGTTCTATAAGCTGATTTAGGGAAGTTTGACCCCCTACGGCAACATTATAAACTTCATTTTTGCCGAGTGTCTCACAGGTTGCAGCTAGTATGTTAATCTGTACAACGTTATCAATGTAACAGAAATCCCGGCTCGTTTCACCATCACCATTTATATATACGGTATTTCCGGATTTGACGGCAGATACCCACTTTGGAATAACGGCGGCATAGGCGCCTTCGGGGTCCTGACGCGGGCCAAAAACATTAAAATAACGCAGACCGACTGACTTAAAGCCATAGGTACGATAAAATACGTCCGCATAAAGTTCATTAACCAGTTTCGTTACAGCGTATGGGGAAAGGGGATTGCCTATTTTCTCTTCCACTTTTGGAAGGTCAGGATGATCACCATATGTTGAACTTGAAGCGGCATAAATAAAGCTGGTAACGGCTTCTTCCTTGGCGGCATTCAGCATATTTAAAAAACCGGTAATATTGGATGCATTCGTGTTAATCGGATCAGCAATTGACCTTGGTACAGATCCAAGGGCTGCCTGATGCAATACATAATCAATATTTTTCACGGCTGAAACACATGTTTCATAATCGCGGATGTCCCCTTTTATAAAAGTAAACCGTGACCAGTTATCCTTGCCGACAATTTTTTCCACAGCATCAAGATTATGTTGATGTCCAGTTGAAAAATTATCAAGACCGACTACAGTCTGTCCAAGCCCAAGCAAAGTTTCAAGTAAGTTTGATCCTATAAAACCGGCGACTCCGGTTACCAGCCATTTTTTTGGCGAAGCAGATAATTTTTCTGTTATTTCGTTATATTTCATTCAAAAAACATCTTTTCTTAATATTTATAACTCTTTTAGTTAACTTGTTTCGACTTATCAAGTTCCAGTCTATTTTTTTAAGTTTAACGCTAGACCATTAATCAAAAATCAGTATATAAATCGCCTATGGATAATCAGTTAAAATCAAAGTTAACAGTCATTGGTTTTGTCGCCTTTGTTGTTACTGTATATACTGCCAGTTATTTTTACACCAAAAGTAATAACGAACGGTTACTGGCGTCTCCTCGTCTTGTCATGCTGATTGGTTCGGAACAGGAAGAAAACCGGAAATTCTTAAATCTTACCAGTTCGCAGCGCCGTGATGCTGTTAAGCTACTTCATTTTCAAGATAAAATCTTAATTATATCCCAGACAGAGTTTGAAAATGGTATGACCGATATAGCGGCGCAATTCGCGGATGAGATAAACGGGCAGGATTATGTCATTGCGGATTGTTTGGACTATAGCGAGAAGCTTGATCAGCCAATGATTAAGGATGAAAAGGATGCGTTAAAGGCAAGCTGGATTTTCTCCGCTTGCGGTCTTACGCCGTAAGCCCCGCTTTTTCAAAACTTTTTAAATAATATTCAGCGTCTTCGGCACGGTGAAACCATTTTCTGCATTCGTCTTTTGCATGTATTTTAAAATCAGGATAAAGCCTTAAGACATTTTTTCTGGCCTGCTTGCACGCGGTTTCATCTCCAAGCTCACTATAAACAATTGCCTGCAGCGCGTGGGGCCAAAACCAGTCGGGCGTTTCCACTGTGCTTACATAGGTTGAGGCCTCTTCAAACTCACCTTTTAGAAAATGATTATGGAAAAGTGCAAACTGACACCAGTTTGGATGTTGCGGATTTAAGGCAATGGCTTTTTTGACCAGAGAAAGTCCCTGTTTAATTTCACCCATCAGACATAAATAAACGCCGCTGTCAGCAAGAACAGCGGGACTATTGGGGGCAATGCTCAGTCCCATTTTAATATTATTTCTGAAGCGGTCCCATTCACCTTTATGATAATGAATGATGGTTAGTGCGTACCAGGCAATGGAAAATTGTGAACTCATGGAAATTGATTTTTCTGCAAGTGCCTGTGCTCGGTCAAGGGCATCATCAGCATCCGTTTTTACATTAAAACCGAAGCGGTATTCGTCAAGCGCCAGAAAGGCCAGCCCTGCCCAGGCATCAGCATAATGGGGGTCAATTTCAGTGGCCCGTTCCAGACTTTCCCGCGCTTTCAGGTGTGATTTCTGTGAAAGTTCAAAAAGATAATCATGAAACAGCAGCATGCTTTTATAGGCTTCCATGAATTCGGTGCTGCTGCGTTTCATATTAATGGCACTGGTTCGCATTATGGTGCCGTATGCGTCGCCAATTGTCGCGCTGACCTGACGGGCAATTTCATCCTGAACCTGAATAATATTTTCTGGGTTTAGCACCCTGTCATATTTTTCGGTCCAGATTATAGCGCCATTGGTGCCATTAATAAGGGCGGCACTGACACGTACGTTTTCGCCAGCATGGCGAATACTTCCTTCCAATACATAATGGGTCTCAAGTTCCTTGGACAGTTCACGGACATCAACGGCTTTTCCCTTATAAAGTGATGTTACTTTACGGCTTATGACATAAAGACTGGGGCTCATGCTGAGCTGATTGATAATTTCTTCCGTAATGCCATCTGCAAAAATATTCAGATTGCCTTTTTCACCAATAAATTCAAAGGGCAGAACCGCTATTGCCGGGCCAGTCGGCGGTGCTGCAGCAACATTAAATACTGGATCATTATCCGATTCCCCATTTTTCTGATCATTATTTTCAAAACTAGGTTCATATTTTCCTTTTGGAAGCTGAATGATAACCGGGTCTTCTTTTCCTTCATCCATATAATAATGTTCCAGCAGTCGTCGAAGACGGCCTGCTTCAACCCGAACGATGGCATCGGCGCCGGGATCAAATGTTTCATCCTTGTCAAACACTTCAAGCGCAAGCGTATATCCCTTTAACATAGCGGCATTGCCCTTAAGTGTTTCGTCAACGACATAGGATAAAAATCGTTTTAGACGATTCTTATTTTCAAATAAGTCGCTGTTCAGGATTTTTTCCAGCTGGTTTTTTATGGTCTGATCAGGGTTTATAACGGCATACTCAAATAAATTAGATATAAGCGCAGCATATAACATACATTTTATGATGAAAATAAGAAGAATTTTTATATGAAATGATCAGCGATGCTCGTGAAGGGGAACAAGTGACCGGTCGAGAATGAGTGTCACAAAACAAGCACCGCTGATAATCCTTATACGGGATCTGGTTAAAAACCCTGCGAATTATTTTTGCATAAGCTCTCTGGAAATGATCATCCGTTGAATATCGGATGTTCCCTCATAGATCTGACATACGCGTACATCACGATATATCCGCTCAACCGGGAAATCATTCAGATAACCATATCCTCCCAAAGTCTGAATGGCGGCGGAGCAGATTTTTTCTGCCGCTTCGGAGGCAAATAATTTTGCCATTGCCGCTTCTTTTAAACATGGAACGCCCTGATCACGAAGTGAAGCGGCATTTAAAACCATCAGTCGGGCCGCTTCCAGTTCCGTTTCCATATCGGCAAGTCGGAAGCCGACAGCCTGATGCTTGATGATCGGTTTACCGAATGTTTCACGTTCATTGGCATATGATATGGCAACGTCCAATGCGGCCCTTGCCATACCGACACTTTGTGCGGCTATACCGATCCGGCCTGGTTCCAGATTTGAAAGGGCGAGTTTATACCCTTCACCAACATTCCCTAGAACCATATCATCGCTTGCCAGCATATCATCAAAATTAAGGCTACAGGTGTCCGATGCCTTCTGTCCCAGCTTGCTTTCAACATTGGCAACGCTATAGCCCTTTGTATCGGTAGGAACCAGAAAAGCGGTAATACCCTTTTTACCGGCGTTGGGGTCTGTTACGGCAAAAATAAGTGCGACTTTGGCAATTTTGCCATTGCTGATAAACATTTTTGATCCGTTAATAAGCCAGCCTTTATCGGATTTCACCGCGCGGGTTTTAAGGTTTGAGGCATCAGATCCTGCCCCTGGCTCGGTCAGGCAAAATGCGCCAAAAATTTCACCGCGTGCCAGCGGTTTTAAAAAATCTTCCTTCTGTTTTTCTGTGCCGGCATTAAGAATGCAGGATAATGTCGGTGAATTGGTAACGCTCATAATGGTGCTTACGGCGCCGTCACCGCGGGCTATTTCCATTAATGCCAAAGCGTATGAAACGTAATCGGTGCCCGCGCCACCCCATTCTTCCGGGATGGTCATACCCATCAGGCCAAGGGAGCCCATCTGGTGCAGCACCTCAATGGGAAGGGTTGCATTTCTGTCCCACTCGGCGGCATGAGGGGTGAGTTCATTATCCGCAAAATCCCGCGCCATGTCGCGGATCATGATTTGTTCTTCGCTTAAAATCATTCCATTAATTCAACAGCGACGGCCGTTGCCTCCCCACCACCGATACAAAGACTTGCTATGCCACGTTTTTTGCCATGCTTCTGCAGGGCGGCAATCAAGGTGATGATAATACGTGATCCTGATGATCCGACCGGATGGCCAAGGGCGCAGGCCCCGCCATGAACATTTACTTTATCATGTGAAATATTGAGATCATGCATTGCCGCCATCGTGACGACGGCAAAGGCCTCGTTAATTTCATAAAGGTCAACATCCTTATCTGTCCAGCCGGTTTTATCATAAAGTTTTTTCATGGCGCCGACAGGAGCGGTGGTGAACCAGTTTGGCTCCTGTGCATGGACACTATGGCCGATGATTTTTGCGATCGGTTTAAGACCTCTTTTTTCCGCTTCTGATAATTTCATCATGACGACCGCTGAAGCACCATCGGAAATTGAGCTTGAATTTGCGGCTGTAACCGATCCGTCCTTGGCAAATGCGGGTCTTAGAGTTGGTATTTTTTCAATTCTCGCTTTTCCGGGTTGCTCATCCGTATCAATGATAATGTCGCCCTGACGGCTACTGACTGTAACCGGACTGATTTCCCTTTTAAAATAGCCTTTTTCAATAGCGTTGTTCGCTCTTGAAAGTGATGAAATGGCAAACTGGTCCTGATCTTCGCGGCTGAAACCGTATTTCTCTGCGGTTTTTTCAGCAAAGACACCCATCAATTTTCCTTTGTCATAAGCATCTTCAAGTCCGTCCAGGAACATATGGTCTTTAGCGTCTGTATGACCAATCCGGGCGCCGCTGCGCATTTTTGTTAAAAGGTAAGGGGCGTTGCTCATGCTTTCCATGCCACCGGCAACAATGATATCTGCCGCTCCTGCTGAAATTGCATTATGGGCCAGAATGACTGTTTCCATGCCGCTGCCACACATTTTATTGACTGTCACGCAAGGGGTGCTTAATGGAATGCCAGCCCCAACAGACGCCTGCCGCGCAGGGGCCTGACCAATGCCGGCAGGTAGAACGCAACCCATATAGGTTTCGTCAACATCTTTGGGTGCAATTGCGGCCTCATCCAGGGCACCTTTTATGGCGACAGCGCCTAGCTCCGGTGCAGTTACAGAGGCAAAATCACCTTGAAATCCCCCCATAGGTGTGCGAGACATGCCAACAATAACTATAGAATCTGCGGTCATGAAAATTTCTCCAGAATTTTTTAGATGTCATTATTGACTAAAATATGTTACTATTCGGTAACAATATAAACTTGAATATATTCATACGCAAGATATTTGAAAACAGTATAACAATTGGACAGGGATAGATGCAACAAAACCTGACAAGAGAAGAAAAAAGACAACAAAAACTTGATGTGATATTACGTAATGCCGCCAAGGCATTTATGGAACGTGGTTATTATAAAACCTCTCTGGATGATATTGCCAGTATGCAGAATGTCACCAAACCAACCCTTTATTATTATATTAAAAATAAAGAGGATATTTTGGTTAAATGCGAAGAGGTTACCTGCGGTCGGATTAATGCCATGCTGGACGAGGTAATGGCGAAAAATATTTCAGGATATGAAATGCTTTATCAATTTATTATGCGATATATTGGCATCATTATTGATGATGTAGCACGATGCCATGTCCGGCACCGTGGTCAGATGGAAGATGAAATGCTCCGGGCACAAAGCATAAAAAACCATAAGGATATTGAAAACAGGGTGCGTGAAATTATTCGCCGAGGCATTGGTGACGGCTCAATAAGAAATTGTAATTCTACAATTCTCGCTATCCTTCTTTTTGATAGTCTGAACGGATTGACATCCTGGTATAAAGCGGATGGCAAGGTTGACCAGAATGAACTGACGGATGAAGTGTTGGCTCTGGTCGGATCAGGGGTTTGCAGAACTTAATATGAGCGAATTTGCGGATAAAATAAAATCGGGAAACCGCCGATCCATTGCAAAAGCAATAACACTGATTGAATCGTCGCGACCTGATCATCAGCATGAGGCAGAGTTATTGCTTAAAGAACTTTTGCCCTTTACGGGAAAAGCTCTTCGGCTGGGTCTGACTGGTATTCCGGGAGTTGGAAAATCAACATTCATTGAAGTGTTTGGAAAAATGCTGACCTCAAAAGGGCATAAGGTGGCGGTGCTCGCCGTTGATCCGTCGTCACAAATTTCCGGTGGATCAATTCTTGGCGATAAAACCAGGATGGAAGAACTCGCACGGGATAATATGGCTTTTATCCGTCCGACCCCTTCAAATGGGACTCTTGGTGGGATTGCCCGTTATACCCGTGAAGCCATGATGTTACTGGAAGCGGCAGGGTTTGATATCATTATCGTTGAAACTGTCGGGGTAGGGCAGTCGGAAGTCGCAGTAGATAATCTGGTTGATATGTTCATTTTGCTTTTAGCGCCCGGTGGCGGTGATGAACTTCAGGGCATAAAGCGCGGAATTATGGAACTGGCTGATCTGGTGATCATCAACAAAGCCGATGGCGAATTCGAAAATGCGGCGCGGATTGCGTCGGCTGACTGTGAAAATGCACTTCATCTAATGCAGCCAAAAAATGATGCATGGACGGCAAAAGTATTGCGGGCAAGTGCTTTGAGCAAATCCGGGTTTGATGAAATCTGGCAGGTAATTACCTCATTCCGGAATATTATGTCAGATAGTCATCAATTAGCAGAACGCCGAAATCAGCAAATGAAATCGGCTATCTGGTCAGAAGTAAGCGAATTAATTGTTGATAAGATAAAAAAACACAAATTAAAGAAAATAGACGTTCTGGAAAAGGCGGTTATCGATAAGAAGATAACCCCTCTTGCTGCAGCAAAGGAGTTAATCGACAGCATTTTAAATAATAATATTTCCTAACGGGTACATCTTGTCAGTCCGCGGCCATAAAGTTTCCCGGTAAGAACTCCATCATCAATCGCCAATCCACCGTTCACCAGAAGATATTTAACCCCCACCGACAATTCTCTCGGATTAATATAATCTGCCTTGGGGCCAAATTCATTAGGATCAAAAATGACAATATCGGCAAATTTATCGGGCTCTATATACCCGCGATCACAAAGTTTGAATGTATCTGCGGTAAGGCCTGTGCTTCGGTGAATAAAATCCTGAAGACTGATATATTTTTTTTCAACCACATAAGTCCTGTATTTATTTGGAAAAGTGGCAAACTTGCGGGGATGACCGTAAGAGCCGTCAGACGATGTCATCACCCAGGGTTTTTGCATAAAAGCGCGAAGGTCATCTTCGTTAATGGCAAAATTTGCAATATTGCTGCCCCCTTCAAATATGATTTCAATGGCGGTTTCGATTGGTGTTTTGCCACGAGCATCTGCCTCTTCGCCAAGGGTTCGCCCAACCACCATATTCCCGTCACCACCGGTAAGCAGCAAGGCATCCTTGCCGCCACGCTTTCTCATATTTTCTTCCATGTCGGATTTGATTTTGGGTAACAGTTCCGGATCTTTCAGTCGCGCTAACATAGCTTCATTGCCCCCTGCCTGAACATATCGTGGCAGCAGGGCCCCAATGACGCTGGTACCAGTAGCCGTCCATGGATACTGATCTGCACTGATTTTTAGCCCTTCGGCCTGGGCATCTTCAATCATTTTTATTGCCTGTGCTGACTGTCCCCAAACATCAACACCAAGGGCTTTTATATGCCCAACATGTCCTTTTATGCCAGCGGCACGGGCAATATCAATGACTTCTTTTATGGCGCCGAGAAGCCCGATATTATAGGTGCTTTCATCGCGAATATGACTTTCATAAATACCGTCATAAGGGGCAATTTCTTTGGCGAGTTCAGCCACTTCCTCGGTTGAGGAATAGCTCCCGGGAGCATAATAAAGCCCGGTGGAGAGACCAAGAGCCCCTTCCTCCATCGCTTTTCGAACATGGGATTTCATAATTTCCATTTCGCCGTAAGTTGGCTCATCATCCCGCATCTGCATGACTGACTGGCGAACGTTGCCCTGCCCGACAAAGAGTGCTGTATTGCTGCCTATGCCATCTTCCTCAAGCTTATCAAGGGTTTCTCGTATATTGCTTGGTCCACCCCCGTCATTTCCGTTAAAAACGGTTGTCACCCCTTGCATCAGGTAATTGGCATTCAGCTTTTTATCAGGATTTTGCAGATCATCAAGTGAGTGGGTATGTGGATCAATAAAACCGGGGGCGACAATCAATCCTGTGGCGTCAATGGTGCGTGCGGCACTGATTTTATACTGACCGGCAGGACCAACATACGTTATCTGGTCACCATTTATGGCAATATCAAGATTTTCCCCTGCGGTATCATGTCCATCATAAACAGTTCCACCCGTGATCAGAATATCCGCACTGATATCATTGGAATTTTCCTGACTGCAGCTTGCTAAAATTAAAATAAATATTAGCGACCAAATAACTTTCATAAGACTTTCCCCTTGCCCGTATTTTCCCTGTTCAATCCACTATATCCTGCAAATTTCTGATTTCAAGCATCGAGAGATACGGAAGGGGTAATTTTTTTGGCAATAAAATCATAGATTTCAGGTTATATTTCTTGACGTATATGGTGCTTTCCCCTATATACCGCTTTCAAGTTTTATCAGGCTGCATGACGATTCTCATGAAACAGCCATAGAATATAAGAATTTAAGTTAAGGAAAAGACGATGTCACGTGTATGTGAATTAACTGGAAAATCAGTAATGAGCGGTAATAATGTGAGCCATGCGCTTAACAGAACCCGTCGTAAATTCCGTCCTAATCTTGCCAAAGTAACATTGATGAGTGATGCACTTGGACAGTCCGTGAAAATGAAAATTTCTGCCCATGCACTGCGTAGTGTAGAGCATAATGGCGGTCTTGATAATTTTCTGATTAAAGCAAATGATCTTAAACTGTCTCTAAAAGCAAGACGTCTGAAACGAAGCATAAAGCAGAAACTGGCTGCTGCCTAATTCCAGAAGAATGGACAACAATATTAAGGCCGCTGAAATTTCAGCGGCTTTTTTTTGTTCTTTAATTAAAAATGTTTATCAGAAAGTTTTTAATTAAATAGGAAATATTTTTAAATAATAATAACAAAAACTTCACTTCCTTATATTAATGTTATGATTCTGTAAACTGTATCAAAGTATAATAACGAATAAAATTTAAGCACGGTGAATTCACACAGGGCTCTTTTGTCATGTTATGCTTTAGGATTATTAAGGGGCAGTAAATGAACACAAAAGCATTATCAGCTAACATTGTTAATGGCGCCAAAATGGTGTTCCTTAAAAAAGGATATGCTGCAACCAATGTTGAGGATATTGTGAAAGCGGCGCAGATTTCTGAGCGTGAATTTGATGATAGTTTTAATTCATTAGAGGAAGTTGGCCTTAAAGTTCTTCAGTCATACAGACAGGAATTGAAAAAGCAGCTTAAAAAATACGAAGAAAATGATAATCCAAGACAAAGGCTAAGTATGTTTCTGGATAGTTATTTTGATGATGCAGAAAGACTTGCCAAGGAAGGATGTCCTGTATTTAGTCTATATTATGATGTGCGTAATATGGGCAATGCTCTCACAGAAACAGCCGTGGATATTCTTGAAATACAACATAAATGGATTGATGAACAGTTTATCATTATGCTGAAGACTGAAAGTGGTGTTGATCAGGGAGACCGTCTCATGTCGGCAATCTGCGGGCTAACCATGCTGGCAAAATTGACAGGTAATGCGCAAATGTTCAAAAACCAAATTATCCAGCTCCGCTCCTGGATCAGATCAATGTAATGAGACTTGACCTTGACAGCATGATCGGTCACTCTACAGAAAAAATAATTCTATAGAGAAAATCTTTGGCAAAAAGCGAAAATCAGGAAAAAGAAATATCAGACTCATTGCTGGTTTATTTAAAACCCCGGGTTTTGGCTATTTTGTTTTTGGGCTTTTCCTCCGGTGTTCCTTACGGCGTGCTGACCGGTGCTTTAAGTTACTGGGTGTCAAAGATTGATCTGACACCTAGTGAAATCAGTCTACTGGTAGCAGCCGGATTTCCTTATACCATTAAGTTTCTTTGGTCGCCGATCATTGATCAGGTAAAATTACCGGTTCTTAATAAACTTTTTGGCCAGAGGCGAAGCTGGCTTCTGCTTTCCCAAATACTTTTGGCATTTAGTATAGTCTGGTTGGGGTTCACGTCACCGACACAGGATTACTCAGAAACCTATATGGTTGCTTTTTTAATCGCGCTTTTTGGTGCTACCCAGGATATTGTCATTGATGGTTTTCGTATTGAAGTTCTTGAAGATGACGAACAAGCCGCAGGTGCCGCCCTTTATATTTATGGCTATCGGATTGCAGGGATCATTTTTTCAATCGGGGTGATTTATATTTATAATCTGTATGAAATTGACTGGGCATATTTATTTATGATCGGCAGTTTATTGATGGCAATCGGTATATTGGCGACTTTATTGATTAAAGAGCCGCAACATAAGGCCACAGAAGAAAAATTAAAAATTCAGCTCGAACTCGATAAAATTATGCGGGAGAAGAATATTCTTGAAGGTAAGTTTAAAGAATATTTCGCCTGGATATATATGAGTGTTATTGCCCCGTTTCAGGAATTTTTAACAAGAAGTGGCTGGTATGTCTTTCTTCTTTTCGCTTTGTTTTATAAGCTGGGAGACAGTATGGCTTTATCCCTGCAAACCAAATATTTTCTGTCGCTCGGTTTCGATGACCTCGTAATTGCAAATTCAGGAAAGGCAGTTGGGTTCTGGGCACTGCTTGCCGGGCTTGCGGTTGGTGGCGCGTTAATGAATAAAGTAGGTTTATGGAAAGCTCTGCTCATCTGTGCTGTATTACAGCTGGTATCAAATTTGTCCTTTTCTGCTCTTTATGTTATCGGAACAAACGCTTGGTTCCTGGCGTTTACGATGGGTTTTGAGAATTTTTCAACAGGTATGGGGGCGACTGTATTGGTTGCTTATCTTTCTCTTCTGTGCAATCGGTCTTTTACAGTCACCCAATTTGCGCTTTTAAGTGCGATTACCCAATTTACCACCAGGATATTATCATCCCCGAGTGGCTATATAGTAGAATATACGGACTGGTTCTGGTTCTTTATCGTGACTGCAATATTGGCGGTTCCAGGTGTTCTTTTATTATTCTGGATAAAAAATATTGAGGATATTGACCGTAAGCATTCAGACCTTTCTCACAATGAGGTCTAGCGTCGTAGAAAAGCGTGATTTACGACTAACAAACTGAAAGCCGTGTTGCTCCAGCAGGAACATTATATTTTTTGAGGTAAAGAAATTTACCTGATCTTTTTGTTCACTCGGGTTTTTGTAAAATCGCCTGACTGGTACTGATAATTCAAAAGTTTCGCCTCTGCTCAGTGTATAATATTTGTTTTTGAAAAAAGCATTTATATCGGCAGCAAAAATAAGATTATTATTCGTATCATCGACAGGCTTTAGAAAATTTTTCTTAAACCCACAGTGGGAACATACAAATATATGATGTTCAATTGAGCCGGAACCGCCACAGACTTCACAATTTATTTTTTTTGTATTTCCGGATATATTCATAGTATCTCTTGTAATCCACTTTTTGATATCGGCTAAAAGAAAAGAACAAAAAAAATCATTTGGTACATGCTTCAATAAACGATATCATTTAATGTTTCATCAAAAGGTGGGCAAATCAACCAGTTAAAGAAAGCTTGTATGAATATAATTGCCAAGAAAGACAAAATAAAAAAGGATATGGAACCTATAGTGATCACCAGTGGTGACATAGAAGTCAGGTTAGCCTGTACGAATGAAGAAATTGAAGCAGGCCAGAAACTTCGCTATCAGGTGTTTTTTAAGGAAATGGGGGCAAAGCCCAGTGATGTCGTTAGAAAACAGGAACGAGACTTTGATGATTTTGATGACATATGTGACCATCTTCTGGCCTTTGATAATTCAAAAAGCGGACCTGACAGGGTCATTGCAACATATCGTCTACTAAGGGAAGAGATCATTGAAAAGAAAGAGGATTTTTACTCTTATAACGAATTTGATTTGTCTGGGCTTTATAATAGCTATTTCAGGAATTTAATGGGGGATCGTCAGTTACTGGAACTTGGACGGAGTTGTGTAAAAGAAGAATACAGAACAAATGCCGTCATGCATCTGATGTGGAAATTTATTGCCCGTTATATTGACAAGCATAAGATTGCTTATCTTTTTGGGTGTGCCAGCCTACAGGGAACTGATCAGGAAAAACTAAAATTACCGCTATCCTATCTCTATAATAATCATAAAACGCCAATCGAATATAATATACCGGCAAGAGAGGAACTCGCACAAAAAATGAATTATTTTGTCGAAGGCGATTATAGCAATAAAGAAGCCCTGCGGGCATTGGCCCCATTGGTGAAAGGCTATCTTAGACTGGGATGCTATATAGGAGACGGGGCAGTGATCGACGAACAGTTTGGGACAACCGATGTATTTATCTTGCTACCGATTGATCGGCTGGAAAGTCGTTATTTGGCCCTATGGGATGATTGATAATATAGAAATAATAATTTAAGGCCCCGGGCAGGCAATGGGTAAACAGGATATAAAAAAAATAGTGAAAGAGAAGTCGGGTGCAAAAAGCACACCTATGATGGAACAGTTTTTGAAACTGAAGTCATGCCATAGTGATTATCTTCTTTTTTACCGCATGGGTGATTTTTATGAACTTTTTTTCGATGATGCCGTAATAGCTGCTGAAGCACTGGACATTACCCTGACAAAACGTGGCAAGCACATGGAGGAGGATATCCCCATGTGTGGTGTTCCCGTCCATGCGGCGGAAAATTATCTTTCCCGCCTAATTGGCAAAGGTTTTAAAGTCGCTGTTTGCGAACAGATGGAAGACCCTGCGGAAGCAAAAAAACGTGGCAGCAAGTCTGTCGTCAAGCGTGATATTGTCAGACTGGTTACGCCCGGGACCATTACCGAAGAAAACCTGCTTGATGCCCGGTCCCATAATTTCCTTGCGTCACTTTCGAATGCTCAAGGCAGTTTTGCTCTTGCCTGGCTAGATATAACCACGGGGGATTTTTATGTCAGTAAAATGGATATTGCAAATCTTGATGCCGAACTGGCCAGATTAAATGCCGGTGAAATGATTGTGCCATTTAATATACTTGATAAAAGAGATGTGGCAGATAAGTTGAATGATTGGCTGAAAATAATCAGTCCCGTTGAAAATACCTTATTTGACAGTGTCCGTGCGGAGCAAAAACTAAAGGATGCTTTTGGCGTAAGTGTTTTGGATGGCATCGGTACGTTTTGCCGGGCAGAGCTTGCGGCATGTGGTGCCTTAATCGACTATCTGGAAGAGACCCAGAAAGGCAAATTGCCGAAATTAAAAAAACCAAAAATAGTCGGTGAAGACAGCATCATGATGATTGACAGTGCCACCCGCCGAAACCTAGAGCTTAGTCGTACACTTTCAGGTGAAAAAAAGGGCAGTCTTCTCAATGAAATTGATAAGACAATTACTGGCGCAGGAGCCAGGCTCCTTGGCACTTATCTGAGTGCTCCTCTTACTGATCCCGTCAAAATTAATAAAAGACTGGATTTGGTCACATACTTCTTAAATGAAGAAGCTTTGCGGCGGGAGCTGCGGAATTTGCTGAAAAGCTGTCCAGATCTTGAGCGGGCGATGTCTAGGTTATCTGTCGGTCGGGGTGGTCCGCGTGATCTCGCGGCTGTGAGGGATGCGCTTGATCAGGCTTTTAATATCAGGCAGGTCATTGAAAAAAATATATCAAAATCCAGCAATGATCTCAGCGGACATCATGATGATCTTAAAGAAATTCTCAATAAATTTGGCAATCATGCTGAAATTGTCGATGAGTTGAGAAGAGCTCTTTTACCCGAATTGCCCCTTATAACGAGAGACGGCAATTTTATAGCCAGAGGCTATCATCCTCCACTGGATGAATTTCAGATGCTTAAGAGTGAAAGCAAACGGCTAATCGCAGCGCTGGAGGGTCGATATAAACAGGATACCAGTATTAACGGGCTTAAAATTAAATATAACAACG
>Ga0116152_10002714_pt1 | contig 14399 bp, 15 predicted proteins | sample AD_UKC119_MetaG_FD_89894 | JGI IMG/M metagenome (GOLD analysis project Ga0116152, IMG submission 89894) | Active sludge microbial communities of municipal wastewater-treating anaerobic digesters from Hong Kong - AD_UKC119_MetaG | ecosystem: Engineered > Bioreactor > Anaerobic > Digestate... | reverse complement strand
GCGGGGGGCTGCCGCCCCCCGCACCCCCCGCCCAAAGGGGGGCACGCCCCCCTTTGGAAACCCCGTGCGTATTTCCGACAAGATGATGGGGCGGATCAGCCCTGCGAGCGATCGGGACGCGGGCGGCGCGGGCGGCGCGGTTTCCCGGCGGCCATGGCCTCGGCATAGGCGGGGTGCACCCGGTTTTGGCGGGGTTTGGCGGGTTTCGCCGCGCCGTCGGTCGCCGGCGCCGCGCCGGATTTCGCGCCCGTTCGCGGCGCCGGCTTCTGGCCGGTTCTCGGGTTGGGCTTGGCGCTGGGCTTCTGGCCCGCCGGCTGGCCCGGGCGCCCGCCACCCGGCCGGCCGGCCCGGCCCTGGTTCGCTGCCGCGCGCGCCTTTGTGCGGGCCTCGGCGGCCATGGTCTCGGGCCAGGCGGTGCCTCCGATCACCTCGATCGGTTGCCGGGTGAGGGCCTCGATCGCGCGCAGGTCGGCCATTTCGGCCGGGGCGCAGAGGGCCACCGCGCGCCCCTCGCGTCCGGCGCGCGCGGTGCGGCCGATACGGTGCACGTAGTTTTCCGGCACGTTCGGCAGGTCGAAATTGTAGACATGCGCGACCAGTGGAATATCGAGCCCCCGCGCCGCGACATCGGTCGCCACCAGCACCTGGATCTCGCCGGCGCGGAAGGCCGCGAGCGTGCGTTCGCGCTGGCTCTGGCTTTTGTTGCCGTGGATCGATCCGACCGAGAAACCCCAGCTGTCCAGCAGCCGCGACAGCTTTTCCGACCCGTGCTTGGTGCGGCCGAAGACCAGCGCCAGCTCGCCGGGGTGCTTGCGCAGATACTCGGCCAGCAGCGTCGCCTTGTCCCCCTGGGCGACGAAATGCACGGCCTGGTCGATCTTTTCGGCGGTCTTTCCGGGGGGGGCGACCTGCACGCGCACGGGACGGTTCAGATAGGTGTCGGCGACCTCGGACATGTCCTTGGGCATGGTGGCGCTGAACAGCATCGTCTGGCGCTCGGCCGGCAGGTGGCGGGCGATCTTGCGCAGGGCATGGATGAAGCCGAGGTCGAGCATCTGGTCGGCCTCGTCCAGAACCAGCATCTGCACGCGCGCCAGCGACACGGCGCCGCGATCGAGCAGGTCGATCAGCCGGCCGGGCGTCGCCACCAGCACGTCGCAGCCGCGCACCAGCCGGTCGGTCTGCCGGTTGATCGACGCCCCGCCGACCACCGTGACGATCGAGGTCTGGCTGCCCTGTCCGAGGGACGACAGCGCCTCGGCGATTTGCTGGACCAGTTCGCGCGTCGGGGCCAGGATCAGCGCCCGCGCGGATTTGGCGGCGGGTTTGCCCTGCCCGGCCAGCCGGTGCAGCATCGGCAGGCCAAAGGCCAGGGTCTTGCCGGTGCCGGTCTGCGCCAGCCCCATTAGGTCGCGCCCGTCCATCAGCGGCGGAATCGCGCGCGCCTGGATCGGCGTCGGAGTTTCCAGCCCGGCGCGGGTCAGCGCGGCCAGCAGCGCCGGGTTCAGCCCCAGCATCGAGAAATCGGTCATCGTGGTCCTTTCGGGCGCCGGCACGGGGGCGACGCTTGAGCCTGGGCGCGGCCCGTCCCGAAGGCGCCACGCGGGAACCACGGCAGATGGGACTTTGGCCCGGCGAAGTCAAGCGCGAAGCCGTCCCGCCCCCAAGAGCACCCTTGATTTGTTGACGATTCGTGTCATCCTGCCGCCGTGACAACAGACTTCCTGCGTCCGCCCGCCTTGCTCAGGCAGCCCGCACGATCCGAAGGCCTGGCTGCACGGCTCCCGACAATCTCGTCGTGGGGAAACTGAAAGAGGATGGAATACGGAAATGGCCACTGGCACCGTAAAATGGTTCAACGCGACGAAGGGCTATGGTTTCATCGCGCCGGACGGCGGCGGCAAGGATGTCTTTGTGCATATTTCAGCCGTGGAACGCGCCGGATTGAAGGGTCTTCAGGACAACCAGAAGATTTCCTTCGAAATGCAGTCCGGACGTGACGGCCGCGCGTCGGCGAGCGACCTCAAGCTGCTCTGACCGGGCCACGCCGGGCGGAACCGAAACCCGCCGGGGCGCTCGGCGGGTTTTCTCATGCCAGCGCGGCGCGCAGGATCGCCGCGCGCGTGAGGACCGGCACCCTGGGCAAATCTTTGATTTCATATCCGAATCGCGGCAAGAACGCGCGCAGGCGGTGGTATTCGGCCAGCGCCTGCGCGGGACCTTGCCGGCGTTCGGCATCCTGCCGGTAGAGTGCCGGCCAAGGCGGCGCCAGCCAGACCTGCCGATGGTAGCGGGCGCCCAGCCCCTCGGCCTGGGGCGGCAAGGCGCCGGTCGCGTGTTCGAACGCCGCGACGGCATCCAGAAGGCCGCGATCGAAGACCACCGGCCCGCTCAAGGCGCAGGCTGCCTGCCAGTCCTGAAGCGCCAGCGCGACCGCGCGGCGGGCAAAGAGCGCGGGCTCGGCCCAGGGCAGCCCGCGCCCGTCCCCGGCCAGCGCGGCGGCGACGATCCGGCGGCCCGGTTCGGGGACGGTGGCGATCCCCTGGGCCGCCAGCGCCGCGATCAGGGTCGATTTTCCGCCGCCTGAAGCCCCCGAGACGACGACGAATCGCCTCATGCCAGGCCAAGCGCCGCGCGGGTGGCGGGCGTCCAGCCCAGCAGCAGCGAATCACCGTGACGAATCACCGGACGCTTCATCAGCGCGGGATGCCGCGCCAGCAGCGTGGCCGGATCGACGGCGCGCTCGGCCTCGGACAGGGCGCGCCAGGTGGTCGAAGAGCGGTTCACCAGCGCCGTGCCGAACCGCGCCAGCAGTCCCGCGATCTCGTCGGGGGCAAGGGGGCTGTCGCGGATGTCGCGAAAGGCGGCCTCGGGCAGCGCCTTGCGCGCCGTTCGGCAGGTATCGCAGGTTTTCAGGCCAAGGATCTCGATGGTCATGGGGTTTTCTCAGGTCGGGGGAGGCATGCGGCGGGCGCGGATCGGGCCGTCGGCCAGATCGTCGAGGATCGGGCAATCCGGCCGGCCATCGCCGGCACAGGCGTGGACCAGGCCGGCCACGGTGGCGCGCAGCGCCCGCAGTTCGGCGATGCGCGCGTCGATCCGCGCCAGATGCGCCGAGGCGAGGCGCCTGACGTCCTCGCTGGCGCGGTCCTGATCGTCGTAAAGACCCAGCAGGGCGCGGCAATCCTCGATCGAGAAACCCAGGCCGCGCGCGCGGTTCAGAAACGCCAGGCGATGAATATCGGCGTCCGAAAAGCTGCGGTAGCCGTTGGCGTTGCGCGCGGGGCGGATCAAGCCGATCGCCTCGTAGTAGCGGATCGTCTTGGCCGGCAGCCCTGAGGCCCGGGCGGCGTCGGAGATGCTCATGCGGTGCCCTCCATCGCCGGGCGCAAGCGCCTGAGCCTGAGCGCATTGGTCAGCACGAAGATCGACGACAGCGCCATGGCCCCCGCCCCCAGGACCGGCGACAGGCTGAGGCCATAGACCGGATACAGCACGCCCGCCGCCACCGGGATCAGCGCCGCGTTATAGGCAAAGGCCCAGAACAGGTTCTGGCGGATGTTGCGGATCACCTGCCGGCTGAGGTGGATCGCGTTGACCACGGCGCGCAGGTCGCCAGACATGAGCACCACCTCGGCGGCCTCGACCGCGACATCGGTGCCCGTGCCGATGGCCAGCCCCACGTCGGCCGCCGCCAGCGCCGGCGCGTCGTTGATGCCGTCGCCGGTAAAGGCCACCGTCCGGCCGCCGGCGCGCAAGGCCTCGATGGCGGCGACCTTGCCGTCGGGCAGGACCTCGGCCACCACATGGTCGATGCCCAGGTCGGCGGCGATGGCCTGCGCCGTGGCGCGCGTGTCGCCGGTGATCATCGCCGTCTGGACGCCCATGTCATGCAGGGCGTCGATGGCCGCGCGGGCCGAGGGTTTCACCCGGTCCGCGACAACGATCAGCGCGGGCGGCTGGCCCTCGGCCGCGACATAGAGCGGGGTCTCGCCCCGGCTGGCGTGCGCGGCGGCGCGCGCGGGCAGATCGCCCAGCGCGATCCCCTCGCGCGTCATCAGACGCTCGGCCCCGATCAGCACGCGCGCGCCGTTGACCGTTGCGGACAGGCCAAAGCCGGTCAGCGCGGTGACATCGCGGGCCGCGGGCAGGGTCTGGCCGCGGTCCCGGGCCGCGCGCACGATGGCGTGGGCGATCGGATGTTCGGACCCCGATTCCGCGGCCGCGGCCAGCGCCAGCAGGCTGTCGTCGGGATGGATCGCGACCAGCTCGGGGCGGCCCTCGGTCAGGGTGCCGGTCTTGTCAAAGGCCACGACCCGCACCGCCTGCATGGTTTGCAGCGCGTCGCCGCGCCGGAACAGCACGCCCATCTCGGCCCCGCGCCCGGTGCCCACCATGATCGAGGTCGGCGTCGCCAGCCCCATCGCGCAAGGGCACGCGATGATGAGCACCGCGACCCCCGCGACCAGCGCATGGGACAGGCCCGGGCCCCAGACCATCCACGCGACAAAGGTCAGCGCCGCCGCCGCCATCACCACCGGCACGAACACCCGCGTCACCTTGTCCACCGCCGCCTGGATCGGCAGCTTGGCGCCCTGGGCTTCCTCGACCATGCGGATGATGCGGGCCAGGACGGTGTCCCCGCCCACCGCCGTGGCGCGGTAGGTCAGCGCGCCCGTGCCGTTCACCGTGCCGCCGGTCAGCGCCGCGCCCTCGGCCTTTTCCACGGGCACCGGCTCGCCCGAGATCATGCTCTCATCCAGCCACGAGTGCCCGCTGGCGACCGTGCCGTCCACCGCCACCCGTTCGCCCGGCGCCAGGTGCAAGAGATCGCCGACGGCGATCTCGGCGATCGCGACCTCCTCGAGCAGGCCGGCCCGGTCGCGGCGCGCGGTCTGCGGTTGCAGGCCGACCAACCGCGTGATCGCGGCCCCGGTGCGCCCCTTGGCGCGCGCTTCCAGCCAGCGCCCCAGCAGGATCAGCGTGACGATCATCGCCGCGGCCTCGAAATAGACCGCGCGGGACCCTTCGGGCAGCAGACCGGGTGCAAACGTGGCGACCGTGGAATAGCCCCACGCCGCGGTCGATCCCAGCACGACCAGGCTGTTCATGTCGGGCGCGCCGTGCAGGAGAGCCGGCACCCCCGCGCGAAAGAACCTGAGCCCCGGGCCGAACAGCACCGCCGAGGTCAGCAGGAATTGCGCGATCCACAGCGTTTGCTGGCTGACCTGCGCATAAAGCCAATGGTGAAAGCCTGGAACCAGGTGGCCGCCCATCTCCAGCACGAAGACGGGCACGGTCAGCACGGCAGCCAGAAGCACGGCGCGGGCCAGACGGGCCTGATCCCGGGCCTTTTGGCGGACGACATCGGCGCGGCTGGTTTCCGTCGCCACCCGGGCCTCGTATCCGGCGGCGCGCACGGCCTGTGCCAGGCGTTCGGACAGACCGTTGAGTGCAAGATGGTGGATCGTCGCGCTTTCGCCCGCCAGATTCACGCTGGCCGCGGTCACACCGGGCACCTTTTCCAGCACCCGTTCCACCCGCGCCACGCACGAGGCGCAGGTCATCCCGCCGATCGCCAGCCGCGTCACATCCTCGGCGGCGGTGAAGCCCGCGGCCGTCAGCCGTTCGGCCAGGCGGGCGGGTTCGGCGGCGCCGTCCACGGCGACGGTGCCGGTCATCAGATTGGCGCGCACCCCGGTGACGCCCTCTTCGCGGCCCAGCATCCGCTCGATCCGGGCGGTGCAGGCTGCGCAGGTCATGCCGTCAACGCGCAGGGTTTGGGTATCGGTCATCGGGACCTCCTGTATCCGGTCCTCTCTCATATGAGGCTTCCAGTCACTGGAAGATCAAGGGGGCGTTTCAGATTTCCGTCGCCTGCGACCGGCACCAGGAGACAACCGCCGCGGCGTTCTCGGGCAGGGGTTGGCCGAATCCCTGCGCAAAGGCCTGAAACCCGGGCAGATTGTCCGGTTTCAGGCCCAGGACGACGGGCACGCCCTGCGAGAGCGCGTCGCCGATCAACGCGCGAAAGCCGCGACCCTCGATCTCGGCCTTGCCGAACTTGTTCACGATCAGCAGGCGCGGCAGAGGCGTCATCGTGCGCTGGACAAGCGCGACGGCGGTTTCCAGCCCCTCGGGGTCCAGCCGGCAACCCTGGCTGGCCTCGCCCAGAGACTGGCTGATGCGGATCACCTCGGGACGGCCCAGAACGCGCAGGTCCATGTCGCACCGCCGCGAGCCGGGGCGGTCGGTGTTCACCTGCACCACGCCCGCCAGAGGCCAGCCTTCGGCGGCCAGCGTCGCGGCGACGTCGGCCAGCAGCCTGTCGCCCGCGCCGCGCGCCCCGGCCATGACATACCCCAGCGCGCCCATGCGCCCCCCTTTGTTCCGGTTCGCTGCCCTGATAGCCTGCCCGCGACGCAGGGGAAAGACGATGATCGCAGGGATCGTTCTGGCGGGCGGGCTGGGCACGCGGATGGGGGGCACCGACAAGGCCCTGATGCCGCTTGCGGGGCGGCCGATGCTGGCGCACGCGCTGGCGCGGCTGGCGCCGCAGGTTCCGCTTCTGGCGATCAGCGCGAACGGCGACCCGGCGCGCTTTGCCGCGTTCGGCCTGCCCGTCCTGGCCGACGGCGTGCCGGGCTTTCCGGGGCCGCTTGCCGGCGTTCTGGCGGGCATGGACTGGGCCGCCGCGCAGGGCGCGACGGCGGTGCTGAGTCTGGCGGCCGACACCCCGTTTCCGCCGGCCGATCTGGCGGTTCGGCTCGGCGCGGCCGGGTTCGCCATGGCCGCCAGCCCCGACACCGAGGGGCGGATGCGGCGTCACCCGACGGTCGCGCTTTGGCCCGTCCGCCTGCGCGAGGCGCTGCGCGCGGCGTTGTCGCGCGGGGAACGCAAGGTTGGCCGCTGGGCCGCCGAACAGGGCGCGGGCGTGGTCTGCTGGGATCAGCCGCCGGACCCGTTCTTCAACGTCAACACCCCCCAGGACCTGGCGCAGGCCGAGGCCCGGGCATGACACCGGACCGGATCGCCATTCTCGACTGGTCCGCCGCCAACCGGCCCCGGTTGGGCGCCGATTCGATCTGGCTGGGGCTGGACGATGGTCAATGCTGGAATCTTGCGACCCGGGCCCTGGCGCTGGAACGGCTGCGCGCGCTGATTGCCCAGACCCTGGCCGCCGGGCAGACCCTGCTGATCGGTGCCGATTTCGCCTTTGGCTATCCGCGGGGTTTTGCCCAGGCCCTGACCGGCCAGCCGCGGGCGATGGCGGTCTGGGCGTGGCTGGCGCGGCATCTGAGCGACAGCGCGGACAACCGCTCGAACCGGTTCGAGGTGGCGGCGGCGATCAATGCGCGCATGCCGGGGATCGGCCCGTTCTGGTTCAACCCGACCCGGCGCGACATCGCGCATCTGCCGCGCAAGGGCCGCGCGCGCCGCGACCACGGGTTCGACGACCTGCGCACCTGCGACCGGCAGGCGCGCGGCGCGCAATCGGTGTGGAAGCTGGGCGGCGCGGGGGCGGTCGGCTCGCAGACCCTGACCGGCATCGCCGCGCTGGAGCACCTGCGCGGCGCCTTTCCCGGTCAGATCGCCGTCTGGCCCTTCGATCCGCCGACCCGCCCCGTGATCCTGGCCGAGGTGTTTCCCTCGATCCTGGGGGCCGAGGTGGCGGCCCGGCTGGGCCCCGGGACCGTCAAGGATCAGGTGCAGGTCCGCGTGATGGCGCGCGCGCTGGCCGCGCTGCCCACGCTCGCGCCGCTCCTCGCCCCGCCCCCGGGGCCGGCAGACGAGGGCTGGATCCTGGGCCTGGGCCACGAGACGGCGCTGCGCGACGCGCTTTGCGGCGCGCCGTAACCGGGTCAGACCAGGCGCGAGACCTCGACCGCGGCGCGCACGAAATCGGCGAACAGGGGGTGCGGTTTGAAGGGTTTCGACTTCAACTCGGGGTGGAACTGGACGCCGATGAACCACGGGTGGCCGCGATGCTCGACAATCTCGGGCAGACGGCCGTCGGGCGACATGCCGGAAAAATGCAGCCCGCAGGCTTCCAGCTTGTCGCGGTAGCGGATGTCCACTTCGTAGCGGTGGCGGTGGCGTTCCTCGATCCGGGTGCTGCCATAGACCTGGGCGACCAGCGATTCGCTGTCCAGCGCCGCGTCATAGGCGCCCAGCCGCATCGTGCCGCCCTTGTCGTCGCCGACCTTGCGTTCGACGACATGGTTGCCCTGCACCCATTCCTTGAGGTGATAGACCACCGGTTCGAACCGTCTGGCGCCGCGTTCGTGGTCGAATTCCTCGGATCCCGCGTTCTCGATGCCGGCGAGGTTGCGCGCGGCCTCGATCACCGCCATCTGCATCCCCAGGCAAATGCCCAGGTAGGGGATCTTCTTCTCACGCGCCCATTGCGCGGCACGGATCTTTCCCTCGGTGCCGCGCTCGCCGAAGCCCCCGGGCACAAGAACCGCGTGGAACCCTTCCAGCACCGCCGTGGGGTCGCCCTTTTCAAAGAGCTCGGCATCGATCCACTCGGCCTTGACCTTGACCCGGTTGGCCATGCCGCCGTGGGTCAGGGCCTCGGCGATGGATTTGTAGGCGTCTTCGAGCTGCGTGTATTTCCCGACCACCGCGATGCGCACCTGCCCCTCGGCGTGGGTCAAGCGGTCCATGACGTCCTCCCACCGGGCCAGGTTGGGGCGCGGCGCGGGGGTGATGCCAAAGGCGTCCAGCACCGCCTGATCCAGCCCTTCGCGGTGATAGGCCAGCGGCGCCTCGTAGATGGTTTTCAGGTCGTAGGCGGGGATCACGGCCTCAGGGCGGACGTTGCAAAACAGCGCGATCTTGGCGCGTTCCTTTTCGGGGATCGGGTGTTCGGACCGGCAGACCAGCACATCGGGGGCCAGGCCGATGGATTGCAGTTCCTTGACCGAATGCTGCGTCGGCTTGGTCTTCAACTCGCCCGAGGCCGCCAGATAGGGCAGCAACGTCAGGTGCATCAGGATCGACTGGCCGCGCGGGCGTTCGTGGATGAACTGGCGGATCGCCTCGAAGAAGGGCAGGCCTTCGATGTCGCCCACCGTGCCGCCGATCTCGCAGAGCATGAAATCGACCTCGTCGTCGCCGATGCGCAGGAAATCCTTGATCTCGTTGGTCACGTGGGGAACCACCTGGATCGTCTTGCCCAGGTAATCGCCGCGGCGTTCCTTTTCGAGAACGTTGGAATAGATCCGCCCCGAGGAAATCGAATCCGTCTTGCGCGCGGGCACGCCGGTGAATCGCTCGTAATGGCCGAGGTCCAGGTCGGTTTCGGCGCCATCGTCCGTGACGAACACCTCGCCGTGTTCGAAAGGCGACATGGTGCCCGGATCGACGTTCAGATAGGGGTCCAGCTTGCGCAACCGGACGGTAAAGCCCCGGGCCTGCAACAGCGCGCCCAGCGCGGCCGAGGCCAGCCCCTTGCCCAGGCTGGACACCACGCCGCCGGTGATGAAGACATAGCGCGCCATGCTGGAAACTCCCGTGTTCGTCGCAGCAAAAAGAAACGGATCACGGGAGTCGGGATATACCCCAAGTCCCGGCTCTCCGCAAGACGGACGCAACATGCAGCGTCAACGGACCGTCCGGCCCAAAATCTAGGTAATGGCTCAGTTGCCGCGCGGGGGCAGGACCGGGCTGTCGCCGGCCGGGGGCAACTGGACATCGGGCAGTTGCACATCGGGCGTCGCGGGGGCGGGTGCCGGCGCGGTTGCCGGGGCGGACACGCCCAGTCGCTCAAGCACCGACGTTTCCGCCGAATTCGAGGCCCCGATCACCGTCAGCGCCAGCGAGGTGCAGATGAAGGCCGCGGCGAATGCCCAGGTCAGTTTGGCCAGCCCCGTCATCGGCGGGCGACCCGCCTGCGGGCCCATCGACCCGCCGATCCCCAGACCGCCGCCTTCCGACCGCTGAAGCAACACGACGCCCATCAGCGACAGCGCCAGGACAAGGTGGATGATCAGGACGACAATCTGCATGGGGCGGCCTTTGCAACGGTTCGCGCCTATCTATGCCCAGCGGGAATAGGGTGCAAGCCCTTTGGCCGCGGCTTTGGTCAGGGCGCGGCCTCGCAAACGGCCGACAGTTTGTTGCCGTCGGGGTCGCGCAGATAGGCGGCGTAGAAATGCGGACCATAGGCGCGCAGGCCCGGCGCGCCCTCGTCCCGGCCACCATGGGCCAGCCCGGCGGCGTCAAACGCATCGACCGCCGCGCGCGAGGGGGCGACGAAACAGGCCATCGTGCCGTTGCCCGCGCTGGCCGGCCGCCCGTCATACGGCGCGTTGATCCAGAAATCGCAGTGATCCGCGCCCGGTCGGCCATAGCCGCAGCCGTTCGGGTCGGTTTCCAGCCGCGCATAGCCCAGCGCGCCCAGAACCGGATCGTAGAACCGCGCCGCGCGCGCCGGATCGTCGGTGCCAAAGGTCAGGTAACCGAGCATCGCGGGTCACACCTCGTCCACGTCATCCACATCTGCCTGCCCGCTGATTCGCCGTCTCAGGATCGACCAGCTCAGCCCGATCCCCAGCACCAGCGAGGCCGCGACGATCCCCAGCCACTGGTTCATCACGGGATTGTCGGCCCTGAGCACCCCCCAATCGACCAGCACCCAGATCAGCGCCGCGAACACCGCCGCCACCAGCGCCATGCCGATCGGCCCGATCGAGCGCAGCGTGGCGCGCAGGTAGACGATATAGCCGACCGCCAGCAGCAACCCGCCCAGAACGGCCAGCGGCATCTGCGCCTGCCAGTTCCGCTCGGCCCAGCGCAGGTAGTTCCACGACGTCGGGTTCCAGGTCAGCGCCAGCAACACGAAGGCGATCGCCCATCGGGAAAGAATGGCCATGCGGGGGCTCCTTGTCCGGTTCGTTCCCTTCGTGCCAACTGCCGGCGCCCCTGTCCAGAGCGGGCTTTGCGCCCGCCTCGGGCCCGGTGGGGCGAAAAGACTGTTTCGCTGCACCGCACACATCGCTATAGAACGCTCGGCTTCAGCAAACCGGGAAGGATTCCTGTCATGGCCAATGTTGTTGTCGTGGGCGCCCAGTGGGGCGACGAGGGCAAAGGCAAGATCGTCGATTGGCTCAGTGAGCGCGCGGATGTGATCGCGCGGTTCCAGGGCGGGCACAACGCCGGCCACACGCTGGTCATCGATGGCAAGGTCTACAAGCTCAACGCGCTGCCCTCGGGCGTGGTGCGCGGCGGCAAACTGTCGGTCATCGGCAACGGCGTGGTTCTGGACCCCTGGCACCTGGTGACCGAGATCGCCAAGATCCGTGAACAGGGCGTCGAGATCAGTCCCGAAACGCTGATGATCGCCGAGAACACGCCGCTGATCATGCCCTATCACGGCGAGTTGGACCGCGCGCGCGAGGCCTCGGCCGCCGACAGCAAGGCCAAGATCGGCACCACCGGGCGCGGTATCGGCCCGGCCTATGAGGACAAGGTCGGCCGCCGGGTGATCCGCGTGGCGGATCTGGCCGACCCGGCGACGCTGGAACTGCGCGTGGACCGCGCGCTGATGCATCACAACCCGCTGCGCGCCGGTCTGGGGCTGGAGCCGATCGACCGTGACGCCACCGTGGCGATGCTGAACGCGATCGCGCCGCAGATCCTGCCCTATGCGGCCCCGGTCTGGAAGGTGATGAACGACATGCGCCGCGCCGGCAAACGCATCCTGTTCGAGGGCGCGCAGGGATCGCTTCTGGATATCGACTTCGGCACCTACCCCTATGTCACCTCGTCGAACGTGATCGCCGGTCAGGCCGCGACCGGCGTGGGCATGGGACCGAACGCGATCGATTTCGTGCTGGGCATCGTCAAGGCCTATACCACCCGCGTGGGCGAGGGCCCCTTCCCCACCGAATTGTTCGACGCCGATGGCGAGCGTCTGGGCACCCGCGGGCATGAATTCGGCACCGTCACCGGCCGCAAGCGCCGCTGCGGCTGGTTCGACGCCGCGCTGGTTCGCCAGACCTGCGCGATTTCCGGCATCAACGGCATCGCGCTGACCAAGCTCGACGTGCTCGACGGGTTCGAGACGCTGAAGATCTGCGTCGGCTATGCACTGGACGGGCAGCGGCTGGACTATCTGCCCACCGCCGCCGACCAGCAGGCGCGCTGCACCCCGATCTACGAGGAGATCGAGGGCTGGTCGCAATCGACCGAGGGTGCGCGCAGCTGGGCCGACCTGCCAGGCGCGGCGATCAAGTATGTCCGCCGGATCGAGGAGTTGATCCAGTGCCCCGTGGCGCTGCTCTCGACCTCGCCCGAGCGCGAAGACACGATCCTTGTCACCGACCCGTTCGCGGACTGAACCATGGCCCTGTCCTACAAAGCGCGCCGCCGCTGGTCCCTGTTCGTGCTGGTGGTCGCCCTGCCGGCCTATATCGTTGTCGCGGTCAGCCTCATGGGGTTGGCGCAACGGCTGTTCGGGCGGCCCCCGATCCTGGCCGAGCTGGCGATCTACGTGGGCCTGGGCGTGCTTTGGGCGTTCCCGCTGAAGGCGGTGTTTAAGGGCGTCGGCCAGGCGGACCCCGCCGAATCCGGCAGGAACGGGGACTAGACCCCGCCGCCCGCGCCGCGCCGCCCGTCAGCGAAAAAGGCACCGCCTGCGCGGTGCCTTTTGTCGTTTCCGGGGGCCCTGTCCAGGGTCCGGCGGGTCAGCCCTGCGCAAAGCGGCGGGCCTGCTCGCCGAATTCCGAATCGCGCGACAGTTCGAATTGCCCCCGGCGCGAGCGTTGCATCGTGCCCTGCCGCATCAGCGTGCCAAAGGTGCGCAGCAGGTTCTCGCGCGAGCGGGTCATCGGCTGGCCGGTCGCCACGACGTGACGCATGACCTGCGGGCGCGTGAATTCCTCCAGCCCCTCGACATGCGTGACATAGGCAGCCGCGGCCTCGGTCAGTTCGGCCAGCGTGGTCAGGTGCATCGGCCCCACGAAATCGGTGAAGGCCTTGCCGCGCGGGGCGGCGGGCGAGGGCGTGTCCTCGTCGAAGAGTTCCTCCATCGCCAGCGCACCCGTGGCGATCCGGCGCGGACGGACGGCCTCGGCCTCGCTTTGGGCGGGGCGGTCGATGCGCTGTTCGCTGACCAGCACCAGGGGCGGCTGGGCGTTGCGCGGCCGTTCGGTGCGTTGGGCCTGGGGCCGGCTGGGGCGCCGCGGCGTGCCATCGTCGCTGCCCTCGGCCGCCGGGCGGCGCACGGTGCGTTCCAGATCCTGGCGATAGCGGGCGATCTCGGCGCGTTCCTCGTCCTCGGGATTGCGCGCGGCGCCGGCCTCTTCGTCGGCACGGGTCGCCACGACCGCGGCCTTGAGGTGCGAGATGGTCGATTGCCGGCGCTGGGCCTCGGCCCCGGACAGGTGCGAATCGGCCTCGGTGATGAGCCGATCCATCGAGGCATCCGCCTCGCTGTTCAGCGCGGCGCGGCGCAGGCGCTCGGCCCGGCGCTGGGCCTCGGCGTCGCGTTCGACCGCCGCCAGTTCGGCGACCAGTCCGGCCTCGTCCTCGGCGCCCAAGCCGGTGTCGCCCAGGGCCTCGACGACGCGGCGCTCGATCGCGGCCTCGTCGATCTCGTCCTCGGCGATCAGGTCGCGCGGATCGGCCGAGTCGTCGTCCTCGTCGGCCAGATCCTCGGCCACCCCGGACCTTGCGGCGGCGGTATCCTCGACGGAACCGGCATCGGCAAAGGCGGCCAGCGCGGCGCGCACGGTGTCTTGCGTATCGGTCTGCGGGGCGGCTTCGGTCGCCGGGGTGGGCGACGTCGGGGCCAGGGCGGCGGCGGCTTCCGGGGTCGCGGCCGCAACCGCCGCCAGAAGCGCCGCTTCGGACAGGCCGTCGGTGCGTTCCGGCGCCTGGCGCGCCGCCTCGGTCGCCGGAGCGGCGGCACCAGGCGCGGCCTGTTCGCGGGCTTGCGGTTGGGCCGCGGTCTGGGCAGGCGTCTGGGCCAGCGTCTGGGCCGGGGCCGCGGGCTGCCCGGGACGGACGACCACCACGCGGCGACGCGGGGCCGCCGGCTGTTCAGCGTCAGCGGCGGGCTGCGCGCCGCGCTCGGCATTGCGGCGGGCGATATCCGCGCGGACCGACTCTTCCAGGCGGCGCCGTTCGGCGGCCAGCCGATCGCTGTCGGCGTCGCGGAAAGGTTCGGGCTGCGCCTCGGTAGTGCCCTCGTCCGCGAGATCGTCCGAGGTGGCCGGCGCCACAGCCCGGGCGGCTTCCTCGGCGGCGAGGCGTTCGGCTTCAACCCGCGCGGCTTCCTCGGCGGCAAGGCGTTCAGCCTCAACACGGGCGGCCTCCTCAGCGGCGAGGCGTTCGGCTTCAACCCGCGCGGCTTCCTCGGCGGCAAGGCGTTCAGCCTCAACACGGGCGGC